>OKRX01000136.1_pt1 | contig 53159 bp, 47 predicted proteins | sample 1601241 | NCBI WGS metagenome assembly OKRX01 (sample SAMEA3541500, study PRJEB24748) | human gut metagenome | biome: human gut; feature: human-associated habitat; material: faeces | place: China | collected 2012
AAATCCATCGCCATTCATCCCCTACCTAAGAGGAAGGAGTCTTCTGGCGAAACTGTGATAAAGTTTCCCCACAATTATTTTACACCATCTATCTTGTGCAGGAAAATCCAGCTCCCCAGGCTGAGGGAAATGACGCCCATGACCGTCAGGGCCGTCAGGTTATGGCTCAGCGTGGCCAAATGGCCGGACAGGAAGAGTTCGCGGACGGCGTTGGACATCCAGGCCATGGGAAAGGCCTGGGCGACGACCTGGGTCACAGGATCCATGGCTTCCAGGGGCCACGTATAGCCGCCGAAGATGAAGGCCGGTACAGTGTACATGATGGACGCCCGGACGAACTGCAATTCGTTATGGAAAAGGGACGACGCGAAGAGGCCCAGGGACACGGCGGCAAAGGAAAAGGCCGACGCAAGGGTCAAGAGGGCCGTGACCGATGCCCGGTCGGGAATCCCCAAGCCGTAAGAAATGACGCAGACCAGGGCAAAGGACAAGACGGACAGCAGCCAGTACACGGCGACCTTGACAACCAGGACGGCCGCCTTCGGTGCGCCTTTCAGGCCTTCTGTATCCTTGAAATCGCCTTGCACGGCGGCGCCGATAGCCAGGAAGATGCCCTGCTGCATGGCCGCCATGGCCAGGCCGACCATGAAGAACATCATGTAACTCTGGGTCGGGTTATTGAGGACGCGCAGTGTCGTCTCTACCGGTGAGATGCGCTTCTTCAGCATCTGTTCATCGCCGCTGGTCCGCAATGCCGCCTGCCGGGCGGCAAAGCGCGTATTGAAGGTATTGACGATGTCGTTGCCAGCCGTCGTGGCGATATTGGTCGTAATGATATTGGCCCCGTTGAGCATGAATAGGACGTTGGCACTGCGGCCGTTGAGGATATCATGAGAAAAATCGGCCGGAATGATGACGGCGGCATAGACCTCTTTCTGGCGCAGCATATCCAGTGCCTCCCCTTCATCGGCGACGACGCGGACCAGCCCCAGCCGTTCGTCATCATCGACCTGGCGGATCAGGAGACGGCTGTAGGCCGTATGTTCTTCGTCGCAGACGACTGTCGGAATCTCCTTGACGACACCGGGATAATAGAGGATGCCGAAGAGAATTAGGTAGGCCGTAGCGGCGCCAAAGAGAAAGATAGCCCGCCGGGCATCGTGGAGAAAGGCATTGGCCAGTTCCCGGCGGATCAGAGACAAGATGCTCATTATGACCGCCCTCCTTTCTTTCCGTGAATCAGACCGCCCGTCGCCAATTCCAGGACGGTCTTCATGCCGTAGCGGCGGCGCAGGGCAAAGATGGTCGTTCCCAGAGCAAAAGCCCCGGCCCCCATGAGCAGCAGCTGCAGGGACTGAGAAACCAGCGCCGGCGCATAACCGGCCAATAAGATATCGCGGACGCTGTCGGCGGCATGGCGCATGGGGAAAATCTGGGCAATGGCGGCGGCGACGTCGCTCATGTAGAAATCAGGCCAGCTCAGGCCGCTGTACAAGAGGCCGGCATGATATAGAGCAAGGGCATTTCAATGGACATGACCGCATCCGGACTGAGCACGGCAAAGAGGACCATAATGCCGGCGACGGCCAGGCAGAAAGCCGTTATCATGACGGCCAGGGCCAGGCAGCCCATTTCTTTTTTTCTATGAACATGATGAGTTCCCCCTTTTGTTTGTTGAACGTGTTCAAATATTGAGCAAAAAAGGCTGCCCCATGAAACCAAAATGGCCTCATGCGGCAATCCTTTACAGGAAGCCGTCCTATCGCCGGTGGATCATCTCATCGGCAATGGCTTCGATTTCCGGCAGGCGCTGTTCGAGCTGAGCCAGGACGTCATGGCTCTCAGCAGCCGAAATGCCCAGCAGCTGCAAAGCCGTATCCAGGACCAGGGCGGCGTACTTTTGGCTGTCCATGGGCTGGCTGAAGTCGAACTGGACGATGTAGCTGCGCATGGCCCCTTTGATGAGCAAGGAGCGCAGGAAAATATCCTCCTTCGATAATCTCAGGGAATCGCCGAAGATACGGCCCGTCATATCGGCCAGATGGTCCGTGATCTTTTCAAACGTCAAGGGCGTCGTATAGCCTTCATAATAGGTTTCGCGGACGAGCTGGTTCATGGCCACGGCTTCAAATTCGACGAGGCACAGGGCGGCGTAGCGGAAGGCCGGCGACTCCTGCCTGAAATGGGCTGCAATCAAATCGGTACACTGCCGCAGCAGCTCCATGACCAGGGACTGGAAGATATCTTCTTTATTCTTGAAGAAATAATAGATGCTCCCTGTGAGGACGCCCGATTTCTCGACAATCTGACGAATCGTCGTCTTTTTATACCCCTGCTGGACAAAGAGCTCCTTCGCCGCAGCCAGGATGCGCTGACGGACTTCGTCTTTATCTTTTTCCATAAAAACACCTTCTTGAACATGTTCAACTATTTTATCTTTAGTGTACCTGTTCTCGAAATCCTTGTCAAGACTACAGCGTCACGTTATATATCCATCAATCGCATAAACGATTTACTTCCATGCAGAATATCCATTTGTCAGAGAAGGATTCATCCTTTATAATGTAAAGGTATGAGTTTTTTTAGATTTTATTTATCAATTCAATGAAAAAAGGTTGTGATTTTGCATGGAAGAAACTCAACAGCAGCAGGGACTGCGCCGCAGCCTGAAAGCCCGCCACATGAACATGATCGCCATCGGCGGCGCTATCGGCACGGGCCTGTTCGTCGCCGGCGGTGAAACGGTCAGCTCTGCCGGTCCGGGCGGTGCCCTCGTCGCCTATGCCCTCATCGGTATCATGGTTTATTTCCTCATGACAGGCCTCGGCGAAATGGCGTCGTACCTGCCGGTCAGCGGTTCTTTTGAAACCTACGCCAACCGCTACGTCGATAAATCCCTGGGCTTTGCCCTGGGCTGGAACTACTGGTTCAACTGGGCCATCACGGTAGCGGCCGAACTTGTCGCCGGTGCCCTGATCATGAAATACTGGTTCCCTGACGTACCGGCTGCCATCTGGAGCGGCCTGTTCCTCATTATCCTCTTCGTCCTCAACTACTTGTCGACCCGGTCCTACGGCGAAAGCGAATTCATTTTCGCCGGCATCAAGGTCCTGACGGTCCTGGTCTTCCTCTTTGCCGGGACATTGCTCATCCTGGGCCTCGGGCCGGAACCGTCGCCGGGCTTTACCAACTGGACCATCGGCGATGCGCCCTTCGTCGGCGGCTTCACGGCCATGCTGGGCATCTTCATGGTCGCCGGCTTCTCCTTCCAGGGGACGGAAATGATCGGCATCGCCGCCGGTGAAAGTGAAGATCCGGAAAAGAACGTGCCCCGCGCCGTCCACTCCATCTTCTGGCGTATCCTCATCTTCTATTTAGGCGCCTTTACGGTCATCGGCTTCCTCATCCCCTACACGGACCCGAATCTGCTCAATACGAACATCGAAAACATTTCCATCAGCCCGTTCACGCTGGTCTTTGAACGCTTCGGCCTGGCCGCAGCCGCTTCCATCATGAACGCCGTCATTTTGACCGCCGTCCTGTCGGCAGGCAACTCGGGCCTCTACGTCTCGACGCGTATGCTCTACGCCATGGCCGAAACGGGACAGGCCCCGAAATGCTTCCTCAAACTGAACAAGCGCGGCGTCCCGTCGTATGCCCTGTTCGCAACGGTCGTCTTCGGCATGGCCGCCTTCCTGACGTCCCTCATCGGCGAAGGCAAAGCCTATGACTGGCTGGTCAACATCAGCGGCATGGCCGGTTTCATCACCTGGATCGGCATCGCCATCTGCCACTTCCGCTTCCGCCGGGCCTATATCGCCCAGGGCAAAGACCTGAAAGACCTGCCCTATAAGGCTACGTGGTTCCCCTTCGGCCCCCTCCTGGCCCTGATCATGTGCATCATCGTCACGGCAGGCCAGAACTACTCGGCCTTCACAGGCGCAGAAATCGACTGGTACGGTGCCAGTGTCGCCTACATCGGCATCCCCGTCTTCCTGGCCGTCTTCTTCTATCACAAACTCAAACATAAGACTCACCTCATTCCCTTGAAAGAGGTCGACCTTTCCCGCGATAAGTAGGAAAAAGGCGCTGTCCTATGAAGACAGCGCCTTTTTCGTGGTTCATGGTTCGTAAGAGCTATCACACGAAGGTTTCAACCATCATGCGCGACCCTTTTCTCTTTAATGTTTAGGGGCGCCCGCTCTAGGATATGTACGATTTACCGACCAAGTTGCTAAAAGAATCATCCAAAGCCCCAACGGGTCGCCCACGTGCGACCCCTACGAGATCCGAATCGTATTTTCGCAGTTAAACCTTAAACTTAAACGTTTAGTGAGTTTATTTCAAAAAATATTATGTTTCATCCTTGACTTTATTAAGTGATGATGCTATCATAGCACCATCAACTGATAAACGTCATAAACGCGACGACGCAAAATAGTACGTCTGAGTCTATCGTTTCCAGAGAGCTGCCGGCTGGTGTGAGGCAGCAGCGATGCCGGACCGAACTCATTGCCGAGCGGAGAGGCTGAATAGAGTAGGCCGATACGGGAACTCCCGTTATAGAGCGTGGATATCGCCATGAGCCGTATCCGAGAGTGCATCCGCAAGGATGAAACAGAGTGGTACCGCGGAAGGATCATATAACGCCTTTCGTCTCTTCAATGCTTCGAGCAGAGAGACGAAAGGCGTTTTCGTTTCTCTCCATGGTTCTTAAAAGGAGGAAAATCTTATGGCTAATATTTCATCGATCAAAGCCGCTTCACTGAGCATGTGTTTTTCCGTCGGTGCCGTCTTATTCAGTTCCCACGCCGGCGGTGGTTTCGCTACGGGCAACCAGGAAAACGTCTACTTCGTCAGCCTCGGCTGGCTCGGCCCGATTACGGCTATCATCACTATGCTGCTGTTCACGCTGACCATCAAGGAAGCCATGAACATGTACAATTCCCGTCATCTCACCAGTTACCGTCAATTATTCCAGAACTTATACAGCCCCTTCAAAGGCATTGAATACCTCTTTGAAGCCTTCTTCTATATCATGGTCTTAATGGCCGTATCGGCTACGATTTCCGGGGCTGCCTCGGCCATCAACGCTCAGACGGGCCTCAATTATTACGCCGGTATCGGCATCGTCGGCACCATCATCTTCTTCCTGACCATCTTCGGCGCCGGTCTGGTACGCCGGGCCACGACCTATATGGGCATGGCCATCTTAGCCATGGTCATCATGATTTTCTCCGTCGGCATCTATATGGGCGGTTCCATCGAAGGGACGCAGTTCTTCACGGCTGCCATGGCCCAGGATTTCGCCACGAATGGCTTCAGCAAAGTACCGACAGCCATTCTCCATGCCTTCACCTATTCCGGTTTCCAGTGCGTCGTCATCCCGACAATGATCGTCGTCGGCACGCCCTTAGTCACCCGCAAGAATTGCGCCACGTCCATGTGGTTCTCCTTCGCTATGAACGCCATCGCCCTGACCTTAGCCGTCTGCATGCTCTTAGGCTGGACCGGCATCTACGGCAAATCGCCCTTACCGACCCTGACTAGTTGCAAAGCCATGGGCCTGTCCTGGCTGACCATCGCCTACAGCGCCTTCTTACTGCTGTGCCTCATTTCGACAGGCGTCACAACCGTCTTCGGTTTCACGGCCCGCTTCTCGGAAACGAAATGCCTGAAGAAAGTAAGCCATAACGCCGTCACCCGTTCGGCCATCGTCACCCTGTTCATCATCATCGCTTCCATGACCGTCTCCGTCGCCGGCCTGACCAACATCATCAAATACGGCTACGGCTATTGCGGTTACTTAGCCATCGCCATCATCATCGTCCCCTTCCTGACCATCGGCTATTACAAAAACAAACGCTACGCTTCGGATAGCGAATACCGCGCCCGCATCGACGCCATGAACGAAAACCCCGAAGCTGCCCAGGCATTCCAGCCCACAGCCGAAGTCGCAGGACATTAGGAAAAAGGCGCTGTCCCATGAAGACAGCGCCTTTTTAAGTGGCTAGTGGCTAGCGGCTAGTGGATGGTTTTAAATTTAAAGCTCTCCAGACCGAGCCGCAGCACGCCCATACAATCCCAAGCCATGGTTCGTAGGGGCGCCACGTGGGGCGCCCGCTCCAGTCTATGTACGATTGCCAGCTCAGTTTGCCCGGGGAATCATCCAAATGCCTAACGGAGCACCTGCAAAAAACTGGTTTACGGATACGCTAAGTTCAGCCTTTCAATTTCAGTCCGTCATGGAAGGCCTGGCCTACGACGGGACCGATCAGGCGATAGGTCATGGTAGCGATGTCGAAGATGATGGGCTGCAGTTTGTCGTAGTCGATTTTGCCGTCTGTCAGGACCGATTCGTCAGCCTGCTGGGCTACGATTTTGCCTACGAGGATGCCCGTATTATCGTCATAGCTGGTACATTCACATTCCAAGGTGACCGGGAATTCTTCGATGATCGGGGCATTGACGTGACGGCTCTTGTGGACGTGGCAGCCGGCCTTTTCGATTTTGTTCACTTTATTGCCCGTTTCTACGCCAAAGTAATCGGCTATTTCAACCGTATCCTTGGTGGCAAAGGCGACGGTAAAGGCCTTGGTATGTTTGATGTTATCCGTCGTCTTGTGCTTAGCCAAAAAGAACGTGATTTCACCATAATCCGATTGAGCTCCCCAGGCGGCATTCATGGCATTGGGAACACCCTTTTCGTCGTACGTCCCGATGATAAATACCCCTTCCGGCGCAATGCACGCCTTATTTCCTTCAAATTCTACACTCATGGAAAATCCCTCCTTATCCTATTCTTTCCTAATTCTATATTTTTATTATACTCCGAATCCGTACAGCCAGGCAATCAGGACCAGTACCAGCAGATAGGCCAGGTTGAGCAGGCCAAACAGTTTCAGATACCTTCCCCGCTGCCGGGGATAGGACCGGACGTACATGCCATAGGAAATGAGGCTTGCCATAGAGGCAACCAGTGTCCCCAATCCCCCTATATCGGTTCCCAGCAACAAGGCCGCTGCCTCATCGGTAAACCCAGACAAGAGGACGGCTGCCGGCACATTGCTGATGACCTGACTGGCCAAAAGGGCCATGAAGAATTCATGACCGTCCAGATACCCTGTCAGCAGGTCCCTGAATCCAGGCATCTGGCTCATATTGCCTACGAGGATAAAAAAGGCCACAAAGGTACCCAAAAGCCGATAATCGGCATAACGGAAATACCGTGGCCGCGTCAATGCCGTAACGACGATAACGATGGCCAAGGTAAGGCGGTAATCGAGGACATGGGCCACAGTGAGCAGGGACAGGAAAAACATCCCGCCCAAGAGCCAGAGCCGACGCGATGGCGCCAAGACAGGCAGATTCCTTGTCCGCCGGGCAGCCAGCCGGACGGAAATGGGAATCGGCGTCCCCGGCAAGCGGAACAGGGACAGCGTAAGCAGCAGGAAAGACACCAGGGTATATGGCAGGAGCATCGTCAGAAACGATGGCAGATCCATGGCGTAATAAAAATAAAGATACAAGTTCTGCGGATTGCCGACGGGAGTACACATACTGCCCAGATTCGCCGCCAGCGTCTGGAGGACGATGACGAGAGACATCTGTTCCTCACTGGCCACCTTGGGCAGGGCCATCAGGGAAAAAGGCACAAAGGTCAGGAGGGCCACATCATTGGTCACCCACATGCTGACAAAAAAACAGGCAAATACCAGGACCGCCGCCAGCTGGCGCATCGTCCCCAGGCGGAGCAGGAGACGGGCCAGCACGGCAGAAAAGACGCCGCTTTCCCGCACGCCGCCGATGACGACCATGAGACAGAACAAAATCGCCAGTACGGGCATATTGATATACCCGGCATAGGACGCGGAAGGCGGTACGACCAGCATCGACACCAATGCCGCCACTACCGCCAGAAAAAATACTAGATTCTCTTTGATTACTGAAGCAACAGATTTCATATCAATTTCTCAATCGGGATGCTTCCCGTTCTCATCCTTTCTGATACTTTTCTTTCATTATACCATGTTTCCTGCCGTCGCAGCAGACTGTAATTTCCAACCAATATCGTAGAGGACACATAAGGCCATTGGCCGTGTATTCTTTTGCAATCTGTGGCCGCGTTTATTCCCATCGCCTGGATGCGATATCGTAGGGGCCGCCCAGAGTCATTATGCCCCATCAGGAGCAGGAGACGATTCCCCGGACAGATGGCTACGGCGGGCGGCCCGCTACGCACTGAGGGCTTCCCGAAGCGTCGTTGTCAGTTTGAGTCTGTCGCGGCGGAACGCCGCATCTGAGTCCGAGGAAAGCAAAAATGGACTGTCGCACGTGCGACAGTCCATTTTCTTATGCTATTTCCGGCAGCACGGAGGCAATTTGGAATCGTCCCCCGTTTTTGTCTTTCCACTGGATGAGCAGCAGCCTGAGCAGTTGCCGCAGCAGCTGGCCGTTCCGTTGAACAGGCCGCGGATATGGTGGATGAAATACGCTACGGCGATGATGACGACGATAGCGACGATAATGGTTGCAGGACTCATAGATATACCTCCTCTCGGGATTAGCAATTATTCGTTGTGAAATCAACCTCTCCGGCCCTTTGGGCCACCTCCAGCCCGGCTCTCCGTTTTGGCAGCCGTCCTGCCTTTCCCTGCGGTCAACGCCTGACGGGCCAAAAAGGGCCTATGAGGGGAGGCTAGCCACGAGCCACTAACACTAATATTATACGTTATGGAAGGGGTTGCTTCAAGTCTTAAGCGCCGAGGCCGGCCATGAGGGCCAGGTGATAGGTGACAAAGGCCAGGACGTACGAGAGTACGAGGCACATGGCATCACTGGCAAGGAGCATTTTCCACGAGCCTGTTTCACGTTTGATGACGGCCATGGCAGCGACGCACGGCATGTAGAGCAGTACGAAGACCATGAGCGACAGGGCGACGGCCGGGTTGAAGTCCGGATCATCACGGAGGTAAGCGACGATGCCCGATTCGTGGGTGTCGTCACCGCCGACGCTGTAAATCGTACCCAAGGTCGAAACCATGACTTCTTTAGCAGCTGTGCAGGCGATGAGGCCTACGCCGATTTTCCAGTCAAAGCCAAGCGGTGCGATGACCGGTTCTACGAAGTGGCCCAGGCGGGCAGCATAGGACTGTTCCAGTTTTTCAGCCGTCTGCTGATCGTCGAGTTTGGACGTTTCGTCGTCAGCATCGGCTTTGGCATCGAAGAGCGGCAGAGCCTGAGCGAAGACGGTCGGGTTCTGTGCCTGCAGGTCGGCAAAGCTCTGGGGGTATTTGCCCATGAACAAGTTGTCTTCGGCTTCTTCGGAATTCTTGACCTGGTCTTCAACGGAGCTCAAAGCGGCAGCCGGGTTCAGGGCATTGCCCGTATCGGCTTCGTCAGCATCGGCTTCGTCAGCGGCTTCATCAGCCGCAGCGACCATGGATTCATACATATCGTTCAAAGCGGCATTGTCTTCGATAGCGCTGAGGCCGTAGGACTGAAGGATGTCAGACTGTTTCTGTTCCATTTCAGCCGTGACCTGATTTTTAGCGGCATCGAAGTCCTGGGAATATTCGACGTCCATCGGGTATGCCGTGAGGAACCAGACGAGGACGGATGCGCCGAGGATGAAAGTACCGGCTTTCTTGAGGTACAAGACCGTGCGTTCCCACATGTGCATGAGGACGCCTTTCAAGGTCGGAATGTGATACGGCGGCATTTCCATGACGAACGGTTCCTGTTCGCCTTTAAAGGTCGTATGACGGAGGACCAGGGCGACGCAGACGGAAATGATGATACCTAAAAGGTATACGCCGAAGAGGACCGTACCACCGTGGCCGGAAGCGCCGAAGAAAGCGGCGATGAGCAAGGTGTATACCGGCAGGCGGGCACCGCAGCTCATGAACGGGCAGGCCAGGATCGTGACCAGACGGTCTTTTTCATTGTCCAGTGTACGAGCGGCCATGATGCCCGGTACGTTGCAGCCAAAGCCGAGGATCATAGGAATGAAGGACTTGCCGTGCAGCCCCAGGGCACGCATAGCGCGGTCGATGAGGAAGGCGGCACGGGCCATATAACCCGTATCTTCGAGAAGGCTGATGAATAAGTACAAGAGGACGATAAGGGGAACGAAAGAAAGGACGGAACCGACACCGCCGATGACGCCGTCGACGACGAGAGAGCGGAGCTGTTCATCTTCGATGACATCGCTGCACCAGTCACCGAGCATCGAGAAGCCCGTGTCGAGCCAGCCCTGCGGGTAGGCGCCGACGTTGATGACGACGACGAACATGAGCCACATGAGGGCCAGGAAAATCGGGATCCCTAAGTAACGGTGGGTCAGGACGCTGTCGATCTTGTCGGACAAGGAGTCGCTCGAACCGACATTGATAATCGATTTATTAAATACGTCAGTTGCGAATTGATATCGGCATTGAGCGAAATAGAAGTCCAAATCGATCTTGTTGGCCAGGGAATCGCGCAGAGTCGAAGCCAGGGCCAGGATGGACTGGGTCCCTTCCATAGCGCGGACTTTGGCGATGGCGTCGGAGTCGTTTTCCAGGAGCTTGACGGCCAGCCAGCGGACCGGGTATTTGATGATGCCCATTTTTTCGATGGCATCGGTCAGGTTGGCAATCGCCGGTTCGACGTCAGCGCCGTAATCGACTTTGGCATTGACCAGGTTCTGGGTCTGCGTACTGGAAATGGCGTCGAGCAGTTCTTTCGTGCCGATGTTCTTGCTGCCGACGAGGGGCACGACGACGGCGCCGAGCTGTTTGCCCAGCTTCTTGAGGTCGATCTGGATGCCCATGCGTTCGGCAATGTCCATCATGTTCAGGGCGATGACCATGGGGCGGCCCAGTTCGACGAGCTGTGCGGCCAGGTATAAGTTACGTTCCAGGTTGGACGCATCGAGGACGTTGACGATGATGTCCGGTTTTTCATTGATGATGACGTTACGGGCTACGACTTCATCGAGGGACCGTGCCGTCAGGCTGTATGTGCCGGGCAGGTCGACGAAGAGCAGGTCCTTGCCGTTGAAGGTACGATGGCCTTCTTTCTTTTCGACAGTAACGCCAGGATAGTTGCCGACGTGCTGTTTGGCGCCGGTAATGTTGTTAAAAATCGTCGTTTTACCGCAGTTCGGATTGCCGGCCAGGGCAATCTTGATCTTTGCTGCATTTTCCATGACTACTATGTACCCCCTTTATTGTTCTACGGCGACGGAAATCATCGCCGCTTCATTCATGCGCAGTGCCAGTGCGCACCCTTTGACTTTTACCTCAATGGGGTCTCCGAGCGGGGCCTTTTTGAAGACTGAAATATGCGAGCCCTTGACGACGCCCATGTCGACGAGGCGGTGCTGGATATTTCCCCGTCCCTTCAAGGCATCGACAACGCCCGACTGGCCGACTTTCATATCGGCTAATGAAACAATTTTCATGACTAACTCCCCTTTGCTTGCCTCAGACGGCCTCTTCCATCCGGGCGGCTAATATGTTCTTCAGCGCGTTCGAGCTGCTCGTATGGGAACGGACGACTTCGACGTTCTTGCGCTGCGCTTCTTTGATGGCGCAACGGACCATACTGTGGCTCACGGTACTGGTAAACAACACTACAAGATCAGGCGACCCGATTTTCGATTTGAAATCGCTTGGTACCTGTGTAAAGACTTTTGCCTTATAATCATACTCTTTGCAAATACGCTTATAGCGACAAACCATACAATCATTTCCACCTACGATGACGACACTCATTTACATCGCTCCTTTCAGCTCCGTAAATAATACTCACACATCCCTTCTAATTAATGATAATACATTTCATTACCATAAACATTATATATTTTTTCACAAACCCTGTCAATAGTTGATATTGAAATTCATTTATAAAAAAAGGACTTGTCGCATAACGACAAGTCCTTTTGTAGGGGCGCCACGTGGGGCGCCCGTTTCTGCTCGATGCGGGAATGTATTCATCTCCCGGACGGGCTCGCCACGTGCGAGCCCCTACAAACCATTGGCATGTGCGGGTCCCTACAAACCATTGGCATGCGCGATTCCCTATGCCGGGCGTCTGGTCGGGCGGGCCGGTTTCAGGATGCGGACGCTGTTGAGGACGACGGCCAGGGTGGCTGTGTTGTGGATGACAGCAGCCCAGAGGGGGCTGATTTTCCCTAAGGCGCCGAGCAGCATGGCCGCCGAGTTGACTACAATGGTGGCCGTGAAGTTCTGGTTGATGGCCCGCATCGTTTCCCTGCCGATGTACAGGGCATCGTACAGTTTCGACGGGTCTTCCGAACGGATGGTGATGGCTGCCGATTCAGCGGCGATGTCCGTCTTGTTGCCGTCGAGGCTGACGCCGATGTCGGCAAAGGCCAGGGCCGGTGCGTCGTTGATGCCGTCACCGACCATCATGACGTTGCCCCGCTTCTGCATCTTCATGACGTAGTTGGCCTTGTCTTCCGGCAGGATTTCGGCATGATACGAGTCGATATCCATATTGCGGGCGACTTCGGCGGCGACGTCCTTCGAGTCGCCGGTAAGCATGACGACTTCGTCGATGCCCAGGCGGCGCATGCGGTTCAGGGTCTTCTTCATGCCCGGACGGACCGGGTCCTGGATGACCAGGAAGCCGAGATATTCGCCGTTGCGGGCGATGTACAAGAGGTTCTTGCCCCAGGTCTTGTTATCCGTCGACGCAGATCTTTTCGCCCAAGTGGACGGCGATGAGGTCGCCCCGCTTCAGCGATTCGACAGGGACCTTGCGTTCATGGCCGTTTTCGACGAGCCAGACGTCGCGCTGGTCCAGTTTGAGGAGGCCCGAAATCTGACGGCGTGCCTTTTCGGCAGCGTATTCGGTCATCATTTCGGCCCCGTTCGACAGGGCCAGGAGGGTCAGGCTCGATTCGGGCTTGCCAGCCAGGACGGACGCAGCGACTGCCGTCGCCGTCAGGGTATCGGCATTGGCCTGATGGTCCTTTACGAGCCCCATGATGCCGTTCTTAATGTAGCGGCGTGCAATATATAAGGTAAATAATCCGCGAAACAAGAGGATCGACCCGTAGAATTCCGGGTTGACCTTGCGCAGGATGTTCATGGAGATGAAGCCGCCGACGGAGATGATGGCTTCCCGGCGGTACGTAGCAACATCCATGTCGTCGTCTTTCTGTTCCTTCTTGCGGCCATATTTTTCTTCAAAGGCACGGATGAACAGGTTCAGTGCCCGCAGGTCCAGCTGTCCCACATAGTAGACGGTGACCTTCTTTTCTTCGACGACAGCCGAGACGATGCCGCGGACCTGGCGGAGCTTGACGCTCAGGACAGGGCGCATGCGGCTGGGGATCTCGCTGTGCAGGAAGATGGTATTGCGCATGTACATGACTTAACGCCCCCTCAACAACGACAGGGCCCACCACAGCATCTGTGGTCCTGACGGGCGCTGTCCCATGAATACGACTTTGCGCAAGCCGCGAAGGGTCAGGAGCAAGGCAGCGACTGTGCGCAAGTCAAAAAAACGACTGGATTCATTGCGGATGATACTGCTGAAAAAAGCCCCGTATCGCGGACCGCTTTGAGATACGTCGTCTCTTCCTTTTTCTGGCCTTCCTGTTTTTCTGCATCGCAGACGGCACTGACGATGCCTTCGACGACATTCGGGAAGAGGCGGAAGCGGAAGAAGTTTTCCAGCCGGTCCAAGGTCCCTTCGCTGTGGGCGAAGACCAGGATGCTGCCCGTGACGACGCTGACCTGGATGAACTGGATATTGGGCAGGGTGCTGACTTTTTCTTCGATCAAGCGGGCCAGTTCCGCATTGCCGACGAGGGCCGCTGCCCGATAGCGGCGACGGCCTTTCAAGACGGATACGCAGGCGAAACGGGGCACTTCCGGGACTCCCTTTGCCGCCTGGACCTGAGGCCGGAAGGCACCGGCGGGCGCAGCTGCGGCAGCCGCTTCGCCCTTCTTATTGTGGAACAAGTCGTATACGGCTTTGCCGATCGACGTGCCCACCATAAAACCTGAGGCATAAGACATAATTACCTTCTCCTTTCAACATGGGTCATGATATAGTTCTCTACCCGGACGAGTTCCCGATTGGCCCGCAGGACCTGCGGCCGGTAGGTGATCAGGACGGAACCCGTGAGGACATTGACATCGACCTTGTCGATTTCTTTATAACTGGCAATGTAGGAGTAGACCTTGCGGCCCAATTCGGCATTGCCAATGAGTTTTTTACTGTGCAGGCGGATACGGCCTGGTAAGTAAGACGAAATAGAAACGGCTCTCATGATGAGGTCCCATTTCAACGTCGGAATGATCATACAAGCAGTCCTTACTGGTGTTGTTCCTCTTAAAAAGAGGCTGTCGCATTAAGACAGCCTCTTTTTGAGTTTTAAGTTTGTAGTTTTTAGTTTGCAGCAAATGGTAAAAATTTAAAGCCAGCTTCTACAAACTACAAACTCCGTACTACAAACTATAAAGTAAATGGGGCCTTGCATGATGGCAAAAATCTTCGTACGACAGCCCCTTTTAAATGGTTAGTGGCTAGTGGTTAGTTGTTAGCAGATGGCTTTAAATTTAAAGGCTTCCGCTGAAACCGCAAAGGCCTTCCCTACAAACTTATTTCGCCTGTGCGGTTTCCTGAGCTGCGATCATGTCTTCCAATTCTTCTTTCTGACGCTGCAATTCAGCCAGGGGTACCGAAGCGGTCATCGCACCGGCAGCGGGCTGCTGCATAGCCAGGAGCTGCTGTTCCCGTTCGGACATGAGTTTATAACCGAAAACACCAGCGACGACACCGATACCTAAGCCAATCCAAAAATCTGTATTCTGAAACATACGACACATCTCCCTTGAAAAAAAATGATATTCATTTACGTATATTATTATAAAGTGTCTTCTTTCACTCGTCAATAGTGTTTATCAAACTCAATAGACCATCTTGTTTACAAGATGGTCTATTTCGAGGGGAGTTCGCAGGAAAATGCCTTATTTCCAAGGGCCAGGCCATTTATTTTACTGACAAAATTTGTTATAATATAGGCACGTTCTTATGTGTAGAAACTGTAAATATTGAAACTATATCTTAAAATTTTGAAAGGTGTGACTTTCTTGTTCAACAGGTCTCTCTTAAAATCCGTTCAATCTGCCATCACAAAAGCGCCGGACAAGCGGATTTTATCACTTTCTTTTGAAAATAAAACGTACTTCGTCAAGCGCCGCATGGGCAATGGCCGCAATGCCTTTGCCAAACAGAATCCGTCGGCCGCCTTTTGGTGCGAAGCCTACAAGATCATGACCGTCAACGCCCGCCTTCCCCTGGCGCCGAAGGTCGTCCTCCTGGATGAAGACTTCTTCGTCATGGAAGCTGCCGGCAAGACCTTGCAGGGCGTAGCCAAGGAAGCGGAATACGCCGCCGTCCGCCACGATGCCTTTGAAAAAGCCGGCCAGGGACTGGCTCAGCTCCACGCCGCCGGCCTGCACCACGGTCGGCCGGCCCTGCGGGACATTGCCTACGATAAGGAAACCGGGACGATTACCTTCCTCGACTGGGAAAATGAAAAGAAATTCGTCGACGCGCCGGCGCCCGTCCTGGACCTGTTCCTCTTCCTGCACAGCTGCTTCCGCGAGGAATGGCCGGACAATGCCCTCATCGACGCAGCCGTCGCCGGCTATGGCCGCGTCGAAGGCAGCAGCCAGACCATGGCCGCCCTGAAAGAATTCATCACAGACCATCATACCCTCTTTGCCTGCTGTCATGCCCTGGTCCCCTTCGGCTGGATCGACGTCGTCTCCGTCGACAAAGCCCAAGCGTATATCACCGCCTTATAGGGCAGAAAAGGCCGCAGCACAGCGGATATAGCCGCCGGGGAGTTCCTCGGCGGCTTTCTTCATCTGCAGGGCCAGGAGGATGGGCAGCAGGTCGGCGACGGCGAGGCCCGTCTTTTCCAGGAGCTCGCTCACCGGCGCCGCCCGGTCGAAGGGGATGGCGTCGATGACGGCCTGTTCGGCCGGACTCAGGCTGGGTCCTTCCTCATGGCAGGCCGTCTCCGGCCCCTGCCAGCCGCGGCGGCGGAATTCCCGGACCACATCGTCAGCACAGGTCAGGGGAATGGCGCCGAGCCGGAGGAGATGGTTCGTCCCCCGGCTGGTCTCGGAAAAGACACTGCCCGGCATGGCAAAGACGTCGCGCCCTTCGTCGAGGGCCAGGTCAGCCGTAATCAGGGAGCCGCTGCGCAGGGCCGCTTCGACGACGATCGTCGCCGCTGCCATGCCGGCGATGATGCGGTTGCGGGCCGGGAAATTCCGGGATAGCGGCTCGACGCCGAAGGCATATTCCGAGATGACTGCGCCGCCGCTATCGACGACCTGCCGGAACAGGGCCTTGTTCTCCCTGGGATAGGTCCGGTCCAGGCCGTTGGCGGCGACGACGACAGTCCGCCCCTTCCCTTTCAGGGCGCCCCGATGGGCCCGCGTATCGATGCCCCTGGCACCGCCGCTGACGATGGTGAGGCCCTGGGCCGCCAGCTCAGCGGCCAGCGTCTCGGCGGCATTCAGGCCATAGGGGCTGGCCTTGCGGGAGCCGACGATGGCGATACTGCTGCTGTCGCGCTCCATCGTCCCCTGGCAAAAGAGGACCAGCGGCGGCTGGGCGATGAAGGGCAGCCAGCTGGGGTAATCGTCGTCCCACAGGGCGACGGGCCGAACGCCATAAAAAGACAGCCTGCGCTGGAAGGTATCCCAATCAAAAACATCTCGTTCTTGCTTGAGCTGAGAAAAAATCTTGGCCGGAATCCCCGTCCGGCGCCGCAGGTCTTCATCCCAGACGGCACCCCAGGCCTGGCTGGGCGAGCGGCAGACGTCGAGGAGGGCCTGCAGGCGGCGGCTGCCGCAGCCCTTGAGGGACTGGAGGGCCGCTGCGTACATCGTTTCCTGTTCCACCTTCATCCCCCCTTCATGGCTGGTGCATCTTATTGCGGTAACTGATGGCTTCGGCCACGTGATCCTTGGCGATGACCGGTTCTTTGGCCAGGTCGGCAATGGTCTGGGACACTTTGATGATGCGGTCGTAACTGCGGGCACTGAGGCGCAGGGCGTCGAAGGCCTCGCGCAACAACTGCTGGGCCGCCTCGGTCAGCTGGCACGTGGCCCGTATCTCCCGGTGGCCCATATGGGCGTTGCAGGTACAGCCATAAGGAGCCAGGCGCTCTTGCTGGCGATGGCGCGCCGACAGGACCCGCGAGCGGATGGCCGACGACGGTTCGGCCCGCCGCCGGGCCGTCAGTTCCCAGTAGGCCGGCCGTTCGACGCGGACGTGGAGGTCGATGCGGTCCAGGAGAGGGCCGGAAATCTTATGGGTATAGCGGCGTATCTCGCTGTCCGAACAGGTACAGCCTTCGTCGAAGCCGTAGCGGCCGCAGGGACAGGGATTCATGGCCGCCACCAGGACGAAGCGCGACGGATAGGACAGGGCCGCCTGGACGCGGGCAATGTGGACGACGCCGTCTTCCAAGGGCTGGCGCAGGACTTCCAGAACCGACCGGGGGAACTCCGGCAGTTCGTCGAGGAAGAGGACGCCGTGATGGCTGAGGGTCACTTCGCCCGGCTTGGGGATGGACCCGCCGCCGACGAGGCCGGCCATGGAAATGGTGTGATGAGGGCTGCGGAAAGGCCGCTGCTGCAGTAGCCGCCCCTTGCCCAAAAGGCCGGCGACGCTGTATATCTTGGTCACTTCCAGGGCCTCGGCTTCGCTCATGGGCGGCAGGATAGTCGGGATGCGCTTGGCCAGCATGGTCTTGCCGCTTCCCGGCGGGCCGATCATGAGGACGTTATGGCCGCCGGCTGCGGCGATTTCCAGGACCCGCTTGGCTTCGGCCTGGCCCTGGACTTCGGCGAAGTCGACGTCATAGTCCAGCTGGTCCGGCGCCAAGGGTTCCGGCCGGGCCGCGTCCAGCGGCTTTTCACCGGTCAGGCAGGCGGCGACGTCGCAGAGCGTATCGACACCGTAGACCGTGAGGTCCGGACAGAGCAGGGCTTCGGCGGCATTGTCGCGGCTGACGAAGACCGTCTTCATCCCCTGGGCGGCCCCTTCCAGGACCATGGGCAGGATACCGTTCACCGGCCGGATGCGCCCATCCAGGGCCAGTTCGCCCATGAAGAGACATTTTTCGCAGGCCTCTTCGGGAATCTGGCCGCTCGACACCAGGATAGCCACGGCCAGACTCAAATCCAGGCCGGACGTGTCCTTCTTCAGGTCAGCCGGCGCCAGGTTGACCGTCAGGCGGCGCATGGGAAATTCATAGCCGCTGTTCTTGACGGCAGCCCGGACCCGCTCTTTGGCCTCTTTCACCGACGTCGATGCCAGGCCGACCAGGTCGAACGACGGCAGGCCGTTGGAAATATCCGTTTCGACGGCGATGACGTGCCCGTTCAGGCCCAGTGTCGCCGCCCCATAGATACGCGCGAACACGGCGTCACCGCCTTTCGGCCAGGAAGGCATGAGCAATGTGGCGGATGCCAGGCTGTCCGTTATCTCCTGGCCAGACTTCGATGACGTCGAACCGGCATGGCCGCTCCCAAAGATCGAACTGGGCCAGATAGGCCGAGGCCACGCGGGTGATCTGACGGCGCTTGCGTTTCTCGACGGCTTCGCAGGGCAGGCCGTAAGAACCTGTCGTCCGCGTCTTGACTTCGATGAAGACCAGCGTATGGCCGTCGTCGGCGATGATGTCGATTTCTCCCAGGCGGTTGCGGTAATTACAGCAGCGCACGTGATAGCCCTTTTCCTGGCGCACAAAGGCCAGCGCCGCTTGTTCTCCATAATAGCCTAATAGATTCTTCTCCATGGCGATTCCCCTTTCTCAATGTATCCGATTACGTCCATCGTAGACGAGAAAGATTAAAATTACATGAAAAAAAGACCCTTCCGGGTCTTTTTTTATGAGAAGAAGATTAAATTTTGTGGATCATCAGGAAAGCGACGACGCCGACGAGCAGGACGATGGCGATGATGCGGGTAAGGGCCGCCGCTGTAATCGTCACCTGGCGCTGGGGCTTCCGTCTCCGCTGCCGTTCACTCATACGCCGGGCCAAGCCATTTCTTTGCCGCCTAAGATGTGGGCGTGCATGTGATGGACCGTCTGGCCTGCTTTTTCACCGGTGTTGAAGACGACGCGGAAGCCGTCTTTATCAAGGCCCATGACCTGGGCGACTTTCTGGATGGCATAGAGCATCTTGCCAGCGACAGCGACATCGTCCGGCGTCAAGTCGGCGATACTCTGGATATGTTTCTTGGGGATGACCAGGACGTGGACCGGAGCGACCGGATTGATGTCCTTGAAGGCGAAGAAATTATCGTCTTCCCAAACTTTCGTGCTCGGGATTTCCCCGGCGATGATCTTGCAGAAAATGCAGTCTTCCATGATAAATTCCTCCTTAGGTAGGTGTACGTAGGGGCCGGCCTGAAAGCCTTTCTGGCCCACCAGACCGTCGTAATCATGCAGGCAGAATGCGTTCATATTCCGGACGGGCTCGCCACGTGCGAGCCCCTACAAGGGTTAGGGGTTAGCAGTCAGCAGCTAGTGGTTAGGGGTTAGGGGCTCACAGGTCGAAACCACGAGCCACTAGGCCTCAGGCCGAAACCACGAGCCACTAACAACGCGCTTCCAGCTTCTGCCCGTCAGTGCCGATGAGGGTGACTTCGACGACGGTGCCTTCGGCATGAGGCGGAAGATTTTCGACGACGGCCCGTTCGTAGTTCTCCGTAAAGCCTTCGCCTGTCGTGCCGTCTTGTTTTTCGATGAGGACCGAGGCCTTCTTGCCGACCAGGGCCGTCAGGAGCGCCGCTTTCTGGCGGGCCGACAGTTCATTGACGAGTTCGACGCGCCGTTTCTTTTCCGCCGTTTCGACTTGGTCCTTCATATCCGCTGCCGGCGTCCCCTTGCGCTGGGAATACGGGAAGGCGTGGATATGCGAGAAAGAGAGGCGTTCCAGCGTCGCCATGGTATCCTCGAAGAGGGCTTCCGTTTCGCCGGGAAAGCCCAGGATGAGGTCCGTCGAGACGGTCAGGCCGTCGATGCGGCTGCGCAGGCGGGCGATGAGATCCTCGTATTCAGCGACCGTGTAATGGCGGTTCATGGCCTTCAGGATCGGGTCCGAACCGGACTGGAGGGGCAGGTGCAGATGCGGGCAGATGCGGTCCGAGCTGTTCATGACGTCGATCATGTCGTCGCCGATTTCCAGGGACTCGATGGAACCCAGGCGGATGCGGGCCACGTCGGTTTCCTTGACCAGGCGGTCCAGGATGTGGGCCAGCGACGGATGGTCGTCGAGGTCGCGGCCATAGGCGCCGAGGTGGATGCCGGTCAGGACGATTTCCTTGAAGCCCGCTGCGACCAGGCGGTTGGCTTCGGCGACGATGGCGTCGGGCTGGCGCGATTTCAAAGCGCCCCGCGTATAGGGAATGATGCAGTAGGAACAGAAATTGTTGCACCCTTCCTGGATCTTCAGGTCGGCCCGCGTGTGTTCCACTGCCGACGGATAGAGGGGGATTTCCTCGAATTCGTCGTGGCGGCGCACGTCGTGGACGGCCGTGATGGCTTCGTCGTCTTCGTCGTGCAGGAGTTCGCGGACAATGGCTACGATGCGCTTGCGTTCATTGGTCCCGACGACGGCGTCGACTTCGGGCATGGACGTCAAAAGCTCCGGGTCGAGCTGGGCATAGCAGCCGGTGACGATGACCTTGGCCGCATCGTTGCGCTTCTTCGTCCGCCGGATGAGCTGGCGCGATTTCTTTTCGCCGACCTGAGTGACCGAACAGGTATTGATGACATAGACATCGGCCGGGCCATTGAAATCGGCTTCCGTGAAGCCTGCAGCCAGGAAGAGGCCGCGCATACTGTCCGTATCGTACTGGTTGACACGGCAGCCAAGAGTGGCAAAAGCGATAGTTGGCATTACTTGAATCCTCTTTCGTACATAATGATAGACAGGGCCGCCAGCGACGCCGTTTCAGCGCGCAGGATGCGGGGCCCGAGAGAAACCGTGCGGCACCACGACAGACGCTGCGTGGCATAGGCGATTTCTTTTTCGGCATAGCCCCCTTCGGGACCGATGGCGATGACGACGTCGCCGGTCCGCACGTCGTGGCAGGCTTCCGACAAGGGCGCCGTCTCCTGTTCATAGGGAATGACGAAGCGCGTGTCGGCATAGGCGTCGACGAGTTCCGTAAAGCTCATGACCGGCGCCACGTCGGGCACGTCGTCGCGGCCGCATTGCTTGGCCGCTTCCAGGGCCAGGCGCTGCCAGCGTTCGAGCCGTGCCTGCCGCCGTTTATCATCTAATTTTACTACACAATGCTCCATTTGTACAGGAACGATCCGCCCGGCACCGAGTTCCGTCGCCTTCTGGACGACCCAGTCGAACTTGTCGCCCTTGAGGAGCCCTGCCGCCAGGATGACCCTGCCGTTGGACGACGGCCCGTCGGAAATCTTGCGCGCCGGCGTGAGGTACGCCGAATGGCCTTCCATGCGGGTGATGAAACATTCATAGGTCGCACCGGTGCAGTCCGTGACGTTCAGCGTATCGCCGACGGTATGGCGCAGGACGACGACGACGTGATGGGCATCGTCGGCAGACAATTCAAAGGTCCCGCAAATGGGGAAATCCGTGAAAATCTTACGCATAGTCTCACCTCTTCATCTGGACGGCATACCAGCCGCTGCGGAACTGTTCATCGACCCAGGTAAAGCCGACGGCAGCGGCAGCGCGGCGCACTTCGTCGATGCGTTCGTCGATGATGCCGCTGGCAATAAGCGTACTGCCTTCCTTGAGATACGGCGGCAGCGTCGGCAGCAGGGCCAGGACGGCATTGGTCACCAGGTTGGCGACGACGACGTCGGCCTTTTCCCCCTGCGGGATGGCCGCCAGGAGGTCGCTGTTGGCGATGGTCAATTTGTCTTCGACGCCGTTCAGGTTGGCATTGACCGCAGCCTGCTTGACGGCAACGCCGTCGAAGTCGACAGCCGTCACGTGGGATGCGCCCAGTTTGGCGGCGGCAATGGCCAGGATGCCCGTGCCCGTGCCGATGTCAAAGACCGTATCGCCGGCCTTCACCGTATCTTCCAGGTACTGGACGCACATGCACGTCGTGTCGTGGAAGCCGCTGCCGAAGGCCAGGCCCGGATCGATGGAAAGGACGTCTTCACCGTCGGCCGGCCGGGCCGGTTCCCACGCCGGGGCCGCCCAGAAATGGCGGGAAATCTTCTTGGGATGGAAATGTTCCTGCCAGGCAAAGAGCCAGTCCTTATCGTCAGCTTTCTTTTCGACGACCTTCCAGTCGCCCAGGTCGACGCCCCGTTTTTCCAGGGCGCCCATCTTTTCTCGTATCGTTTCCACAAGACCTTCCTGTGCCAGCGGGAAATACGCCGTAATGCAGATGCGCCCTTTGTGGTCCGGGTGCTCGTCGTCGATGACCGAGCCATTGCTTCCACATTCAAAAACAAGAAGGGCCACCAAATCGGTGGCCGTTGGGGAAACGAGCAAATCTACTTCATTCCATTGCATCGTTCATACTCCCTTTATCTTTACAGATCTTCTTTTAACTTACTCCAAAAACTCTTCTTGGTCTTCTTCGTATCTTTCTTGTCGCTTTTCGCGCTCGTGGCGTCACCGTCGGCCGGTTGTTCAGCCGGCTTTGGCTCCCCCACCCACGTTTCGCCGCCAGCATAGGCGAATTCCCGCAGGAGTTCCTTCTGTTTGGCGTTGAGGTGCGTCGGTACGGAGACCGTGACCTGGACGTGGTGGTCGCCACGGCGGTTCTCGGACCCCAGGACCGGTACGCCTTTGCCGCGGATGCGGAAGACCGTCCCCGTCTGGGTGCCGGCCGGGATGGTCAGCTCGATCTTGCCGTCCAGGGTTTCGACGAGGATCTTCGACCCCAGGGCAGCTTGGGCGAAGGAAATCGTTTCCTGGGACAAGATATCGTTGCCTTCACGGGTGAACTTGGGATCGCGGCGGACGAAGATATAGACGTACAAGTCGCCGTGACCGCCGCCGCGGACGCCCGGTTCGCCTTCACCGGCTACGCGCAGGCGTGCGCCGTCGTCGACACCGGCAGGGATCTTGATCTTCAGTTTCTTGCGGACCTTTACTGTCCCTGTGCCATGGCATTTCTTGCACTTGTCATGGATGATCTTGCCTGTGCCGCCGCAGCGGGAACAGGTGCGGACATTGACCATCTGGCCGAAAGGCGTGTTCTGGACGACGCGCTGCTGGCCTGTGCCGTGGCAGTCCGGGCAGGTATCTATCTTGCTTCCCGGTTCGGCACCGTTGCCGTGGCAGTGATCGCACGTTTCTTCTTTCGGGACCTGGATTTCCATTTCCGTACCAAAGGCAGCCTGTTTAAAGGTAATGTCTACGTCGAAGCGCAAATCGGCACCGCGCTGCGGGCCATTGGCCGACTGACGACTGCCCTGGCCGCCGAAGAAGGAATCAAAGATATCTTCAAAGCCGCCGAAGCCCTGGCCGCCCTGGCCGAATCCGCCAAAGCCGCCGAAGCCCTGGCCGCCCTGGCCGAATCCGCCAAAACCTCCGAAGCCGCCCTGGCCGAAACCGGCACCGGAACCGGCAGCATTGCCGTTCTGGAATGCTGCCGGACCGAACTGGTCGTACTGGGCGCGTTTCTGTTTATTCGACAGGACGCTGTACGCTTCGTTGATTTCCTTGAATTTTTCTTCTGCTGCCTTCGGGTTGTCCGGGTTGCGGTCCGGATGGTATTTGAGCGCTAATTTCTTAAAAGCTTTCTTGATTTCTGCGTCGCCGGCGTCTTTGGGAACGCCGAGGACTTCATAATAATCTCTTTTACTCATGTGGGCAGCCCCTCTTATCTATCTTACTTCTTGTCATCGTCGACTACCGTGTAATCAGCGTCGACTACTTTTTCATCTTTCTGGCCATCGCTCTGGGCCTGCTGTGCACCGGCCTGGGCACCGGCTGCCTGCTGCTGAGCCTGCTGGGCAGCGTCTGCGTTCTTGTACATTTCGCTGGTCAGGTCATAGAGCGGTTTGGTCAAGGCTTCGGAAGCGGCTTTGATCTTATCCGTATCGTCGGTCTTCATGGCTTCTTTCAAGGCAGCGATCTTATCCTTGATTTCCGAAACTTTGGAATCGTCGGCTTTGTCGCCCATATCCTTGATGGTCTTTTCGGCCTGGTAAATGAGGGAGTCAGCGTTGTTCTTAGCTTCGATGCCTTCTTTACGTTTCTTGTCTTCCGCTTCGTGAGCGGCAGCTTCTTTGACCATGCGGTCGATTTCGTCCTTGTCGAGGCCCGACGAAGATTTGATGGTGATCTTCTGTTCCTTGCCTGTGCCGAGGTCTTTTGCCGAAACGTTTACGATGCCGTTGGCGTCGATGTTGAAGGTGACTTCGATACGAGGTACTCCACGGGGAGCAGCCGGGATGCCGGTCAGTTCAAAGCGGCCGAGGGTCTTGTTGTCGGCTGCCATTTCACGTTCGCCCTGAAGGACGTGGACGTCGACAGACGGCTGGTTATCGACAGCTGTCGAGAAGACCTGGCTGCCGGAAGTCGGGATCGTCGTGTTGCGGTCGATGATCTTGGTGAAGACACCGCCGAGGGTTTCAATGCCCAGAGAAAGCGGCGTAACATCGAGGAGCAGGACGTCTTTGACATCGCCGACGAGGACACCGGCCTGGATAGCTGCGCCGATAGCGACACATTCATCGGGGTTGACGCCTTTGCTCGGTTCTTTGCCGAGGATGGATTTGATGGCATCCTGGACAGCCGGGATACGGCTGGAACCGCCGACGAGGATGATCTTGTCGATTTCGTCGATGGTGTAGCCCGAGTCAGCGATGGCTTTCTTGGTCGGTTCCATCGTAGCCTGGACGAGGTCTTCCGTCAATTCGTTGAATTTAGCACGGGTCAAGGTCAAATCGAGGTGTTTCGGGCCCGTAGCATCAGCCGTGATGAAGGGCAGGTTGATATTGGTCGAGAGGACCGTGGACAATTCGATCTTAGCTTTTTCAGCAGCTTCCTTGAGGCGCTGTTCAGCCATCTTATCCTGCGAGAGGTCGATGCCCGTTTCTTTCTTGAATTCGCTGATCACCCATTCCATGACTTTGTTATCGAAGTCATCGCCGCCGAGGTGCGTGTTGCCGTTGGTAGCCTTTACTTCGAAGACGCCGTCGCCGAGTTCGAGGATGGACACATCGAAAGTACCGCCGCCGAGGTCGAATACGAGGATCTTGCCGTCGCCGCCTTTATCGAGGCCATAAGCCAGGGCTGCTGCCGTCGGTTCGTTGATGATACGGAGAACGTCGAGGCCGGCGATCTTACCAGCATCTTTGGTAGCCTGGCGCTGGCCGTCGTTGAAGTATGCCGGAACGGTGATGACGGCCTGGGTGACTTTTTCGCCGAGGTAGCTTTCAGCGTCTTCCTTCAATTTCTGAAGGATCATAGCGGAAATTTCCTGCGGTGTATATTTCTTGCCCTGGATGTCTACGGTGTAGTTTTCACCCATGTGGCGTTTAATGGACGAAATGGTGTTTTCCGGGTTGGATACGGCCTGACGTTTTGCCAGCTGGCCGACGAGGCGTTCGCCCGTCTTGGAGAAGCCGACGACAGACGGTGTGAGGCGAGAGCCTTCCGCATTCGTGATGACCGTAGGTTCGCCGCCTTCCATAACAGCTACTACGGAGTTTGTTGTACCTAAGTCAATACCAATAACTTTACTCATAAAAGATTCCTCCAATCTTATTTCAAACGATGATTAACCGTTGAATGCAACTTTGACCATGGCCGGACGCAGCGTCTTGTCGCCCAGGAGATATCCTTCCTGGAGGACTTCTACGACGACGTCGTCATCGTATTCGTCGCTGGGCACGCGCATGACGGCCTGATGATAATTGGGGTCGAAAGGTTTGCCGACGGCATCGATCTTGGTGACCCCTTCCTTTTCCAGGACGCCCAGGAGCTGTTTGTAAATCATTTCATAGCCGTCGATGAAGGATTTCACATCATCGGCCACCTTATCCTGCGGGACCTGCAGGGCCCGTTCGAAATTGTCGATGACCGGAAGGATGTTAGTGATGACGTCCATCTTGACGACTTCTGAAATCTGGAGCTTTTCAGCCGCTGTGCGTTTCTTATAGTTAGCAAAATCTGCCTGGAGCCGGACGAACTGCTGCTGGAGCTTGGCGGCCTTGTCGGCTTCCGCTTTGGCAGCAGCGTCTTTGGCATCCGGTGCCTTTTTATCGGCGCCTTCATCTGCCGCGGTTCCCTTGGCTTCGTCTACCTTTTCCTTAGCAGCATCTTCGGCGACTTTTTCCGCGTCTTCTGCTAATACGGTATCTTTTTCTTCTTTATTTTCTTTCTTACTCATGTCTGTGTACCCCTCCCTACTTATCGTCGTGGTAATGTGCCAGCATATGTGTCACATGCTGTTTCATAAAGTCCAAAAGACCGATGATCTTGGCATACTCCATACGAGCCGGTCCCAAGACGGCCAGCTTGCCGAGGACTACATCATGGTCGGTAAAGGTCGCTTCAATGATGCTGCAATCATTGATAGACGACAATTTCGCTTCTTCGCCGATGCGGACCGTCACGGCCCCGCCTTCGCCCTCGTCGTGAAGGAGATTGGCGACGACATCCTGTTCTTCCAGCATGGTAAAGAGGCTCTTGGCCTTGTCGACGTCTTTGAACTCCGGCTTGTTCAGGAGCTCCATGGTCCCGCCTTTGTAGAACTGCTGGTCTTTGTGGAAGGCCCGTCCCATGGCCCGGAAGGCCAGGCGGTACAATTCGACGTCGTCGACGATGGTCTCGTGAAAGGCTTCGATGGCCTTTTCATCGATATGGTCCATGGCCATGCCGGCCAGGTAGTTGGTCAGCCGCTGGGCGATGATGTTCAGATTGTCCAGGCTGGCACCGGCCGGTTTGGGGTAAATGCAGTTCTCTACCTGTCCCGTATCGGTGACGACGATCATGATGGCCCGGCGGTCATCGAGCGGTAAGAAGCGGATGTACTTCAGCTTGGAATTGAGCCGCTGTGACGCCATGACCAGGGTGACGTTGTGAGTGATCCTGGCCAGTAACTTGGCCGTCGACTGAAAAATCTGGTCGACGCTGCTCACTTTGTCCTGGAACCAGGCGCGGACGAATTGCTTTTCTGCGTCCGTGATCTTCGTCGGCTTGAGCAGGCAGTCGACGTAGAAGCGGTATCCCTTCATCGACGGGATGCGGCCGGACGACGTGTGAGGCTGTTCCAGGTAGCCCATCATTTCCAGATCGAACATTTCGTTGCGGATCGTCGCGGCGCTGACGCCTAAGTCATACTTGCGGGCAATCGTTCTCGACCCGACAGGTTCGGCAGAGGAGATGTAATCCTGAATAATGGCTTGCAGTATTTTCTGTTTTCGTGCATCCAAATCCATCGTACTCACCTTCTGCTCATTTGACCATTTTTAGTGGTCTGACTATTTGACTTCTAAGACTATATATAAGATAGCATGGAGAATATGTTTTGTCAAGAGAATATAAGTCAAAAAGTCAAATTAGTTGTAAAAAAGAGCTGCCGCACATGCGACAGCTCTTTTTTTCTGTAGGGGCGCCACGTGGGGCGCCCGCTCACACCCATCGGTCACAAGTATCTCACATATACCCAGCGGGCTCGCCACGTGCGAGCCCCTACAGTGAAATTCAACCTCTCCGGCCCTTTCGGGCCACCTCCCCTAGTAAGGGAGGCTTTATGCGCTGAGCCGCTTTTTCGTAGAGGCTCCTGGCCTTGGCGTAATCCTGTTTGACGCCCTTGCCCTGTTCGTAGCACTTCCCCAAAAGATACATGCTGGTCGTATCGCCTTTCTGCTGGGCCTTGTCGTACCGCTGGGCAGCCTGGGCATCGCTCTGTTTTTCGCCCAGGCCGTTAGCGGCCATGAGGCCCAGGTAACGGCCGGCCTTCATGTTGCCGTCGTTCCAGGCCTTCTGGAAACATTCGCGGGCGACGTCGTAGTCCGTCGCACCGTTCTGGCCGTACAAGTAGGCAATACCCGTGTTGAGCAGGGCTTTGCCCTGGGGGCTGCCCTTATGGGCGCCGTTCTTGCCGTGCTGTTTGGCATCCATGCCGGCCGGTGCCTTTTTCTTCAGGACATCTTCGGCCTTGGTCTGTTCAAAGAGCCAGTCCCGGATGCCTTCGATATTGTAGGCAAAGGACCAGGTATACATGTGGCTGCCGTCCTTGAAGACCGTATAGTTGATGGGTGCCTGCTGGTCTTCCATGACCCGCATCATCTGTTCAAAGACAGGCGTACCGCCCGTGCTGTCCCACATGCGGCTGCGGGCGACGACAGCGCCGTCCTTTTCCCACAGGGCCGTCGCTTCGTTCATGCCCGGAAAGGCCTTGCTGTCGCCCTGGCAGACGGTGATCCAGAGGTTCTTGCCCTTGAGTTTTTCCATTTCCTGCGTATCCCACTGGCAGGCGACGAGGTACTGGCCGGCAAAAAAGAGTTCCGGATAGGCGTCGCTGATGGCGATGTTGGCCATGCCGCCCTGGGACTGGCCCGTCCCGTAGATGCGGTCCTTGTCGACGCGGTACTTATTGGATACATCCATGATGAGGTCCGTCACCAGGGTCAGGCCCTGGGTCCACTGGTGGGTATCGGTGGTCATCATGCCGATAGAGCGGATGAGGTCTTCCGTATACTGCGGCGCCAGGACGATGGCCGGATGCTTGGCCTGTTCTTCCGGCGTTGCCCAGACGATGGCCCCGTTGCCCTGATAGAGGACGGCCTTGGGGTCGTTGATGTTGGCGCTGGCATCGGCGATGAAGACGACCATGGGATAGGTCTTGGCCTTGTCGGCATCGACGGTCTTGTCGGCAGCCAGGGCCGTCGTCGTCGGGCCATAAGCCGTGCCATCCGTCGCGTAGATCGTCCCGGTCTGGCTGACAGCGACGCTCAGGTCCGGTGCCTTGCGGTCGGAATACATGGGCGCATCGCCGCCGTTCAAGGCGTTGGAGCCTTCTTTGCCCTTATCGCCCTGGTCATCTTTGGACTTGTTCTGGGAAGCTGCCGTCGGCAAGGGCGTAGCCGGATGGACTAGGCTGACGATGACGTAACTGCCCTTCTTGCCGGCCAGGGCCGTTTCCGGCGCATCATTGGTATAGACCTTGTCGATCGTCTTGCCGGCGACGGTGAAATCCGACGCCTTCAGGCGGCTGGCATCAATGGTCTTGGGATAATATAGGAGAGCTGTCAGCGAAGCTGACTGAGAGGTTGCTCAACAGAAAAGGGCCTGCCGCATAGCGACAGGCCCTTTTCTATTAGGAGTCAAACAATGGAATTACTTACCTTCGAAAGTTGCTTTGCGTTTTTCGCAGAAAGCAGCCATGCCTTCCTTCTGGTCGGCTGTGGAGAAGCAGAGGCCGAAGACTTCAGCTTCATAAGCGATACCGGTTACGACGTCGCAGTTGATGCCGCGGTTGATGGCAGCTTTGGAGAGCTGTACAGCAATCGGAGCGTTCTTAGCGATCTTCTTAGCCAGTTTAACAGCAGCCGGCATTAATTCTTCCTGCGGGAAGACTTCGTTGACCAAGCCGATAGCTTTTGCTTTTTCAGCGTCGATCATGCCGCCCGTGTAGATGAGTTCTTTAGCGTGGCCGCGGCCGACGACACGGGTCAGGCGCTGTGTGCCGCCGAAGCCCGGAGTGATGCCCAGACCGACTTCCGGCTGGCCGAATTTAGCGTTTTCAGCTGCATAGCGGATATCGCAAGCGCAGGAGAGTTCGCAGCCGCCGCCGAGAGCGAAGCCGTTGATAGCTGCGATGACAGGCTGCGGCAGGTTTTCGATTTCCGTGAAGACGTTCTGACCGAACTGGCCCCATTCGCGGCCTTCAGCAGCGTTCTTGGAAGCCATTTCTTTGATGTCAGCGCCAGCGACGAAGGATTTAGCACCTGCGCCGGTGATGATGACGACTTTGATAGCTTTATCAGCTGCGACTTTTTCGATAACGTCCTTCAATTCGCTGACCGTAGCCTGGTTCAGGGCGTTCAGAGCTTTCGGACGATTGATGGTGATCGTTGCAATACCGTCTTCGACAGCAAAAAGAATGTTCTGGTAATCCATGAGAAAAACCTCCTAAATACATATAATAGTGTTAATAGTATAGTATAGAAATAGTATGTACAACAGGCTGCCCTCCCCAAAGGGACTCCTGCCAGTCAGACCGCCCCTGCCGACAGGATAGGCGCACTGTCAATACGCGCATGAGATTCTAAAAATAATACGGGGTGTGAAAGTCACGCCCCGTATTCGATTAGCAGATCGCTAACTTATTTCATGTAATCGTAGAAGCCTTTGCCAGTCTTACGGCCGAGGTAACCTGCCTGGACATATTTCTTGAGCAATGCGCAAGGACGATATTTCGGATCGCCGAAGCCTTCGTAGAGGACTTCCATAACGTGGAGAACGACGTCGTTACCAATAAGGTCGCAGAGAGCCAGAGGTCCCATCGGATGGTTGAAGCCGAGTTTGCAGACGTTATCGATGTCTTCTTTGGAAGCAACGCCTTCCATCAAAGCCTGGATAGCTTCGTTCAGCATCGGGATGACGATACGGTTGCCAGCGAAGCCCGGGAAGTCGTTAACTTTGACCGGTGTTTTGCCGAGGTCTTTCGAAAGTTTGTCGATCTTTTCATACGTTTCTTCAGAAGTAGCGATGCCGTTGATGACTTCGATCAATTTCATGACCGGTGCCGGGTTGAAGAAGTGCATGCCGATGACTTTGTCCGGGCGTTTCGTAGCTGCGCCGATCTGGGTGATAGCCAGGGACGAAGTGTTGGATGCGAGGATCGTGTGTTCCGGGCAGAGTTCGTCGAGTTCTTTGAAGATAGCCGATTTAATCTTCAAGTCTTCGATAGCTGCTTCAACGACGAGGTCGATGTCTTTCATGTTATCAGCCGTACGGGTTACGAAGCCAGAAACGCGAGCCATAGTTGCGTCTTTGTCTTCCTGGGTCATTTTGCCTTTGGAGACCTGTTTGGTCAGCTGTTTTTCGATTTTAGCTTTGCCGCCAGCGATGAATTCGTCTTTAATATCGTTCAAGACGACATCCCAGCCGTGCGTTGCGAAAACCTGTGCAATGCCAGAACCCATTGTACCTGCACCAATAACCATTACTTTACTCATGTTTAACTCCTCCTTCGTCGCGTGATTTTTTTCACTAGATTCTTCTAAAAAAATCACGCACGTTCTAAATAAGATTCACTGCTTACACTGATAGTATACCACACTTCCCAAAAAAATCCACTAAAAAACGGCACTTTTTTCAATTTTTCACATTTATGACATGCGTTTTATGCAATAATCAAGAAGTCAAATTACTCCTTTGCATCATTCGATAGAATTATCTCATAGATCTATGTGACGTTATGAACTTACGTCATGGGAGATACTTCTATTTTTCACAAAGTGCATGGGTAGGGATTCCCTTTGGGAATCCCTACCCGCAGGTCGCCGCGACATCAAAGATGTCACATGTAGGGGCCGCCCCAAAGCCTTTCCAGCCCGTCAGGTGCTGACCAACGGGAGGCACAGGACAGCTGCTGGAACGGACAGCCGTGGCGGGCGGCCCGCTTGTGGGAATTCCGTTTACGGATGGCCCGCTTGTGGGAATACCGCAAAAAAGAGGCTGTCGCATTAAGACAGCCTCTTTTTGAGTTTTAAGTTTGTAGTTTTTAGTTTGCAGCAAATGGTAAAAAATTTAAAACCAACTTCTACAAACTATAAACTACAAACTCCGTACGATAAACTATCACGAAAGGACAACCTCTCAGTCAGCTTCGCTGACAGCTCTCCTATGAGGAGAGCCGGACGGACCGCCCTTCGGATAGCGTTGTTCACGGGATTCAGGCGGGCCGCCTTATCAGGACGGCCCCTACGAAAAGCCCCAATCGGGGCCATTTTTACGAGTCGAAAATCACCCAAGGCGATGCTTTCCCTTTGAGGCGCTGCCGTGCAACGGCATCCGTAGGGGCCGTCCCAGAGGGCGGCCCGCTACGCGCTGAGGGTATCCCGAATCGTCGTTCTCATTTTGAGTCTGTCGCGGCGGGCCGCCGCATCGGAATCCGAAGCGGCCGGCGAATTACGGATAGCGTTGCTCATGGAATTCAGGCGGGCCGCCCTTTGGGCGGCCCCTACGAGCCACGAGCCACGACTCACAAAGTGCCGTTCAGGGCTTTGAGCAGGGTTTCGCGTTTGTCATAGGCCCTGCGGTAGGTAGCCGTATGGTTTTCGTCGGGCACGTAGGTGGCCTTGATTTCCAGCTGGCGCTGGAGGGCCTGTTTGAGGTCCGGTATGTCGCCTGCGGCATAGGCGGCGACGATGCAGTTGGTCGGGACGGCGCCGCCAGCGACTTTGAGGGTCACGACTTTCGTATCCAGCATGTCGGCCTTGATCTGGTTCCACAGTTCATCGCGGCTGCCGCCTTCGGTGATGGTCAGCTGGGTCAGGTCGATGCCGGCCTTGCGGTAGCGGTCGGTGATTTCCATATAGTCATAGCCGATGCCTTCGAGGACGCAGCGCCACATGGCCCCCTGGTCGGAGTCGAGGGTCAGGCCCGTGAAAGTCCCGCGGACGTTGGGATAGTCGCCGTTGCCGCCGGTCAGGTAGGGAATGAACATGGCCCCGTCGCAGCCGGGCTGATGGCGCCGGGCCAGTTCGTCCAGGGTCCCGTAGTAGTCATCGCCTTCTTCGCGGGCAATGCTGTCCTTGAACCAGCGCAGGGCCAGGCCGCCTGTGCGGACCATGCCCCAGTAGAAATACGTCCCCGGCAGGGTGCCGGAATTGAAGATGAGGTTGCTCCCCGGCACGGACAGTTCCGGAATGATGCCGTCCGTGGCGGCGCAGAACATGGCGCACGTCCCGGCGACGTCGACGGCGCGGCCCGCTTCCAGGATGCCGCTGCCCATCATGGATTCCATCGTGTCGCCGGCGCCGGCGCAGATGGGGATACCTGCAGGGAAGCCCGTTTCCATGGCATCTTCTTCGCAGAGCCTGCCGATGATGTCCCAGGGCTTGACGATGCGCGGCATATAGCGTTCAGGGATGCCCAGGATATCCAGCTGTTCTGGCGACCATTTCTTCTGGACCACGTCATAGCCCAGGCCCCAGCCGGACATGGCGCCCCAGTCGATGAAGGCGTCTTCCCCTTTGAGGCCGGCCAGGTGCATGAGGACGTACGGGCAGTTGTGGACGAACTTGACGCCCTTTTCCTGCCAGGCCGGGACGTTCTTCATGAACCAGCGAGCGAACATGGCCGGGAACATGATGTTCGGTTCGGCATTGCCCGTTTCTTTGCCCCAGATGGCCAGCTTCTGCGCCTTCAGGGCTTCCACGTCGTCGGCCGTGCGGCTGTCGAGATAGTTGACATAAGGCGTGATGGCGTTGCCGTCGGCGTCGATACCGGCGATGCCGCAGATGATCCCGTCGCCCATGATGGCCCGGACGTTCTTCACGTCCCAGCCCTTCTCTTCCATCTGGCGGCTGCACGAAGCCATGCACTGCTTGATGAGGCGGTAATATTCATCGACGTCCATCTGGACCCAGCCCGGCTGGGGGTAGGCCAGATGGGTCTTGGCCGTGTCCATAGCCAGGCAGTGCTGGTCTTCGTCGTAGACGGCGACTTTGACGCTCTGCGTCCCGGCATCGAAACCGAGGTAATACTTGTCACTCATAGGTAACACATCCTTTCCGTTCAGCCCCGGCAATCCTTTACCATCCCGCCAAGGCGGCTCACGAGGCCCGTCGTCGACTCGTTCGGTTTCGGGAAGCGGCGCAGGGCGGTCATGGCTTCGACGTAACAGAAGAACTCTTCCATGGCCGTCTCGATCTGCCCCAGCGTCTGGCCGTCGATGTGCTCGATGAGGGCCAGGTCGTGCTGTTCATAGCGGTTGATATAGCCGTAAAGCGAACAAAACGTACCGGGCCGCTTGGTATAGGAGCAGAAAAAGCAGTATTCCACCATGGCGTCGCACTTCTTGAGCGTATCCTGCCGTTCGACGCCGGCAAATTCCTGCCGTTCCTGGATGACGGTCTTGACCCAGCTGTTCAAGACGCCTTCAAAGAAAGCGAACAGGGACAAGAGGGCCGCCCGGTAATAGCGCCGGGCCAGGAACGTGCCCTTCTTGGTCCCCTTGTCCTGCTGCATGGCAGCCCGTTTTTTAAATGTACAATAATCCTTCCACAACTCTTCGTAAATGGAAGCATGCAATATATCCATATCACCATTATGGAAAATGGTGACATCAATCTTAGCCTTCATGAAATCGGCTACCCTCCTACTTGGATAACTTCAGGAAATCCGGGTCCTTTTCGGCCATGCGGGAGAGGATCTTCTCGTAGCCGCCACTACCGTAGACCAGGCAGCGCTTGATGCGGCTGATAGTCGCCGTGCTGGCGCCGGTCTTCTTGACGATGTCTTCATAGATATCGCCGGCCTTGAGCATACGGGCCACTTCCAGGCGGGCCGAAATGGCCTTCATTTCCTGAATGGTGCAAAGGTCTTCAAAAAATTCATAACATTCTTCGACACTCTTCAATTCCAAAATAGCACGAAATAACTGATCGTGCAAATGGTCTCGCAATTTTTCATTCACTGCCATGACAATCCCTCTTTCTAAGACAGATTCCTTTAGTTCGTTAAATACTAAAAACATTATACGGCACGAAAGTCAATCTGTCGAGGAAATGTTTTTTCCGCCTACATGGCGAAGAGGTCGATTTGTTCATCTTCGGGCAAATCGCCGAGACAGCCTTCCTGGCTCATGACGTCGACCAGGGACTGGGACACTTTGCCGCGCATCTTGAGGTCGGCCTTGGAGCTGAACGGCGCCTGTTCGCGGGCCGATACAATCTGTTCGGCTACGTTGGCGCCCAGGCCGTCGATGGCCGTAAAGGGCGGCAGGATCTTGCCGTCGCAGATGGTGAACTTCGTCGCTGCCGAGCGGTTGATGTCGACATTCATAAAGGAAAAGCCGCGGAGGCTCATTTCCTTGGCCAGTTCCAGGGCCGAATAGAGGTCCTGTTCGATTTTCGACGCACTCTTGCCCTTGGCGGCGATTTCCTTCATGGCCCGTTCCTGCCCTTCCAGGCCGTGGATCATGGCCGACAGCTTGAAGGCCTTGGCGCGGATCGTGAAGAAAGCGCAGTAGTAGGCCAGAGGCTGGTTAATCTTGTACCAGGCGATGCGGAAAGCCATCATGACGTAGGCCACGGCATGGGCCCTCGGGAAGAGGTAGCCGATCTTGTGGCACGAGTCGATGAACCACTGCGGAATGTGGCCGGCCTTGAGCTCGCCTTCGTAGTCCGTCGTCTTCTGGCCCAATTTATTGAGCTTGTCGATGCCCTTGCCCTTACGGACATTTTCCATGACCTTGAAACTCGTCTTGGGCTTGATGCCGTGCTGGATGAGATAGTTCATGATGTCGTCACGCGTCGAGACGGCTTCCTTCAGGGGGACCGTCCCCGACGTGATCAGATCCTGGGCATTGTTCAGCCAGACGTCGGTGCCGTGGGAGAAACCGGAAATGCGGACCAGTTCGGAAAAGGTCTTGGGCTTGGTGTCGACGAGCATCTGGCGGACGAAGGACGTGCCGAATTCCGGGATGCCCAGGCTGCCGACTTTCGAGCCCAGTTCTTCCGGCGTCACGCCCAGGGCCTTGGTCGAGCTGAACAGGCTCAGCGTCGCCGGGTCATCAAAGGGAATAGTCGTCGCCTTGATGCCGGTCATATCTTCGAGCATGCGGATGACCGTCGGATCATCATGGCCGAGGATATCGAGCTTGACCAGACGGCCTTCGATGGAGTGATAATCGAAATGGGTCGTAATGATGCCGCTGTCCTTCTTGTTGGCCGGATACTGGACGGGCGTGAAATGATGGACGTCCATATCGCGGGGAATGACCATGACGCCGCCCGGATGCTGGCCCGTCGTATTCTTGATGCCCGTGCAGCCGGCGACCAGGCTGTTGACATAGGCATCGTTGACCTTGATGCCCTTGGCTTCGGCCCACTTCATGACGTAACCATAAGCCGTCTTGTCCTTGACGGCACCGATGGTCCCGGCGCGGAAGACGTTGTCCTTGCCGAAGAGTTCTTCCGTGTACTTATGGGCTTTCGGATGGTATTCACCGGAGAAATTGAGGTCGATATCAGGGACCTTGTCGCCGTCGAAGCCCAGGAAGATGGCGAACGGGATGTTGTGGCCGTTCTTGTGGAGCGGCGTGCCGCACTTCGGGCAGACCTTGTCGGGCAGGTCGAAGCCGCCGCCGACTTCGCCGTGCGTAAAGAACTCGCTCCACTGGCACTTGGGGCAGACATAATGCGGCGGCAGGGGGTTGACTTCGGTAATGTCCGACATAGTCGCCACGAAGGACGAGCCGACAGACCCACGGGAGCCGACGAGGTAGCCGTCGTCGTTGGAGTGCTTGACCAGCTTGTGGGCGATATAATAGAGGACGCCGAAGCCGTGGCCCAGGATGGACGTGAACTCTTCTTCCAATCGGTCTTCGACGATCTTCGGCAGCGGGTCGCCGTAGATTTCATGGGCCTTTTTATAACACATGTTCTTCAGTGCTTCCGACGAACCGGCGATCTGCGGGAAATAGAGCGTTTCCTTCGGCACCGGCCGGCAGTCGTCGATCATATCGTTGATCTTATTGGGGTTGGTAATGACCACTTCCCGCGCCCGTTCCTCGCCGAGGTAGGCAAATTCAGCCAGCATCTCGTCGGTCGTGCGCAGGTAGAGGTCGGGCTGGAATTCCGCATCCTTGAAGCCCTTGCCGGTCATGAGGATTTCCCGGTAAATCTTGTCTTCGGGGTTCATGAAATGAGCATCGCAGGTGGCGACGGTCAATTTCCCCAGGTCATCGCCGAGCTTGAGGATCGTCCGGTTGATGTCGCGCAGGCCTTCTTCATCGGCGACGAAGCCTTCGCGGACGAGGAAGCCGTTGTTGGTGAGCGGCTGGATTTCCAGATAGTCGTAGAACGATGCGATTTTCTTCAATTCTTCATAAGGCAGCTTCTTCTGGACCATCGAGCGGACCAGCTCGCCGGCTTCGCAAGCCGAGCCCAGGATGAGGCCTTCGCGGTATTCTGACAGGACCGCCCGGGGGATGCGCGGCCGGCCGCGGTAGATATATTTCAAATGGGAAATGCTGACCAATTTATAGAGATTGCGGATGCCGATCTGGTTCTTGGCCAGGATGATGATATGGTACGACTGGTCGATCTTATCATCGAAGAGGTAGCCTTCCATGCCATAGATGACCTTGACGTTGTTGGTCTTGTCCGTCGAGATTTCCTGGAGCAGCGGGAAGGACTGGACGACGCCGTGGTCGGTGACGGCAACGGCCGGATGGCCCCACTTCTTGATGGTCTTGATGAGCTGTTTGACCGTGATCAGGGCGTCCATGTCGCTCATGACCGTATGCAGGTGGAGTTCGACGCGCGGCGTGGGATTATGGTCTTCCCGTTCCACTGTACCGCCGTCGGCTTCCATCATGTCGTAGGCCATGAGGACGTAGTCGTTCTGGTAATTGTCGTACTGGATATTGCCGTGGACCCGGACGTAGACGCCGGGCTTGAGCTTCTTGACCAGGTTGTCGTATTCTTCCGGCGTCAGCGTGTTCTTGCGGCGGAACTTGCCGCCTCCGCCCTGATTGCTGACGTCGAGGAACTTCTTGGCTGAAATGCCGTTGGTGCTGTCGGCCATCTGGAAGGTCAGGAGGATGCGCTTCGACTTGAGTTCCCGGAACTCGACCTTGACGACCTTCCCCTTGAGGATAACGTCGTTCTGTTCCTCGCCGAGGACGTCGTTGATGGCGACGGCATCGCCGCCAAAGGCCCGGCCCATCCAGACCCGGCTGTCGCCGCCGGTCTTGGTGCCGCTGGCCTTGCCGCCCGTCCTGGTACTGCCCGTACCGGGCTGGGACGCCGACTGGCAGGCCTTCTTGTAATCTTCATCGGCGTACAATTCGTCGTCCACATCGTAAATGGAATCGTAGCAGTCTTCATGAGGAATCCCGTAGCCTTCCATATCATCAGTGGAAATATCGGCGACCTGGCGCAGCGGGTCATTGTCGGGCACGGCCAGAGACATATCGCCGCCGTGAAAGACCGACGTCACCCGGTGTTCGACCGATACCGTCCCGTCCAGGCCCAATTTCCGGCTGACCCGGTCGCGGAGAAGATCCATATCGCCGATGGCATAAGGCGATTCCGTCCGGACATGCCAGGCATGACCGGCCAGATCGGCCGCAATCGAAGCGACCGTCACCGACCGCCCGCCGTCGACGGGGATCAAAATATCATTTTTAGGAACAATATGCCAGACTTTCATATATTTTCCTTTCTATAAGCGGGCCTGTCGCACAAAGTTTTTACCACCATGCGCGGTCCCTTTTACGTTATAGTTTGGAGTTTGCAGACAATGGCTTTAAATTTTAACCACTGAACTGGGACGGCCCCTACATGCCTCCCCTGCTTCCCATCCATGGGTAGGGGCGTCCACGTGGGACGCCCGTCGCACACAGTGTGGGAACATTCGCTACCTGTTGGTGAAATTCCTACAAAATCCAAACGGACTCACCCTCTACAGCGGTCCGTTCCAGCAGCTATCCTGCCATTTCTTACCGTCATGACCTGACGGACTCGCCACGTGCGAGCCCCTACTACATGAACCGATGAGTTATTCCTCATCGGCCGTGTCGACCGCATCGGGCGCCGGGACATTGAAGTCCATCATGTCGTGCGGTGCGTTGAGGAGCGGGTCCTGCGGTTCCAGGTCCGCCGTGCTGACGACTTCTTCGCTGTCGTCGCCGGGCGTGAGGATGATTTCATCATTCGGTTCATAATGGGACTCGATGGTATCGACATGGCGGTCGCCGTCGCTGTAAGCCACGGTCCGGCGGATAGTCACGTCATGGCCGTCGTAGCCTTCCTGCTTGCGCTTATCTTCGGTCACACTGTCGTCGTGCTTCTTGATGACCTTATGAGGCAGGTTCTGGAGATGCGTCGTTTCAAAGGACACACTGCACGTATCGGCGTGATTGCCCAGGATATACGTCGTCACCGTATTCTGACCGGCGACGGTATAGACGCAGACCGGATGCTGGAAAGGATTGGTAAAGGCAAAATCCAGGCCGTCATCGGCGACAGTCGCATCCATGCCGACGGGCACATAAGCGGCCGGGGCGAAATGCGGTTCCCGGCTGGCAATGAACAAGCCCGCCCGCAAAGCCGCATTGAACAGGGTCGTACTGACCTGGCAGACGCCGCCGCCTGTCGACTGTTCGAGCTTGTTTTCAAAATACGACGGTGCCTGCTTATAGCCTTTGTCCGGCGTCCGCGTGCCGACATACTTGTTAAAGGAGAAATCCTTCTGGGCCATGACGACGGCGTGGTTGAGGCGCTTCTGTGCCAGGCGGATGTTGACGTTGCGGTCCGGGTTGGTATCATCGAAATGGGTCGTATAGTACGACAAGACCGTGTCGATATCCTTGAGGTCGTCGGCCTTGATGTCCGCCCCTTCCCGGCTGTCTACGGGGACGTCCAGCGTGTCCGTCCTGCCCGTATGCAGTTCGGCCGTCACAGCATCTTTCAGCTTATCTGTATTGATGACGATGCGGTCCTTGGCATCTTCAATGGCGACAGTCTTCTGGTCGTCCTTGACATAGGCATAGGCATTCTGCGGATCCTTATCGTACTTGTCGTGGACATCGGCCAGGGCCTTATCCAATTTATCCTCGTCAACGGCAATGGCCAGGGGCACATCCTTGCCCTGCGTGAGCGTCGTCACCACATCGGCCACGCGCTGCCAGGGCAGGCCCCGGCGGCCGACGAGATGCAGTTCATCATCGATATAGCTGCGGTCCAACTTGGCTCCCAGTTCGTCCAGGTCCAGCGTCACATCGACGCCGTCCGCGGCCAGGCGCAGCTTGCGGTCTTCCGCTTCCTTCTCGTGGAGGTCGAGATAATTGGTGATTTCTTCATCAGTCATATCGGCAATAGATTGCCCATTGAGGGTCACCATCTGTTCCGCCTTGCTCTGGGCCGCAAAAAAGCCGCCGAAACCAATCACACACAAGGCCAAGACAACAGCAGCCCGCTTCTTCCAGGACGGCGTGTCCTTTTCCGGAGGCAATCCATGCTTTTCCCGGTACCGCCGGCGATATTCCTTCATCCGTTCTTTCCGTGCTCGTTCTTCGTCAGTCACATTCTAACCTACCTTTTCTCTACATTTCAACTGCTCCTGCAAACGGCAAATCAACCTCTCCGGCCTTTCAGGCCACCTCCCCTATGAGGGGAGGCGAACTGCGACCTGCGACCTGCGGGCCGCCGTAGGCGGCCCCTACCTACAATACAAACAAATAAGGGGTCCCATATCGGCCGGCGACGCCGTGCCGCGGCGGATATGGAGCTGGAGCGTAAAAATTTGGCAAATACAACTTTCCAACTCTTCTATTTTCCAATAAGATGCCACTTTTTGCAAGTGGTATAAGACATATTTTACGCTGCGGCCCTTATTGATGGTCTGCAGGATTTGTTCGCACTGGTGCTGGCCGGCATGGGCCCGGCGCAATTCCTTATAAGCCAGGAGCAGGCGCAGGCGCGACAACATATAGCCCGTATTCTTCAAAAAAGCATCTTGCCGGCTGAACAGGCCTTCCAAAAAAGGCAGGGTCTTTTCCCCATTGCGCCGCAAAAATTCATCCATAAAGGTGAAGAGATTCTTTTCCATCGTCCCGGCAAAGAGGTCCTGCAAATCGGCCACATCGACGGTTTTCCTGCTGTCGGGCACGGTGATGCACAATTTCTCCAGCTCCGAAAAGACATAGAGCAACGAAATATCACCCCAGGTCTGGAACAGGGCCCGCAAATAGGCCACGGCCCGGCTGGTCAGGCGCTTGCCCTTCCCTTTCAAATAGTCCGTCACATAAGGCATAACCGTCTTTTCCGTCACCGCTTCGGCCGCCACGACGTCGGCCATGGGCTTCAGGGCCTTGAAAAAAGCACTGCCCGTATCCATCTTGCCCTTGCTATAGAACAAAAGACTGTTCTCGTCGCTGAGCCGCCGGGCCTCGTCCAGGAACCACTGCTCATCCTTGGTGAGCTTGCTCCGCGACCGGCCGCCGCGCTTGAGCGGCAGAAAGGGACAGTCATACCAAATCGTGACCGTCCCACTGCTAAAGAGACTCGACCCCTGGAAGGATTCGACGACCGTCGCCGCCACAGCATCCTTCTGGAAAGACTGGACCTCGGCTTCCCCGCCGGCCCGCTCGTGGGCAGCCGCCAGGAACCGCTTCCGACTCTCTTCCATGACATACGGTTCTGTCCCATAAATAATCATTATATGTTTCTTATATTCCATGACTGTTCCTCATTAAACGTAGAAATGCGCCACTGCCCCCGCCAGCGGTACAGGCGGACCTGACCGTCCCGGGATGGCGAAAAACAAGGCACACCGTAACCAGCCGCCGTCTCGCCCCACTCTGTCAGGGCTTCATCGCTGCGGCGCGAGCCATAGACGATGGTCGCCATGGCCGATACGGGGAAATCCCGGCCATTCCAGCCCGTCAGGGACCGGAATTCCAGACAAAGCGGTCCTGCCGGAAAAGGCCTGGCCACCGACGCCAGACAGCGAAAAGGCACATCGCCGCTCCCCGTCCCGGACAGGAGGGTAAAATCCCGCCGCAGCAAGGCCAGCGTATGATCCGCCCCGTCGCCATCGACACGGCACTGGCGGAGCCGGAAGACGCCATGAGCCCGCAAAGCCGGCGTCACGACGACAGCTGCCTGGTCGGGGTTGGCGAATCTCGATTTATTATACCATATATCGGCCGATTTATCCTCATGAATGACAGCCGTCACCTGGTCCCGTCCGGCATCGAGGACCAGGACGCCCGGCCCGGATGGCCGCAGGAACCAGGCCGCCGCCAGACAGGCCAGCAAGGGCGGACCCATGCGCCTGCGAAAAGAGGGGCAAAAGACAAAGACTACAGCCAGATACCAGGCCAAACAGGCCCACTTCGACGGCTGACCGGCCCAGAAGCGGCTCCCCGGCAAGGCGGCGATGAAGGCATTGCCCTTCAGAGCCAGGACCAGCAAGGGCTTGATGAGCCACAACACCATATCGGCAGCGCTGCCCCACAAGAGGGACAGGACCGACGCCAACAGGCCGAGGACCATGACCAGGTCCAAGACCGGTGCGACCAGGACATTGGCCACCAGCGAATAGACGGGAAAAGAAAAGAACGCCGAAAACAAGAGGGGCACGACCAGAATCTGGGCCGCCACACAGACAGTCAGGCAATCCCGCAAAAACAAAGGCAGACCCGCAAACCAGGAGCTTACGGGCCGCTGAAAAAGAATGATGCCTGCCGAGGCGCCACAGGACAGGCGGAAACTCAAGTCAAAACAAAGGTATGGGCTGTAAAGCAGCATCCCGGCCATAGCCAGGGCCAGAGCATGACCGGCCAGGTATTCGCGCCGCGCCGTCAGGCTCAAGGCACTGGCGGCCCCCATGAGGGACGCCCGGACGACAGGCGACGAAAAATCCGACAACGCGCCGTATAAGAAGAGAAAAGTCACAGAAATACAACACAAGCTGCGCGGCCGCAATCCCAGGACGCGGCCTATGAGCTGGATGACGGCCAGCAGCAAAGCCACGTGAGACCCGGAAACAGATAATATATGAATCAGCCCGGTCGTACTGAACGATTCCAGCAGACCTGGCGGCAAGTCCTCGTAATGGCCGCCAAAGAGCAGACTAGCCAGTACCGGTGCATACGTCTCGCCGAGGATGACCTCATAACGCCCGGTCAAAGCCTGGCGCAAATCCTGCAAAAAGGCCTCCCAGCGACCTGGCGGAGCCGTCACGACCACCTTTTCCCCATCATCGGCAAACAGCCGCAAGTAAATCGCTTTTTCCCGGTCGCGATGGAGGGCGTCGTACATGCCGTCATTTTTATAGTATGTCAAAGGCCGGCTGTCGCCAGTGACGACAACCGTACTGCCTACGACCTGCGGTTCCAGCAAAGTCACATAGATACAGCCGTTTCCAGGCTGTACGTCCGCTTCCCCGTCATAGGAATAGCGCCGGACCTGCATAATGTACCGTCCGACCTGTCCCTTTTCATTCGTATAGGTACTGCGCCGTTCTTGCAGCGTCCCTTCCACGGTCAGCCTGGCACCAGCTGCCTGATGCGGCAGGGCTTCGCAGCGCTCTGCCTCCAGCTGGAGACGGCCGGCGCCCAGACTAAGAGCCGCCAGGACCAGACAGACAACTAGGGCAATACGGCTGCGGGACCGGAAAAAGAATAGGCCCAGCAAAGACAGCAGGAACAAAGAAATCCAAAGGCTCAAAGCCAAAGAAAGCACATCTGCCAGGGTAATGCCCCCAGCCAGGGCCAGGACCAGGGACAGGCTGACCCATTCCGGTTTAACCTTTCCCATCATAAGCACACCAAATCTTTCAGCTTGGCGAACTTCGCCGGACCGATGCCTTTGACCTTCTGTAGTTCTTCGATACTGCCAAAAGAGCCGTGTTCCTGGCGATAAGCGATGATATTAGCCGCCATAGCTGGTCCGATGCCGGGCAGGTCCGTAAGGGCTTTCTCATCGGCTCGGTTCAAAGATACCTTGCCGGCTTCCGCCGGATTTTCGGGAATCCCCTGGAAATCATAGGGCACGTGGATATGGGCACCGTCTTCTGCGCGGTCTGCTAAATTGACGGCTCCCGTATCGGCATAGGCAATCATGCCGCCAGCTGCTTCTACGGCTTCGCCAGCCGTTTTCCCCGTTTCCAGCGCATAGAGGCCAGGATTCTTAACGGCTCCCGTGACATAGACAAAGGCTTTTTCCGGCAATGGCTCTTCTACGGCCGGCGGTGGCTCACTAAAAGCGTTTTCAAAGTCAGAGGCGAATTGGAACAGGACCACGCCTGCCAAAATCAGGGCCAAAGCTACGAATTTCTTCATGACAATCCCTCCTATACATATACTGTAAGAATCTATATGTATAGTATGCCCTATTTTTTAACCCCTTTTCGAAAATTTAATCGTCCTTTAATTGAATTCAGCAAAATTTAATCTTTCTCTCATTTACCAGCTGCTCCTGGACTTCCAGAAGCTCTTGCGCAGCATGACCAGGAGGGTGAACATTTCCAGTCGTCCTAGGAGCATGGACAGGCAGAGGATGGATTTGGAGAAGACCGAGAGTTCGGCATAGGTACAGGTCGCGCCGGTGATGCCGAAGGCCGGGCCGATGCAGCCCATGGTGGACACGCTGATGCCGATGGCGTCGAAGGTATTGATGCCGTCAAAGGTCAGCAGCAGGGCCCAGAGGGCGATGAACATCAGGTAGAGGAAGCAAAACTGGGCCGCCCGGACGACCGTATCGTCGCCGACGCGGTGGCCGTTGATGGTCAGGCCCCAGACCTGATGGGGATGGAGTTTGGCTTTGGCTGCCTGCCAGATGTAGCGCACCATGATGACGACGCGCGAGACTTTGAGGCCCGCTGCCGTCGAACCGGCACAGCCGCCGGAAATCATGAGCACCAGCAGGATGCCTTTGGAAAAGGGCGGCCAGCGGTCGTAGTCTGCCGAGACGAAGCCCGTCGTCGCGATGGACGCCGCCTGGAATGATGAATAGCGCAGGGCTGTCGGCGCCGATACGTCGAAGCCGTCCATGAGATTGAGGCCGATGAGGACTGTCGCCGCGGCGATGATCAGCAGGTAGGCCTTGAATTCCGTATTGCGCCGCAGGACGTGCCAGCCCTTCTGCCAGGCCTGGTAGTACAGGCCGTAGTTGCCGCCCGTGAGGATCATGAAGAAGGTCATCCAGGCTTCGACGGCCGGGCTCTCGAAGTGAGCCGCACTGGCGTTGTACGTGGAAAAGCCGCCGGCTGAGACCGTCGATAAGGCATGGTTCAGGGCGCCGAGGAAATCCATGCCGCAGAGCAGGAAGATGACGAAGGCCGCCGCCGTGAAGGCCATGTACATGCGGAACAGGACCTGGGTCATGTCGTGGAGCCTGGGCAGAACCCGCTCCCGCGTGGGCCCCGTCGATTCGGCGTTGTACATGTAGACCGTCGACTGGCCCGCTTCCGGCAGCAGGGCGATAAAGATGACGACAATGCCCAGGCCGCCGAGCCAGTGGGTCAGGCTGCGCCAGAAGAGGAGGCTCTGTGGCAGGACCTCCAAGTCGGGGATGACCGTCGCCCCGGTCCCGGTAAAGCCGGAAATGCTCTCGAACAGGCCGTCGAAATAGTTCAGGTAGCCGCCGAGGCAATAAGGCAGCATCCCCAAAAAAGTTGCCAGGAGCCAGCCCAGGCCGGTGATAGCAATGCCTTCGCGCATGGTCAGTTTCTTCGTCCGCACGTGGCCATAGCGCAGGAAAGCCCAGCCAGCCAGGGCACAGACGGCCATGGTGCCCATAAAGGCCGGCCAGCTGTCTTCGGCGAAAGCCAGGGCCATGAGCAGTGGCAGACCCATGACGCCGGCCTGGGCCCAGGCGATCCTTCCTAAAAATTGACAGATTACGTGTAAATCCATAAGCGTCCCTTCAAAAAATAAAATCCTTTTTATTATACCATGGCTGGCGAGGAAGCCGCAAAAAAACATATCATTCCATAGAATCTTATATATATGATATAATAAGAACTACTATTGAAATAACCGACCTATCTCGTCAGAAAGGATGACCTCCATGACTTATGATTATATCCAGGACTTATTGAATTTTATCCATCACAGCCCGTCGCCGTACCATACGGTCCAGGCCAGCCGGGATTATCTCGACCGGGCCGGCTTCCAGGCCCTGTCCCTGTCCGAAGCGTGGCAACTGGCGCCGAACGGTGCCTATTACGTCCCCCTCTATGATTCGGGCCTCATCGCCTTCCGCACGGGTTCCGATGTGCGCCGCCACCTGCGCCTGAGCGCGGCCCATACGGATTTCCCCTGTCTGCGAATAAAATATCGGCCGGAAATCCGCCAGCACGGCTACCTCAAGCTGAACGCCGAAGTCTACGGCGGCCTGCTGCGCGAATCGTGGCTCGACCGTCCCCTGTCCCTGGCCGGGACCGTGGCCCTCCAGGGCAGCGATGCCTTCCAGCCGGAAATCCGCCTCGTCGACGCAGGGAGACCGATCCTGACCATTCCCCGCCTGGCCATCCACATGAACCGCCGGGCCAATGAAGGCGTCGAACTCAACCCGCAGAAAGACCTGCTGCCCCTCATGGGCCTGGACCAGCGCGAGCTGACGGACCATTTCTTCCTCGATTTCCTGTCGGAAAAATGCCGCTGCCTGCCCGAAGCCATCCTGTCCTGGGACCTGACGGTCTATCCCTATGAAGAAGGCTGCCGCCTGGGCTGGCACGATGAATTCGTATCGTCGCCGCGCCTGGACAATCTGACGTCGGTCCTGGCCTGCCTGACGGGCCTTGCCGAAACAGCCGCTTCCGACGGCCTCAACGTCGTCGCCCTCTTCGACAACGAAGAAGTCGGCAGCCAGACGAAACAAGGGGCGGACTCCCACGTCCTGCCGGACATCCTGCACCGCATCTACCACGCCTTCGGCCTGACGGACGATGACTTCTCGGCCGACCTGGCCCGGGCCTTCATGCTCTCTGTCGACGTGGCCCACGCCATCCATCCCAACGTGCCGGAAAAATGCGACGTCACCAACCAGCCCGTCATGGGGTGCGGCGTCGCCCTGAAGATCGCCAGCAGCCAGCGCTATGCCGGGGACGCCGCTGCCGTAGCTGTCGTCAAATCCCTCTGCCGTGAAAATGATATCCCCTATCAGGTATTCATGAACCGGTCGGACATCCCCGGCGGCTCGACCCTGGGCTCCCTGCTCTCAGCCAATCTCCCCCTGCGGGCCATGGATATCGGCATCCCCATTACGGCCATGCACTCGTGCCGGGAACTGATGGGCGCTGCCGACCAGGAAAGCCTGGTCCGCCTGATTCGTGCCTTTTTCAGCCATAAATAGCTTTTTATTCTATACTCCGTATACATCTCTATGTTTTTATCAATATTTTTCTTAATTTAAGTATCATTTTTCGTCCCAATATTATATTTAAGCATAATACTTGCAAGTTCTTAGAATCATACGGTTGACGCTTTTTATCATCCATATTATAATGATTTCCATATTATAATGATCAGTGTATATTACATTGTGTTGTATAGTATACGAAATTGAATGTGTACAACAGAGACTATTGTGTACAGAAAGAGTGAACGCGCATGACTTTAGGACAAGAAATTAGATATTATCGCAAAAAAAAGGGCTTAACCCAGACGGCTTTCGGTGCCCTCTTTGGCATGTCCAAACAAGCCGTCTATTCTTGGGAAACAGGCCTCTATTCACCGGATATTTCAGTACTCCTGAAAATGGCTGATTTTTTCCAGATTCCCATCTGTATCCTCGTCGGCCGGCCGGGCATGTACTGCAAAGGCAGTGAAGAGCACGGCAACAGCTGCGACTTCTGTGCTTCCATCACCGAAGACGACAGCCACATCATCCGGGCCATCCACGCCTTGCCGCCGGAAAAACAGGAGGCTATTAAAACATTATTGAATATCAATGGCAAAAAATAAAGTGTTACAAAAAGAGGCTGTCGCATTAAGACAGCCTCTTTTTGAGTGGTTAGCAGTTAGCGGATGGATTTAAATTTAAAGTTCATGCAAATCCGATTCACAAGTATCTCACATATCCCCTGGCGGGCTCGCCACGTGCGAGCCCCTACGAGCCACGAGCCACGAACCACTAGCCACGAGCCACTAAACCATGGTATGATGGAAGAAAAATGTAAAGGACGATGTGTGTTATGGAATCTCTCATCCGCTCGGTCTACGGCCGGGCCGACGCTGAATATGTCATCAAGAAGTCCCGCTTCATCGCGACGGTCTGCGAAGTGAAATCCGAAGACGAGGCAGCAGCCTTCATCGAGGAAATGAAAAAGAAATACTGGGATGCCCGCCACAACTGCTCGGCCTACCAGGTCGGGCCGGACGGCCGTTTCCAGCGCTCCAGCGACGATGGCGAACCGGCCGGTACGGCAGGCCGTCCTATCCTGGAAGTCCTCAAGAAGCAGGGCCTGACCAATACGGCCATCGTCGTCACCCGTTATTTCGGCGGCATCAAGCTCGGCGCCAGCGGCCTCATCCGGGCTTACAGCCACGCTGCCGCCCTGGCCCTGGAAGCCGCGGATATCGCTGTCTATACGCCCTTCACGATCCTGACGGCGACTGTCGCCTATCCCCTGGTCAGCACGATGGAACGCTTCGTCCCCGACCACGGCGGCACCATTACCGGCCGGGATTTCGCCGCCGACGTGACCTTCACCATGGAAGTCCCGCAAAGCGGCAGCGACGCCTTTGCCGCCAGCCTGACCGACACGACCAGCGGCCGCGTCACCTGCCGGAAAACCGGCACCATCGTCAAGCCCGTGGTTAGTGGTTAGTGGCTAGGGGGCTAGGGGTTAGGGGCTAGATTCCTTTTACTCTATAAGTGTAGTACAGGGAGTTTGTAGTTCGCAGAGAGGACTTTAAATTCAAAACCATCCGCTAACCACTAACCCCTAAAAAAATGGCTTGTCGCTTAGTGACAAGCCATTTTCTCATGCTTTATACCCGGTCATGAGGTCGACGATGTTTTCCAGGGGGTCGCCGGCCCGGTAGCGTTTGAGATTATCTGCGGCGATGCGGACGATGTAGTCGTGTGTCGCCTGGAGATGATAGCCGCCGGAGATGTGCGGCGTAATGTAGATGCCCGGCGTCTTCCACAAGGGATCCGACGACGGCAGCGGTTCCGGGTCGGTGACATCCAGGGCAGCGCCGGCCAGATGGCCCTGGGCGACGGCTTCCTGCAAAGCGGCCTGGTCGACATTGGTGCCGCGGCCGACATTGACGAAATAAGCACCTTTCTTCATGGCCACAAAGCGCGCGGCATCATAGATATGATACGTTTCCGGCGTATCGGGCAGGCACGAAGCGACGATATCCGCTTTCGCCAGGTATTCATTGAAATGGGCCATATCCCCCATTTCGTCAGCTTCCGGCGGTACGGCACCCTGACGGCGGCGCAAGCCGATGACGTGTGCCCCCATGGCCTTGACGCGCTGGCCGAAGTTACGGCCGATATTGCCAAAACCGACGACGACGACCGTCGCGCCATAGAGGGACGTGACCGGCCCTTCGTCGCGCCACAGGGCCTGATGCTGATTGTCATAGTAAAGATAGAGTTTCTTCATCATAGCCAGTGTCTGGGCCAGCATGTGTTCCGACAAGGCCAGGCCATAGGCACCGGTCGCATTGGTCAAGGTGACGCCGGCCGGCAGGATACCGGGCTTACAGTATTCGTTGGCACCGGCACTGTTGAGCTGGAGCCACTGCAGCTGTGACGCTTTCTTCACCAGGTCAGGAGCGATATTGCCAATGATGACGTCCGCTTCATCCAGTGCCTTACCGGCCTGGGTCCCATCACCGGGACAATAGCAAAAATCCGCTTCCGGGGCGGCTGTTTCCAGCCACTGTTTCTGTTTCGCATCGACATCCATGACAACTAAGATTTTCAAACGAATCACTCCCTATTGCTTTTTTTGTTTAGCGGCAATTTCTTTTACCGTTTCCAACGGGCATTGGGCAACGTGCGCAATGAATTCATAGGTCACATCTTCTTTCAATAAGTTCCTGACGATCCGATCGACACTGCACCGTTTTCCGTCCTCATTGACGAATTGGCCCATTTTCCCCGCCTCCTCTGCCATTATAACACAATCGAGAGACCTGCATATATATTGCAACAAAAATCATCCTTCTTTCATGAGGAGCCGCTGCCAGCTATTTGCAAGACAAAAGCTAGCAGCCGCCTATTTCTATTTCATTATAGCTTCTCAATAAAGAAAAAGATAGCATTCCATGATAGCTGTAACAGAACTGTGCAGGCCCGGCCATAATATGGCTGATACATCATAATTTGTCATTACCGTTTTTCCCGGATTGACAAGCGCTATTTTTGTTCTATACTAATAGACAGAGTGTAATCGTCAAACGACCGCACGAAGGGGTACACCACCTTGGGTGTAAACTTTCGTGCGGCTTTTTTTGTTAGGAGGTCTTTTTCATGAAAGAAGCATCACAGATGCAGCGCGGCCTGAAGAATCGTCATCTCCAGATGATCGCCCTGGGCGGCGCTATCGGTACGGGGTTGTTTTATGGGTCGGCGTCGACCATTTCCCTGGGCGGGCCGTCGGTCATCGCAGCCTATCTCATCTGCGGCATCGTCATTTTCCTCATCATGCGCATGTTGGGGGAAATGGCCGTCGAAGAACCGGTGTCCGGGTCCTTCAGTTATTACGCCGACAAGTACTGGGGCCCTTTCCCGGGTTTCATGCTGGGCTGGAATTACTGGTTCTCTTATGTCATCATCAGCATGGCCGAATTGACAGCTGTCGGCATCTACGTCCATTACTGGCTGCCCGACCTGCCGCAATGGGTGACGGCCCTGGTCTGTCTCATGGCCATCACTTGTCTCAATCTGGTCAACGTCCGGGCCTACGGTGAAACGGAATTCTGGATGTCCTTCATCAAAGTGGCGGCCATCCTGGGCATGATCGCCCTCGGCGCCTGGCTCATCTGCCAGGACAGCCGGCCCTTCCCGCAGAATTTCAGCAATCTCTGGGATTACGGCGGCATCCTGCCAAACGGGATCTGGGGCTTCTGCCTGGCCATGGTGACGGTCATCTTTTCCTTTGGCGGCGTCGAACTGATTGGCATCACGGCGGGAGAAGCAGAAAATCCCGAACGGTCCCTGCCCAAGGCCATCAACCAGATCATCTGGCGCATCCTCGTCTTCTACATCGGCACCATGGTCGTCATCATGACCTTGTGGCCATGGAACCAGATTGGCACACAGAACAGTCCCTTCGTCCAGATTTTCACTAACGTCGGCTTCCCGGCAGCGGCCAATCTCCTCAACTTCGTCGTCCTGGCGGCAGCCATTTCCGTCTATAACTCGGCCATTTACGGCAATTCCCGCATCGCCTTCGGCCTGGCAGAAGAAGGCAACGCCCCGCAGTGGTTCAAGAAGCTGTCGTCCCGGGGCGTGCCGGTCCACACACTCTGCCTCTGCTCGGGCCTGACCTTGTTCGTCGTCGCCGTGACCTACTTCTTCCCGGGAAAAATCTTCATGTATTTCCTGTCCCTCACCGTCGGCGCCACCATCGTCAACTGGATCACCATCATCGTGACGCACCTGAAATTCAAGGCCTACTGCCAGAAAACGGGCAAGACCACGAAGTTCCCGTCCCTCTGGTATCCGACAGCGGACTATTTCTGCCTGGCCTTCCTCTGCTTCATCGTCCTCATGATGACCCAAATGCCGGACATGCTCACAGCCGTCCTCATCATGCCCGTCTGGCTGGCTATCCTCTGGTGCTGCTGGCGCCGCCTGGCCCCTGCGCCAATGATGACACACACCATGCAAAAGCCTTAGCACAACGCTGCCCAGTCTGTTGGAAATGGTTTCCCTTATTCCATTCCAACAGCACCTGCATGCGGGACAATTCTGCTAAACAGGCATACTGCTGACGAATACAGTCCCCTACCGCTGCCATGACAGGATTACGTGTCCGTTCTTCTTTGTCACCCAAGCTCAAGTATATCGCCTGTGTCTGTGGCGGCCGCCTCTTGGCATAATCCAGCCAATGGGGGAACCAAACTGATGGTGACGCTGCAGCAATAGCCGAGAAAATCGGCGTCTGCCAAGCACACCATAAAGAAAAGAAAGCTGCCAGGGAGTATCCGCCTAAAATAACAGGGATGCCTTCCGGTAAATGGTATCGCAGGCGGACAGCTGGTAAGAGAACTGTTTCTACGAAGTGTAGGGTTTCGGCTGCACCATGCCCAAAATCAGAACCCCCAAAAACAGCAGGACTATCCCAGGGAGATAATTCCTGATTCCAATCTTTTACCAGAAAAGCGACAAAAACGAAAGGTACTTGGACAGCCTTCGCAATGGCTGTTACCTGTTCGTCCAATACCTCCCAATCATGGTCATCCACAGGCTGTATCAATAGATACACCGGCTGCCCTGCTGAATAAATAAGGCAGTTTTTCCCGCCTATAGAAAATATTGTTTTATCCATAAAATCTCCTTTTCAGCCGTGTTCAGCTAGACTACTTAATTCCTAAGATTTTTCCTTTATTATTTTGGTAGATAATCTCGTCTCCTACAGAGTGCCCTAAACATGCTTTTGTTAATTCAGTAAGAGAACCTCTAGAGTTTTTCATCATGATATATGTCTTTGTACTTTCATTTAATCTAACCGTTACTTTATCACCCATCTTGATTTTTCTTTGTTGCTTCAAATTCAGTGTTTTGGGGGCCACTGTTTCTTTTTTATAATGAACCTTATATTGATTTCCAGGCGACATAACAGCTTTTAATGGAACTTCGCTTATTGACTCTGGATATTGAACAATTTTATTAGCAGCAGTTTTTATCACATTATCTTGTTTATGCCATTCATCTCTAATTTGTTGAGCTCGATTAACAACACGCTGGTACAAACCGCATGAATGATATTGATCATCGTCCGCGCTGTTCTGAGAATTTTCAGTATAAATCCCGTAAGTGGTGAGCTTTTTAATAACATCCTCCATGGTACCGTCTTTATCCCGGTAATACATGCCACCACGAATACGAATAAACTTCCATCCAATGCGTTGTAATATACATTGTCTTTCCATGTCTTCTTCAATTTTCGCAGCTCCACTATGGAATCTTTCTCCATCACATTCAATGGCAATTTGTTTGTTCTCATAAGATACAACGATATCGATGCGATATGGACCTGCTTCATACTGTTGCTGGATATGGTAGCCTTTCGCCAATAGATATTTAGCTACCTCAGCTTCAAAAGGTGATTCAGCCTTAACTTCCGCTTCCAAGAAACGCGCTCTATGTTCCTGATAATTTTCAGCATATTCTAAAAGTCCAAAACGAACATCTTCATCTTCAAGATTTGGGTGTGTCAAGAGTTTTGTGTAAATCGATTCAATAAGCAACATCGTATTGCTGC
>OKRX01000139.1_pt1 | contig 52390 bp, 50 predicted proteins | sample 1601241 | NCBI WGS metagenome assembly OKRX01 (sample SAMEA3541500, study PRJEB24748) | human gut metagenome | biome: human gut; feature: human-associated habitat; material: faeces | place: China | collected 2012
ATGCCGCCCGCTTTTAGTCTTCCAGGGGAAGGCCGCTTACATACCGCCGGGCCAGATCAAAGGCGTGGTGGGCGGTTTGGGTGCGCAGCCGCGCCCGCACCGGGCGGTTGCCCAGATGGAGTTCCCGCACGTGGGTTCCCTCCGGGGTGGCGATGGCCACGAACATGGTGCCCACCTCATTGCCCCGGTCATCCTTGTCCGGACCGGCTACGCCGGTGGAGGAGAGAGCAATGTCGCATCCCAGAGCGCGCCGGGCGCCCTCTGCCATAGCCTTGGCTACGGGAGCGGATACGGCTCCGTATTGGTCAAGAAGCTCCTGGGGGACCCCAAGAACGTGGTGCTTTACTTCATTGGTGTAAGAGACGATGCCGCCCTTGAACACCTGAGAGGCGCCGGACACATCCGTGAGCCGTTTGGCCATCAGTCCGCCGGTGCAGCTTTCCGCGGTGCCGATGGTCAGTCCCTTTTCCCGCAGCAGGTTTTCCACTACGAATTCCAGAGAGGGCACATCCACTCCGTAGACCAGGGCGCCGAAGTGCTGTTTCAGCTCCTCTACCTTGGGCAGCAGAAGAGCCTGGGCCTCCTCCATGGTGGGAGCCTTGGCAGTCACCCGCAGCTCGCACTCGCCCTCCTTGGCGTAGGGAGCCAGGGTGGGGTTGGCCATGGCGTTCATTTGATCCCGCAGCTGGGCCTCCATGGCCGACTCTCCGATGCCGAAGAGTTTGAGCGTGTGGGAGGCGATGACTCCCTCAGACAGGGCCTGGAGATAGGGAACAACCCGGTAGTGGAACATGGGGGTACACTCACTGGGAGGGCCGGGGAGCATGATGACATGGACGCCATCGGCCTCAAAGGCACAGCCGGGAGCAGAGCCCCAGTCGTTGGTCAAAACGGTACACCCTTCGGGTACCAGCGCCTGCTGGAAATTGTTCTCCGTCAAAGGACGGCCGGTGGCCTTGCCATAGGCCTTGATGCGATCCAAAGATTCCTCATCATAAACCAGCTTTTTGCCAAAGGCCTCAGCCAGTACATTTTTGGTCAGGTCGTCACAGGTGGGACCCAGGCCGCCGGTGGTGATGATAATATCCGCCCGCTTCCGGGCCAGTTCCACCGCCTCCTTGGCGCGCTGAGGATTATCTCCCACCACGGTGTGCCAGTAGACATTGAGCCCCAGGGCGCTTAAGCCCTGAGAGAGCATCTGGGCGTCGGTGTTGGCAATGTTGCCCAGCAGAAGCTCCGTGCCCACCGATAAGATTTCGACCGTATGAGCCATGGTTTGCGCCTCCTTACAGGTTCACCTGAACCCGCTCGATGCCGTCCACGGCCGCCTGGACCATGGCGTCAATGTCCAGATTTTTTTCGGCCTCGGCCACCTCGCCGGGCATGGGACGCAGACGGGGGTGGCGGGGGGTGAAGACGGTGCAGCAGTCCTCGTAGGGGAGAATGGAGGTCTCAAAGGTGCCAATCTTCCGGGCGATCTGGACGATCTCCTCCTTGTCCATGCCCACGCAGGGGCGCAGGATGGGCAGGTCCACCACAGAACCGGTGACCATCATAGCGTCCATGGTCTGGCTGGCCACCTGGCCCAGGCACTCGCCGGTGACCAGCGCCTTGGCTCCGCACCGCTTGGCCACCGCCTCAGAAATACGCATCATAAAGCGGCGCATGATGACGGTGAAGAGTTCCTCCGGACAGGAGCGGCGCAGCTCCTCCTGAATAGCGGTGAAGGGGACCACGTGGACGGTGAGGCGCCCAGTGTAGGGGGTGAGGAGCTTAGCCAGCTCCAGAACCTTTTCTTTCGCCTCGGGGGAGGTGTAGGGGTAGGAGAAGAAGTGAACCATCTCCAGAGCCACACCACGCTTGGCGATCATCCAGCTGGCCACCGGGGAGTCGATGCCGCCGGACAGCAGAGAGACGGCACGGCCGTTGATGCCCACGGGCAGGCCGCCGGCGCCGGGCTGGGGCTGGGCGTGGACGTAGGCGGCATAGTCCCGCACCTCCACGTAGACCGTGAGCTCGGGGTGGTGGACGTCTACCTCCAGGTTATCATAGGCCTCGTGAAGCTCACCGCCCACATACTGGCTGAGCTGAATGGAGGTCATGGGGAAGGTCTTATCGGCCCGCTTGGTCTCTACCTTAAAGGTGCGGGCGGCGCGGAGCTGGTCATCCAGAAACTCCTTGGCACAGGCCAGAATGGCGTCCTTATCCTTCTCACAGGGGCGGGCCAGGGAGATGCCCACAATGCCGAAGACCTTGGTCAGTGCCTCGTAGGCGCCCTCCACGTCACAGATGTCGTCCTTGGGCTCCACATAGGTGGTGGACTGGCGGGTGTATACCTTAAACTGGCCGAAGGGGTGGAGACGGCGGTGGATGTTGGCTTGCAGTTTATCCTCAAAGCTGCGGCGGTTCAGGCCCTTGAGGACCAGCTCACCCAGCTTGAGCAGAATGATCTCGTTCATAATCAATAGTTCCTTTCCGGTCATGGGTAATCAAATATTATAATGAAAAAACCAGGATATGTCCAGTATTTTGACCGTTCAGCGCCTCAAATAGGCCGGAGGACGGTATTGCAGGGCCTCGGCCAGGTGCTGAGGCTGGATTTCTTCGCTTCCATCCAGGTCGGCAATGGTGCGGGCCACCCGGCGGATGCGGTCATAGCTGCGGGCGGTGAGGCCCATGCGCTCAAAGGCGCCCCGCATAATCTTCTGGCAGGAGTCGTCCAGAGCACAGCACTGCTCCAACTGGGGCTGGGCCAGGTGGGCGTTGCTGGTGCTGCGGCGGTTCTGGATGGCCCGGGCCTCGTCCACCCGCGCCTTGACCGCGGCGGAGGATTCAGCAGGAGCGCGGCGGGCAAGCTCGTCAAATTCCATGGCGGCCACCTCGACAAACAGGTCGATGCGGTCCAGCAGAGGACCGGAGAGCCGGGAGAGGTAGCGCTGGACCTCCGCCTCGGAGCAGCGGCAGCGGCCGGAGGGATGGCCGTACCATCCGCACTTACAGGGGTTCATGGCACATACCAGCATGAACTGGCTGGGGTAGACCACCGAGCCGGAGGCCCGGGAAATCTGAACCTGTCCGTCCTCCAGGGGCTGACGCAGCACCTCCAGCACATCCTTTTGAAATTCCGGCAGCTCATCCAGAAACAGCACCCCGTGGTGGGCCAGAGAAATTTCCCCCGGCTTGGGATTGGAGCCTCCTCCGGCCATAGCGGCGGCGGAGACGCTGTGGTGAGGGGAGCGGAACGGACGGCGGGTGATGAGAGGGTGTTTGGAGTCGGTGAGGCCCAACACCGAGTGGATCTGGGTGACTTCCAGAGCTTCCTCCTGGGTGAGGTCGGGAAGAATGGAGGGCAGGCGTTTAGCCAGCATGGATTTGCCCGAGCCCGGCGGTCCCACCATTAAAATATTGTGGCCACCGGCGGCGGCAATCTCCAGAGCACGCTTCACCGCCTCCTGGCCCTTTACCTCGGAGAAGTCGGGACCGGGCTCCGGGGCAGCCTCACCCGACCAAGGGGGCGCGGGGGAGATGGGGGCCTCACCGGTAAAGTGGCGTACCAGGTCCATGACGTGATCGACAGGGTAGACTGCCGGGCCGCCGGCCAGGGTGGCCTCGGCGGCGTTGGCGCTGGGGACAAAGAGGGCGCGGATGCCCTCCGCCTTGGCGTGCAGAGCCATGGGCAGCATCCCAGCAGCCGGACGCAGCTTGCCGGACAGGGACAGCTCCCCCACAAAGGCGCAGTCCTGGGCCTTGATTTTCAGCTGTCCGGCTGCCGCCAGCAGGCCCACCAGAATGGGCAGGTCATAGAGGGTGCCCACCTTTTTCACATGGGCGGGTGCCAGATTGACGGTGATACGGCTGACCGGGAAGGAGAAACCGCAGTTTTTGATGGCGGCGCGTACCCGCTCCCGTGCCTCGTTTACCGCCGCGTCGGGCAGACCCACAATGGTGAAGGCGGGCAGGCCGCTGGACAGATCGCACTCCACAGACACGGAATAACCGGCGATACCATGCAGGCCGAGAGAACGCACATTGTAAACCATGGTAAAATCCTCCAATTCAAGGAGAAGATAGAAAAAATTTATGGGTAAAGACCGATAACAGCCCAAAAAACAGAGGCTCCATTGTAGCTCATTGTAAGCTTTTGCAAGAAATATTGCAATACGAACCCTCAACTTTGTGAGAAAAACAAGGAAAAATCCAGGTGGATGAATTTACAAAAGGGGGAAAAAGTGATAAACTATTTCCCGTCGAAACACACAAACCGCTCCCAACTGCCCGGGAGCGGCGCTGCTATGCGCAATTATAAGTAATTAGTTATAATTCTTATAACTAATTCAACAATTGGCATTCCGGCGGAGAGACAGTAAAATAGGGCAGAGACTCCCTGGAAAACCGGATCCATGGGGAATCGGTTTTTCAGAGAACGATTGAATAAGGAAGAAAGTAGGGAACTCTATGGCAAGAAAGTTCAAAACCATGGACGGCAATAATGCGGCCGCATATGTCAGCTATGCCTTCACCGAAGTAGCCGGCATTTACCCCATTACTCCGTCCAGCCCCATGGCCGACTATGTGGACCAGTGGGCTGCTCAGGGCCAGAAGAACATCTTCGGCACCACCGTTAAGGTTATTGAGATGCAGTCTGAGGCCGGTGCTGCCGGTACCGTCCACGGCTCTCTGGCCGCCGGCGCCCTGACCACCACCTACACCGCCTCTCAGGGCCTGCTGCTGATGATCCCCAACATGTATAAGATCGCCGGCGAGCTGCTGCCCGCGGTGTTCCACGTGTCCGCCCGTACCGTTGCTGCTCAGTCTCTGAACATCTTCGGTGACCACTCCGACGTTATGGCCTGCCGCCAGACTGGCTTTGCTATGCTGGCTGAGGGCAACGTGCAGGAGGTCATGGACCTGGCTCCTGTGGCTCACCTGTCCGCCATCAAGGGCCGCGTCCCCTTCATCAACTTCTTCGACGGCTTCCGTACCTCCCACGAGATCCAGAAGGTCGCTATTTGGGACTACAAGGATCTGGCTGAGATGGTCGACATGGACGCTGTTGAGGCCTTCCGCAAGCGCGCTCTGAACCCCGAGCGTCCCACCATGCGCGGCTCTCACGAGAACGGCGACATCTTCTTCCAGCACCGCGAGGCCTGCAACCCCTACTACGACGCTCTGCCTGAGATCGTTGAGGAGTACATGGGCAAGGTCAACGAGAAGCTGGGCACCAACTATCAGCTGTTCAACTACTACGGCGCTGAGGATGCTGACCGCGTCATCATCGCCATGGGCTCCATCTGCGACGTGGCTGAGGAAGTCATCGACTACCTGAATGCCAACGGCCAGAAGGTCGGCCTGATCAAGGTCCGCCTGTACCGCCCCTTCCGTGCGGACAAGCTGATCGCTGCCATCCCCGCTACCGCCAAGAAGATTGCCGTCCTGGACCGCACCAAGGAGCCCGGCGCTCTGGGCGATCCTCTGTATCTGGACGTCATCACTGCCCTGTCCACTGCCGGTATCACCGACAAGACCGTCGTGGCCGGCCGTTACGGCCTGGGTTCCAAGGACACCCCGCCCAAGAGCGTGTTTGCTGTCTATGAGAACCTGGCTCAGGACGCTCCCAAGAACCACTTCACCATCGGCATCGTGGACGACGTCACCAACAGCTCTCTGGAGGAGCACGACGCCCCCAACACCGCTGCTGAGGGCACCATCGAGTGCAAGTTCTGGGGCCTGGGCGGCGACGGCACCGTGGGCGCCAACAAGAACTCCATCAAGATCATCGGCGACCACACCGACAAGTACGTGCAGGCCTACTTCCAGTACGACTCCAAGAAGACCGGCGGCGTAACCATCAGCCACCTGCGCTTCGGCGACGAGCCCATCCGCGCCCCCTACTACATCAACAAGGCTGACTTTGTCGCCTGCCATGTGCCCGCCTACATCGTCAAGGGCTTCCCCATGGTCCGCGACGTGAAGGACGGCGGCGTGTTCCTCATCAACTGCCAGTGGTCTGACGAGGAGCTGGATCACCACATGCCCGCCGTGGCCAAGCGCTACATCGCCGAGCACAACATCCAGGTCTACACCATTAACGCCATCGACCTGGCCATCGAGATCGGCATGGGCAAGCGCACCAACACCATCCTCCAGTCCGCCTTCTTCAAGCTGGCCAAGGTCATGCCCGAGGCGGAGGCCATCGGCTACATGAAGGACGCCGCCACCCACTCCTACCTGAAGAAGGGCCAGGACGTGGTGGATATGAACCACAAGGCCATCGACATGGGCGCCACCGCGTTCCACAAGTTTGAGGTGCCCGCCTCCTGGAAGGACGCCAAGGACGAGACCGTGGCCGAGCACGTGGAGGGCAACGCCGCCACCGTGAAGATGGTCAAGGAGATCATGGAGCCCGTGGGCCGCATGGACGGCGACAGCCTGCCCGTCTCCGCCTTTGCCAACGGCCACGAGGACGGCACCTTCTGCCAGGGCGCTTCCGCCTATGAGAAGCGCGGCGTGGCCGTCAGCGTGCCCGAGTGGGATCAGACCAAGTGCATCCAGTGCAACCAGTGCTCCTATGTCTGCCCCCACGCCACCATCCGGCCCTATGCCCTCACTGAGGAGGAGGCCAAGAACGCCCCCGCTCAGGCCAAGATCGTGGACATCAAGGCCGGCAAGGGCAAGGGTGTATACAAGTTTGCCATTGCCATTTCCCCGCTGGACTGCATGGGCTGCTCCGTGTGTGTGAGCACCTGCCCCGTCAAGGCCCTGACCATGAAGCCCCAGGAGTCCCAGGCTGCCGAGCAGGAGGTCTTTGACTACATGGTGGCCAAGGTGGCCCCCAAGGCCGACGTGGAGGACACCAATACCGTCAAGGGCAGCCAGTTCAAGCAGCCCCTGCTGGAGTTCTCCGGCTCCTGCGCCGGCTGCGCCGAGACCGCCTATGCCCGCCTGGTCACCCAGGTCTGCGGCGACCGTATGTATATTTCCAACGCCACCGGCTGTTCCTCCATCTGGGGCGGCCCGGCTGCCACCTCTCCCTACACCGTCAACAAGGAGGGCAAGGGTCCCGCCTGGGCCAACTCCCTGTTCGAGGATAACGCCGAGCACGGCCTTGGCCTGCACCTGGGCCAGAAGGCCATCCGCAGCCGCCTGGCCGACAAGACCCGCGCCCTGCTGGCCGTGGAGTGGTGCACTCCAGCCATTAAGGAGACTGCCCAGAAGTGGCTGGATACCATGGAGGACGGCGCGGCCAACGCCGAGGCCACCAAGGCCTACATCGCCGCTCTGGAGGACGGCCTGTGCACGGTGGACGAGCTGCTGGCCAGCTCCAAGCCCGAGATCCAGGCGTTTGGCAAAGAGCTGCAGGCCAAGGGTGAGAAGCTCTGCCAGTGTGACGCCTGCAAGCTGGCCGCTGAGATTCTCCAGGAGAAGGAGTATCTGGTTAAGAAGTCCGTGTGGATCTTCGGCGGCGACGGCTGGGCTTACGACATCGGCTACGGCGGCCTGGATCACGTCATCGCCTCCGGCGAGGACGTCAACATCTTCGTCTTCGATACCGAGGTCTATTCCAACACCGGCGGACAGGCCTCCAAGTCCTCCAATATCGGCCAGGTGGCCCAGTTTGCCGCCGCCGGCAAGAACCAGCCCAAGAAGAGCCTTGCGGAGATCGCCATGCAGTACGGCTACGTCTACGTGGCCCAGGTGGCCATGGGCGCCAACCCCAACCAGACTCTGAAGGCCATCACCGAGGCTGAGGCCTACCACGGCCCCTCCCTGGTCATCGGCTACGCCCCCTGTGAGATGCACTCCATCAAGGGCGGTATGGCCAACTGCCAGGTTGAGATGAAGAAGGCCGTGGAGTGCGGCTACTGGAACCTGTTCCGGTTCAACCCCGCTCTGAAGGCCGAGGGCAAGAACCCCTTCACCCTGGACTCCAAGGCTCCCGCTGGCGGCTATCAGGAGTTCCTGATGAACGAGGCTCGTTACTCCAGCCTGACCCGGTCCTTCCCCGACCGTGCCAAGGAGCTCTTCGCTCTCAACGAGGAGACCGCCAAGGCCCGTTACGAGAAGCTGATCCGGATGCAGAAGATGTACGAGGTCTAATCGATCTTAAATTAAAAAGTGCCGCAGGAGCTTACTCCTGCGGCACTTTTTATATGGTTTGGAATATGTAAAACCTTTTTGTATATTGGACAAAGAAATGACACAGCGGCATGGAATTTATTCCGTGCCGCTGCCTATTTCGGGCAAAAAAGTCGCCGCAAGCGTTGTAACGCTTGCGGCGATATGGCGCAGCGGGAGGGATTCGAACCCTCGTGCGATTGCTCGCAAACTGATTTCGAGCGCGTTAGGGCAATACGAACCTGAAATCCGTAGAGAGATTTTAGGCTCCCGCCGATCTTGAAACCACTTGCACATGCTCACGCCAGACCATCGATCGGAACATCAAAAAAGCGTAGATATTCCGTAGAAACGCCGATCACTGTCCGCCTAAAAATATCAGAAAAATCCAGTAAAATCAAGGGTTTGCGGGAGGTACTTAAGGGCGTGGTCCACACGATTTCGAATTATATGAACAAAGAGTCGCTGGGAGATATTAGGACGATTTAGGACAGCAAAAAGTCAGATTTATCAAGGGTTTCCACTAACTGAATACATCAAGCCGTTCTCCCACAATGGCAGTAAAAAAGCCGTTTTTCAAGCAAAGTGTTAGAAAAGCCGTAGATGACGGCGGAGTGAATAGTCGTTTAAGTAACTATGGGTTCCGCCTCTCGAGTAGGGCAAATTCCCAGAAGAAAGAGCCTGCTGTTGACAACTGGGGCAAATGAAATCCAAGACAGAATAAGGAGCACAAGAATGAGTACAGATTACTCGGCCTTACTGCTGGAATACCCTGCAGTCATCAGCAAAGACCAGTTATACCGGATTTGCCATATCAGCAAACGTAAAGCAACTTGGCTTTTGGAGCATGGGGTCATTCCTTGTAAAGACTCCGGAAAAAAGACACGGAGGTTTCAGATTTATACTGCCGATGTGGTGAATTACTTGATCACATTAGAGAATGAGCCGCAAAAGGTTGCAATCCCTGCAGGAATCTTTACAAATGATAAAAACAGGGAAAAGAAAAAGAGCCCTTTGACACGGTTGACTCATGCAGAACTCAAAAGGCATCTGTGCCTAAGATGGAACAGTGAGCCTGATGCCCTTACAATAACTCAGATTTCCAAAATAACCGGCTACAATATGCAGACGGTAGGTCAGTGGATCAGCAAAGGAAAACTTCAATATGTATCCTGTCCCGACGGAAGAAAGGTTGCGAAGCGGTGGCTCATACAATTTATGACTGATTATATACTGGCTTCTCCGTACCGCCTCTCTTATACCATGAGGCGCATCGTGGAGGATCTGGATGGGTAGTGTCTACAGCGGCAGGGCATAAGAAACCTGCCGCTTTTTATGACTGTTCATATCTGTGGAAGGAGACAAGAAATGGCCAACAAATTTTTTGAAGAACTTTCAAGATGCCTGAGAAAAAAGGAAATTGAATCAGCAAATTACGAGGACAAGCGGCTGGAGGTGTTCCTCCACGGCCAGCCTGTCCTCTTCGTTTCACCGGCCAACGATGTGTTCCTGCTGCCTGCGGGAAGCAAAAACGAGGAGGCCAGTGAATTGTACCATCAGGTGGCCGTGGCCGCGGACGAGGTATACAGTTATGTGGAAGCGATGCAAAACGCCCCCCTGCTCCATGCCTCTGGCCTGCATGAGGACTTCCGCCTGCTGGCGGACTTCGGCGGTGCGGTGCTGGCAGGCCAGGAACGAGAAAATGGCCAGGGGTATCGATTTGTAACCTGGATTTGGGACTATGACCGAACTGGAGTCAGCCACGGTCACTACTATGAAGATGACTTCCAGAGCGCCAAGCAGGACTTTGCTGTCCGCTCCGGCCTGATCCCCAGAGCGCAGTTATTTACCCCGGAGGAACTCACAGAGCTGTACCGCGCCGCGGAGCATTGGTTCTATGAAGGCCCGGAGCTGGACTACAAGCAGCAAAAAGCCATTCAGGAGGCCAGAACAAAGATCGAGTACACAGTCCCGGATCTCCAGAGCCGGCTGGAACAGACACAGGGACCACAAATGAATTTATAGATCCTACGCTGAACAAGGCGGGGGCCGTATCATCTGCCATCGGGCAGAATACGACCCCCGCTTTTTTGTTTTCAGAGCAGAAAAAGCAAGTGGAGGAGGTGCTCCGTGTGGATTCCAAAAATCTGAACAGTTATGTCGGGGTGGTCAATCAACCGCCTCCTAAGTGGAGCAGTGTGAAGAAATGGCTGCTCCACATCAACTATGCGCCCAGCTATGCCCCGGAGCCGGAAGAAAAACCAGTGTGCCGGCAGTTCTCCCGCTGCGATGGCTGTCCCTACCCTGCCCACGGTTTCCGCTGCTGGGGCGGCGAGGAGGACTGCATGCGCACCAGAGTAAAAAAACTGAACGAAAAGGAGTTGGAGCATGAGGATTAAAGCGGCTTTGTATAACGCTGATCACTTGGAATATGGCCTGGTCACTATCCCCTTCCCCATCCCGCAGGATCAATACAACGACACGATCAAGATGCTGGAGGCGCTGGATATCGGAGACCCGCGGGCAAAGGATTGTATGGTGGAGGAGATCGAAGGCTGCGTTCCCAGTCTGAAATGCCTGGAAGGGCACAGAATCAATGTGGACGAGTTGGATTACCTCGTCAAGCGGCTGGACAGTTTTTCTGACGGGGAGCTGGCCCAGTTCCAAGGAATGGCAGCGAAAATGGGACTCTCCGATATGACCGACCTCATCAATTTGACCTTTTGTTGTCAGCAGGCCACGGTCATTACGGACTTTTCCGACTTGGAGCAGATTGGCCGGGATCACTACATGAACCTCCACGGCGGATGCGTCTCCATGGAGGAGCTGGAGGAACTGGATAGTATGGAGACCGCTCTGCTCCTGATCTCGGAAAATGAGGGCACCGTCACTCCCTGCGGCGTCGTCTACGACAACGGGATGCAGCTCAGCCAAGTCTACCAGGGAAGGAATTTCCCGGCGTATCTATATGAGGACAGCCTGATGGCCGTGTCGCTGTGTTCCATCCACGCAGATGCCAAAGACAGCCAGGCAGTTTGGCTGTACTTCCCTGCGTCAGAATGGCAGATAGAACGAATGCTCCATCGGGATGGAATGGAAAGTGAAGATTTTGCGAGATTAGATGTTCAGGGCGATCATTTGCCCGCTGCAGTCAAGATGGCCTGCGCCTTGGAGCAGGAAAGCATCTTTGATCTCAATGCCATGTGCGCCGCCATCTCAAAGCTGGCGCAGGCAGATCGAGCCAAATTGGAGGCTGTGGTGGCCTATGCAAATCCGGAGAGCGCCACTGAGATTCGCCGCCTGGCGGAGAATCTGGACCTGTTCGATTTCGTCCCCAATGTCCATACGCCAGGTGAGTACGGCAGATATATGATCCAGGACTCTGGCCATTTCGACTACGACAGCAATCTGGACGCCTTCTATGACTACGAGAAGTACGGCCAGCAACGCATCCAGCAAGAACAGGGAATCTTCACAGAGCGGGGCTACATTGCCTATCAGGGAACTTTGTCACTGGATGAGCTGATGCGGAAGGAACCCGCGGAACAATACCAGCGAGAGCAGGATGAGTCCATGGGGATGGGGGGACTCTCCTGATGCGGAAGGAAACCGATCTTGCCAGGGTGAAGATGATCGCTCATGTACTCTTGGATATGCCAATCGCAGAAACTTCATTTTCACCAGCTATCGTCAGCCACCCGTTTACAAGTACCGGGGTTACCGCTGCTCAAAATGAGGATGGCAATATCACTGTGGTCGACTTGCTCAACAACAAAGAAGACTATGCCAAATGGAAGGAGATGGTGGGCAAACAGATCGACAGTGCTGAAAACGCCTGTCAGGTATTTTTCCTCCTTAACAAGCCCTATTATCTGACTTTTCTCAAATTTTCTGGCCCAGTCCTCTCACAGGAGGATCTGGGCCAATTGCTGGCTCATGCGTGGATTTTGGAGGAGTGCCCAAACCAAGACCGCAATGTGAGCAAAAGAGAACTGCTGGCTTTATTCCATTCTGTCCCGCCGGAACTTCTGATGGACGAGGAGGAGTACGCAGTTTATCAGTCGCTGGAAGATTCTGTGACCGTCTACCGCGGTGTGACTTCCTATAATGCCAAAAACATCAAAGCACTGTCCTGGACGTTGGACCGGGATACGGCGGAGTGGTTTGCCCACCGCTTTGGTGAGGAGGGCACCGTCTATGAGGCTCAGATTTCAAAGGAACACATTCTTGCCTTTTTCAACGGCAGGAATGAATCAGAAGTCGTAGTGGATCCCAAATACCTGGAGCAGATCATGGAGTCACCGGAGCCAGAGATAGGGATACGGATGACCTGAATTTTCTCCACGATTTGTAGTAGACTTTCATCACAAGTTGTGGTATTGGTTGTGTTCAAAAAACAGAAACGAGGTGATCGAAGTGAAAAAACAAAGTAGTTTCCAACAGACGCCCCCCTTTGACCTGCGGCCTGCTTCCGTTGAGGAGGCGGGCCTTTTCTATTCCAACGATGAGCGGGACGAGGCACTGGGCACAGTGGGCCACCTCCGCATGGACTTCGGCTCCGGCGGGAAGGGCTTCTATCACACCTGGTGGCCCCACAACGGTGACCACTTTAACACTCCAGAATTCAAGGAGGCCCTGCAGGAGTTTGTAGATGCACTACGGAAGGACGGTCCGCTGAAGAGTTTGTCCGACATGAACACCTACTGCTGGCACAACGGCGGCGAGATTACGGAAAACGACCGCGTCTACGGATTCATCGCGGAAACAGGCCATTACCGTTTCTGCCTGCGCTGCACCCCACGGCCTGGGGATTATCAAGGGTATCTGTATTGCTACGACCTGCGTCAGCAAGAGATGGCCAGGCAAGAGAAACTGGTGGGCCGAGTGACCTATGCCAGCGGCGAGCAGCAGGAATTTTGTGATCCCCAGCGGTATCTCCAGACTATTCGAGAAGAACTGCCCTACCGGAACACCACCGGCTTCCGGTACGAGACCCTGACAGACGATCCAGCGGTGAAAAAAGCGGTAGACGACATTCTTCTGGATGTTGCCGGCGAGGAGAACCCCCGCCGTACCTGCAACTATGGTCTCACTGAGGCCGGAAAGCAGGCCCTGCGGGATGCTGCGAACCCCAGCAAGCCTCACACCTATTCCTGGTTCGTGATGACTGACTGCAACACTTCGAAGGAGCAAATCCACAGGGCTTTGACACTGGATGGGGCGATACAGCTCTACCAAGACAGCGACCGGCCTGAGAAAAGGCTGGGCGTCACCAAGGACGAGATCGCCACGGTGGACTTGGTGTGCTTTCTGGATGAAGAGCAGGTATTCTTTGAAGACTACCGTAAGCTGGAGAGTTTTCGGAATGATCCGGTGATCGCCGACGCAGTAGAAACGCTCCATCAGGAGCTGGACGGTCCGGAGGCAGGCCTCGAGATGGGAGGACTTTAATGGGAACACGCAGCTATATCGCAAGGCAAATTGGAGATGACCAGTACCTCACGATATACTGTCAGCTCAACGGATACCCGGAAGATACCGGCGCGACCCTTGTAAAACACTATGATACATCGGAGAAAGTAAACGCTTTATTGGCTTTGGGAGATCTGTACTATCTTCGAGAAAAACTCTCTCCTGACCCCGGACGCCACGATTTCATTGCTCCACAGCCAGGAGTGACGTTGGCCTATCGGAGAGATGGGGACTGTCCCGGCTGGGAGGCCACTATAAAAACCTTCGAGGAACTGTACGATGCGGCAGATTGGGCTGGGATCGAATACATCTATATCTATGATACGAATGGACAATGGCTCTACTTACCGACCGGGAATCAAGAGGCCGTCCTCCGCAGCCTAAAGGAGGACTTGGAGAACGACACGGTCCAATACAGTGAACCGCCTGATCTGGAGGATCTGCTCGGTGAGGACTGGGATGAGGAGCAGGAGGACGGCCCATCCATAGAGATGTGAGTGATCTACGAAAGAGCAAAGGAGGCAGAATATGCGGACGATATCAAAAGAATGGCTGGCATTCCTGCGGGAACAGTTCCCACGTGGGAGCCAAGTTATATGCTGGGAGCTGGATGACCCAGAACACATATCTACTGGGACGCTGGAACAGATCGATGAAGAAGGACGGTTCCACACGCGCATGGGGGATGGGGCCATTCGAAAACTGGCGTTGGGAGAGGAACAATTCTCTGTCCAGCCGCCGGAGCCAACCCTGCTCAAACTCTATATTCCCCTGACCGCCGATTTCTATGGGCGGGACGAGTGGGGCGATATAGACGAGACGGGTGAGGAATGGGATGGCCGGACGCTGCTGGACTACGAGGACCATATCCAGGGCGCCCTGATCAGAAACCGGACGCCAAAGGAGAAGGAACGTGGCCTCATGCACTGGTACGATAAACAGAACAGCGTAGACGCCAAGGTCCGCTCCGCAGAGTTTACCGTAGAGGCCCGGAACGGTCAGCTCTGGGGCGTGGCGGAGTGCCGGGTAGTTGGAGAACTCTCCCCGGAGGAACTTTCCACTTTAAAGGAGTACCTCACCGGCCAGGCATCGGATGGCTGGGGAGAGGGCATGGATCTGGAACAAATCCGTGTGGACGGCGGTGAATTGTACATCCATCTGTGGAACAGCGAGAACTGGAGTATCCAGACGGAGCAGGAGCGGTTTGCCCCCAAGGTTGCCGAGGGCCTGCCGGCGGAGTGTTTCTCCACCCTACAGACAACCGGCCAGCTCATCTGCATCAAGCGGGGCGAGTCCGGCTACTATCCCTCCCGGTGGGATACCGGAGACAAGGAGCGCAACGTGGAGCTGGCAGACGAGCTGAATGAGCGGCGTGGCGTCACCCCCGCCCAGCGGCAGGCTATGGAGATCGGAAGCATGGCGGGCTGGGATGTTCCTGGGGCGGATCCTGCCAATTATGAAATTCAGAGAGAGGAACAGACAGAGGGAGGGATGACCCTTGGATAAGAAGATCTTCGAGGTGGAGATCAGCAGCGGCGGGCCAGAAAGCTATAAGACCTCCGCAGTGCTGACGATGCCGTGTACCCAGGCGGAGCTATGTGACGCGCTCCAGAAGGCCCGTGTCCAGGACGTCAAAACTTGCCGCAATGAGCTGACCAGGATCCGCTATCCCGGTATCACAGCGGATATGATCGGTCGGAATGTGGATCTGCTGGAGTTGAACCTGCTGGCCCTCCGGCTGACCATGCTGGGTGAGGATGACCGGATGGGGCTGGACGGCCTGCTCCAGATCGAGAAGGAAAACCACACTGCTCCCTTTCCCCTCTCCCGCCTCATCAACCTGACCTTCAATGCGGATATCTGCCTTCTGGCGCCCCAAGTCTCCGACACGCAGGAACTTGGGGCGCTTTTGTATGAGGGGGAGATGCTCTCGGAGGAGGCCATGGCCCTGGTGGATACCATGGAGGAGGACAGCAGCTTTCGGGAGAGGTTGCTGGAACTGCTGGGGGAACAGCACCAGGAGGAGCACAGCGGTGTGTTCACCAGCCGGGGTTACGCGGAGCCTGGCAGTGACTTCAAAGAGGTATATCGGAAGGGCGAGATGTTCTGCTTTGCCCGCCCCAGCGCCCCGGTGGTGCTGGAGGTACGCAAGGGATTTTTTGACGATCCCAGCTATGATAACGATAAGACCACTATCCTGAACCTCCCCGCTTCAGACGCCGACATCTGGCGGGCAGTGGGAGAGGTAGACGCGGCCTCGCTGGACGAGTGCGCCTTCCGCTGTATCGACTGTGAGATCCCCTCTCTGCGAGATGCGGTCGATGACGCCATCGAACAGGAGGGCGGCATCGGCATGGCAAGCGAATTCGCAGCAAACCTGGCGCAGAAAAAGCAGAGCTGGCATGAGGCGGACTGGGTCAAGTACAAGGCTCTGCTGTCTGTGGCCGGGTGCCCCAGCCTGCAGGACGCCATCCAGCTCATGCACGGTCTGGACGATTACGACCTCCGACCGGATGTGGCCGCGACCTGGGATTATGCGGAGGTGGTCTTGCGGGAGAAGTACCCGGATCTGCCGGAGGAACTGTTCCAGACACCCCAGGCCGCTATGGTTGGACGGCAGATGCTGGAGGAGAACCACGCGGCCATCACCGACTATGGCCTGTTCCGCCGGAAGGACAACGGCCAGCTGCCGGTCTTCCAGCGGGAGCCCCAGGCGATGGACAGTCCCCAGATGGGAGGGATGTGAGCATGCTGGATTTCGAGAGTCGACGCATCCGTGATCTGCGGGGGATCGACTTCTCCAAACTGGAATTTGAGGATCTCCGGTGGAAATACGGAACCTTCCAGAGCGTCAGCACCGGCTCCGGCCGCGATAAGAAGTACAGCTCCTGGTCCGGCGTCAAAACCCGCATCGGGGAGATCGAGGAGTCCGTCTGGTACCAGGCGGCGGAGAAGCTGATCCGAGGAAAGGGCGAACAAGAGCTGCTGGGATATTTGACCCAGTGGTGTTCAGAGCGGAACTTTCTCAAGGAATCCGCCGGTGAGATCCGGAAAAAGGCACTGCAGCTCCATGTTGACCGCATCTTCGATCATCCCCGCTGGGTAGACTTTGTCCCCTTCAACCGCCAGTACCGGCCGGAGATCTTGCAAACGGCCCATCTGGTGACCGTGGTCAACGAGTGCTGTCAAAAACCCGGCGTAGTCACTCAGGAACAGATCGATGCCTCTGACAATGGGACCGTCGCCTGCCCCTGCTGCGGCAGATGGAGTCCATTTCGCGTTCTTGAACAGGCGATTCAAACAGAGAGCGCGGCCGGGCAAACAGAGGAAGCAAAGGGAGGGATGCATCTGTGTTAAATCATCAGGACAGGCTGTTCGATCTGCTGGACAGCATGGAAATGACCAAATCGGAGCATGATTGGCTGGAGCTGCGGTTTGCCAATATGACAGAAAAAGAGAGGCTCCTGTTCACCGGCGCGCTGGAACTGGAGCGCCCGACGCAAGCTGACCGTGTGATGGAACTGGCGAACCAGCTTCCCTGCTTTGATCTGTACTACGGAGCCGGGGACGACGAGGCCCTGGGCCGGTTCGTTCTGGAACACCTGGAGCGCCCCTCACCGGAGGCTATTCCCTTCCTCAACGCGGAACAGGTAGGCACGGCCTACCGGGAACGGGACAAAGGGATCTTTTGCCAGGGTCACTATGTACGGAAATCCTCCCTCACGATCCCCATGCCGGAAACATCTCAGCTCCTTCAGCCGGCGGTCGGGGACTATGCCATCCGGGTCAGGCTGGCCAGTCGGGAAAACATGGAGGGTGTATGGGTGGGTTTCCCCGATACCGGGGACCATATGGACGCCGCGCACCCGGACGAACTGCTGCTGGGGCTGGACGAACTCCACGCGGAAACGCTCAGCGAATGCATCGTACTGGAGGTGGACTGCTGCCTGCCTCAGCTGGAGGACATCCCCGACCAGTATGCCTCCGCAGGTGAGCTGGTGCGCCACGCCATCGACTTCGGCTATGCCTGGGCGGAGCGGGGCCAGGGAGAACCCCACTGGCTGGACAAGTGGCAGGCAGTGCTGGAACTGGAGGACTGCCACCGGCTGGATCAGGCTCTGGACTATGCCCAGAACCTCCGGCAGTATGCCTTCGTCCCCCGTGGTTTAGACTTGGCGGAGTATGGCCGGGAACTGGCTGTCCGGGACGGCGTCATCCCAAAGTCCGGCCTGCTGGCGGAGTGCTTTGACTGCAGAGCCTACGCCGAGGCGTATATGAACCAGCACGGGCTGTCCGCCACAGACCACGGATATGTCGCGTGGAACGGCGGCGAGATCTTCTATGAGTACAGCCAGCCGGAGCAGTCCGCCAGTCCCTCCATGTCCATGTAACCGCCGCAATTTTGTTGGATATTGGTATGGCTATTCCGCCCGGAGTGTGGTAGTGTTTGCGGCAAAGGAGGCACAGCCGATGGACGAACGCAAACAAATCGCCGAAGATACCCTGGACCAGCTCATCGAGCAGGCTCTGCGGGAGTTGGACCGCGTCGAGCCGGATGGACTGGCAGAAGAAAGAATGTCCGATATCAGCGACGAGATCCGCCGTGACCTCCGGCTGGAGGAAGCCCAGCGGACGCTGATGCTGGATTACATCACGCAGCTCAATCGCGTGGCGCAGAAACAGCGCCGCTGCCTCTACACCCAAGGGGCAAAGGACTGTGTCCAACTGCTGCGGGGTCTGGGGGTGATCAAATAAAATAAGCAGAACAGTATCTGAAATCATGCAGGGGCCGTTTTCCGAATGGGGAACGGCCCCTTCTTTTTTTGCGCCCCTTTTCGGGAAATCAGGCCCCGGAAAGGAGCGACTATGGAAAAAGAACGGCTGGCGGAATATCTGGAGCAGTATCATCTGGGAGAGTTCAACGCCGCCACCAGCCGGGAACTGGAGCTGACCTTCGGCATCAAGGGCATCGAGGTGCGCCATCTGGTCAACCAGCTGCGGCGGGACGGCGTACCCATCGCCAGCAGCGGGAGCGGTTACTTCTACGCCGCCACAGAACAGGAGGTTCGGGCCACCATCGCCCACCTGACCCGGCGGATCAGCGGCATCGCCGCCGCTATCCGCGGGCTGAACCGCTCCCTGGAACGGTTCGACACGGAGCAGACCTGCCTCCCGCTGGACGGAGGTGATCCCCCCTGAACAGCTTCATGAGCTGGGTGGGCGGGAAGAAAGCTCTGCGGGAGGAAGTAGTGAAGCGATTTCCCCTGTTCTATGAGCGGTATGTGGAGGTGTTCGGAGGCGGCGGCTGGGTGCTGTTTCATAAAGCCCCCGGCAACGACTTCGAGGTCTACAACGACTACAACGGCCTCCTCGCCAATCTGTACCGCTGTGTGCGGGACAAGCCGGATCTGTTGATCAACGCCCTGAAATATGTCCTCAATTCCAGAGAGGACTTCGACCGGGCGCGCCTGGCTCTGCGCCGCAAGCGCACCACGGATATTCAGCGGGCGGCCTGGTTTTACCAGGTCATCCGCCAGAGCTACGCCGCCGCTCTCACCAGCTTTGCCAGCCAGCCTCACGATATGTGGAGCAACTTCCCGCTCATTGAGCAGGCCCACCGACGGCTGGCGGATGTGGTGGTGGAAAACCAAGACTTCCAAACACTGATCCGGCACTATGACCGCCCAGTGACCTTCTTCTACTGCGACCCGCCCTACCACGCCACAGAGGGGTATTACCAGAACATCGGTGAGGACGGCTTCACGGAACGGGACCACATCCGCCTGCGGGATGCCCTGCTGTCCATGGAAGGCAAGTTCCTGCTGTCCTACAACGACGACGCCTTCATCCGAGGGCTGTACGATGCCCCCGGCATCCAGATCGAGCCGGTGACCCGGCTGAACAACATTCGACAGCGATACGACCCTAACTGCCAATTTTCCGAGCTGCTCATCGCCAACTATGACATGGCGGAGCGCGCTCATGCCACAACACAAATCAATCTGTTTGACTTTCAGAAGGGAGAATTTGATGAAACCTATGTATTTTAAGCTCTACCACAATCCTGCGAACAAGACCCTGACGATCCCCCGCGCTGCCCTCCAGCTCTCCGGCCTTGCGGACGCGGAGGAGCTGATCCTCCACACAGGCGGCGGATATGTCCTGGCGGCACGGAATGCATTGAGTACCCTGGAATGCCTGCACCTTCTCCAGTTCCTCACCTCCACTGCCGCATCTCTGCTCCTCCAGCTGGCGGTATTCAGCCAGGAAGGGGCGGAATTTCCCGAGTGTGAGGACACCCTTGACGAGGAAGATGAAATGGACGATCCCGGCCTGACCATCCCCGCCTGTCTACTGGAACTGGCCGGACTGGATGAGGCGGACAGCCTGGAGGCCGTTGCGGAGGATGGCCGGGTGATCGTATCCAAGGCAGAAGAAGATGACCCCAGCGAGCACAGGGAGGAAGACCCGCTGCAGGAGTTCGACGAGGGTTTCCGCGCTATGCTCCAGGAGGGCAATGTGGACCTGGATGCCCTCCGGCGGCAGATGCGTCAGGAGAAAAATCATGCGTGAGACGTATCTCTACCCATATTCCGCGGAGGAGGCCTGCCGACGGGGAGAACAGTCTCTGTGGCGGGCCAGTTATCTGGAGAACATTGACTGCAAGGATGCCATTCAGAAAGCCGTACGACAGCACTACGACGGCGACCATCTGGACAAGAAATGCCTGACCGAAGTTATCCAAGAGTTCGGCTATAAGCGGACAGCCTGGGTGCTGGCCAACACGGTTCAGCAATTGGAATGGGGTGGCCAGTACAGTTCCGAGAATAAAGCATGGGCCAGTCAAATCTATATCCCACCAGATAAACTCCACAATCTCAGCTTTGTGGTGCCAACCCGCTCCGCTGTACTGGATGGAGTGGTGGACCAATACCGCACGGCATATCGGGCGCTTGGACTCTTTGGACCCAGCCAGTGTGAACCAAACTCCTTTGAAGATCTGAACTACGAGGGAAAGGTGCTGGTGCTCTCTTCGGATACCCTGAAGGAAACCTACTGGACACCCCAAGCTCAGCTCTGGTACGCCCACGATGGCTTTGGGTGCAGCCCCAAAGCCATTGGCCGTTCCATCCGCTGTACCTGCCTGGGGGATGGAGAGATGACCCGCTGGAACCGAACGGACTTTATCGGCGCGCTGAAGGACGAATTCCTTCCGGAGTGGGCAAAGGAAAAGCTGATGGAGCTGAAAGGGCAGGAACAGAACAACGACTCCCCCGCGATGGGTGGGATGACCATGGAATGAGGTGATTGATAGACATGAACATTTCTTATTACACCATTGACGATCTGCGCCTGCCCCCCAAGCGGTCTCTGCGAAAGGGCCGGAGCGTGGAGCAGTATTCCACACTGGAGGAGGCTCTGGCCCGCTACCAATCCCTGCCTGCTGCCGGGATCAGAGTGCTGGGACTCACAGACGGAATCCATGTCCTGGAGCTGGTAAAGTGCCTTCCCCTGTTCGCGGACGATCAGGAAGGAGAAGATGTGCTGGCCTCGGACTACAGCTGCTTCCCCCTCTGGGCACAGGAACCGGAGGCCGCCAGAGCCACTGGCGCCTGTATCACGGCCATGGGCCTGCGCTATCGTATCAAAGGCAATGTAATTGAGCCTATTCCATCCCCGGAGGGTCTGCCGCAGGACCTTCAGGGGAAATTTTTATGGCTGAACCTGTCTGGTGAAGCCCAGTCCGCCATCCGCCAGGTCTATGTGGCCGGGACAGGCTGGGTATCTCCCAGCATTCTGAATCGCAAGACCGAGCCGATGCCCCTGGTGCTGAAATATCGAGCCGATGGGATCAACGAGCAGGGCGCCTACCTCTCCCTGGAGGTAGAACCCTGGGAGTATGACCGCATGGCCCTCCACACCCTGGAGCGGCTGAAAAAAGAGAAAAGGAGAAGTGAACGATGAAACAGACTATCAACCATCAGAACCCCAATTTTGAGCAGCTGCCCATGCAGATCAACGTGAAGATCTACCGCCCCAGCGTCAAGGGCCCCATCCTGGCGGATGCCTCGGTCAACCTGAACGGGTGCTTCGCCATCCGCGGGGTCCAGGTGAAGGAGGGCAGAAACGGTCCCTTCGTCTCCATGCCAAGCCGCCAGGTCAAAGGCGAATATCGGGACATCTGTTTCCCCTGTACCCCGGAATTCAAGCAGTCCTTCGATCAGGCTGTGCTGGACGCCTACTGGATGGAGCTGGATCAGGGGTTCAGCCAGCGCCAGAACGGGGGTCCGGAGCAGGACGGGCCCGAAATGGGCGGCATGTCCATGTAACAGGAAGGAGAGAGCTGAAATGAAACGAAAACTCGCACTTTGTGCCGCGGTCCTGTGCCTGACCATGGCACTGTCCCCCTCCGCCTTCGCCGCGGAGTCGGTTGTGATTTCCCAATCATCCGCGCCCCCGGAGGTTTGCTACCCCACCTCCGTGTCCCGGAGCGAGGATGGCACAGAGATCCGCAAGTATTATGACCTGGGGCCGGAGGAGGACCCCGCCGGCATTCCCCGGTCTGATTTCGAGCAGGATGGATTCCACTATACCCTCATTGATCTGCTCAAGCAGGAACTGCCGGAGAATGAGAGCCGTCAGCATACAGAGACTGTCTCCCTGGAGAGCAAGAGCAAGGACATGGAGTCCGTGCTGGCCCTGCTCCCCCAGGAAAAAGAATTCATCACCGAGGATGGGCTCTCCGGCGTGCTGACCCTCCAGCTGGACACCGTCCAGGTGGAGGTGGCCGGATACGGGAGTTCTACCAGAGAGGTGTCCGCCACCCGGAGCTACCCCAATCTGGCCAGCCAGGATACCGCCAACATCCCCAAGACCATCGAGGACAATGGCCGCACCCTGACCCTCCAGAATATCAGCTGGCAGACGGACAATACCGCCAATACTGACGGATACGCCATGGGAGACCGCTTTACGGCAGTCGCCACCTACACCGGCAGCGCCACCAGCAGCTATGTGACCGGCTACACCGTCACGGCGGACTACACCGGCACCGTCAGCCGGATCGCCCTGAATAAGACCCGCTATGTGGCCATCTTCGAGGGTACAGCCATAGAGCCGCTGGCGCCGCTCCCTGATTCGGGCAGCAGTCCAGTCCAGTTTAACTGGGCCTATATCCTGGTGCCGCTGGGTGTGGTATTCGCCGCGGGCGGCGTCATTGGCGGATGCCTGCTCTATAAACGCCGGCATGAGAATGATGAGGAGGGATCCGAATGAAGAAACTGAGTATTTTTCTCTGCCTGATGTGCCTGACCGCCGCCCTGTCGGTTCCGGCAAACGCGGCGGGACCTCTGGAGTATTCCATCGACGCGCCGGGCGATCCGGACTACGGCACCCCCACCTCCTTTGAGCCGGTCATCACCGCGGATGGAGGGGCAAGGAAGAATGAGGACGTCAGCAAAAACGCCGCCCTGATCCCGCCTGGATTCGGTACCGCCAGCGCCGATACCCTGAACACCGGGACGCCCCTCACCCCCAACCTGGCGCCCGGATCCATGCCCGCCACCGGCGCGGCGGTCAACGGCACCTCCGCCCCGGTCTTTGTCCCTGGAAGTACGATCCCCACTGTGAATACCCCTGCTGCCCCGGAAACATCGGCTCCCTCCACCGGCTACACCGAAGTGACAAGCGATCTCTATTACTCTGGCGGTCACTTGGGAACGCTGAAGATCCCGGCCATCGGTTTGACTGTGAAGGTCTATGAGGGCACGGACAGCAAAACCCTGGCCAAGGGTGCCGGTCACTTCGAGGAAACCTCTATTTGGCGCGGAAATATTGCGGTGGCGGCGCACAACAGGGGCACCAACAACCACTTTGGGAAGATCCATACCCTGGAACTGGGGGACGAGATCACGCTGACCACCAAGCTGGGGACCCGCACCTATGAGGTAGTGTCCGTGGCCAAGGTCAGTGAGACCGACCGGAGCGGTCTTGCCGCCACCACAGAAAACATGATCACCCTCTACACCTGTGTGATGAACCAGAGAGACTACCGCTGGTGCGTCAAGGCAGTGGAAATTTAGTTGATCTGCTTTGTTTTCCCCTCTGAATTTCTACATGCAGGCGCTCTTATTTCTCTCGACTTCCGTCCGCTCTTCCGGTATTGTGTGCTTGCAGAAAGCTGCAATTCCAGACAATAAGGAGGAGCGAAGTCATGAGCAGAAAGAAAAATATCCTGCTGGCATCCACATGTATCGTGCTGGGCATGGCCCTGGCGGGCCCTGCGGCGCACGCGGCGGAGGAAGTCCTGACGGCTGTTCGCAGCACTCACCAGTTCTATCTGGACGGGGAGCAGATCCAGTTGGAGGCGTACCTCATCAACGGCAATAACTATGTGAAATTGGCAGATGTGGGCGAGGCCCTGGACTTCAACGTCTATTGGGACGACGCAGTGCGGATCGAGAGCGGTGCGCCCTACACCGGCCACGCCTCGGAACAGGCGTCCGACCTGGAGCAGACGCGCCAGGACATCGCCGCGCTGGTCAATCAGGTGCGGCGTGAACACGGGCTCCCGGAGCTGGCTGTTGACCAGCGGCTGATGACCGCTGCCCAGGAGCTCTCTGGGAGGAAATACACCTGGCACCACAATCAGGAGGAGTGCGAGGCAGTGGCAAGAGCCGGATACCCCTATGGATTCCGCTCTAACCTCACGGTCTTTACCGGAGCCGCCGCCTCAGATATTGCTCAACAGGCGGTGGAGAACTGGGTGAACTCCCCCGGACACCTGCAGACGATGCTTACACCCAATGCGGACAGCCTCGGCGTAGGCGTCACCGTGGAACAGGGAGTCACCTACTGCTGCCTGTTCCTGGGTGACCCCACCACCCACAACCCCTACGGATAACCGCAGATCCAGCGGTGCGGCCCCTCCCAAACAGGAGGGGCCGCTCTTTTTTCCAAAATTCAGAAGAAACGGAGATGAAGCCCATGAATTAAGCCGCTCCTATCCGGAGCAAGGACCGTTCTCCCGCAGCAGATGGGGGAGAAACCGACAAGACTTTGAATATCGGAACTGGAACAGGCCGTAGGGATACAGCACCCACGGCCTGTTTGCGTTCTGCCGGAATGCCCTGTCCCTTCGGCCCTTCCTTTTCCGAGGAAAGGAAAAGAACATGAAGAAACAGACGCATTCTCTGCCTGCCCGGATCCTCTCCATGCTGTTGGCGCTGGTGTGTATCCTGGGTCTGCTCCCCGGAGCGGCCCTGGCCGCCAGCCCGGACTCCATTGTCATGGAGGACTGCACCCATAACGGTGTCCACTATGAGTCGGCAGCCCTCGACACCTGCTGGCTCCACCAGATGAAATTTGACTACAACGGCGATACTGTCACAGGCTTTTGCGCCGACCACGGGGGCGGCATGGGCTGGTCGCTGGAGGGACACGAGTGGAATAACCCACAGCCCATCAGCGATCCTACCGTCAAAACCATGATGGCGTATTATTACGCCCACAGCCGCGGCATTTTTACAGACCAAGCTCATGCCCTGGGCGTGGATGAGGTCTGGGGCAGTGACTATACCTGGACCATGAACGCCTGGGTGCAGGCTATCATCTGGCGCCATGAGCAGAAGACGCTTGCCGCTGATCCCGTGGCTGCCTGCGCAGAGGAGCTGATGTATGTCTACAACAATCTGGAGCACACCAGCTACACCAGCATTGACGATGTCGTAGACGGAACCTCTCTCCGGGACCGCGCCCAGTATATTCTCGACTTGGGCGCTCAGGGCGTCTGGGGCGACTGCGAAGTTTTTGAATATACCTACGCCGGCCCCGGCTCCACACAGCATCCGGCCTATGACGTCCAGGGGATCATCATCGGTAATCTCACCGTCACCCATGAGCAGTATGAGCTGACCGTGAAGAAGGTGGACGCCACCAACCCCAGCAAGGGGCTCCCCGGCGCCCGGTTTCTCATTCAGAATGCCAATGGGACCTACTCCAAGGAGGTCGTGACCGGGGCAGACGGAACCTACACCCTCTCCCCCCTGGACGCAAATACCTATTCCGTCACGGAATTGGAGGCCCCGGAGGGGTACCAAATCGACAACCCCGGCCCCCAGTATGTGGTCCTGCCCAATGAAAACGGCAAAACGGTCACGGTCACCTTCACGGACACCCCCGAGATCACCAGCGAGGGATCCATCCGCAAGGTGGATGCGGACGATCCCACCAAGGGGCTGGCCGGCGCCGTCATCCGTATCGACGGTGTGGATAACAGCTTTACCGGCACCTACACCACCGGCGCAGGCGGCTATCTGGAGGACGTCCCCTGGGACACCATGCCCATCGGCTCCTTCGTGGCAACAGAGGTCACCCCGCCCACTGGCTACACCACCAGCAGCGATCCCAACAAAGTCCGCCAGGAGTTCTACTGGGACGGCAAAAGCGATGTGGATCTGGTCTTTGAAAATGATGCCAAGGTCAAGATCGAACTGCTGAAGGTGGACGATTCGGACAGCCCCATCGAGGGTGCGGTCTTCAATATCCTGAAGGACGGCCAGATCATCGGATCGGAGGCCACGGACGCCTCCGGCATCATCACCGTCACCGGCATCACTGAGGGCCTGTATGCCTTCGTAGAGGTCTCTGTCCCTGCGCCTTTTGCCAGGCTGACGGAGCCGGTGGTCGTCCATGTGGATCAGGCGGATATTGACGGCGGCGGCACGATCTCCGTCACCGCGGTGGACCACGAGCTCCCCAATCTTACCATCCTCAAGCGGGATGGGCAGACGGGCGAGGTGGTCCCCGGCGCGGTGTTCGAGGTGAAGGGCATCCACCATGGCTACCACACGGACGTGACCACTGGGCCGGACGGGACAGCTACCCTCACCGGCCTTCCTGTGGACAGCTATGAGGTGACCGAGGTATCCGTCCCAGACCCCTATGTGGTGGCAGCAGAGCCGACCCAAACCATCTGGCTGGGCCCTGGTGATGATCAGCAGCTCATCTTCGACAATCTGAAGCAGCCCCAGCTCACCATCGCCAAGGTGGATGCCGCGGACTCCACCACCCCTATCCCCGGCACCGTGTTCCGCATTGAGGGTGTGGACAGCGACTACCTAAACACCGTGACCACCGGGCAGGATGGCACCGTCACCCTGCGAGTGGCTCCCGGCACCTTCCGGGTCACAGAGCTGTCTGTCCCGGCCCCTTATTATCTGCCGGACAAGGACGCGGACCGGGAGCAGACCATCTCCCTGAATGCAGGGGATGAGAAAAAGGTGGTCTTTGAAAACCACAAGGCCCCGGAGCTGACCATCTACAAGGTGGACTCTGTCGCCGGCGCTCCTGTGGAGGGGGCGCGTTTCCATGTGACCTACACCTCCACCGGCGAGGCTGCCGACGCGCCTGAGTCCTATGACTTCGGTGAGATCATCACCGATGCCAGCGGCGAGATCAAGCTCCATGCGCAGGGCCAGCGACTGTACCCCGGCGAGTTCACCATCGAGGAGGTGGCGCCCGCCCCTGGATTCCAGCTCAGGGAGCCCACCAAGCAGACAGTCATCCTCCACGGCGGCGAGAGCAAGACGGTGCAATTTGAAAATGTGCCGCTCAACGCCATCATCGTGGAGAAATACGACAGCGTGACCGGCGAGGCCCTGGCCGGAGCCACTTTCCAATTGAGGTTCCTCGGCGGCACCAGCGGAACAGGCGGTACCATCATTGGTCAGAAAGTGACCGGGAAAAACGGCACCGCCATCTGGACCGGCCTCACCGCGGGCACCTACGTCCTGGAGGAGGTAGACCCAGCGGACGGATACAGCATCATCCAGTCCTCGGAGACGGTCTACCTGGCAGACAGCGGAGAACAGTCGGTCATTACCGTTCGGTTTGAAAATATGCCGGACGGGAACCTGCTGATCCGCAAGGTCTGCGCCACCAATCCCAGCGTGACCCTACCCAATGCGGAATTTAAAATCGTATATGCGGACGGTACCCTCATTGGGGACTCCAATGGCGTCTACCGGACGGACGAAAACGGCGAGATCTTGATTGAGGGCCTCCAGCCCGGAAAGAGCGTAGTAGTGACGGAGACCCAGGCCCCTCCGGGATTTCTCATTGATACCCAGTCTCAGACGGTGCAGATCAAAGAGGGCAGAACGGTCAGCTTAACCTTCAAGAACCAGCCCAAGGGTGAGCTGATCATCCAGAAACGGGACAGCACCACAGGTCGGCCTCTTCTTGGTGCGGAGTTCAGAGTGACGACAGCCGCCGGCTGCGAGGTTGGGCTGGACGGCGTCATCGGCGACTCCACCCTCACGCAGAATGGCATTTTCATCACCGATTCCGCGGGCGAGATCCACATCACCAACCTGGCCCCCGGCGCATATGTCATTTCTGAAATCAAGGCCCCCCAGGGCTACGTCATGGATCAGGCATCCACCAATGTGGTCATCGGGGAGGGTGGCGACACCCAGACGGTGGTCATCACCAACTCCAAGGCCGGTTCCCTTGTCATCGATAAGCGGGATTCCCTGACGGGAGAGCCGCTGGAAGGGGTCACGTTCAAAGTGACCACCAGCACCGGCGAGTATGTGCCCGACGAAAACGGCTACATCTCCAGCAACGGCCTCTATAAGACGGACAAAGACGGCAAGATCCAGATCGATGGAGTGGTAGGTACCTTGGTGGTCACTGAAACAGCCACCATCCCCGGATATTCCATTGACCCCGCTACCCAGACCCAGACAGTCCAGGTCAACCCCAACGACACGCAGACGCTGACCTTCTACAACACCCCCAGCACCACCCTGGTCATTGAAAAGTATATCGAGGGCACCACCACGCCCTTGGAGGGTGTGACTTTCCTGGTGACCGATTCCAGCGGTGCGGTGGTGGGCCCCTCCAACGGCGAGTACATCACCGACGAGAACGGCCGCATCGTCATCACGGATCTGGAGCCGGGCACTACTGTCACCGCGCGAGAGGTCAAGGCCCTGGAGGGCTACGTCCTGGACACCGCCCCCAAGTCCATTGAGATCAAGGCGGGCGAGGTACAGACTTTGCGCTTTTATAATGAGGCAAAGGGAACCCTTGTGATCCGGAAACTGGACTCTGTGACCCATGAGCCTCTTGCCGGTGTGGAGTTTGAACTGACCTACGCCGAGGGCGGCTATGTAGACGACGCCAACGGCCACCTGTCCAGCAAGGGCCTCTACAAGACCAATGAAAATGGTGAGATCATGATTTCCGGCGTCACCGGCACCATCGTGGTCAAAGAGGCCCAGACGATCCCTGGATACACTATCGATCCGGCTGACCAGAGTCAGACCGTCGTCGTCAACCCCGCGGACACCCAGACGTTGACCTTCTACAACCAGCCCATCGGAGGCGTGGAGATCATCAAGGTCAACGAGGCAGATCGAACAGAACGCATCCCCAACACCACTTTTGAGATCCGCAAGGTGGACGATGAACTCATCGACACCGTTACCACCGGCAAGGATGGCCGCGTCTTTGTCTCTCTGGAGGATGGTGCCTACTACGCCGTGGAGACCGAGGCGGCAGAGGGTTTCCAGGTGGATCCCACGCCCCACTATTTTGAGGTAGAGGGCGGCAAGACTGTCTCTCTGACGGTGACCAACAAGGCATTCAGCGGCATCTTGATCCACAAAATCGACACAGTTTCTCGTGAGGGAATCTGCGATGTGACCTTCCTGCTCTATGACAGCAATAAGAACCCCATCGGGCAGTACACCTCGGATGACCGAGGCTATGTCTACATCGACGACCTGCCCTGCTCTGGCCGCTACTACCTGCGGGAGCTGGAGAATGAGGGCTACATCGTGGATGAGCAGCTCAAGACTGTCTATGTCACCGATGGCACCACCACGGAGATCACCTGGGAGAACACTGCCATCACCGGCCAGATTCAGATCACCAAAACCAGCGCGGACTACAACTCCATGAACGGCTGGCCTGCCGGAACTCCCATTCCCAACACCGAGTTTGAGATCTACAACGTCCGGACCGGCAACCTGGTAGACACCATCAAAACGGACAAGAACGGCGTCGCCTCCTCCCGGCCTCTGCCTCTGGGCCGCTACAAAATTGTGGAATCCAAGGCGGCGGACTTCTATGGCCTGGACCAGACGCCCATCGAGGTGGAGATCGAGTACGCCGGACAGATCGTCAAGGCTGCCATGACCAACAAGAGCCTCTACACCAACGTCTCCATCAAGAAGACCGGCTATGTAGAAGTCATGCCGGGACAGCAGATTCGCTATGATTTCAGCGGCATCGGCAACAACTCAACCACCAGTCTGACCTCCTTCTACTGGCGCGACACCCTGCCCACCCAGGCGGTGCGGCTGGACAAGCTCGTCACCGGCACCTACAATGTTCCGGGCAATTACAAGGTGGTGTACAGGACCAACCTGAACCCCAACTACCGGACCATGTATGACAACCTGAACACCCAGCAGAACTATGTGCTGGACGCCTCTCCCGCCGCCCTGGGACTGGCCTCCAATGAGGTCATCACCGAGTTTATGGTGGTGTTCGGCGTGGTTCCCGCCAACTTCCGGCAGGTGGAGACCCCGCAGGTGTACTGCAATGTGGTCTCCTGGCTCACCGGAGGTACCCAGTTCGTCAATCAGGCGGATACGGGCGGCGTCTACAACGGCCAGTGGATCATGGCCACCTCCCGCTGGGTGACCAAGGTCTACAAGCCCGCGGAGCCTCTGCCCCGCACCGGCTACTAAGCAGCAGCCATATCATTCGATCCAGAGGGCCGTCCCACGGGGCGGCCCTCCATTCTTTTTTATAGGAGGAAAACGATCATGAAACGCAAGCGCATTTTTCAGATATTCCTCATTGTTCTCACCCTGGCCTTGTGTCTCTGCGCACCTGCTTTTGCAGCGGGCGGGGATGTGGCCGGCGCGGTGGAGCAGACCTGGACGGACGCCTCCAGCCAGATCAAGACCGTGGTGGACAATGTGGTCTTTCCTGCTTTGAGCATGGTGCTGGCCATCGCCTTCTTCGCCAAGCTCGCCATGGCTTACTTTGATTACCGCAAACATGGGCAGTTCGAGTGGGCAGGGCCAGTCATCCTGTTCGTCTGCCTGGTCTTCGTCCTGCTGGCCCCCAACTACATCTGGGGCATCATCGGGATTTAAGAGGAGAAAACCATGCAGAGAGAAGAATTTGATCTAAGGGTCCGCATGTTGCTTCCCCAGGCATCCGAGGCCGCACTGGAGTCTTACGCCCTGTTAGCGGAAGATCCGGAAGTAGAGGAGACAATGGGATGTTCCACTTTTTATGATTCTCTGTATGTGGATCTGGCCCTGGTCAAGCGGGATCATGGTGAGATTGTTGCAACAGATCTCTTTAACTATGCGGACTTCTATACCTTCAACCCGTTCGAGCTCCGAGGGGCGGCCAGACTGATTGCGGATGGATGGGAGATTCCCGAAATTGCAAATCATCTGATCGAGCACGGAGGCGAGGAACCTTTTTGTGAGTACACGCCGGAGGAGGAAACAGAATCCGAGGCACTCCTATGGCTTTTTCAAAATAAAAAGAAAGATTTCGGAGACTTAGGTCTGTCTGATCCGTCCCCACAAGAGCACGGTATGGAAATGGGGTGAGGCGCTATCTTTATTCTTGATTTTGTGGCGTCCACTGTTATGGACAACCTCATCGACTGGTTCTATGGTCAGGTGGTAGGGTTTCTGGGGAATTTTTTCGCCGAGATGGGCAACATGGGCGTGGAGCTGTTTGACCTGGACTGGGTGCAGGCTATCGTCTTGTTTTTTTCCCAGCTGGGCTGGGCGCTGTTCGGCGTGAGTCTGGTGGTTTGTATTTTTGAATGTGGGATCGACTATACCACCGGCCGGGCCAATATCAAGGACACCGCCTTGAACATTCTGAAAGGGTTCCTGTCGGTATGCCTGTTTACCACCGTCCCCGTGCGGCTCTACTCCCTGTCGGTGACCCTGCAGGGGACCTTTGCCTCCGGGCTCACCGGCTTTGGGACCAGTATTGGAACGGTGGGCCAACAGATCATTGAGGACCTCAATGGAGTGGAGAGTGTCACAGAGATGACGGGCACCGCGGGCAGCTTTGGCCTGAGTGTCATCACCAGTCCCATTATGATCATCTTCTGCATCATCCTCATGGCCTATGCGGTGATCAAGGTGTTCTTCTCCAATCTCAAGCGGGGCGGGATCCTGCTCATCCAGATCGCCGTGGGAAGTCTGTACATGTTCAGCATCCCAAGAGGCTACACAGATGGCTTTATCCAGTGGATCAAACAGGTCATCGGCCTTTGTTTGACCGCCTTCCTGCAATCCACAATTTTGGTGGCGGGCCTTATGGTGTTCAAAGACCACGCCCTGCTGGGTCTGGGTCTCATGCTCTCCGCCGGGGAAGTTCCACGAATCGCAGGCACCTTCGGTCTGGACACTACCACCAGGGCCAATATCATGAGCGCAGTCTATACCGCCCAAGCCGCCGTCAACACCACCCGAACCATTGTACAGGCGGTGGCGTCAAAATGAGCAGTGTGGAGCTTGCGGCGGCGATGACCATGGGGAGCCTGTTTGACGGCATCGGTGGGTTCCCGCTGGGAGCGGCCAGATACGGCATCAAAACGATTTGGGCCAGTGAGATCGAACCGTTCCCTATGGAAGTGACAAAGCGGCGTTTCCCCAGCATAAATCACGAGGGGGACATCACCAAGCTGAGCGGGAAACTGCTGTTCCCTGTGGACATCATCTGCGGGGGCAGCCCGTGCCAAGATCTGAGTGTGGCCGGAACGAGGGCCGGATTATCCGGCGCCCGCTCCGGCCTTTTTATGGAGCAGATCCGCATTATCAAGGAGATGCGCACAGCGGAACGGGAGCGCGGCCGCACAGGAGCCGATATCCGCCCCCGCTTTATGACATGGGAGAATGTGCCTGGCGCATTCAGCAGCGGATCACCCAAGGGCGAGGACTTTCGCATCGTGCTGGAGGAGATCCTGCGCATCCATCATGGCGGTGCGTCAGTCCCACGCTCCTTTCCCTATTCCTGGCCGGATGCGGGGGTAATTGAGCCGGAGAACACTTTTTCTCTGGCCTGGCGCTGCCTGGATGCCCAATACTGGGGCGTTGCTCAGCGAAGAAAGCGAATCTTCCTGGTGGCTGACTTTGCCGGGGACACTGCCCCCAAGCTTCTGTTCGATGTGCTGGAGGAGCTGCTGCCAGATGGATCAGAGCAATCAGAGGGAGGGGTCATTTTGGTATGAGTTATTATCATGAGCCGGACGGCCAGATGGCCCTGCTGGAGCTGAGCTGCCCGGAATACGCGGCGACCCCGCCGAGGCGGAAAGCTCAGGCTAAATCGGTATCCGAACTGGTTGCGATCCCGTACCTGTACTTAGACCTTTCTCCCGGCCATGTGGATCTGTTTGGGAACCACTACTGGGAGCTCCGTTCCCCCTATCGGGAGGGGAAACCGCCCCTCAACACCGGACCCGCGCCCCGAGAGCCGATCCACCGCTCCTTATCGGAGATCCTGGAATCCGATCCTGACGCGGGATATTATCTATCCGGGAGAGCATGCCGGGGTATCCTGCGACGGGCTAAGGAGCGTGGCAAAGAACTGCCGCACCAGTTGAAGGCGGCGCTGACGGCACAGGCGGGGTTGGCCAGACAGGTTATGAAACTGGAATTTACCACTGGAGAACTCGCTGTTGCTTTTGCTGCGAACCAAAGAGACGAGGTGCGCGATCTCCGGAATGTGGCCGGAACCCTCAGCGCCCAGCCAGGGATGAAACAGCAGACCTTTGTAGCTGGGTTTTCCGCAGGGGCAGGGGCCAGTGCTGGCAGCATCGCTTATTCAGAGCAGATAGCCCCAACGCTGAAGGGCAGCGCCAGCGGCAACTGTATGCCCTCCATCCTCTGCCTCAACGACCAGGGCGGCAGCGTTATGGATTGCTCCGAGGATGTAACCAGCACCCTGCGGGCTCAGGAGCACGGACACCAGCCGCTTGTCTTTGACAACCACGGCCAGGATACCCGCTTTTGTGGACCTGTGGACTGTGCCCAGACTATATCCGCCAGCTTTGGGGAGGGTGGCAACAATCAGCCCCTTGTCTACGAAAACCACGGTATCGACGCCCGGTACACCGGGCCGCACCCCGTGGTGCCCACACTGTCTGCCCGCGCCGGTACCGGCGGGAATAACCTGCCCTTAGTGGAACAGGATCCAGCGGAGACTTTCTGCATCACCGGCAATGCCATTGACCGCCAGCCCCAAAACGGCGGCAACGGGATCGGCTATCAGGAGGACATCTCCTACACCCTGACCGCCACGGATCACCATGCGGTATTTTCCCGGCAGCGTGCAGACAAGTTTTCCCACAGTGATGTGGCATCCACAGAAAGTGCGCGCCAGTACAAGGACGCGACAGACCTGATCCATCAGGCCGCAGGAACAGGACCGCCTCAGCTGATCCGCCGCCTGACTCCGCTGGAGTGTGAACGCCTCCAGGGGTTTCCGGATGGGTGGACGGATCTCCCCGGCGCCTCTGACTCCGCCCGGTATCGGGCTTTAGGAAACAGCGTGGCCATTCCGTGTGTGGAATTCATCATGCGGGGCGTTATCATTGCCGCAGGCTACTCTGCGTGACTGGGATGGCAGAAACAGGCCAGCTCATGGTCATTCACCACGCCCACCGCCTGCAGAAAAGAATAAATGATGGTTGTTCCCACGAACTTCATCCCCCGGCGTTTCAGATCCTTGGAGATTTTGTCGGACAGATCGGTGCTGGTGTGAAAAACATCATCCGTATTCAAAATGACTTTCCCATCCGTAAAGCCCCAGAGATAGCGGTCAAAGGAGCCGAACTCCTTTTGGATGGCAAGGAACACCCCGGCGTTTTGGATGGCGGCCTGGATCTTGGCCCGGTTGCGGACGATCCCGGCGTCGGCCATCAGCACCTCCACCTTCTCCGGGCCGTATCCGGCCACCACTGCCGGTTCAAAGCTGTCAAAGGCGGTACGAAACGCCTTCCGTTTTTTCAAAATGGTGAGCCAGGAGAGGCCCGCCTGGAACCCTTCCAGGGTCAGCATCTCAAAGAGTTTTCGGTCATCATGCTCCGGACGGCCCCACTCTCTGTCATGGTAAGCAAGATAGATCTCTGAATTGGGATCTGCCCAGCGGCACCGCACCATATCCTCCGCCTCCCCTTAAAATGTTACCCTGATTATACCTGACCTGCCGGCGGATGGCCACCAAAAGTTTTTGCGGTGGGGCTTGTCCATTACGCTTGCGTTTACACAATTTCTTTGTTGCTTTCTGTGAATAGCTATTCCATAGAGCTTTCGATATACTTGCCTTGCCATCCAGAAAGGGGGAGTCACCATGGCGGAAGAAAAACGAAACCTCTGTGCGCAAATACCCATCAGTCTGCACAGCCGTGTCCGACAGGAGCAGGAGGCGTCCGGCCAGACCCTGAGCGAGTACATGACCCAGCTCATCACAGAATTTTTTCAAATGAAAGAGGGAAATCAAAACATGAATCATGATATGAAAACAATCGCCTTCCAGGTGCCGGCGGAGCTGTTCGAGGAGTTCAAAGCCTATCTCCAGCGGAACAACTTCAAACAAAAGGAATTCTTCCTGGGCTGTATCCAGAGTGCCTTGGCGGAGGAGCGAGACGCAGATGAGGCGTCCGGCTCCGAACCGGAACCGCAGGAGACGGATCAAACGGAATAATAGCACAAAGATGCGCCGCCGGTCCTCCGGCGGCGTATGCCTTTTCAGATAGAAATGAGGTCATCTATGTTTATCTATCCAGACAATCTGAAGGCCAAAGCCACCCTGTGGCTGTGGGAGCTGCGGGATGTGGCCATCATCGGAGTGGGATTTCTCTTCTCTGTCTTGGCCATCGCCCAGACGGGCATCCTACTTCCTCTGGTGGTCACCGTCCTCTATGCCTTTCTGAGCATCCGGCTGGAGGGCTCCAGTATCCTGGACTTTCTCCGCTATGCCATATGCTTTTTGCTTTTGAAACAGCAGTATTACGAATGGGGGGAAACCATTGAATAGACAACAGAAGAAGGAACTGCGGCAGAGGCAAACCTCTCGGCAGCTCATGGGGATCCGCCAGCTCACCGACCACGGCGCCAAAACCGCCGGCGGGGAGCTGGTCTTTTTTATGATCAAACCGGATAATCTGTCCGTCCTGTCCGGCGAGGGAATCCGCAGCCGGGTCAAAAATCTGACGGATCTCCTGTGCGGCACCCAGGAGGTCCGCCTGCTGGCCCTGGACTCCCGTGAGTCCTTCCAGCGCAACAAGGACTGGTACCGCCAGCGGCTGGAGACAGAGGAGCTCCCGGCCATCCGGGAACTCCTGCGGCAGGACTCCGCCCACCTGGACGAGATCCAGGCCGCCACCGCCTCGGCCCGGGAGTTTGCCCTGGTCTATCGCCTGGATCAGCAGGAGTCCAGCGAGGACATCAGCCGCCTGCGGCAGATGGAGCAGGCCCTGCGGGATCTGGGATTCCATGCACGTCTTGCCTCGGAGCAGGACGTCAAGCGCCTGCTGGCGGTATATTATCAGCAGGACGTGACCACGGAATGGTTTGAGAACTGCGACGGAGAGAGGTGGGTGATGGAAAATGCCTAAGAAAATACAGAAGAAAAAGAAGAACAAAACAGAGCTGCGGGTTCAGGAGACCCGGCCCAAGGATTTCCTGGACCTTATCGCCCCCGCTGCCGTGAAGTTCAACACGGATCACTATATCTGTGGCTCCCTGTATCACTGCACCCTGGCCCTGCGCAGCTATCCCGCCACCACGGAGGAGCTGGCCCTGCTCCGCCATCTGGGGGAGAAAAGCGGCGTCACCCTGAGCATCTATACCAGGCAGGTGACCGCCGCCGAGGAAAATGGCATCCTCCACAACGCGGAGAACAAGAACCGCATGGCCCGGAGCAGCACCAACAGCATGAAAGCGGCCGTCACCGCCGAGGGCAACCTCCAGGATGTGGCGGAGCTCATCGCCGCCATGCGGAAGAACCGGGAGCCTCTGGTACACTGCGCGGTGTACATCGACCTGGCAGCCCGTGACCCGGAGAGCCTGCGTCGGCTCCGGGAGGAGGTGACGGCGGAGCTGGTGCGGAGCAAGCTGGGGACAGACCAGCTCCTGCTGCGCCAACAGGACGGATTCCTCTCATCCAACCCCATGGGCCGCAACACTTTCAGGAGCCAGTATGAGCGTGTCATGCCCGCCAGCTCGGTGGCCAATCTATACCCCTTCAACTACTCCGGCAAGACCGATCCCCACGGATTCTACATTGGGCGGGACCGCTACGGCTCCAACATCATCGTGGATCTGGACCGGCGGGCAGAGGACAAGACCACCGCCAGCGCCCTCATCCTGGGCAACTCCGGCCAAGGCAAGAGCTATCTCCTGAAACTCCTGCTGTGCAGTATCCTGGAGGCCGGGAAGTCCGCCATCTGCCTGGACCCGGAGCATGAGCTCATTGATCTCTGCTCCCACCTGGGCGGATGCTTCATCGACCTGATGAGCGGCCAGTACCGCATCAATCCCCTGGAGCCCAAGGTGTGGGATGTGGGCGGCGAGGGGGAACCGGAGCCGGACGCCCCCCTTGCCTTCCGCCAGAAGACCCGCCTGAGCCAGCACATCTCCTTCCTGAAAGACTTTTTCCGCTCCTACAAGGACTTCGCGGACCGGCACATCGACACCATCGAGCTGATGCTGGAGCGGCTGTACCGGAGCTTTGGGCTGAACGACCACACAGACTTCTCCACCCTGACACCAACGGACTATCCCATCCTCTCCGACCTCTATGATGTCATCGAGGACGCATACCAGCACTACGACCGGGAGGAAAACCCGCTATACCCCAAAGAACTGCTGCGGGAGATCCTGCTGGGCCTCCACTCCATGTGCCGGGGGGCGGAGAGCAAGTTCTTCAACGGACCGACAAATATCACCAGCTTCCGTTTCCTGGTCTTCGGCGTGAAGGGACTGCTCCAGGCCAACAGCAGTGTGAAGAACGCCATGCTGTTTAACGTGCTCTCCTTCTTCAGCGACAAGCTGCTCACCGAGGGGAACACCGTGGCCACGCTGGACGAGCTGTACATCTGGCTGAGCAATCTCACCGCCGTGGAGTATATCCGCAACAGCCTGAAACGAGTGCGGAAGAAGGAGTCTGCCCTGATCCTGGCGTCGCAAAATCTGGAGGACTTCGACCAACCGGGCATCCGGGAGCTGACTCGCCCCCTCTTCGCCATCCCCACCCATCAGTTCCTGTTCAACGCCGGCAGTGTGGATAAGCGGTTTTATATGGACAACCTTCAGCTGGAGTCTTCGGAGTTCGAGCTGATCCGATATCCCCAGCGGGGTGTCTGCCTCTACAAGTGCGGCAATGAGCGGTATCTGCTGGAGGTTCACGCCCCGCCTTATAAGGAAAAACTGTTCGGAACGGCAGGAGGACGGTAGGCGCGGCACGGAGATCAAGGAGGTGATGACTCCGCATGAGCGCAACTGCCGCCGCAATCAAAGCGGCCATTCTTGCTCTGACAGACGAGAGCACTCGGAAGAAGATCGGCTGGGTACTGGTGGCCATCCTTTCCCCCATCATTGTGATCGTGGCCCTGATCTGTTCCATCTTCTCCGCCACCTCCCAGCAGAATGTTTCCACCGTGGAGCTGTGCTTCCACGGCGGGACCATCTCCAGTGAAGTCGCCCCGGAGTACCGGCAGTATGTGCTGGAGATGCGGGAGAGTTTCAGCACGCTGGACAGCATGGTGGAGGAGATCAACAGCTTGCTGGAAGATGGGGAAAGCCTTGACGCAAATCGGGTCAAGGCCATTTTTTATGTTCTGTATTTCGGCGCCCAACAGCCGGACGAGGTGGGGCTGCAATCTTTTGTGGACTGCTTTGTGACCTATACCGAGGGGATCCGGACGGTCATTGACACAGACCAAGAAGGCAACGAGGTGGAAGCCGAGGAGACCTATCAGATCCCGCACTTGGTGGATGACCTGTCCCAAATCTACGAGCGGATCGGCGAGGCGACGGGAGTCACGGCCACTCCAAGCCACCAGGCAAACGCTGACAACATCTACAACCTAATCGTCTACGGCTCCCCCGGCGGATCCAGCGGCGGCTGGTTTCCCGGAGCGGACATGCCGTTTATTGGGGTGGACGGGTTCTGTTCTCCTATCGGAGCTGGCTGGGAGTCGGTGGTGACCTCGGAGTTCGGCTACCGCAGCGACCCGTTTACCGGCGAGACCAGGGGGCACACCGGCATGGATCTGGCGGTGCCTACGGGCACGCCCATCCGGGCCGCATTGCCCGGCACCATCACTGTGTCCCAGTACAGCAGCAGCTACGGCTACTATGTGATGATCGACCACGGGAATGGTCTCTCCACCTTGTATGGCCACAACTCACAACTGCTGGCCCAGGTGGGGCAGACGGTAGAGGCCGGAGACATCATTTCTCTCTCCGGTTCCACCGGGCGGTCCACAGGGCCCCACCTCCACTTTGAGGTGCGTGTCAACGGGGAGCGGACAAATCCAAGATATTATTTACCGACGTCAGGAGGATGACAAAATGAAAAAAGCAACGATCTCAGTGGCTGTTGAACAGGAAAAACTCAGAGCAATCCAGTTCTACATGGGCAAGAGCGGCACCTCTCTGGAGGCGGAGTTAGATGATTTTATGGCGCGACTCTATAAAAAATATGTGCCTTCCCAGACCAGGGAGTACATCGAAAGCCGGGAGAGTTCCGAGGAGCCAGCCCGTCCCAAGTCTGGCAAACTCGCCCGCACGACTGAGCCGATTCAGGCAGAGGAGGTGGAGTGATGGGCAATTCCTATTCTGCCGAGGTGTGGCTGGACGAACGCCGCTGGGATGCACTGGAAGCGGCTCTGGAGGAGCAGGGCACCAACATCGAAAAGTATCTGCAGGACTACCTGGTAGATTTGTACCGGGAGATGGTGCCAGCAGACCAAGTTCGGGAGATCGAGTCCTGCATCAAACAGGAGCGGCAGGAGGAGCTGCGAGAGGCCGAGGCACGGAAAGTTTTCTCTGTATTCCGCCTATGGGATGGAGGGAAAAGCCGCTGTCTGGCAACCGAATATCCGAAAGAGTTTCTGGATATGGCCCGGCTCCTGCGTAAGTGCCTGCAGGAGGGAGATGGTGGCACCGACGCCTTTGCCCGAAAAATCTATGGAGGTTATGACATTTCTCTGGAGCGGTTTAATGAGCTGACACAGGAGCGGCTGGAGAACACAGGGCGTGTCGCCGGCGTATTCGAGCTGGACTTTGACAAAAAAGTGTTCTCAGCCGTCCACATTCTGGACGGCTGGAAAAGCTATCGGTTCCAGGATGTGAGCGCCGCTGCCTACCAAGCGTTCCGCAAGGAGCACAGCTCTCAGGAGGAGCGTTGGCGGAAATTTGTGTCCCGGCTGGAGGGAAAAGAGCTGACTGACCGGGATCTCGGCGTCCCTCTGAAGGCTCTGCGGGACCTCCAGCCGGGAGACCTTCTGTTCACAGAGCCAGCCAACCGTATGGGGCGGCTGCTGGATTTTCAGGTGGACTGCTCCAGCGACATGGTGCAGATGGAGGTGTTCGGTCCAGAGGTAAAATGCGCCAAGACCGGCAGTTGGCTCGACATCTACGTCAGCTACGACGTGGCCCGGCAGGAGGTGCGGGATCACTTGGATCTCACGCTGCACCGAAAAGACGGCGCATGGGAGAAGTCTTTCACCTACGTTCTTTCTCCGTCGGAGCGGGAACTTTTGAGGACCGAGCTGGAGGAGCATTGCCAGAAACAGTACAGGAAAACGCTGAACGATCTCTATGCGGAACGGTATCGGCAGGAGGCCGGGACGCCGCCCAAGCTGGATGGCGGGAGCCAGCGGTTGGATCTGCGGCAGGTCTCCTTCGAAGGCGACATCTCCGAGTACGACGGAACGCTGTCCTTCTACATGCCGGTCACCTTCGACCCGGACGCAGTGTTTGGGACCAATGTGACCTCAGATTCCAATGGCGACTGGCTCAACGTCTACGCCAACTATGACCTGGAGACGGGCGGGCCGGAGCAGTCACTGACCGTCGTGCTTGTCTGCGGTGACGGGAACGAGTTCGAGTTTTCTTATCCCTTGACCGCCTCGGATCGGGAACAGCTCCGGGAGAAGATGGAGGGCTACTGCCAATCGCAGGCCGGGATGTCCCTGGATAACTACCGACAGGAGCTGTGCTCAGAGGAGTCGTCCATGGAACAGGGGCCTCAGATGTAGCTGGTGGGAGTCGCCCTCGATGGGCGGCTCCTGCGTTTCTCCCCGTTGTTGCCCCTGTGCCGCCCCGTGTCGCCCTTTTGATGGCGGGGTGGCATCCGTACCCCTCCCCGCCCTCTGCAGAGGCGTGTTGAGGCCGTGCGCCCGCTGTTTCGCAAAACCGCCCTCTGACCCAGCGAAGTGCTCAGGGGTGGAGAGACGGTGCGGCGCAAGGAACGGGCTTTGCTGCCTGCGGCGAAGTGAGAGATATGGAGCCTACAACGACGTGAACCGGGGGGACGAAAAAAGTGCGGGATAAAGCGGTGGCTCCACCGCCTTTCACACCGTCCCGCAATGCGGGCCGGGGATACGGTTTTCAAGCAAAGGCCACCACTTTTCAGCACGTTTTCAAAATACGACGTGGCTCCTCTTTTGGGGAGAAGGCTCCTGTTCCGGCTCCAATCCAGCCGGAATCCACCGTTGTTCCGGCGTTTTGGCTGGCTCAGATGTGGCTCCTTTACCCTGAAATCGAGATTTTTGGAGGTTTGACTATGACAGAAGAAAAGACACGAATCCACACCCGGATCTCACCGGAGACGGAACAGAAGATCACCGCGGCTATGCCCCTCTCCAATTGCAGAAGTCAAAATGAATTCGTGGAAAAGGCGCTCCAGTTCTACTGCGAGCACCTGACCGCCCAGGATACCTTCTCCGCCCTGCCGCCTGTACTGCTCTCCGCTATCCGCGCTACCGTGAAAGCCAGTGAGGATCGGATCTGCCGCCTGCTGTTCAAACTGGCGGTGGAGATGGATATGATGATGAATATCCTGGCGGCAGGCATGGAGCTCACGGACGAGGATCTCCGGGAACTCCGGGGGAGGTGCGTCCGCGAGGTCAAGGAGACCCGAGGCAGGATCTCCTTCGAGGACGCCGTCGACTATCAAAAAGGTGCGAACTGAAATGCCGCCGTCCAAGCAGGACGGCGGCGTTTGTGTTTCAGCTATTCAGAAAATCAGAGGGTGTGACTGCTGGCACAATGGAGCCTGCGAAATCCTTCGTGTTCCGGGTCAGGATGCAGTCGGCCTCATTCCGCTCTGCCACCGCGTCCACCACAGCATCCTCGAAGTCCTGCATCTCCCGTGACAGCGCGGTGTGGATGTCCATCCCGGTCACATCGGCAAAGGTGACCAGCGCGGCCAGCTGCTCCACACGCTCCTTCGCCTGCTGTGGAGACTGCAGCGCCTTCCGCAGCACATAGAAAATGTCGGTCACTGCGGAGGCGGAAAGCAGACACTCTGCCTCCGCCTCAATCGCCTTGCGCAGAGCTTGATAGGAATCCGAAAAAAACGGTTCACGCTTCTGGAGGATGTCCAAAAGCACATTGGTATCCACCATGATCCTCATTGCCGCGCCAGACGCTCCTTCCGGATCGTGTCCTCATCTGCATCCACTCGAGATGCGATACCCACCAACTCGTCCAGCACCGCCAGCTTATTGCTGGAGGGGCTGGTCAGGCGGGCGATGTTCTTCCCGTTCTTCGTGATATACACATCCTGCGTGGCGACCATGTCCAGATACTTTCCCAGATTGGATTTGAACTCCGTTGCTGTCACGATCATTTCAAACACCTCCAACGGTTATAGTGTGGTTCCTGCTATTCTCATTATACGGAAACCGCACGATATTGTCAATAAAATCGTGCGGTTATTTTGTTCGATGCAAGGCGGTGATATGCGTGCCTCGTCTGATTTTCAAGTGTCCCTACATTCGGGGCGGCTCGAAAAAAGTTGCCGCCCATCTGAGCAACTATGTCCGATACATGGCGACTCGGGAGGGCGCTCAGCGGATCGCCGCTGACAAAGCCCAACTGCCCGCTACAAAAAAACAGCAGCAGATGGTGGAGCAGCTCCTCCTGGATTTTCCTCTCAGCCGTGGAACCTTCGAGTACGAGGACTACGCCGCCGCGCCCACTCGGGGCAACGCCGCAGACTTCATCACACGGGCGCTGGAGGACAACTATGATGCGGCGGCGAAAAAAGAAAACTACATCAGTTACATCGCCAGCCGTCCCCGCGCTCAGCGCACGGGCTCCCATGCCCTTTTCACCGGCTCGGATGAGTCGCCGCCCCTGTCCAAGGTGGCGGAGGAGATCGCACACCACCCCGGCAATGTGTGGCTCCCAATCATTTCCCTGCGGCGGGAGGACGCCGCCCGGCTGGGCTACGACGACGCGGAGCGGTGGAAAAGCCTGCTCACCGGATACGCCATGGAGATTGCCCAGGCCATGAAGATCCCCTGGGATCAGTTCCGGTGGTACGCCGCCTTCCACGACGAGTCCCACCATCCTCACGTCCACATGGTCTGCTACAGCGCGGATGGAACGTCCGGCTACCTGACGAAAGAGGGCATCGCCCAGATCAAGTCTGGCCTGGCGGGAGAGATCTTCCGGCACGACCTGACGGAACTCTATCAGCAGCAGACCCAGCGACGGGATACGCTGAACCGGGACGCCCAAGAGGTGATGCGGGAGCTGATCCTCCGCATGGAGGAGGGCACGGTAGAGTCCCCACGGATAGAGGAGCTTATGACCCATCTGGCGGATCGTCTGCAGTTCCTCTCCGGGAAAAAGCAATACGGCTATCTGAAAGCGCCGCTGAAGGCCGTGGTGGACGAGATCGTGGACGAGCTGGCCAGGGATCTCCGTGTGGCCAAAGCCTACGACCTGTGGTATGAGATGCGGGAGGAGGTGCTGCGCACCTACAAAAACGATCTGCCGGAACGCCTGCCCCTCTCCCGGCAGAAGGAATTCAAGCGGATCAAAAACATGGTCATTCAGGAGGCAATACGGCTGGGAGAACTGCGGCAAGTGTTCCATCCGGAGGATCAGGCAGAGGACACACTACCAGAACAGAAAGGAGCAGACGGCCCCCAGCCGAGGCCAGAGTCCGTTTGGGATGAACGTCCTAATGACAGAGGAGAACCGCACAACTCATGGGAGCAGATATACCGGCGTGCGAGGGCCATCCTCGAAGACCCGAAAGCACCGCCGGAACAGACGGCCCAGGCGGTGGAGCTGCTGACCAAGGCGGCGGAGCATGGAAGTTGCTCCGCCGCTTTTACGTTGGGAAGGTTGTATCTCTCGGGGACAACACTGCCCCACGATCCCGCCGCCGCTGTCCGATGGCTGGAACGTGCGGCCCTGGGTGGAGATCAGCACGCTCAATATCGCCTTGGGAAATTGCTCCTCCAGGGAGATGAGGTTCCCAAGGATGCAGACGGGGCCGTCCGCTGGCTGACCGCGTCCGCGGAGCAGGGAAGCCGATATGCCCAGTATGCCCTTGGAAAGCTCTTCCTGCTGGGAAAGGATGTTCCAGAGGATCGGAAGGCCGCCTGGCAGTGGTTCCAGAAAGCAGCGGAGCAGGGAGATCAGTACGCCCAGTATTTTGTGGAGCGTATGGATCACCGGGATCTTTTTCCCGTTGTGCAGTCAGCCGCCCGGCTGCTCCATCACCTGGCCGGCATCTTCCGGGAGCAGAGCCAGCCTCCCCACCCCAGAGGTTTGAGGCTGACCGTGGACAAAAAACTCTGGCGGAAGATCCGGGAAAAGAAGATCGCTATGGGGCATAAGCCCGACGATCATGAAGAACCGACCATCACGATGTAACGGAGGTTTTAATGTGAAGAAAAAATATAACAGTACAGATACAGCTCCCAGCAAAGCGGGCCGGTCTGCCCGCCGCCTTGAATCGTGGCGGAGATGCGCCACTGTGCGGCAGGTCCCCTATCACCGGAAGACCCGGCAGCGTCGAAGATGATCTCTCATTCGGGGGCCGCAAGACGCGGCCCCCCGGCTTTTTACCAGGAGGTGTGAAATGCCCTATATCCCTTTTACGGAGGAGCAAAAGCTCCGAGCCAACAATGTGAATCTGGTGGAGTTCCTGCGCCGACAGGGAGAGAAACTCATCCCATCCGGTCGGGACAAGCGCCTGTCCTCAGACCACAGCATCACTGTGAGGGGCAACGAGTGGTACGATCATGAATCGAAGGAGGGAGGCCACGCGATTTCCTTTGTCCAAACGTATTACGGCTTGACTTACCCAGAGGCGGTGAAACGTCTGCTGGACGGCGAGGGGGTCGCTTATCCCCAGACAGTACCGTCTGAGCCGGAGAAACCAAAGGAATTTGTCCTCCCTCCGGCCAGTCCAACTATGCGGCAGCTCTACGCCTATCTGCTCCAGCAGCGATTCATTGACCGAGATGTCCTCGACGCCTTTACAAAACGCGGAATGATCTACGAAAGCTGTGAGAAGTCAAGGGCAGGGACGAAGGAATATCATAATGCCGTATTCGTTGGAAGTGACGAATACGGCGCTGCCCGCCACGCCCATAAGCGGAGCCTCTACACCCAGGGAAACAGCTTCCGCAGGAATGTGGAGGGCGGCGATCCCCGTTGCAGTTTTCACTGGTTTGGAAACAGCGGCCGGCTCTATGTGTTCGAGGCGCCCATTGACCTGCTGGCCTTCCTGACCCTCTATCCGGAGGCTTGGCGGGAACACAGCTATGTAGCCCTCTGCGGCACTTCGGAGCAGGCCATGCTCTGGATGCTGGAGAAAGATCCCAGGATCCAGAGAGTCGTGCTCTGCCTGGATCACGATGCCGCGGGGATCGAGGCCACGGGCCGTCTCACGGATATCCTGCGGGAGCACGGACACACGCGGGTCTCTGTACTGCGGCCAGAATATAAGGACTGGGACGAAGATCTGAAAGCCCTCAACGGCCGGCCTGCCCAGCCTGCGGAGCAGCATCCTCAACTCCAGGCGGTGGAGCTTGTCTGCGCCCGCATCGCGGTGAAATGCATGGATTTGAAGCCGGACGGGGCGATGCAGCAGGTGCCGCACCTGTTTCAATGTTACCGCAAATGCCTGAAAGAAAAGAAACTGGAAACGGCCATGGACTGCATGGAGGAGATAGCCGCCCTGTCTCTGCTGGTGACCCTGCGGGAATGCCGCCAGCTGGGGACTACCCTGACTCCAGCTCAGGGAAGTCAGTATCTGCAAAGCCACATCCTGCCCCATCAGAATCGGATGGCCATCCGGAACCGGACGGAGGAGATCTCTGCCCAGCTCCAAACCGCGCTGGCTAAGAGCGGTGCTCCTGGCGTGCGCGGCGAGGCGGAGAAACGGGAGATCGCCAGCGCGTGGCTGGAACTGGCCCTCTCCTGCGCCAAGGTCTCTGTTAAGAATGATGCGGATGAACTGAAAGCGATGGAAAAGCAGAAACAGGCGCTGGGAATGGAGATGGGGTGAGTGCGTGGATATGCAGACGATCCTCCTGCTGGCACTGGCAGGAGGCGCCCTTCTTCTCCTTGCCGCGGTGACCCACTTTTCCGGACAAGGCTCCCTGAACAACATCAAGTCCAAGACTGTAGGAGACGGCCAGCATGGAACCGCACGCTGGGCCACCAAGAAAGAGATCCAGCAGACCTATGCTCACGTCCCCTTCCGACCGGAGGAGTGGCGAAAAGGTGAGCGCCTCCCCAAAAAGCAGGGGCTGGTCTTGGGGTGTGAGGGGCGCAAGGACCATGCCATCGCCATCGTGGACACAGACGATATCCACGCCCTGGTCACCGCCGCCAGCGGCGCGGGCAAGACGGCCTATTTTCTTTATCCCAATATCGAATACGCTCTGGCCACTGGGATGTCCTTCCTCTGCACCGACACCAAGGGCGACCTGTTTCGCAATTACGCGGGGATCGCCAAGGAGTGCTACGGCTTTCAAATCGCCGTGCTGGATCTGCGCAACCCTACCCGCTCGGACGGCAATAATCTGCTCCACCTGATCAACAAGTATATGGACATCTACAAGGCTGACCCCAAAAATCTGCCGGCCAAGGCCAAGGCGGAGAAGTATGCCAAGATCCTCTCAAAGACCCTGATCAACACCACCGGGGACAGCTCCCAATACGGGCAGAACGCCTACTTCTACGACGCGGCCGAGGGCCTGCTGACCTCTATGCTCCTGCTGGTGGCGGAGTATCTGCCCACCGAGGATGCGGAAGGCAGACCTATCGAGGAGCGCCACATCGTCTCGGTCTTCAAGCTGGTGCAGGAGCTCCTGGCACCCAGCGGCGTGAAGGGCAAGAACCAGTTCCAGCTCCTGCTGACGAAACTTCCGCCAGACCATAAAGCCAAGTGGTTCGCCGGCGCCGCTTTGAATACCTCAGAGCAGGCCATGATGTCGGTGATCTCTACAGTGCTGTCCCGGCTGAACGCGTTCCTGGACAGCGAGATGGAGCAGATCCTGTGTTTCGACACCGCTATCGACGCGGAGACCTTCTGCAATAAGAAGTCCGCCATTTTTATCGTACTTCCGGAGGAAGACCAGACCAAGTATTTCATGGTCAGCCTGATCCTCCAAAACTTGTACCGGGAGATTCTCACCGTGGCGGATGAGAACGGTGGGCGGCTGAAAAACCGAGTGGTTTTTTTCGCGGATGAGCTGGGTACCTGCCCGCCCATCCAGTCCCTGGAGCTGATGTTCTCCGCCTCCCGCTCCCGTGGCCTGATGCTGGTGCCTATCGTGCAGAGCATCACGGGCCAGCTCCAGAAGAACTACGGCAGGGAGGGTTCGGAGGTCATTGTGGACAACTGCCAGGTGCTGATTTCCGGTGGATTCGCCCCGGCCAGCCAGACGGCGGTGGAGCTGTCTAAAGCCCTGGGGAGCCGCACAGTGATGAGCGGATCAATCTCCAGAGGGAAAAATGACCCGTCCCAGAGCCTGCAGATGATTGAGCGGCCCCTCATGACGCCCGACGAGCTGAAGTCCATGCCAAAGGGCAGCTTTATTGTGGCTAAGACCGGCGTCCACCCTATGCAGGTGCGGCTCCGCCTGTTCCTGGATTGGGGCATCAAGTTCGACAAGTCCTACGAGGTACCCGAGCGCGCCCAGCGGCCGGTGGCCTACGCCAGCAAGCAGGAATTGGAGGCAGCGATCCTCCGCAAGCACTACGCGCCTGCCGTTGAGGATGGAGAGATCCCCCAGGCGGAGCCGCCAGCATCAGGCGGCGAGGTCCAAGTCGTGCAGGCGGATGACTCGCCCAAAGATGGGCGCAGGCCCAGGATCCGGCGCTGAGGGGGTGATATCTGTGACAAATTTCCGTAACATCTACTCCTCCGACCTGAGCCACCGGGCCAGATCGGTCTATATGTACCTGAAAGACCGAGCAGACCGGGACGGGAAGTGTTGGCCAGCGATTAAGACGATTGCGAGAGAGCTGGGACTCTCCAGCTCCACCGTCAAGCGGGCGTTGGATGATCTGTGCAAGGCGGGACTTCTGACGAAGGAGACCAGATGGCGGGAGAACGGCGGGCGCACCTCGAATCTTTACCGGATCTCTTGACGAAAAAGCAGGCTCTCCCCCGCCAGGGGGAGAGCCTGCCTATTTGGTGAACTGGGGTCTGGTTCATGGTGAGCCAACCAGAAGTGCCCACTCTAAGATTTTTCTAAGACAGAGAAAGAAACAAATTTTACAAATCTATTTCTTGATCCAGTCGATGAAGGTAGATACTTTCTCCAGATCCTCTTCACTTAGTCTCGTAATTTCCTCATGAAGTTGAGCCCGCAAGGAATTCTCAGCATCCGCTCCAGCGAAAAACTCTGTGGGAGTCAGGTCAAAATAGCTGATGATGTTGAACAGTTCCCGCAAGGATGGGAGACTCATCCCGTTTGTGATGCTGCGGATGTAAGAGCCGCTCTTGCCCAGATCCAGGCTCATGCGGTGCTCCGATACGTTCTTCCGCGTCCGCAGTTCGGTAATCCGGTTACGCAGAAAGGTTTCGTACTGCTGTGACTCCTCCATTCGACCACTCCTCTCGTCAGTTAATATTTTAATATTAGCAGACGGGCAGAGTTCGTATTCTTACCATTAGTTTTCTCTTTATAAATCAATTTATTGATGGTATAATCATTAAAAATAGAGCCGAATGAGTTTTAGGACTATCAACTCGTAGAGAGGGGTGAGGCTTTATGTCAGCCTGCTTTTTCGTCGGACACCGAGAGACCGGAGAAAGGATGCTGCCCGCGCTGGCCCAAGAGGTGGAGCGCCATATCACTGAGTACGGTGTCACTGAATTTGTAGTGGGACACTACGGCGGCTTTGACCGTCTGGCTGCCAGTGCGGTCAGGGAGGCGAAAAAGCGTCACCCGGAGATCACGTTGACCCTGCTCCTGCCCTATCATCCACACGACCAGTTCATTCCTGTCCCAGAGGGCTTTGACGGCACCTTTTATCCGCCGGGCATGGAGACCGTACCCAAGCGGGCGGCCATTGTCCGGGCAAACCGATATATGCTCGAACACAGCTCCTACCTGATTGCCTATGTCAGCCATCCGTCCAGCGGCTCCCGAGAAGTGCTGGAGGCAGCCCTGCGGCGGCAAAAACACGGCCTGATTCACGTGACAAATCTTGCGGGGTGGTATCCGATATGAGAAAAAGCAAATGGCTCCGGAACGTTCTTTTATGCATCGGAGGCGTTTTCCTTTTTCTTGCCGGGATAGGACTCGGCTGGATTAGGTGCAGGCAAACAGAAACAGCCTTTTGGGAGTATATCCTGATTGCCCCGGAGCCGGAGGAGTGTGTGGTCTGTGACAATCTACAAGGGCCCCGCTTTCATGCCCCCTGTTTGCTGGAACTCTCTACCGGAGAATTGACAGAGCTGGAGATTTACGAGCCCTGTCACCGATATTCCGGTGAACTGGCCCCGGACCAGGATATGGACTATAATGTGATGACTTTCGGCGGGAGCGGCCTGCCCCTGTTCATTGATCGGATGGAGGAGATCCAGCGGTGCGTTGCCTATCTCCCAGAGAAGGCAGGAGGAGAGATAGAACCCTCTTACTACTGCCGAGACTGCCGGGCCAAGCTGACGAAAGTAGCTACTCAGGGCTATGTGTTGCTGGACCTATATGACTTAGATGCGATCCAGGCCTATCCTGTGGAGGATGGTGCGGAGTATCCCATTCGTATTTATACCGTGACCATGGCCCACGATGAGGATCAGGGCCATCTTGTGGTGACAAATATAGGCCATCTGTTTGAGAGTTGACCGACTAAAGCTCTTCCCGAATCGAGGAAAGATTTCATTCGAACACGGTCTGCTGAACCATAACAAAATCAGTTTTGGACTCTCCACATCTGCTTAGGAGTATGATATAATAAACTTTAACCGCAAAACCGATAAAATGTTTTGTATGGAAAGAGGTCTACGATGAACAGCCAATATGGGTGGTCCATCGCTGCCCAGTTAAAATGGAGAGAAAAAGCAATGATTGCAGAAAAATCTACATCCGTAAAAGGATGTGGTAATTCCTTGCGTCCTTTCGCGCCCTGCGTCAGCCTGTCCAAGTGACAGGGTAGCGCGGGGCGTTTTTCTATCTTCTGGAGGAGTGTGAAATCATGAGTCTGAAATACACCTGCCCCCGCTGTGGGACACCTTTAGGCTATGAGGGATTGTGCTGGAAATGTAAGTGCGAGCGGGAGCGAAATGCTGCGCTGGCCTGGACGCCGGAACAAATCGCAGAGAAGCAAAAAAATCTGATTCAGAATATCCAGCGTCTGGCTGATATGGATGACCCGGAGTTCACCGACTTCTGGCAGTTGCTGAGCTACCGGGACGCCATCACCCCGGAGATCCAGCGGGCGGCACTGGCCGCAGAGGTGTTCTGGCCCTGTGAAATCTATTATCACGCTCCCGCCGATGTGCGGGATGGTCTGATTCATGCGCTGTTGTCCGCGGAATATTCCAGCGCGGCTTCCAACCTGATGAGTTGCCTTGCTATGCAGGGGGATGACAAGGCAAAGGAGACTCTGCTGGAACTGGAGCGGAACCCCCGGCCCTGGCGCAAGGGCCTCTATGTGGACCCCTCCAGCTATGCGCAGATCGGCGGATGGACCTTTGACAAGGAGGGCCGCCGGATGCAGCTCAACTTCAACACCTGTTATCCCATGGTCAAGGGCGCGCCCGGCGAGACATCCCCCGTCCGTATCGGCCGACCACGGGAGGACACCTGCCCCCACTGCGGCGGGCGGATGGTGGACATGCTGGTGCTGGACGGCCGGGACGAGCGGCTGAGGTTCCTGGGGCTGGATGGCATCCTGACGGCCACCTGCTGCCCTAACTGTGTGGGATTTTTGAAAGGTCCAGCCTTTAACAGTTTTACCCTGGACGGCGGCGTGGAGATCCTTTCCTCCGAGCTCTTTGACGGGGCGGAGAAGATGGATTGCTATGTCAATCCCGAGGACTACAAGGCCCTCACCGAAAACCCCTTCGTGCTGGGCAGGGCGCCTGTGCCCCTGTTTTATGGATGCGCCAGCGAAGATGTAAACACCATCGGCGGCTTTGGCAACTGGGTGCAGGACGCGGAGTACACCACCTGCCCCCACTGTGGAAAGCCCATGAAATACCTGGCCCAGATTCAATGGGATACGGTGTTTGACTGCGCGGAGGGCACGCTTTACATCGAATTCTGCCCGGACTGCCAGATCGTATCCATGCAGCACCAGCAGACCTGAGAGGAGAACCGATATGAGTTTACCAAAGCGTGACGGTGTGCATGACCGCTACTACTTGATCCACAAGCCGGACACCGCCCCGGAGGTGCTGGCGGAGGCGGACGCCTGTATTCAGGACATTCTGGACGGCACCGCACGGGAGAACCACGCCGCCTATCCGACCGTGGTGCGGAACCAAAGCGGAACGCCCTTTCTTCCCAGTCAGCTGCTAGAGCGGTACCTGTCCAAGTTGCCTTTGAAGGGCTTTCCCTATGAGGACGCAGTCGCCTTCTGCGATTCCCTGCGGCGGCTGGCGGGCTGGAAGGAGATCGATTACACACTACGGCAGTACATCGAAAAGCAGGTGCAGGATCGGTACTTTGAGGTCGGAGAGCGGGAGGATGGTTTTACGGTTTTCCCTCCTTGCACCGTGTGGCCGGAGCTGCGCCCGGAGGATGTGGACGAAGGGCTGCTGCGCTTTGCCTGCTATGTGGCGGTCTGCTATACCGTGTATGGGCTGAGCTTTGAGTACCTCACCACTGAGCATATCCTCGGCCTGGTTTCCCAGCTCCGCCCGGATATGGTAAAGGAGCTGAAAACCAACGGCAGCGGCAAACTGCCGCCTAACATCCAAAAACGGAAAACGAAGCATCTGACTGCCTCGGCCAACGACGCTTTCGCCACCATCCGCATCACCGCCAGGGACTGCACCGAGGGGTGCTGCGACGAGGCGCTGAGCTATCTGGTGGAGGTGCTGGAGCAGCCGGAGTTCCCCCGTAGCTACTCCATCGAGTTCCGCGGGCCGGAGAAGATCTACCTGCCCATCCCCGGCTTGCCCAAGAAGGGCGTCAACCAGCTCTTTGCCTGCGCGGTGCGGTACCCCCGCCTCCATGTCCGAATGGAGAATTATGCTCGGCTGGCCATGCAGGAGGACGAGTGGTACAACAACCTCT
>OKRX01000140.1_pt1 | contig 52370 bp, 41 predicted proteins | sample 1601241 | NCBI WGS metagenome assembly OKRX01 (sample SAMEA3541500, study PRJEB24748) | human gut metagenome | biome: human gut; feature: human-associated habitat; material: faeces | place: China | collected 2012
CGGCCAGAGGAAAGTCCCTCAGAGCGGCGGGGTCATACTGCAGCCCGGAGCTGCCCTGCCCGGAAAAAGCGCGGGGGGACAGGCTGTCGCCGTTTTCTTGACTGCGGCCCAGGGCCTCTGCACCGGCCTGGATGTCCTCCAGGGTCCGCAGCTGCTCCAGCAGAGCGGGGGAGGAGGACGGTGCGGAAATGCCCTGGGAAAGGTCCTGGGGATCAGTGCAGCTTGATCCGGGTGTTTGTGATCCGTTCTCCCCGGTCCGCTGAAAACGGGGCAGAGCCTGCGGACCCTCCAGAGCGGAGAAATTTGCCAGAGCATCGGATGGGCCTGCATACGCTCCGGCCTGGCTGTCCTGCGGATCTGCCTTGGGCTGGTCCTCCCGGGACTGGGGCAGCACAAGCGAGGTGAGGTCAGGCTGCCACAGTGCGCTCCCGTCCTCCTCCAGAACATCTTCCACCTGCTCCAGCAGGTTGTCCAAATCGTTGGTCATCTCGTCTCCCCCTTCCCAAGAGCTGCAAACCGCTGAAGGTCAAAGTTGGGATTTACCCCGCCCTCCACGGCCGCGATGGGCCGGCCGCAGCCGGGGCACAGGCCCTGCTGGCTCTGAGCCCGGCAGCTGGGGCACAGGCGCTCCAGCTCCTCCTCCCGGTCCAATACCATATGGGTAAGGCACCACAGGTAGTCCCGGTCCCGCATCTGCCGGGCCCGCGCCTCGGTGGGCAGAGCGCCAAAGGCCCGCAGCACTTTCCAGCGCAGCCGGTCAGCGCCGTCCGCGGCTACTTTTTTTTTACCTGCTCCGCCTGTTCCCGGCTCAGGGTGAGAGGCGGATTTTCCTCCCGGTTAAATTGGCTCCAGGTCCGGGCCAGGGCGGAGATCTCCTCCACCCGCAGCCCGGAGAGCACCGCCTCACCGCTGGAAAAGACGGGCTCGCCCTCCTGAGTTTCCAGTGCCCGGGCCAGCAGACAGGCGTTGGAGCACAGGGCGCGCTCACTGCTGCTGCGGCACAGGCCGTCCGCCTCCCGCCGGGCCTGGAGCACCTCCAGGGCGGACAGCAGCCGCAGGTTCATGCCGTTGTCCAGCGCCATCCGATCCCGGCCGGCTAAGATAGAAGGGCTCATCTCACGCCTCCATTTCCAGCCGCTTGGAGGCCACAATGGTCACCTTCTCCAGCACCATGTTGCCCAAGGTGCCATTCTCCTGGATGGAGGACCACTGGCAGCCGGAGTAGACGATCTTCCGGTCGGGCTTACAGATAACCAGGGAGAAGTCGGACAGGCTGTAGAAATCGATGCCGTCCTGTACCGCTTCTTCGGTGGCGTAGAGACGGCTCAGCTCCAGCACATGGCTGGTCTGGCCGGGAATGGTGGCCACAGGCTCCTCCTCGCCAAAGGCCTCCACCGCCCGGCTGGTCTTGTCGGAGCGGGCGGAGTAGCTCTGTACCACGGCTACCTTGGTGCCGTCTACCTCCAGGTAGATGTCGCTGCTGGTGGGAAATCCTGCAATGCTCAAACTGATCCCTCCTTAAATGACGATGTGGGCGGTCAGCCAGATCTGGTTGAGACCGTGGGTGACGGTGAAGGTAAAGTCCACCAGGCACACGGTGGGGTCGTCGGGGTGAGCGGAGACGGTGACCTGGTCGTAGTCGGTGATGATCTCCCGGCTCTTCTTGTTCTCCAACTCGAGCACTACCTGGGTGCGGATGGCGCCCCGGCTCTGGGCGGTGTTCTTGGCCCGGCGGAACTTGCTGCGCAGGCTGTCACGCAGGGTGGGGATCACATCGTCCACAATAAGAATGGTGGACAGCTCCCGCCAGGTGGTGTCCTCCACCTCGCCGCTGGAGGTTCGGGTCGTGACGCCGCGCACCACACCTACCTGACCGCTGACGCTCTCCAGGGGGGTCACACCGCCCCGTACCAGCAGGTCGATATCGTTGTCGCTGTACTGCGCACTCAGCCCCTTGAGGCCCAGCAGCTCCGCGCCGCCCAGAGGAATGGCGGGGTCAGACTGGGCGGCAATGGCCCCGGCTACGGCGGCCGCGGCGCTCAGTCCGTCCTGAGCGGCATCTTCACCGTCCACACTGCCGGGAGCCACCAGTACCATGCGCTCGCAGTTAAGCCCCTTGGCCCGCTCCACCAGAGCGGACACATCCTCGCCTGCGGCGGCGCCAACCACAGCAATACGCTCCCGGCGGGCGGCGCTGGCGGACAGTACACTGTCCCGCAGGGCCTGCTGTACCGTCAGGGTCGTGCTGTCACACAGCATCACGCTGATATTTTCCAGGCCGCCCAGGGTGTCAAACGCGGCCTGGTAGCCCTCCTCATTGGCAACCGGAACGGCTACTACGGCGGCCGCGCCGTTGAGCAGGGCAATGCGGATGAGCTCGGCCATGTCCTGCTTGCCCTCCTGGCTGCCGAAAGCGGCCACCGCCGCCTCGTAGCTGGTCACGGTGATGGGGACCCCGGCGGAAGCTGTGGAATTGATGGCCGCCAGGCCCACCGTCTTGTGTCCTCCGCTGCCCCGCACCAGGGTGGAGGCGTCATAGGAGGAGTAGACGCCGGGGCGCTCGTGAGTGGTCAAATTCATAAGGTTCTCTCCCCTCTGATCTCAAAGTCCAGGAACTCGCCCTGCTCTTGGGTGCTGCCGGACACCAGCAGGGCGGTGCAAACCAGCTGGGCCGGGCGCTTGAGCAGCCGGGCCTGCTGGTCATAATCGGTCTCGCCGCAGGAAAAGGTCCCCACGGTCAGCCCTTTGGGGCCGGGGGGCAGACAGGCCTGGGCCAGAGCGGCCCAGACCTGTTCCAAAGCGGCGGGGTCGGTGCCGGGGGCGGCATACAGGTCCAGCCCAAAGGTCAGATTTACCGTCTTGCCGTACCGCTCCTCCCAGGCCTGGGTGTCGGGGTTGAGCCGCTGTCCCAGATAGCCGGAAAAGCCCACCGGTGTGCTCTCGCACCCTCGCAGAGAGACCGCGATCACCGGAGCCTCCAACTGGGGCCTGGCTTCGGTGCTCCAGGCGGTGCGGGCAGGTAGCTGCTGGTCCCGGAGGTGCTGGCACAGCAGCTCCACCGCCTGTTCCATGGGTGTGCTCATGCTCCTGCCTCCTCTCCCGTGTCTCTGGGCCGCAGAACCGCCCAGATGTGGGATACGCTGTTTCCTACATGCACCGGGTGGGCGGAGACGACGGCGTAACCGGTTTCCTCAAACTCCACCCAGTCGCCGTGGTCGGACAGAGGATGGTTCGGGTCGCCCAGATATAAAAAACGGTCCTCCCGCTGCCAGCCCAAGGGAGAGGGCAGGCTTTGGGCCTGCCCTTTCTCCCGGATGGGCTGGAGAAAGGCACGGGTGTCCACCGTACTGTCCCCCTGGTGGAGGACCACCCGCTGGCCGTACTTGGCCAGCAGGGCGGCCCAGGCTGCATCCATCATCCCGTCACCCCCTGAAAATAAAAGCCGCCGTCCCGCAGGTAGGGGGCCATCAGCCGCTGAATCTGTGCGGTCAACCCGCCGGAATCCCCGCTGCCTCCCGTCTGGATGGATACATCCCCGGCGGTGAAGGAGGTCACCTCTCCGCCGCCGCCCGCAGCGGACAGTCCATCCAGCGCCATCCAGGCTGCGCATACCGTAAAGGCATCGGCGCAGCTTTCCGGCGTGGCTCCGGGCCGCAGCTGGGCGGTCAGGGCCTGCTCGGCCGCGGCGCACAGGGGCTCCAATACCTCACGCTGGGATTCGGAAGCGCCCATGGCGATGGCTAAGGCAATGATCTGCTCGGTCATGCCTGCACCTTCAGCACGTGGGAGGCCTCCTGGAAGATCTTCGCAAAGCCGCTGATGGTGGTGATAGCCGCCCGCTCCAGCTGGCGGTCAATGAGCTTGTCGTACTCCACCATCACATCACTGCCCTGAATGAGCTCCAGGGCGTAACGCTTGTCCAGGCCCACGGCAGTCTTCTCGGGCAGCACGCTGGTGCGCAGCAGGTTGGCGCCCAGGGGGGTGGACAGCTTGCCGGTGCCCTGGAAGTTGAGACCGGTGAGGGGATTCTGGAACTCGGGGAGCTTGAGCAGCTTCACCATCACGTCGGGGCTCACCAGCAGGGTGTTCATCTCGTAGGGCTCAAACTTGGCCCAGAAGTCCACCAGATCGTCGTAGGTCAGGGTGTCAGAGGCGGCGGTAGTGAATACATCGGCGGCGTTGTTGTTGCCGTCGCCGTTGATCAGCACATCCACGCCATCGGCCAGCAGCATCTGGGCGATGTGGGAGCCGATCTGACGCAGGGTGACGGAGAACAGGTCCAGCTTGCGGTAGCGCACCGACTCGTAGGAGGCCACCAGCATGCGGCCGCGCTTGTGCAGCTTAATGAGGTTAGCCTGCACCTTGATGGTGGTGCTGGGGATGGCGGCGCCCTCGTCTACCGCCCGCAGCTCCTTCTCCTCGCCGCCAGCCTGGGCGGCAATGGAGCGGTAGTCCATGCCGTCAAAGTTGGTGGTGGCGGCAGTGATGGAAGGGATAAGGTTGCTCTCGTCCATACCCTGACGCACGGAACGGGCAATGTACTCAGGGAAGAGGACGGCGGCGTCGGAGGTGCGGAAGAACTTCTCTACCGCGTCGCAGCCCGCACCCTTTACCTTGATGTCAAAGCGCTTGAGCTGGCGCTGAAAGGCGTCCAGACCCTCCAGACTAGTGCCCTTGTACTGCTCGGAGGGGTCCAGGCGCTCCAGCACCTGAGTAAAGGTGCTGCCCGCCTCCTGATACATGCCCTTCTCCAGCTTCAAAGTGTCATAACGATTGGCCATCGCGATCCACGCTCCTTTCTTAAATTACAGGCACACCACAGCGGTGTGGGCGGCGGCATCCACCGAGACCACCAGGGCGGTCACACCGGTGGAGCCGGCCTTCACCTTGCCGGTGCCGTCGGCGGCCAGAGTCACCTGGCCCAGGTTCACCGAGCCGGAGATGGGCAGAGTCATGAAACCCTTCACCTGCACTCCGGCAAAGCCTTTGCGGTTGGACAGGGCCAGACCGCAGAACGCGTCGTTGTCGCTGCACGCGCCCACCTGGCCGTCGTCGGTGATCTTTACCACCTGGCCGGGGACTACGTCCTCCTTGGCCAGGAAGGTGGCGGTCACGGCGCCGATCTCTTCAAACGAAACCTGATTCATTCTTGTTCCTCCTTAAGTCGTGAAGTGTCTGAGTCAAATCAGAAAGGCCCCGTCCTCCTGGGACAGGGACTGGGGCTTTTGGGCATAGGGCAGCTGCAGGGGATAGCTCTTGGCCGCCTTCTGGCCGTAGAGCCGCTGGAGCTGCCGCAGTTCAGGCTCTTCCAGGTGCTGGGCCATGTGCTGCAAGACCTTCATGTCGGCCTGAGGGTCGGCCAGAGCTGCCAGCCGCACCACATCCTCCCGCAGTTCTTTGAGCGCCCGCTCTCCCAGCTCTGCCTGGGCCTTCAGCTTGTCCACCTCTCCGGCAAAGCGGGGGTAGTCGGCCAGCAGTTCCTTGAGGGTCTCGTAGTGCTTGACGCCCATGGCCTTCACCACGCCGGCCTGAGGCTGGGCGGGAACGGCTACAAAGGAAAATTCATAGGCGTCGGCAGGCTCCTCCAGACTGAGGTAGCACAGCTTTCCGTCGTAGACCTGTCCGGGCTGGTGCCCGCAGCCTGCCCCGGCCTCCTCGCCGCAGATGGAGCATACCCGGCGCTTCACCGCGCAGCCCACGCTCACTTCCTTTTTGATGCCGCCGTCGATCTCGGCGATGAGACCACGGTTGTCGTCGGTGCGCACCATGTAGGCTCGTGCTTTCAGCCAGCAGTAGGGATCCCCTGCCTGGGTGACCCGCTCCGACTCCTGAACGACCTGGGTGGAGAAGATCCGGGCGGCCTGCCCTCGGGCCGACCAATTGTGGTCAAAAATGCCGCTCTTGCCCAAAAACAGAGGGGCCAGAGCCTCCAGAGTCTGGGCGGGGAACCGCTCAAAATCCCGGTCCACCTCGTTATCGCACAGCCGCACGGAGAAGACGTATACCTCCTGGGCGGTGAGGGGCCTTTTGCTCCAGGTGTTGATGAGCTCCAGCTCCTCGGGGTTTACCCCCTCGGCCTGCTGTAAGGCCAGGGCGGTTTTGGTAATGTTCAACTTGCTTCCCTCCCAATCTCTTCTGCCTGGGCGTGGAGCAGCTGTGCCCGGGCCTCCTCTACGATGTCCTGGAGGTTGATGTCCTCCCACTCAATGCTTACCTGGTCGTCATAGCCGCCCAGGCGCAGCCACAGCCGGCAGATCCGCCGGAGCATAGGCTCCAGGCTGCGGCGAATGGCGGTGATCTCGCTGGTGAGAAGGTCGGCCTGTTGGGCGCTCATGCGCTCGGTGGATGACCAGGACAGTCCCAGCAGGAAGGGGGGGATGCCCGTCTTGGCCACCAGCTGCTCCAGGATCTGACGCACCGGTACCTCGCTGTCCAAAATCTGGTTGTCTGCCCCGATGACCTTGATGTCCACATCACCCACTGCCACAAAGTCCCGCACCGCACCCTGGCGGGAGGACTGCATGGCCTGGGACCACTGACTGGCCACCTGCTCACCTCGCTCCTGGGCAGAGAGTGGGCTGTTCTCGTCGGGCTTGCACACTACGGCAAAGCGCAGGTTGCCCACCCGCTCCCAGTTCTGGCCCAGAGCCTGGTAGATTTTCAGCAGTATCCCGGTGAGAAAAGGCATGGAGCGCAGCATAGATACGCCGTAGGGATGCTCCGCCTCCGGCTGGAAGGGGGTGAAGAGCAGCAGCTGCTGCCAGGGCAGCTCCTTAGGTTCACCCCCGTTTTCCCGCACGCACAGGCGGAAATCCAGGGGAGAGTCCCCCTCCCGAATCTCCACCAGGGCGGGGTCGGCGCACAGCACAGCGGCAATGGATTTTCCCTGAGGGTCCAGCACCATCTCGCCCACGCCCTGGCCGCAGGTGATCATGCAGTCCAGGTATTGGTCCAAAAAGGACTGGATGCCCTGCTGTCCCCGGCCGGTGTCCACGGTGGCCAAAAAACGGCTCAGTCCCTGCTGGGCCCGGGGATCCCCACAGCGGATTTGTACCCCGCCGCACAGCCGCACCAGCTTCCAAATGGCTGCGTCCAGAATGGGCACTGCCTCCCGGATGGAGCGGTAGAGGGCGATCTCTCCGCTGCGCAAAGGCACGTACTGATCCAGCAGCCCGAAGGGGTGGTGTTCCCAATCCCGCAGCTGGACCTGAGGGGGTTTCCCTGCTGGCTTTTTCTTCTCAAACCATTTCAAGTATTTTCCTCCTTTTCAAGCCATTCCCGGTTGTATTGCCGGGACCTGTCCCATAAACTGGAGTAGGCTAAAATCCGGTCCGCTCCACGCTTCCCGCGAAAAAACCGCCGGAATTTCCGGCGGCAATGGTAGAAGCAAAGTATCGAATGTCGTCCATGGAGTGGTCATGTTCTTTTACCACCCGGTCGCCGCCGCTGCCGCTGGTGTCCCAGCGGTACAGGCCAAACTCCCGGATGGCGTCCCGGCAGGGGGAGCAGATGACCAGCGTTCCCTCTTTCAGGAGCCGGGCGGTGAGCCGGATTCCGGAAAGCACGTCGTTATTGGCTTTCCGCACCGGAAACCCCCGCCGCCGCAGCACCTCGATGAAGCTGGCGGCGGAGGGGTCCACCACCACCGCGCCCAGAGGACGGCCCTTGACCAGGGCCTCCAGGTCGTCGGCGTACTCCTGGTCGGTCTTTTGCCTGCGCGCCTGGCGGGAGTTGTAGTAGTACTCCTCCAGCCGGTACCACACCCCGTTTTTTCTTCCCCAGAGTCCCATGGAGGTGGGGTTCACCGTTCCATAGTCGCAGGAGACATAGAAGGGGCCGCTTACATCCAGAGGTGGTTCCCGCACCAAGTTCTGAGAGAAAAAATCGTATACCAGGCCCTCCGCGTTTACCCACTCGCCCAGCACAAACCGGCGGTAGAAGGCTCCCTGGAACATAGTACGGTAGCGCTCCAGCATAGCGGGGGAGAGGCTGGGGTTGTCCGTCATGGCAAAGGATAGGCGCAGTGCTTTCTTTTCCTCCGCTTTCTGGATCCATTCCTGGTAAAACCAGTGGGCGGGACTCTCCGGGTTGCAGGAGAACCACAGCTTGCTTCCCTCCACCGAGCACCGGGCGCACACCTGCTCCACAAAGGAGCGGGGCATCAGAGCCACCTCATCCAGCAGTGCCCCGGCCAGGGTGATGCCCTGTACCAGGGCGGCGGAGCGCTCATCCAGGCCGCCGAACAGGTAGAAGGTGTTGCTGCGGCGGCCCATGGTGACGGTGAGCTGATTGCGGGAGGCGCGTTCCCGGCAGGAAAAACCAAGCTGTCTTAAGATGGGCAGCAGCTCATTGAGCAGATTGCGCCGCACCGAGGGGATGGACTTGCCGCACAGGGCAAAGGTTTTGTCCTGATAGCAACTCATAGCCCAGCAGAAAAAGGAAAGACCGGTGCACAGCGTCTTGCCGCTGCGCACGGCACCGTCGCAGATAATGGCCTGGTAATTTCGGAAGGGAGAGCTGGGCCGCCACCAGGTGAGCACCCGCCGCTGTTTTTTTGAGAAGATGAGAGGTTTCATTCCTCCTCATCCTCCATGCGCCGGAAAAGGGAATCCAGCTGCTCCTCTCCGCTGGGGCCGCTCAGCTCCAGCAGCCGCTCCAGGGCCTTCATCCGGTCGGCGAATTTCAGTTCCACCGTTCCGGCGCCGCTGCGCCGAAATTCGATCAGGGCGGACAGGTCCAGCTTTCCGATGGCCTCCCGTTCTTCATCGGGCAGGTAGGCCAGCTTCACTGCGTCGTTTACCTTGGCGCAGGCCAGGGCGCGCATCTGCTCCAGCAGCTGCTCCCGATCCAGCGGTTTCTTGTTTCGTTTCACCACATCCCTCCTCTACCCCAGGAGGGAAGGAGCAAAAAGTTGTACACTTTACGTCACATATGAAAAAACTGAAAAATTTACCGCCATGCTCTGCGGTATAGAAGCCTCTCCGTTGTCACATCCTGTCATCGCATACCACTTGAAACACAGATAGGGAGGCACAGCGATATGAAACGAATCGGTTCCCTGGTGCTGGCGGTGCTTTTGCTCACCGGCACGGCGTCGGCCCAGGAGGCCGCCGCCCAGTCTCCGTTGGAACTGAGCGCGCCGTCAGCGGTGCTTATGGAGAAGGAGACCGGGACGATCCTATATGAGAAAGAGGCCAAACGGCAGATGGAGCCGGCCAGCGTCACCAAGGTCATGACTTTGCTGCTCATCATGGAGGCGCTGGACAGCGGCCGCATCAGCCGGGAGGATGTGGTCACCGTCTCTGCCCGGGCCTCGGGCATGGGAGGCTCCCAGGTCTATCTGAAGGAAGGCGAGCAGATGACGGTGGGAGAGCTCATCAAGTGCATCACCGTGGTCTCAGGCAATGACGCCACCGTGGCTATGGCGGAGTATCTGGCGGGAAGTGAGAGCGCCTTTGTCCAGCAGATGAACCAGCGGGCCCAGGAACTGGGTATGGAGAACACTAACTTTGTCAACTGTACCGGCCTGCCCGCATCCGGCCACGTGACCACGGCCTACGATATTGCCCTCATGTCCCGGGAGCTCATTCTCAACCATCCGGGCATCCGGGAGTACACCACCATCTGGATGGACTCCATCCGGGACGGGGCCTTCGGCCTGACCAATACCAACCGCTTGGTGCGTTTCTATGAGGGCGCTACCGGTCTGAAGACGGGTTCCACCGACTCGGCCCTGTACTGTATGTCTGCCACCGCGGAGCGGGACGGCATGGAACTCATCGCCGTGGTGATGGCCGCTCCCACAGCGGCAGACCGCTTTGAGGACGCCAAGGCCATGCTGGATTACGGCTTTGGGGCGTATACACTTATGCAGGTATATCCAGAAAGTCCTCTGGCCCCCATTCCGGTGCTGCTGGGCACGGTGGGGCAGATCCAGCCTGAGTTGGAGCGGGAGTGCCGGGTGCTAGTGCGCAAGGGAGAGGAGGGAAGCGTTACCACCAAGCTGACCTTGGCTCAGGACCTGGAGGCCCCGGTGGAAGCGGGGCAGAAGGTGGGTGAACTGGAAATTTTGGTCAACGGAGAGACACGGGATACCCTGGCCATAATTTCCAGCCAGGAGGTGCAGCGGCTGACCACTGGCGGGATTTTTCAGCGGATGCTGCGCGGTCTGCTGATGGCAGAACAACGATAAAAAACCCCTTGGGGCGGAAGGTTTTTGGGCCTTTCGCCCCAGGGAAACAGGGGTGGGAACAAAATTCCAATTAACACCCTTTTGACTTGACGGTGTACAGACAGTGTTGTATAATTTATATAAATATCGGGGGTTCCGATTTAGAGAGGTTGTCGTTTTCGTTGGGAAAATAGCGAAAAAGACGAGATTGAGGTGATTACTATGGTCAAATATGATACAAAACTATCAGATTATGACCTGTTTTTGGAGCTGGAGGCCTTCTCAGAAGGCCGCAGCTGCCACGCGTGGAGATGCTTCGGCTCCCACCCGGGGCAGAAGGACGGCCAGGACGGATATGTGTTCCGTGTCTGGGCGCCCAATGCCAAGCAGGTTTGCGTCTTTGGTGATTTCAACGGATGGGATGAAAATGCCGCTCCGCTGGAAAAACTGGAAGGCGGAATCTGGCAGGGCTTTGTTCCTGGCTTAAAGCGTTTTGATACATATAAGTACGCGGTACACGGTGCCGACGGCAAGGTGGTGGCCAAGGCTGACCCCTATGCGTTCCACGCCGAGACCCGTCCGGGCAACGCCTCCAAGATCTATGATCTGGAGGAGTATCCCTGGGGAGATCAGGGCTGGCTGGACCACCGGGCGAAAAACGCCCCTTACCGCCGTCCCATGAATATTTATGAATGCCACCTGGGCTCCTGGCGGCGTACCGGGGAGGGGGAGTTCCTCTCCTACCGGGATACTGCCCAGTATCTGGTACCCTACGTGAAAGAGATGGGCTATACCCATGTGGAGCTGCTCCCCGTGATGGAGCACCCCCTGGATGCTTCCTGGGGCTATCAGGTCACCGGCTACTTTGCCGCCACCAGCCGCTTCGGTACCCCTGATGATTTGAAGTACCTCATTGACCAGCTGCATCAGGCCGGCGTGGGTGTCATCCTGGACTGGGTGCCCGCCCACTTTCCCCGGGACGCCTTTGGCCTGTACCACTTTGACGGCGGACCCACCTATGAGTACGCCGACGCTCGTAAGGGTGAGCACCCCGACTGGGGCACCCAGGTCTTTGATTTGGGCCGCAGTGAGGTGCGTTCCTTCCTGTTCTCCAACGCCATGTTCTGGCTGGAGGAGTACCACGCCGACGGCCTGCGGGTGGACGCGGTGTCCTCCATGCTCTATCTGGACTATGGTCGGCAGGACGGGGCCTGGATGCCCAACATCCACGGCGGCAAGGAGAACCTGGAGGCCATCGAGTTCTTCCAGAAGCTGAATACCGCCATTTTTGCCGCCCATCCCGATGTGCTGATGATCGCCGAGGAGTCCACTGCCTGGCCCAAGGTGACCCATCCGGTGAGCGACGGCGGCCTGGGCTTCAACTTCAAGTGGAACATGGGCTGGATGAACGACATCTGCCATTACATCAAGCTGGACCCCTACTTCCGGCAGTTTAATCATCGGGATATCACCTTCTCCCTGATGTACGCCTTCTCGGAAAACTACATTCTGCCTCTGTCTCATGACGAAGTGGTCCATATGAAGGGCTCCTTCCTGGGCAAGATGCCTGGGGACAACGCGGAGAAATTCGCCGGTGTTCGGGCCTTCTATACCTACATGCTCACTCACCCCGGCAAGAAGCTCACCATCATGGGCACCGAGCTGGGTCAGTGGAACGAGTGGCACTATGAGTATTCGCTGGACTGGCACCTGCTCCAGTATGAGCCCCACCGCCAGATCCACCAGTTCTTCAAGGCGGCCAACGCCATGTACCTGGAACAGACCGCGCTTTGGGAGCAGGATGACTCCTGGCAGGGCTTCCAGTGGCTGTGTGCCGACGACAACACCGCCAATACTGTGGCCTTCCTGCGCTGGGATCGGGAAGGAAGACCTTTGGTGGTGGTGGCAAACTTCTCTCCCATCCATCGCAAGGGTTATCAGGTAGGTCTGCCCTTCCCGGGCACCTGGGCGCCGATGTTCAACACCGATGCCGAGGAGTTCGGCGGCGCGGGCCTGGGCGACACCGCCCCCATCAAAAGTGTGGACATCCCCTGCCACGATCAGGAGCAGTCCATGACCATTGATCTGCCGCCCATGTCGGTGATGATCTATCGCTGCACTCGCCGCGCTCCCGTGCGCAAGAAGAAGGACAGCGAGAAGGCGGGAGAGAAGAAAACTTCGGGAAAGGTTAAGAAGCCGGAAGGCGCAAAGGACGCGGGGACCGCCGCCAAAAAGACCCAGGCGATCAAGACCGTGAAAAAGAAAGACGATCAGGCGTAAGCCTCTCGCCTGCGCTTCTTTCGCAGAAGGCGGACCTTTAAAATATAACAGAGGTGAATGAGAGTATGAAAAAAGAAGTCGTGGCCATGCTTTTGGCTGGCGGTCAGGGCAGCCGTCTGTATACCCTTACCAGCCATGTGGCCAAGCCTGCCGTCCCTTTTGGCGGCAAGTACCGCATCATCGATTTTCCCCTGTCTAACTGCGTCAATTCCGGTATTGATACCGTTGGCGTGCTGACCCAGTACCGTCCTCTGGAGCTCAACAGCTACATTGGCTCCGGTCAGCCCTGGGACCTGGACCGGTCCGACGGCGGCGTGCACATCCTGCCCCCTTACATGCGTGAGGGCGACCAGGGTACCTGGTATAAGGGCACGGCCAACGCCATCTATCAGAATATCGGATTCCTGGATATGTATGATCCCGAGTACGTGGTCATCCTCTCCGGCGACCATATCTATAAGATGGACTACTCCGACATGGTGGACTTCCACAAGAAGACCCAGGCGGCCTGCACCATCTCCGTGCTGGAGGTCACCCTGGAGGAGGCCACCCGCTTCGGCATCATGAACGTGGATGAGAACGATCAGGTCTACGAGTTTGAGGAGAAGCCCAAGCATCCCAAGAGCACTCTGGCCTCCATGGGCATCTATGTGTTCACCTGGAAGAAGCTGCGTCAGTACCTCATCGATGACGAGGCTGATCCCAACTCCTCCAACGACTTTGGCAAGAACATCATCCCCAACATGCTCGCCGCCGGCGAGAAGCTGATGACCTACCGCTTCCATGGCTACTGGAAGGACGTGGGCACCATCAACTCCCTGTGGGATGCCAACATGGATATGCTGGCCATCAACAGCGGCATCAGCATGTACGACAACAGCTGGCCCATCTATGCCCGTACTCCCGTTAAGCCTCCCCATGTCACCGGTCCTAACGCTCAGGTGTCCCACTCTCTGGTCACCGGCGGCTGCCGCGTGGACGGCGTGGTGGAGAACTCGGTGCTCTTTAACTCCGTCACCGTGGAGGAGGGAGCCGATATCCAGTACTCCATCCTGATGCCCGGCGCCGTGGTCAAGAAGGGCGCTGTGGTGTCCTACGCCATCGTGGCTGAGGGCGCGGTCATTGAGGAGGAGGCCACCGTGGGCGCGCCGCCCTCGGACGACCCCGATTGGGGCATTGCCGTGGTGGCCGGTGGAGTCACCGTTGGCCCCAAGGCCGTGATCAAACCCAGCGCTATGATTCGTGAAGATGTGAAAGGAGGTGAGCAGGCGTGAACGATCTGCACGGAATTGTCTTCGCTTGCCGCTCTGATGCCAATCTGGGGGAGCTGACCCGTCCCCGCAACACCTGCTCCCTGCCCTTCGGCGGCCGTTACCGCCTGATTGATTTCATGCTCTCCAACTACGTCAACGCCGGTATCCCCGACGTGGGCATTATTGTTCACCAGAGTTATCAGTCCCTGCTGGACCACGTGGGTTCCGGTAAGGATTGGGACCTGAGCCGCAAGCACGGCGGCCTGCGTATCCTGCCTCCCTTCGGCTATGCTGAGCGGGGCGGCGAGTATAAGGGCAACATGGACGCCCTGGCCGGTGTGGCGGACTACCTGGAGAATATCCGCCAGGATTACGTGATTCTGGCCTGGGGCGACATGGCGGTGAACCTGCCTGTGGCCGAGGTCTTCCAGCAGCACCTGGATTCCGGCGCCGATGTGACCATGGTCTGCACCCCCACCCTGAAGGGCGCTCCCCGCTTCTCCGAGTACGTGGAAGTGGACGAGACCGGCCGCGTCACCGACCTGTCGGTCCATCCTGTGGCCGCTGACAAGACTCTGGAGAGCCTGGAGGTTTACATCCTCTCCAAGAAGCTGCTCATGGATATGGTGGACTACTGCGCCGCCCATGACATCTACAATTTCAGCCGCGGTGTGCTCCAGCCCCGCCTGAAGACCCTGAAGCTCATGTCCTATGTGCATAAGGGTTATGTGGCCCGCTTCCAGTCGGTGAGCGGCTACTTTGAGCGCTCCATGGATCTGCTGGATCCTGAGGTGCGGGATGAGCTGTTCAACCCCGCCCGTCCCATCCGGACCAAGGACCGCTCCAACCCCTCTACTTACTATGGCCCCGAGGCCAAGTCCAACCACTCTCTGGTGGCCGACGGCTGCCGCATTGAGGGTGAGGTGGAGAATTCCATCATCTTCCGCGGCGTGACCATTGAAAAGGGCGCCCGGGTGTCCAACAGCGTGCTGATGCAGGGTACCGTGGTTAAGAGCGGCGCCTCGCTGGCTTACGTCATCGCGGACAAAAACGTTACCGTCAATCAGGACCGCATGCTGATGGGCCACTTTACCTATCCTCTGGCCATCGCGAAGGAATCGGTCGTGTAAGCTGAGTAAAACTCCATCACGCCGGGGGCCGGGCGGAGTACCGCCCGGCTTTCCGGGGATGGAGTTTGCTTGTTCTTAATATCTGGAACTGGGAAAGGGGAACTGATATGAAAATTTTGTTTGCCTCCTCCGAGGTGGCCCCGTTTATTAAAACCGGCGGTCTGGCCGATGTGGCCGGCTCTCTGCCCAAGGCTCTGGCCCAGGCGGGTCATGAGGTCAAGGTGATTCTCCCCCTGTACGAGGGCATCGGCGGCGAGTGGCGCAGCCAGATGACCTTCCTGAAGTATTTCAACGTCACCCTGTCCTGGCGGCAGGTTTACTGCGGCGTGTTCTCTCTGGAGCGCGACGGCGTGACCTACTGGTTCGTGGACAACGAGTACTATTTCAAGCGCTGGCAGCTCTACGGTCACTTCGATGACTGTGAGCGCTTCGCTTACTTCTCCCGGGCCGTCATCGAGACTCCCGGCCAGCTGGACTTCTGGCCCGATGTGATCCACTGCAACGACTGGCAGACCGCTCTGGTGCCCATCTATCTGCTGGAGGAGAAGTACCGTATTCCTCAGCTGGGCCGGGCCAAGAGCGTGTTCACCATCCACAACATCGAGTATCAGGGCCGCTACGGCGACCAGGTGCTGGAGGATGTCATCGGTCTGGACAAGAGCTACTTCAATGAGGGTATGCTGGCCTACCACGATGACGTGAACCTGATGAAGGGTGCCATCATGGCCTCTAACTTCGTCACCACTGTCTCTCCCACCTACGCCAATGAGCTGAAGATCCCCTTCTATGCCCACGGCATGGACGGTGTCATCAACCAGCAGAGCGGCAAGGTCCAGGGTATCCTCAACGGCATCGACATGGACCTGTACAACCCTGCCACCAACCCCGGTCTGGCCTCCAACTTTACCGCGGATGATCCCGTGGAGGGCAAGCTGGCCTGCAAGCTGGCTTTGCAGCGTGCAGTGGGCCTGCAGGAGAACGCAGATGTGCCTATCATTGCCTGTATCTCCCGTCTGGTGGGCCACAAGGGCTTCTCCCTGGTCACCGACGTGCTCCACCAGATCATGGGGATGAACGTGCAGATGGTGGTGCTGGGCACCGGCGACTGGCAGTTTGAGGAGGCCTTCCGCAACGCCCAGCAGCAGTATCCCGGCCGTTTCTCCGCGCAGATCACCTATTCCGGACCTCTGTCCACCATGATCTACGCCGGCGCGGACCTGTTCCTCATGCCCTCGGTGAGCGAGCCCTGCGGTCTGAGCCAGATGATCGCCATGCGCTACGGCACTGTGCCCATCGTCCGTGAGACCGGCGGCCTGAAGGATACCGTGTTCCCCTATAACAAGTTCACCGGCGAGGGCCGCGGCTTTACCTTCACCGATATCAACGCCAATGACATGCTCTGGGTCATTCGCGAGGCTGTGGACCTCTATTACAACAATAAGGAAGCCTGGCGCGGCCTTCAGAAGGAAGGCATGACCGCCGACTTCAGCTGGGATCATTCGGCCCAGGAGTATCTGGATATCTATCAGCGCATCCAAGGTTAAGCAAGCAATTTGGTCAGCCGGGCGGGCAGAAATGTCCGCCCGGCTTTTTGCCTGCATGCAGGAAAAAACACCGGTTTTCCACCGAATTTTGCACAAGCAAAATCACCGTTTCCAAGGCGGCAAACCCTTCTCCCATAAGCATTTCCGCCAAACTTTTCGGAATCGCTGGCATTTTTAGGGAAGGAGCGCTCTGCGCATTTGACGTGGGTACGGGAGTATGGTAAAATATGTCCCGTGCCGCACCTGCGGCAGGAAAAATGCTATTAAGAATTTTGATACGGGAGGCAACATCATGGCTGAATATACTAAGGCCCAGCTTACCGAACTGATTATCGGGAAACTTCACCGCAATTTTGGACGGGACGTAGAAGACGCCACCCCTAACCATATGTTTAAGGCCTGTGCTCTGGTGCTGCGGGATATCATGTCCGGCCACCAGATGAATACCAGCAACCAGGTGTGGGAGGGCCAGGAGCGCCAGGTCCACTACCTGTCCCTGGAGTTCCTGATGGGCCGCTCTCTGGAGAAGAACGCCTACAACCTGGGCATTCTGGATACGCTGAAGGAGGCTCTGGAGGGGCTTGGCTTCTCTGCCTCCGATCTGTTTGAGATCGAGCCCGATGCCGGTCTGGGCAACGGCGGCCTGGGCCGTCTGGCTGCCTGCTACCTGGACTCCATGACCACCCTGGAGATCCCCGCCACCGGCTATTCCATCTGCTATGAGCTGGGTATCTTCAAGCAGAAGATTGTGGACGGTAAGCAGGTGGAGCAGGCCGACAACTGGCTGGGCCTGGGCGATGCCTGGCTTATCCCCAAGATGGACGAGACCGAGGAGGTCCGGTTCGGCGGCAAGATCGTGGACCACTGGGACGACAAGGGCCACAACCACCCCGAGCATGTGGGCTACACCACCGTGCTGGCTATTCCCCGCGATATGGAGATCGCCGGCTACAAGACCAACCACACCAACGTGCTGCGCCTGTGGGACGCCAAGAGCCCGGTGCCCGTGGATATGTCCCTGTACTCCCGCGGCGAGTATCTGAAGGCGGTAGAGCAGCAGGCCATGGCCGAGGTCATTGCCAAGGTGCTGTATCCTGACGACAACCACTACGAGGGCAAGTCTCTGCGTCTGAAGCAGCAGTACTTCTTCGTTTCCGCCACCGTACAGTCCATCGTGCGCAAGCACCGCGCTCAGTACGGCACTCTGCGTAACTTCCATGAGAAGCACGTCATCCAGATCAACGACACCCATCCCACTCTGGTCATCCCCGAGCTCATGCGCATCCTGCTGGACGTGGAGGGCTACAGCTGGGACGAGGCCTGGAATATTGTCACTCACACCGTGGCCTACACCAACCACACTGTGCTGGCCGAGGCTCTGGAGCGCTGGCCTCAGGGACTCATCGAGACCCTGCTGCCCCGTATCTGGCAGATCCTCAAGGAGATCGCTGCCCGCTATCAGCGTCAGCTGGAGCAGCACTTCGGCGGCGACATGAACAAGGTCTCCAAGATGGCCATCATCTGGAACGGCGAGGTCCGCATGGCCAACCTGTGCATCTGCGCCTGCTATGCCGTCAACGGCGTGTCCGCGCTGCACTCTGAGATCCTGAAGAAGGACGTGTTCCACGACGCGTACACCATGCACCCCGAGCAGTTCAAGAACGTGACCAACGGCATTGACCACCGCCGCTGGCTGTCCCAGATCAACCCCAAGCTGGACGCTCTGGTGCGCGAGTGCACCGGCGGCGATGACTATCTCCTCCACCCCGACGCGATCCTGGGCCTGGAGAAGTACAAGAACGACAAGGCTGTTCTGGAGCGCCTGGAGGCCATCAAGAAGGAGAATAAGCGCCGCTTTGCCTCTTACCTGGCCCGGGAGAGCGGTGTCATGCTCAATACTGACGCCATCTTCGATGTTCAGGTCAAGCGTCTGCACGAGTATAAGCGTCAGCTGCTGAATGTGCTGCACATCGTACACCTCTATAATCAGCTGCGGGATAACTCCAACATGGAGTTTACTCCCCAGACCTTCCTGTTTGGCGCCAAGGCAGCTCCCGGCTACCATGTTGCCAAGCGGATCATCCAGCTCATCAACTCCCTGTCCGCTCAGATCAATGCCGATCCCATCTGCAAGGATAAGCTGCAGGTGGTCTTCCTGGAGAACTACCGCGTCTCCCTGGCTGAGAAGCTGATGCCCGCCAGCGAGCTGTCTGAGCAGATCTCTACCGCCGGCAAGGAGGCCAGCGGCACCGGCAACATGAAGTTCATGATGAACGGCGCGCTGACCATCGGCACCCTGGACGGCGCCAATGTGGAGATGCACCAGAAGCTGGGCGACGAGAACATCTTCCTGTTCGGTCTCACCGCCGACCAGGTGACCTCCATGAAGGCCAATGGCTATCATCCTCAGGACTACTACCACCAGAATGGCGACCTGAAGCGGGTCATCGACCAGATCTCCGCCGGTTTTGCCGACAAGGAGTCCTATGCCGATCTAATGGACCGTCTGCTGCGCAGCGCCGGAGGCAGCCCCGCCGACGACTATATGCTGCTGGCTGACTTCGACAGCTATTGTCAGGCCCACTGCCGTGCTCTGGAGACCTACGCTGACCAGCAGCGCTGGAATCAGATGTCCCTCATCAACATCGCGCGCTCCGGCATCTTTGCTGCCGACCGCTCTATCCGCGACTATGCCCGGGATATCTGGCACGTGCCCACCCGCGACTGATTCATTTCCCATCGATAAAAATAAGGTCCGCTTTTGCGGACCTTATTTTTTGTCTGCTCTTGCCAAAATGGGGGAAATGCACTACAATAAAGTAGAAAAGAAGCGGACTGCCAGCTAGAAATAGCTGTCAGAATAGAATCATTTGCAGGAGGAAAAGGTTATGGTTTCCATTGCTTCGGATCATGGCGGCTATCGCCTGAAAGAACATATCAAAGCGTATTTGACGGCCAAGGGCATCAGCGTGCTGGACTGTGGCTGTGACAGCCTGGACAGCTGTGACTATCCCATTTTCGGAAAGGCAGCGGCCCAGGCGGTAGCTGACGGCCGCTGCGAAAAGGGTATTGTGATTTGCACTACCGGCATCGGCATTTCCATCTCTGCCAATAAGGTCAAGGGAATCCGCTGCGCCCTGTGTGGCGATCCTCTGGCTGCTGAGATGACCCGCCGGCACAACGATGCCAACATGCTGGCCATGGGTGCGGGAATGATTGGCCCTAATATGGCTGAGCGCATCGTGGATGTGTTCCTCTCCACTGAATTTGAGGGAGGCCGCCACGCTCGCCGTGTTGGCCTGATGATGGACATCGAAAAAGAGTAAAGAAAAAATCCTGGCGACCGAGGTCGCCAGGATTTTTTTATGTTGGGGAAATTGCAATCGCTGGAGTGTTAGGACCAGTCGTAGGTGACGGTAAACTCCTTGGAGCCGCCGTCCTCAAAGGTGACGGTCACGGTGATCTCCATGCTGTCGCCGCTGGTGCAGCTGGCCAGAGTATCGCCCTTAGTAAAGGTCAGCTCCAGGTTGGGGTCAGAGTAGGAGACAGTAGCCTCAGTGTCGGTGCCCACAGCGGACTCGGCATTGCTGCCGGTGCCGGTAGCCTTGACGGAGGAGATCTTAGAGGAGATATCCAGACCAGCGGGGTCGATGGTCAGCTTTACGCCGGCAGCGGCCAGGCCGCTGGAGGAAGTGGCGTCATCCACGGTCACAGTGTCGCTGAGGTACACAGCAGTCAGGGTGATGTTGCCCTGCACGTTGGCAATCACGTCGCCGGCGGCGTACAGGTTGCCCTCGCCGTCAGACCAACCCAGGAACTGGTGGCTGCCGTAGGTGGGCTCAGTGCCGCTGATGGTAAAGTCCTTGCCCTGAACGGCAGTAGCCTCCTGGGGAGCGCCGGAACCGGAGCCGGCAGAGTAGGTCACCTTGTAGTTGGCGGGGGCCACGTTGCCGGAAACCTCCTGGATAAACACGGCCTTCACAGCGCCGTCCTTCAGGATGACGGTGGCCAGGTCGTTGGCGTCGGTCTTGATGCCGTTGATGGTGCCCACGGTCAGGTCCTTGCCGTCGTACTTCACAACCAGAGCGTTATCCTGGAAGCTGTAGTAGCTGAAGCCCTGATTCTCGTTACCAAAGCCAACCACGCCGTTCTCCACGCGCTTGGTACCGTCGTTGACGGAAGCAATCTCGCTGGTGTACAGGTTGACCTTGGTGACCAGGCCATTGGCGTCCATGGAGTAGCTCTTCACGGAGAAGATGCCCTCAGCCTTCAGGGTGGAGGCAGCAGCAGAGCTCTTCTTCACGTCCAGAGTGGTGACCTTGCCGTCGACCACAGCGTCAAAGGTGTAGTACTCGCCGCGGTTGTCCTTGTTCTCGGCGGCGGAAGCATCGCCCACCACGAAGGTCACCTGCTCGGCGGTGTTGCTCTCCAGCACGGCGGACTCAATGTAAACCACCTTGGCCATGTTGGAGGAGCTCTTAAAGACGACAGTCTTGGTGGTGCTGTTGTCGTCGCTGATGTTGGGTACGTTCTGGATACCGGTGTAGATCACGTAGTCATCGCCGTCCTTGACCTGGAAGATGGTCTGGCTGTTGGCGTAGACAGTGGCGCCGTTGATGGTCATAGCGGCCTTACCGGTCTCGATGTTCAGGTTGTTGTCGGAAGAAGCGGCAGCGCTGCTCTTGTCAGCCAGGGTATAGACGTTGTCGCTGTCCTTGGTGTAGGCAACAATGTGCTTGTCCAGAGAAGAAGCGGAAGACTCGGTCTCCACCTCAATCACCTTACCGTCGGTGAGCAGCAGCTTGGCGTAGTGGGTGGTGGTACCGAACTTGGTGTCATCCTGATAGCCCACCACGAAGGCGTAGTCGCTGGAGGACTCAGCCTCGCCGATGGCGATCACGTAACCCTGAGCGTCCAGATAGAACACTACGTCCTTATCCACGGAGCCAGTGGTGATGTAATCGCTGGTCTTAAACTGAGCAGAATACTTATAGGTCTGGCCATCCACCACGAAGCTCTCGTTGGCGGTGACCTTGGTCACCTCTCCGGAGACCTTGCGGGCGGCAGTCATGGACTCGATCTCAGAGGTCTTCTTGCTGTAGGTGAAGAGGACCACGTCGTCCACGTCATAGCCGGTAGCCTCAAACTTCTTGCCGTCGGCCACAGGAGTCTGGGACAGGTCGGAGACGATCACATAGGGCTCCTCGTCCTCATCCACGTCGTCCTGACCCATCACAGAGGAGATCTGGCCGGCGTAGGTGTTTACGATGGAGACGACCACAGAACCCTTCTCGCTGGAGGAGACATACTCCTTGGTGACAAAGATCTCCATCACGGTGCCGTTGCCGGTACCCAGCAGAGCGTTGTCGTTGCTCTTGGACACATTGCTCTGGGAGAAGGTGCTGCCGGTGGTGCCGTCCAGGTTGATGGTCCAGGTGTACTTGTTGGAGTCAGCCAGGGTCTCGCCCACGGTGTTGAACAGCTCCTTGCCGGTGACCTCGCCGCTCAGTACGTAGTCGGCCTCGTCGGCGGCAACCACGACCTGCTCACCCTTGTAGTTCCAGGTGCGGGCGGGACGGGCAAAGGCATCGGAAGTGACGGCGGTGTCGATCTTCAGGCTGCCGTCAAAGAGCTTCTCGCCCAGCTGAACGGCATACTTGCCATCGTCCAGCACCTTGTCGGCCATAGCCTTGGCGTAGTCGGCGGAACTGGTGATGTCCTTGTACTCCACGTCGCCGGTAATAGTGATGTCGCCCACGATGATGGTAGAGCCGTTCTTGGTGGGCTGAACCATGGTGGCCTCCAGGGTGTTCAGAGCCAGCTGAGCCACATTGTTGCGGGACAGGGCGTCGTTGGCGCCGGTGTTGATGTCCTTAAACAGGTCAATGGAAGAGGCCTGCTTAATGGTGGCGATCTGCCAGTCGCTGCCGAAGTCGGAGCTGTACTGGAAGTAGCCCAGAGCCTTCATCATCATCAGGCTGGCCTGCACGGCGGTAACGGGATCGTTGGAGCCGTAGGTGGTGGCGCTGGTACCGCTGGTCACGCCGGCGGCGTAGCAGGCGGCCACATAGGGACGGGCCCACTCAGGCACATCGGTGAAGGGGATGGAAGCGTTCTTGAAGTCCTCCACCTTCAGACCCAGCAGATTGGACATCACAACGGCCATCTCGGCGCGGGTGACCTGCTTGTCGGGGTTGAAGTTTCCATTCTGATCGCCGACCATCACGCCAACGGCCTGCATCACGGCAATGGCCTCCTGGTGGTGGTTGGATGATACGTCAGCATAGCTTGCGGCGCCGGCACCCGCGACCATCATGCTGGAAAGCATAGTGGCGGAGAGAGCCAGGCTCAGAGTCCGCTTTAGGTTTCTCATTGAGAGTTCCTCCTTACAAAATTTGGTCAAAGAAAGTTGGCTACCAAGTACAGGAAAGCATAACGACCCTTACATATTAAAAATAGTTACATATTGCAGATCAAAACCTTATTTAATAGCAAAAACAGAATTAAAAAGTTTGCTTGGTAGACATCTGGTAGACAAACCCTTCCATTTTATAAACAAAAATCCACGCAAACCCTTGCGAGACAAGAGATTGCGGGGATTTTATGGTAGACATCTGGTAGACTTGCGGTATACCAAGATATAAAAAATCCCGCCAGCAAAAGAGCATGGCGGGACGTAATTACCAATATTTGTATAAGATTATGCACTTGCAGGCGGATTTCTGCCATAGGTGAACGCTACTTTATAAGGAGGAATACCTATGGCAAGCAATTACACGGAAAACTACGGCCTATGCCAGTGGGAGGCCGCAGACCAAGTACTGAGGGAGGAGTTTAATCAAGATCAAGCAAAGATCGATGAAGCGCTGAAAGCTCTGGCGGACAAGAATACCGCATTGGAAAGTGCAATAACAATCGTATCAGCTGGGGCAGGAAACTGTCAGATGGAGCTGATCACCTACACAGGTACAGGCAACTATGGAGAGGGCAAGCCAACGAAGGTCACATTCTCCTCCGTTCCCGACGTTTTTCTTGTAGCCGGGGATCAGTCTTTGTACTTCGGTCGGGGAGGGGGCACAAACGGAATTATCGCCTCTGAGGACTTTATCAACGATGTTACTTGCAGTTGGAGTGGAAATCAGCTTTCTATGATCAACTACGTCGCAGCGCGGTATCAGATGAACAGCAGGGCCAAAGCCTATTGGGTGATGGGATTAAAGCGAAAAGGGTAAGAAAATATCCCCGGGCCGAAGCCCGGGGATATTTTGTAAACATCTGCTAAATTTTAAAATTAGAAAATGTAGCAGGTGCCGCCCACGGTGTAAACGCTAGCAGAATCAGCACCGGTGCCATTGAAGGTCACCAGAACCTTAATCACAATATCGCTGCCATTATTCACAGTCAGGCCAGGGATGGTCATCTGACCAGCCAGAGAAGTCTCAGTAGTGTTGCCCACATTCTGAGTGAAAGCACGCTCAGCACCGCCGTTGACGGACACAGTGTACTCAACCTTGGCGTTATCCATGTTCCAGCCGGAGATAGCGTTGCTGTTAGCAGCGCTGAACTTCACGGCACCGTTGCCATCAACAGTAGCGGTCAGGGCATCGAACTTGTAGTCGGCCTTCACAGGACCTTCGGGGCCGGTGAAGTCGTTGTCACCCACGTTATCCACAATAATAACAGAGGTGGCGCGGCCATCCTCGATCACAGCGTCAAAGCTGTAGTTGTGATCGGGGTTCTCGTTCAGATCCTTCAGGATGGATTCCAGAGCAGCAACACCCTGCTCATAGGTGGTGGTAGTCTTGTTGTCGGTCTCCTGCTTCAGAACGATGTTGGCATCATCCGCAATACGGAAGCCTTCCTCACCAGTGGTCACATTGTACAGGGTCTTGCCCTTCAGAGTGTACACATTGGTGCTGCTGGCAATGTCAACAACGATCAGATCCTTATTGTCGTTCTTGATCAGGGTGACAGCATCAGAGATAGTGGTAGCATACTCAGAAGCATCATTGAACAGGGAGACACTGCGCACGTTGCCATCGGCATCGTATTTCACAGTGTACCACTTGCCCTGAGTCAGATCGTCCTCCAGAACGCTCTTGTCCTCATCGTTGGTCTCGGTCAGCAGGACCTTCTCACCATTGATGATGACCTCGCGGGTCCAAGTCCACTTCTCGGTGGTCTTGTCATAGCTCTCATCCTCCAGGCCAGAGCTGCTGACATAAGCAACCTTGCTGGTAGTGGTGCCGCTCTCGCCCACGACCACAGCGGCAATCACATAACCATCATCGTCATACAGGGCATAGACACCATAGGACAGGTGATCATCATCCTTAGCGGAGACACCACCAACCTCGCTGGCGGCCTTATCCCAACCCCAAACCTCAAAGGAGGCATTGTCAACACCGGTTACAACCTCATCTACGCCCTTGATCACGGCATAGCTGTCGGGAGAAACAGTAACCTTGTCCAACTCAGCCAGCAGGTAGACAGACTCATCGTTGCCATACACACGGCTGTTGATGCCAGGAACAGAGATATGCTTGTCATCAATCTTGGGAACAGCACCCTCGCTGCTGTGCTTCTGGGCCACATCGCCGTTGTCGTCGAAGATGATCTCAGAAGTGCTCTCGATGGCATCCAGGGTATACACATCGCTGCTGCTCTTGGTGTAGGTGAACCACTGGTTGATAATGGGGCCATCCTTAGTCAGGGTGCCGTCATTCTTGACCTCGATCACCGCACTGGTGCCGTCCATGAAGATGGCGTTGGCATCCCAGGTCTTGGTGGACAGGTTGCTGGAAGCATCGTCCACGCCGGTGATGAACACATAGTTGTTGACCTTGTCCACAACGTCCACACCGATCACATAGCCATACTGATCCAGATACACATTATAGGTGGCATCCTTCAGGTTGTTGGCGGTGTAATTGGAGAGAACACCGGTATCATAGGTCAGAGTAGCAGAGGAGTCATACTTAGTGCCATCCACAGTGACAGCAGTCACATTGGAACCATTGGCACTGAACTTGCTGATCTCTACATTGGACATGATCTCCACATCAGAGATAGTCTGGATCTCATTGTCAGCATAGGTCACCAGGACAAAGTCATCCTTGGCAATGTCGGCAACGTTGAAGTCCTCGCCGGAAACGGTCTCAGTACCAGAGATGCCATAGATCTCGAAGGTAGCCTTGTCCTTGCTCTCACTGTAGTCAGCGGTAGCCTGAGCCAGGTAGGTGTTGATAACAGTAACAACAACTTCCTCGGCGTCGGAGTCCACGAACACCTGAGTCAGAGCGCCGTTGTCGGTCACGTCAACGTCATCCTTGTTGTTCTTGGAAATCTGCTTATAGAAGTCATCATCCTTGCCGTCCACATAAGCAGAGAAGTCATACTTGTCAAAAGCAGTCTTGCCCACGACGTCGTACAGCTCCTTGCCGGAAACGGAGGTGGTATACTCCTCGACCATCAGGTCGTAGTTGACATAGGTGCCGATCTTCTCACCGTCAAAGCTCCAGGTGTGAGCAGGACGGCCGAACACGTCAGCCTCATCGTCAGCCAGCTTCAGGTCGCCGTTGTACAGCTCCTCACCCAGCTGGACGTAGTACTGGTTGTTACCAGCAATGTCGGTCTTGCCAGTGTCGATGCTGTTGTACTTCTTGTTGGCGTTGGTGCGGGCGGTGTACTCAGCGTTGTAACCAACGGTCACATCGCCGATCTGGATGCCCTTGTCGCCGGTGAAGTCGACCATCTGAGCCTTCAGGCCGTTCAGCACCAGCTGAGCCACCTGGGCGCGGGTCAGAGCGCTCTCGGCATTGGCATTGATGTTGTCAAACAGATTGATGTAGGAAGCCTGGCGGATGGTAGCAACCTGCCAGTCAGTGCCGAAGTCCTCGGCGTTCTGGAAGTAGCCCAGAGCCTTCATGACCATCAGGCTGGCCTGAGCAGCGGTCACCTTCTGGTTGCCGCCGTACTGGCCGTTGCCGATACCGGCGACCACGCCCTCGGCGGCACAAGCGGCCACATAGGGAGCGGCCCACTCGGGCACGTCAGTAAAGGGATTGGTACCACGATAGTAGTCGTAGTCCAGGTTCAGCAGGTGAGCCATGACAACGGCCATCTCGTTACGGGTGATGCTGCCATCGGGATTGAAGTTCCCGTTCTGATCGCCAGTCATGATACCTACAGTCTGCAGGACCTCGATGGCTTCCTGGTTCACGTTGGAATCATCGACGTCCTTGTAGCCCGCAGCGCTACCGCCCATGACCAGCATACCAAGAACCATGGTAGAGGACAGGAGCAGGCTGAGAGCACGCTTCAGGTTTCTCATTGGAAATTCCTCCTTTTTTATTCAGTAAGGATTGTTTTCTTCTAGAATTTGGACAAAAAGCGAACTTTTTTGCCAAAATCGCAAAGCATAACGACCCTTACATGTTTAAAATGGTTGCATATTCCAATATAAAAATTGATTTAGCGGCAAAAATAAAAGTAAAAAGTTAAATTGGTAGACATTTGGTAGACAAATCTTTCCAGTGAAAAAAAGAAAACTCCGGAAACCGTTGAGAGACAACGGTTTCCGGAGGTTTTGTGGTAGACATTTGGTAGACCTGTGGTAGACGAAGGTGTTACCCTAGCGCTTCCCGGCTCTGAATGACAAAGGAAAACTCCAGTTCTTGACCATCCCGTAAAATACGCACTGTGGCTTCATTTCCCACAACCAGACTGGCTACAATCTGCTTTAAGCGATCGAGGCTATCCACACTGACACCGTTCACGCTCAGCAGGATATCATCCTCGCGAACGCCGGCCTGCCAGGCGTTACTATCTTGCACAACCTCATAGACTCTCAGTCCGCCAGATTCTTCTGGTTGTGTGAGCACTGTGATGCCCAGCATAGCCGCCGGACGACCGGCAATCAGGCGATCAGCCACCAGCTTGACCCGGGCCATAGGAATCGCAAAGCCCAGCCCTTCCACGGTACCATCATCCGAAACGATCTTGATGGTGGTGATTCCTACCACCTGACCGTGATCATTGATGAGTGCGCCGCCGGAATTGCCAAAATTGATGGGGGCACTGGTTTGAATCAGGTCCATCAGGACCCCATCCACCTCTACGGTCCGGTTCAGGGCGGATACGATCCCTTGGGTAATGGAGGTCCGGTACCCTAAGGGGTCACCGATGGCAACCACCATATCTCCGCAGCGCAGCTGATCGGAATCGCCGAATTCTGCCGGAGTCAGTCCCTCTGCCTCCACTTTGAGAACCGCGATATCCTCCTCCGCATCAGCACCCACCAGTCTGGCAGGTAAGATAGAATCATCAGAGAAAATCACTCGTACTCGGCGCATATCCGCCACAACGTGGGCGTTGGTAATAATATAGCCGTCCTGAGTCATGACCACCCCAGTACCTGACCCATAACTGTCTTCTCCTTCGCCTTCAATGGAAACGATGGAATTTACATTTTTTTCATAGATCTCTGCGGCGGTCAGAGCCGGCCCCAAGGCTTGGCTGATCGGCACAGTTACGCCTGTCCCTGTTTGTGCCCGCTCCAGCTTACCAAAGGGATCCTCCGACTGGGAAGTCTGAGAAATCTGGGGATCGTTTCCCCCACCCGTCTGCGGCAAGAGGTAGCGTACTACAAGCATACCTACCGCCAATCCCAGCAGCAGGACAAACACCAGAAGAAAAATCAACAGTGCCCGTCTGGGGCGGCGGCGCTTGGGTCGCAAAATATCGGGAGCGCGAGGCGGAATCACCACGGCCGGCGGAGTTGGATAGTGCGGAGAGGGCTGCTCCCAGGGGCCGCCCTGCCAGAGATCTTGCGGTTGCTGCGTCATAGGATAACTCCAGTCTTTCGTCAGGCCAGCGTGAGCGTAAAGGTAAAGGTGGTCAGACCATCTTCGCTGGTGACGGTAATATTTTCTTTTAGGTTGCCCAAAATGGTCTTGACGATATACAGGCCCAGACCCACGCCATCCCGATCCATACTGCGGGAGTAGTCCGCCTTATGAAAACGTTCAAACAGAAGGGGCAGCTCATCCTGTGGAATGGTAGCACCCAGATTGCTGATGGAAGTATATGCTTTGCCATCCTTCTTTGTGATGCGAAGTGTAATGCTGGTCCCAGCGGCGGCAAATTTGGCCGCATTATCTATCAAGTTGTAGCAGACCTGAGTGACCGAGTCCGGGTCACCCCACACCATCAGCTTGTCCTCCGGCATCTGAACATCCATATCCAGATTTCGGTCTGTAATCTTTCCCTCCAGGCTGATAATAACCTGAGAGACCACTTCCACCAGATCAAACTGCTCCTGTGCGGTAATACTGTTCTCCGCCAGAGCGTTGAGACGGGAGAGATCCAACATCCTCCGGACCAGACGGCTGAGCCGACGGGTCTCAGAGACCACGATTTTCAGCGCGTCCTGCTCCTTTTCCGGAGGAATGGTACCGTCCAGGATACCTTCCGCAAAGCCGGAAATGGTAGTCATGGGGGTCTTCAGCTCATGGGACACATTGGCGATAAAGTCAGCGCGCTGATTTTCCACTTTAGCCAGTGAGTTCGCCATGGAGTTAAAGGCGTCGGCCAGCTCTCCGATCTCATCACATCGGTCTTTATAGTTATTGACTCGTACATCAAATTCCCCGCGTCCAAATTTTCGTGCCGCCTCGGCCATCTCGGTAAGAGGACGGGTCTGATGGGCAGAAGTAATGGAGCTGGCGATCACAGCGATTAGAAGCACTACTACGGCGGCAAAGAAGAAGATCGTCGCTGTGGCACGCCACATTTCGGACAGTCCGCTGGTATCTCCAGAAACCAGCACCAAACCTTGGCTGATCTCCAAATCGCCGATCTTTACATTGATGGGCAGGCCGGCAAAATAACGTCCGCTGGAGTACAGACCATTCAGCGTGGTAATCCCGGTGTAGCTGCCCCGCTCCTGGATCTGATCCACAACATTCTGCGGGATCTTCTTCGTGTACAGCTCGCTCTCAGAGGCATAGATAATTTCCCCGTTTGAATCAGCCACGATAATGGAGGAGTCGGACATGGCGGTCAGCGTCTCCACATTGGCCCGGTAAAAATCTTCTCCAGCTTCCTCCAAAATGGTTCCCTGGGTTTTTAAATAGTAGTCCGAGGTAAAATACTCCGAGGTAAACGAGGCAATATACCCCGCATTCCGCTCCAGGCGATCCCGGGTCTCTGAAATAATATACCGATAGGACAGCAGCATAAATGCGGTAGACAGCAAGGTAAAAGACAGGGCCACGATCCCTACCATCATGATGAGCTGCCGCTTATATAAGCTTTTCAAGGGATCACCCCCTTCAAATCAGCTGTTTGCACCGGCGGGAGCCACTTCAAATTTGTAGCCCACGCCCCATACGGTTTTCAGCCGCCACTGATCGCTCACGCCCTCCAGCTTCTCTCTCAGACGCTTGATGTGCACATCTACCGTACGGCTGTCGCCAAAGTAGTCAAAGCCCCACACCTCATCCAGCAGCTGGTTGCGGGTAAATACCCGGTTGGGGGCAGAGGCCAGGTGGTACAAAAGCTCCAACTCCTTCGGCGGCGTATCCACCCGCTTGCCATCCACCAGCAGCTCGTAGGAATCCAGGTTGATCACCAGCTTATCAAAGCTGAGCTTCTTGTTCTCCTGTTCCTCCTCTTGGCCGGTGCGGCGCATCACCGCGTGGATGCGGGCCAGAACCTCTTTCATCTCAAAAGGTTTTACAATATAGTCGTCTGCTCCGCTCTCCAACCCGGTGACCTTATCCTCTGTCTCACCTTTGGCTGTAAGCATAATGACCGGTGTGGCACTCTCCTCCCGGATCTTCTTCAACACGGTCCAGCCATCCATCACCGGCAGCATAATATCAAGCAGAACCAAAGCAGGCTGGAAGGAACGGAAATACTCCACGCCCTTGCCTCCGTCTTTGGCTACCTTGGTCTCAAAACCTTCCTTTTCCAGATACAGATGGAGCAGCTCAGCAATGTTGCTGTCATCCTCTACGATCAAAACCTTCTGCGCCATAGATAACTTCCTCCGTTTCTATGTGGATTCTCAGTTTAGTCATATTATAGTGGAAAATCCCCCAAGTGAGGTGAATATTTTGTAAATTACTTTTCCCGACGCTCTACATAAGAATGATCCACCTGAATAACCGCAGAATACTTGGGGGACAGCGCCTCCACGTCCTTCCGCAGCTGTGAGACCACCTGATGATCGGTAAGGCGGAAACCATAGGGTACCATCACGTCAAACAGTACATTGGTATGGTGGGGACCGGCAGTAATACGCAGGTCATGAATGGTGAGACAGGGATCCAGCTGCTGAGCCAGATAGGCTACCTGTTCCCGCAAAGCAGTGGTGCGCCCGTCGTTGACCACCGGGTCCATATGGATGACGGTCTCAATGTGGTGTTTCTCCTTCAACTCCCGTTCGATGTGGTCAATGAGATCGTGCATCTCCAGCAGATCGGCATCGGCAGGAACCTCAGCATGAAAAGACATCATCGCCCGTCCGGGTCCATAGTCATGATAGACCAAGTCGTGAATGCCCAGGATATTCTCGTGGGAGAGGACCAGCTGGTCGATATCTGCCGCCAGCTCCGGGTCCATCGGCCGTCCCAGAAGAGGATCCAGAGTATCTTTTGCAGCCTCCCAGCCGGTTTTCAAAATGAACAGGGCCACAAGCACCCCGGCAAAGCCGTCGATCTTCCAATGGAAGAAATGTCCGACTAATGTAGCCAGCAAAACCACACTGGTGGCTGCTGAATCGGAGAGAGAGTCGGCTGCGGTGGCCGCCATCGTCTCTGAGCTGATCTTCTGAGACAGCGTACGGTTAAAGAAGTACATCCATACCTTGACTGCCACAGACACGGCCAGAATAACCACAGCCAGCCAGGAGAAGTCCAGTTCTTCCGGATGGAGCAGCTTCTCCACCGAGGATTTTCCCAGCTCAAATCCCATGAGCAGAATCGCCATGGATACCACCAAGCCGGCCAGATACTCCATACGGCCATGACCAAAGGGATGCTCCTCATCCGCCTCCTGCCCGGCCAAACGGAACCCTATAAGGGTAATCACAGACGAGGCTGCATCAGACAGGTTATTTAATGCGTCACCCACGATTGCAATGGAGCCAGTGATCACACCGGCCAGCAGCTTCCCCAGACACAACAGCGTATTGAGCACGATACCCACTCCGCCAGCCCGGGTGCCGCACATCTGACGCACCTCAGGTGACTTAGGATCCCGGCCGTCTAACCAACGCCGAATCAAATACTGAATCAAAAAAGGTTCCCCCTATTCAGGGCGGGCCCAGGCCCGTCAACGTAAAATATTATTATATTATCGCACGCATGCAGGGAGTGCGTCAAGCGCGCTCCGACAGCTTTTTCTTCTTCGTCTGAAATATGGACAGGCCGTTAAGAAAATATTAATTTTGTTTTAAGATGGCCGCGCTTTCCCTTCTATGAGAACTTTTGCGCAAAAAAAGATTGTAATCTATCCGGAGTGTTTACAGAAAGTTCACATCCCCGTCATGGTTTTGCCTTAATTATCGGTTATTCTATGAGCGTACCAAGTAATCATAATAATATCTCCCATTTCTCCCTCTCCTTTACAACACACACAGGCAACAGGCCCCGGTCATTGACCGGGGCCTGTTGTCGTTTATTTATACTTAGCAATGGGCATGACAGTACATAATTACCAGTATTTGTATAAGATTATGCACTTGGAGGCAGATTTCCGCCATAGGTGAACGCTACTTTTGAAGGAGGAACACCTATGGCAAGCAATTATACAGAGAACTATGGCCTGTGCCAGTGGGAGGAAACGGACCAGGTACTGCGGGAGGAATTCAATCAGGACAATGCGAAGATGGATGCGGAGTTGAACACACTTGCACAAATGGTGATACAGCAGAAAGAAGTCTTGGAGAAACAGCAGGAGTCCATTACTAAGCTGGGAAATTGTCAGATTTATACCGCCAGCTATACAGGAGATGGAGAAACCAAAACTATGTCCCATGTATTTCCTCACAAACCAATCGTTGTTATGATTATGAGCATGTGGACAGGTTTTCTCTCTAATGCGAGCGATATCATTGCCTGTCAAGGAAAAATAATCCCTGTTGTGGGGCATAATGGGCTGGAGATTACGTGGGAAGCTAATACTATGTCGTGGTTTTACGACGGCAGTGCAGAAGTCCTGCTGAATTATCCCGACCACTCCTATCAGATTGTCGCTCTGCTAGATAAGGGAAGATGAATCAATAAAAGACCCCCGGGCAAATGCCCGAGGGTCTTTTATTAAAAGTTATTTACTAGTGGAGTCTCACTTCATAACAACGGTATCGCTGTAAGCGCCGCAGACAACCTTATAGGTCTGGCCACTGGCCATAGAACCGGACAGGTCAGCAGTGGGAGCCTTGGTGCCATCAGCAGCAACGGTGAAGTTACCGACGGCCACATAACCATTGTCACGCAGCTGATACAGGGTAACCTCAAAGTTGCTACCAGCAGCAACAGAACTGCTCAGAGACAGAGTTACAACACCAGTGTCAGCAATGGAAACACCAGTCACCTTGCCGTTGTTGGGAGTGCTGCCATCATCGCTGTCAAAGCCGATAGCATCAGCGCTATTGATCACAATGTACTCGGCAGTACCCTTGTCGTTCAGGACAGCAGACACCCAACCCTCAAAGGCGGTCTTATCGTTCAGAGAATCCAGAGCCTGAGAAATGGTGGTGTAAGCAGTGTAGGTCAGACGGGTGATACCAGTGTTGGACACTTCCTCCTGAACCACGATCACAGGAGCACCAGTCTCCAGGGTCAGGCCCACATCGGAGGTAGCACCGTACAGAGTACGGCCAGCAACGGTGAAGTTGGCCTTGTAGCCGGAGTTCCATCTCAGGCTATACAGGGTCTCATTACCGGCATCGATAACAGTGCCCCAATCGCTGGCACCGTAGACCTTATCGGTAGCGTTGCCGTCGTTCATCACAGAAGCAGCGATGACATAGCCATCCACGTCATAGGTCAGCTTCATCAGGCCGTTCTTGTCGGCGCCGCACTGAGCCTGGATGGCGCTGATGACGGACTGATACTTGGTCTTAACGGTCAGGGTCTTGATCTCGCCGTCAACAACAGCGGTGAAGTCCCAGTAGTAGTTGTCGTTGCTGTCGACATACTCGTTCTCAGCGCCCTCCAGGACGTAAGCGTAGTTGTCGGTAGCGTTGGCATCCTCGCCCACCACAATGGCACCGATGATGTACAGATCCTCATCATACACAGCCATGATAGCAGGATCGTTGGTCAGAGCATTGTCGTCAGCCTTGAAGACCTTCAGATCCACATTCTGAACGCCAGTATAGGTGCCGGTAACCTTAGTGATGCCCATAGCGGTGTTCAGATCCACGGCACCGGTGTCCACGGTGATGTAGACAGAGTCATCGTTGCCGTAGGCAACCTTAGAGTTGTCAATCACACGGACGTTGGCGCTGTTGATCTTGGTGTCGCTAGAGGTAGCGGCCTGGGAAGCCCAGCGGTTAGCGGCCACAGGAGCCAGGGTGTAGATGGTCTCGCCGTTCTTCTCAGTGGTGTTGTAGGTGAACCACATGTTGTACTCGGAAGAGCCAGTACCCTTGTCAGAAGGAGTGACGTTCTTGCCGTCCTTCAGGTCGGGGTAATCAGCATTCTGGGTGTCCTTATCCAGATTATCCTGAGTAGCGGTGACATCGATCTTGATCTCGCTGAAGGTGCCATCCAGGAAGATAGCGCCGGCGTCAGCGGTAGTAACAGCCAGGTTGCTGCCGTTGAGGTCGTAACCGGTCAGGAACAGGTAGTTGGCCTCACCGGAGTAGATCTCGGTGCCGATGATATAGCCGTACTTATCCAGATACACGTTGTAAGTGTAGTTGGTCAGAGCGGTCTTATCATACGCCTTCAGAGGATCAGCGTTGTACACAGTTCCCTTCTTGGCATAGTCGTACTGAGTGCCATCAGCCACCACATAGGAGTTGACGGAGTACTTGCTCAGGGTGGTATCGCTCATGACCTCGGGATCAGCGACAGTGACAATGTCATACTTGCCGTTGGAGTTTTCGGCCACGTTCACGACCACAAAGTCCTCTTCCTTGTACTTCTCAATACCAGGAATGTCGGCCAGAGAAACGGTGGTGGTGTTGAACACATAACCATCGTTCTGCTTTACATCGAGAGACAGGTTCTCCTTCTTCTCGTTGTAATCAGCAGTGGCCTGAGCCAGATAGGTATTGATAGTGGTGATGGTGATCTCCTCTTCCTCGTTGTCCACAAACACCTGAGTCAGAGCACCGTTGCCGGTGGTAGTATACTTGGTGTCATTGGTGCGGATCATGTTGGAAGACTTGATGACATCAGAGGTCTTGCCGTCCACATAGTAGGCAAAGTCATAGGCCTTGATGGCGCTGGAGGTCAGAGTGTTGTACAGATCCTCGCCGGTAACACCGGTGGTGTACTCCTTGACCAGCAGGGACCAATCAACATAGGTGCCGATCTTCTGGGCCTTGTAACTCCAGGTGAAAGCGGGACGATCGAACTCGTCGGCATCGGGAGCCTTGCGCAGCTGGCCGTCGTACAGTTCCTCACCCAGCTGGATGTAGTACTGACCCTGCTCAGAGATGTCGGTCTTGCCGCTCACCAGGGTGTTGTACTTCTTATCGGTGCCAGTCTTGGGGGTGTACTCAGCGCGGTAGCCAACGGTCACATCACCGATCTGGATGCCCTTGTCGCCGGTGAAGTACACGGTCTTGGCCTGCAGGCCGTTCAGTACCAGCTGAGCCACCTGACCACGGGTCAGAGCGCTCTCGGCGCTGGCATTGATCTGATCAAACAGGTTGATGTAGGAAGCCTGGCGGATGGTAGCAACCTGCCAGTCAGAGCCGAAGTCCTCGGCATTCTCGAAGTAGCCCAGAGCCTTCATGATCATCAGGCTGGCCTGAGCAGCGGTCACCTTCTGGTCGCCGCCGAACTGGCCGTTGCCGATACCGGCGACCACGCCCTCGGCGGCACAAGCGGCCACGTAGGGAGCGGCCCACTCGGGCACGTCAGTAAAGGGATTGGTACCACGATAGTAGTCGTAGTCCAGGTTCAGCAGGTGGGCCATGATGACGGCCATCTCGTTACGGGTGATGCTTCCATCAGGATTAAAGTTCCCGTTCTGATCGCCGGTCATGATACCCACAGCCTGCAGGACCTCGATGGCTTCCTGATTCTTGTTGGAATCATCGACGTCCTGATAGCCCGCAGCGCTGCCGCCCATGACCAGCATACCCAGAACCAGGGTAGAGGACAGGAGCAGGCTGAGAGCACGCTTCAGGTTTCTCATTGGAAATTCCTCCTTTTTTATTCAGGAAGGAGTGTTTTCTCCTAAATATTGGCCGAAAAGCGAACTTTTTTGCCAAAATCGCAAAGCATAACGACCCTTACACACATAAAATGGTTGCATATTCCAATATAAAAATTGATTTAGTAGCAAAAATAAAAGTAAAAAGTTAATTTGGTAGACATTTGGTAGACATATCTTTCCAATTTATAAATAGAACTTACCGTAATCCCTTGTCTTGCAAGGGTTTGCGGGGGTTTTATGGTAGACATTTGGTAGACCTGTGGTAGACTAAGGCATAAAAAATCCCGCCTGCAAAAGAGCATGGCGGGACGTAATTACCAATATTTGTATAAGATTATGCACTCGCAGACTGATTCCCGCCATAGGTGAACGCTACTTTTTAAGGAGGAACCTTTATGGCGAGCAATTACACGGAACATTACGGACTGTGCCAGTGGGATGCTGCAGATCAAGTGTTAAGGGAGGAATTCAATCAGGATAATAAGAAAATTGATGGCGCTTTGGCTACGATTCCGCAATTAGTTTTTGGTTCATATGTGGGAAACGGTAGCGCTACGCGGAAAATTGAATTAGACTTTACACCAGCTGTGCTATTTGTTGTGGCAAAGGACGGTATGACCTTCCGTGAAATCAACGGATCTTCTCAGTTTTGCGGGGGTCTAGTATTTAAAGATGAACCTGCCTTGGATGTATACCGTGACCGTATGATCCTGGAAATTTGTGAAAATGGATTTCATGTTGCATATAACGTTGATAATTCGCTTTATCTTTACACCAATGAGCCTGATATGAAATATCATTACATAGCACTAAGATAAGCATTATGCCCCCTGCGGAAACTCCGCAGGGGGCATAATTAGCTTTGGACGCTCTGTTAAATATCAGATCGCGGCAGTCGCGCTGATGTAAACATACAGAGTGGTCAGCGTATTGGTATCCTCATTTACCTGAGCAAAGTAGTTACCAGTCAGCTTGTAGCCCTTCAGCATGGTGTACAGAGTGTTGGCAGAGATATTGGCAGAAACCTCATAGCTCTTGCCAGCATCAACCTTGACATTGCTGTCGGCAGCAATCAGATAGATCTTGCAGTTCTGATCCACAACAAAGTTATCCTTCCAAGTGGTCAGGATGCCATCCTCATAGCCGATGCCGGAGGAAGAACCACCACTCAGAGTAACCTGGCTGTAGTCATCGTTGCTGTCAACCACGTTCATGCTGTCCACGTAGCCATTTTCATCGTACTTCACATCAGTATACAGGGTGAAGCAGGTCTCGCTGTTGCTGAAGTTCTCACCCAGATTGATGGTCTTCTCCTCGCCGTTGACAATGGCCTTGTAGGTGTAGTAGTCGTTCTTGTCAGCGTCCTTGTTGGTGCTGTCATACTTCAGCAGATAGACAAAGTCGCTGCTGGTAGTAGTGGCATCATCAATCTTGGCATCGCTGGCATCAATGAAGACGTACTTAGCAAAAGCGGAGTTGCTGCTGACAACATAGTTGGCAGTTACGGTCTTGCCGGTGTTAGCCTTAATGGTGGGAACCTTGCTCACACCAGTGTAGACGGCCACGTTGTCATCATCGTCCACCACCACAAAGACGGTGGAATTGTTAGCCTTGATAGCGGTACCAGTGCCCTTATCAATGCCGATAGTCACGTTGCCGTTCTTCACCAGAGTACCAGCAGTGGTAGAAGTAACAGAGCCGGTGTTGTTCTCGGCAGAGCCAGCAGTCAGTTTGGTGAGGGTATAGACCTCGCTGCTGTTGACAGTGTAGGCGTACCAAGCGCCGGTGGTATTGTTAGTAACAGAGCTATCATCGCTGAACTTGTTCTTCAGGTTAATGGTCTTATGGGTGCCATCCATGAAGTAAGCGTCACCCACATAGTCCTTGGAATTGAAAGCGCCCTGAGAGCCGATCTCAGCGATATACACGTACTTGTTCGCGGCAATAGTGGCCTCATCCACGTACATGATATAGCCGTTGTTATCAACGATCACGGTGGTCTGCTCACCAATCTCGAAGCTCACATTCTTGTCGTGGCCGGAGTCGGTGGGAGCAGAGAAGCTGTACTCATACTTGGTACCATCAATGGTAACATTGTTGCCAACGCTGTAGCTGTTCACGGTACCGGTGATGACAGTGGCAGGCTCAACAGACTGGATCTCCTTATTGGAGTCGGTGCTACCAGCCAGGGTAACCAGCAGGTAGTCGTCTTCCTTCACATTCTTAACGGCAAAGTCGTCAGAAGAAATGGGAGTCTCACCGGCCTTCAGAGAAACGCCCACAGTACCAACCAGGTTGGCAGCCACGGACTCGTTCTTGCTGTTGTAATCGTCAGAGGCCTTCATCAGGTAAGTGTTGACAATCACGATGTCCACATCGTTGGTATCATTGTCAATGTAAACCTCAACGGAGCTGCTGTTACCGGTAGCGGCAGGATTGCCGATGGAAGCGGTATTGTTCTTATCAATGTAGTCAGTAACATTGGGGGAAGCAATAGACTTACCATCAACAGTTACAGTCAGAGTAGAGGGGTTCTGGCTCTTGGTCAGATCGTCATAAACACTCTTACCAACCAGATTGTACAGGTCCGCACGGGAAACCTTGCTGGTGTAAGTGGCATCTGCCTTATCGGAATAAGTGCCGACGGTGACGGTCTTGTACTTCCACTGATCGGCAGCGCGGCCAAAGTTGTCAGAGGTGGCAGTCTTCTTCAGATCATTGCCATAGAGCTCCTCAGCCAGCTGCAGGGTGCTGTCGTCAGAGCCAGCAGTGGTGGTGTAGTCATAGCCGCCCTTGGCAGCGCGGTTGCTGTACTCACTGCGGTAGTTCATCTGAATGGTGGTGCCGTCGGGGAGCTTGACCTCAGTGCCCAGCTCGCCGGTGAAGTCCACCATGGTAGCCTCCAGAGTGTTCAGAGCCAGCTGAGCAACCTGGTTGCGGGTCAGAGCATCAGTAGCGTTGGAATTCACACCATCATACAGGTTGATCTTGGAAGCCTGCTTAATGGTGGCCAGCTGCCAATCCTGCTCGAAGTCGCCCTGATACTGGAAGTAGCCCAGAGCCTTCATCATCATCAGGCCAGCCTGAGCAGCGGTAACAGTATCATTGGCACCGTATGTAGTAGAGTTGTAGCCGGCAATGATGCCGTTCGCCTGGCAGGCAGCTACGTACTTGGAAGCCCACTCGGGCACGTCGGTGAAGCTGGTCTTGGCTCCAGTGTAGTAGTCATAGTCCAGATTCAGCAGGTTAGCCATAATGGCTGCCATCTCGGCACGAGTAACGGTCTTGTCAGGATTAAAGTTCCCGTTTTCGTCACCGACCATGACAGAGACAGCCTTCATGACTTCGATGGCTTCCTCGTTATGAGTGGAAGTGACATCGGTGTAGCTCGCAGCGCTGGAACCCATGACCAGCATACCAAGAACCATGGCAGAGGACAGGAGCAGGCTGAGAGCACGCTTCAGGTTTCTCATTGGAAATTCCTCCTTTTTTATTCAGTAAGAGGAGTTTTTTAGCAAATCTTGGTCAAAAATGCGACTTTTTGACTGCATTCGCAAAGCATAACTCCCCTTGCCTGTACACGTATCATACTCCATCGAACCCGGTTCGTCAACGGGTTTTGATCAAGTGTAACACAACCGTAACATTGCGTCAGAATTGTTACAATGCGGCCTTTTGAGGATTTCCATGGGCTTTTTCCCCAAAAATGTTCTTGGAGGATTTTTCCTTTTGGGCACAGTGCCCAGCTTTCCCGGTTTTATACCTGCTTTTTTTGCGGAGGGGTAAAATCGGCCCAAATTGGTAGAAGTTTTGGTGGACATACCCCTTCAAATATGGCAAAAAGCCCCTGGGTGTTGCTCGTACGCGTACACCCAAGGGCTTTTTTTCGAAAAAATGGCTGCGCCACTTTTTCGAGAGGGGATACATGAAAGGTGAGCCTCGATTCCTTACGGAAAAGTCGGCCCACCTTTCATAAAATGACGGTATTTTATTTTACTCCTCTGCCTCCGGGCCGAGGAACTCCTTGCAGGAAGGCTTTATGAGGCGAAATGAAGTTTCGCAGGAAGCTTTTTTGCCTACTTTTTTCTCGAAAAAAGTAGGTTAGACTTCCATGATCACAGGCAGGATCATGGGAGAACGCTTTGTCTTTTTATAAAGGTAGTTGGACAGGTCGCCCTTGATGGTCTGCTTGATGGCCGACCAGTCGGTGGCGTAGCGGATATCTACGCTGAGAATGGAGTCCAACGCCACCTGGCGCAGCTCCTCCATCAGTCCCTCGGACTCCTTTACATATACAAAGCCACGGGTGATGATATCCGGACCGGATACCAGAGCGCCGTCCTCCCCGGACATGGCGGCCACTACCACTACCATACCATCCTCGGCCAGATGGCGGCGGTCACGCAGAACCACGCTGCCCACATCGCCTACGCCGGAACCATCCACGAACACCTTGCCCGCGGTGACGGTCCCAGCCAGCTTGCAGCCCTTGGCCGTAAACTCAATAACCCGGCCAATGTCGCTGATGATCACGTTCCGGGGATCCATGCCCACTTCACAGGCCAGCTTGGCGTGGATCTGGAGCATGCGCTGCTCGCCATGGACGGGAATGAAGTACTTGGGCTTGACCAGAGCGTGAATGATCTTCAGCTCCTCCTGGCAGGCATGGCCGGAGACGTGCAGGGCGCGCTCCCGCTCATTGAGGACCTCTGCCCCCTTGCGGTAGAGCTCGTTGATGACGTTGCCGATGGAGTTCTCATTGCCCGGAATGGCAGAGGCAGAGATAATGATCCGGTCGCCGGGCTGGATATCTACCTGGCGGTGGGTGGAGAAAGCCATACGGCTCAGAGCCGACATGGTCTCTCCCTGGCTGCCAGTGGTAATGATACATACCTTATTCTTCGGCAGAGATTTAATGTGGTTTAGATCCATCAGGACTCCGTCGGGGATATTCATATAGCCCAGTTCCGTGGAGACCTTCATAATATTCTCCATAGAACGGCCAGTGACCGCTACCTTTCGGCCATAGCGGGAGGCTACATCGATGATCTGCTGGATGCGGTCCACGTTGGAGGCAAAGGTGGTGACGATAATGCGCTCCTCACAGCCACGGAACAGGGCGTCAAAGGAGGCGCCTACGCTGCGCTCGGTACGGGTAAAGCCGGGACGCTCCACATTGGTGGAGTCGGCCAACAGTGCCAGCACACCCTCGTTGCCCAGCTGGCCCAGGCGGGCCAGGTCGATCATGCCGCCCTGGATGGGGGTAGCGTCGATCTTGAAGTCTCCGGTATGCACGCAGACACCCAGAGGGCAGCGGATAGCAAAGGCCACCGCATCGGCAATGGAGTGGTTGACGTGGATGAACTCCACGGAGAATTTGCCCGCCTGGATGACGTTGCCCGCCTCGCAGGTAATGAGCTTAGTCTTGGAGAGCAGTCGGTGCTCCTCCAGCTTTAATTTAATGAGGCCCGCGCTCATGCGGGTGGCATAGATGGGGGCATTCACCGAGCGCAGGACATAGGGCAAAGCACCGATGTGGTCCTCGTGTCCATGGGTGATAAAAATGCCCCGGATCTTGCTCTGATTTTTAATAAGGTAGCTGACATCGGGAATAACCACGTCGATACCGTACATGTCATCGTCCGGGAAGCCCATGCCGCAGTCCACGACAATAATGTCGTTGCCATACTCGTAAACAGTCAGGTTCTTACCGATCTCATTGAGACCGCCCAGAGAAATAATTTTCAGTTTTTCAGCCATAATAACTCCTTTACTGTAATATAAGTGAACTTTAATACTTTTTGTATCTCTGGACGCATGGCGAAAGACCGTGCCCGCGCACGGAAAACAGACGGAAGGTCCCTCTGCCCCGGCCCTGCTTCGCCGCGGGAGGTGAGAGATTCTTTCGCCTTTTACGTCCTGTTTTCTTTTTGTACGCGCCTTTCGTCCTGTCACCGCCAGCGCGTCACCAATTAAACCCAGAGCCGCTTTTATCCGCAACTCCGGCACACTGTCTGCAGCATTCGCCCGTTTTTCTCCGAACTGCGCTGCAATGGTTGTTTTAGTATAGCACAACTCTCCCAAAATGTATACCACCCAGGGTGGATCTGCCAAAAAGTTTGTGATTGTGACCATGATCGGGCCATTTCTCCGGTTAATTTTGGTCCACCTCTTGTCCCCTCCCTGGAAATATGGTATACTTTTCCTACAAAATATACAGTCGGAAGGAGGGACTCCCATGGATCGGTTTGAGCTAGCTCCGCCGCACTTCGCCACCTTTGGACAGTATGGGCAAAAAATATGCTTATGGCGCATATTATGCGAGAAATTCCGCATTTTGCTCCGTCAAATCGGTTATTCTTTAACTGCTCCATCTTCAATAACCGCTGTGGCGGTATCTTCCCGAACTTTGCCGTTTTTGCCCGTATGGGAGGTTGATGAATGAATATTCAGATCTTCGGCGCTTCCAAAAGCTTCGATACCAAAAAGGCAGAGCGCTGGTTTAAAGAACGGCGTATTAAGTTTCAGGCTATCGATGTGCGGAAGTACGGTATGAGCCGCGGAGAATTGTCCAGCGTACGGCAAGCGGTGGGTCTGGAAGCAATGATAGATCCCAAACATCCAGATTATACCCTGCTGGAATACCTGACTTCGGATCAGGCCAAGCTGGATAAGCTTTACGAAGATCCCACGCTGCTTAATCTCCCCATTGTCCGCAACGGAAAACAGGCCACTGTGGGCTACTGCCCGCAAATCTGGGAATCCTGGTCCTGACAGGCCCGGTTTCCCATCGTTTATCGGATTTTTCTTCCCCCGCGCTAACAGGCGGGTTCGGGGTGTCTGCTTATACTGCCCCAAAACACTGCCGCCCGCCTTTCCCCAGGAGAGAGAGGAGGTCCCCCATGAAACGTATCCTGATTGTAGACAGTGATATGGCTGTCCGCGGCCAAATCGGCCGCCACGCACGCCTGGAGGGATACGAGGTCGCGGAGGCCGGTGATGGCTACACCGCGGTTTCCATGTGCCGCCAAAATGCGTTTGATATTATTATTTTGGCTATTCTTTTACCGGAAATGGATGGATTTTCGGTATGTCAAACGATTCGCAGCTTTTCTCAGGTCCCTATTTTAATGCTTACCGAGCGCACCAGCGAACAAGACCGTATTCACGGCCTGGAACTGGGCGCCGATGATTATATGACGAAACCCTTTTCCCCCAGAGAATTGATGCTGCGCATATCTGCTATCTTAAAGCGGGGCAAGTCCTTGGATTCCTTAGAGCCCCAATCCATTGAACGAGACGGAATTTATATCGACCTGACCGCCCGCCGTGTCCTTGTAGACGGCACGCTTGTCAGCCTCACCCCAAAAGAATTTGATCTTCTGACCCTGCTGGCCAGCCACCCAGATGTGGTATTTTCGCGAAAAAAATTACTGGATACAGTCTGGGGCGGCGAATTGCCTGAGGATACCCGCACATTGGATACGCATATCAAGCAAGTACGTCACGCAATTTCTCCGTACAGCGACCGCATTGTTACTCTGCGCGGCGTAGGATATCGCTTCGAAAAAACCTAAAGTTTTCCAACACCGTCTACCAATCGTCTACCAAAGGTCTACCAAGCACTGCTTTGAAACCCTTGCGACACAAGGGTTTCAAAGCAGTGCTTTTTTTCTCTTTCTTCTTGTGTCTACCAAATGTCTACCATATCAACTTTTTTAATCCAACTTTATTGCTTTATTGGATTTTTTGTTGGAATATGAAACCATTTTATGTATGTAAGGGTCGTTATGCTTTGCGATTTTGGCAAAAAAGTTCGCTTTTCGGCCAATATTTAGGAGAAAACACTCCTTCCTGAATAAAAAAGGAGGAATTTCCAATGAGAAACCTGAAGCGTGCTCTCAGCCTGCTCCTGTCCTCTACCATGGTTCTTGGTATGCTGGTCATGGGCTCCAGCGCTGCGGGCTACAAGGATGTCGATGCTTCCAACAAGAATCAGGAAGCCATCGAGGTCCTTCAGGCTGTCGGCGTCATGTCTGGCGTTGACAACGAGGGTAACTTTGATCCCGACGGAAGCGTTACCCGTAACCAGATGGCCGTTATCATGGCTCATCTGCTGAAGCTGGACTACGACTATTATCGTGGTACCAATCCCTTTACTGACGTGCCCGATTGGGCCGCTCCCTACGTGGCCGCTTGTGCTGCTGAGGGCGTGATCGCCGGCATCGGCAACAACCAGTTCGGTGGCGATATGAAGGTCACCGCTGCTCAGGCCAGCCTGATGATCATGAAGGCTCTGGGCTACTTCCAGAACGCCGAGGACTTCGGTACCGACTGGCAGGTTGCTACCATTCGTCAGGCTTCCTACATCAATCTGTTTGCCAACATTAATTCCGATGCTGATAGCGCTCTGACCCGTGCTCAGGTGGCTCAGCTGGTACTGAATGGCCTGAAAGCTCAGATGGTTGACTTCACCGGCGACAAGGGTATCCAGATCGGCGATGTGACTGTCGGTTACCGCGCTGAGTACACTGCCCGCACCAATGCCAATAAGAAGTACAACAGCATCGATACCGGTAAGACTGACATTGCTGGTAACAATCAGTACTACGTTCAGCTGGGTGAGGAACTGTACAACGGCGACCTGAAGCTGGCTGACAATGAGGCTGACGTGTTTGGCCGTCCTGCTCACACCTGGAGCTTTGACGGTGAGAAGATCGGGACCTATGTCAACTACGACCTGATGGTCAAGGAGTACACCACTGCCGCTACCGGCAAGGAGCTGTACGAGGCTGTCGGCAAGACCGCTTTTGACAAGTACGACTTCGAGTCCTATGTAAATGGCAAGGACAGTGATCTGTACAAGCAGATTTCCAAGGACAACAAGAAGGAAGTTACCAACACTGCTGATGGTGCTCTGACTCAGGTGTTCGTGGATTCTGAAAAGGAAGAGGTCATTGTTACTGTTATCAACACTTATCTGGCTCAGGCCACTATGGATTACAACGAGAAGAAGGACTCTGTTTCCTTCAAGATCTATGGCCTGAACGAGATCACCAAGTCTGTTTCTGGCGATGATTTTGCTATTGCTGACATCTCCAAGGACGACTTCGTTCTGGTGACCTATGCTGACGACGAGATCCAGACCATCTCCGATGTGGAGATTCTGTCCAAGGTCGAGATCAGCACCTTCAGCACCAGCGGCGACAAGGTCACTGCTGTGACCGTGGACGGCACCAAGTATAACGATTCCGCCATGCTGAAGTATAATGATGAGGTTCTGAAGCAGTATGCTAACACCAACCTGAAGGACACCACCTACAATGTCTATCTGGATCAATACGGCTATGTGATTGGTGTTGACGTTGTTGAGGGCGTTGATAACTACGTCTTCATCACTGGTGTGGACGGCAACAGCAGCAACCTGGCCACCGCTAACTTCGACGCCAATGCTATCTTCATGGATGGTACCAGCCAGGTCATCAAGGTCAAGAATAACGGCGAAGTCAAGGGCGGCGCTGTGATTAACAAGTGGTACACTTATACCAAGAACAGCAGCGACGTTTACACTCTGAACCTTGTTGAGGATGACAGCGCCATTATTGGTGTTGACGATGCCGACAAGGCTGCTCAGGCTCACAGCACTGCTGCTGAGGTTACCCAGATCGATAAGAACCATGTCTCCCTGAAGGGCATTGGTGGCGACGCTCGCGTTTACGGTAACGACGAGTCCATCTACCTGCTGGCTGAGCTGGATCGGGTCAAGAAGACCGGCGCTGACAACAAGTATGCTGTGATCACCGGTGTTGATGAGGTTGTTACCGGCATCGACAACGCCAGCTTCGAGCTCTACAACAAGGCCAACGCTTGGGATGCTGTCAAGACTGACGAGAGCGATGCCAAGCCCGCCGACGCTAACATTTCCTTCGGCGCTTATACCCTGTATGATGATAACGGCTATGTGATTGCTTCCGTAGTCGTGGGCGAGAGCAGCAGCATCTCCTCCAAGATTGCCTATGTGAACAGCGATAGTCTGAAGGACGAGAGCTACGATAAGACCGCTGATGAGTGGACCCGTACCCGCGAGGTTATTATCAATGGTGAGGCTGTTGTTCTGCAGGAGGTTCGCGATGATAACTCCTCCACTCTGAAGGGTCTGGATGAGGACACTTGGTATACCATTAAGTACGATGCCAACGGCAATGTGAAGGACGCTGTTAAGCTGGGTGCGAAGGACAACTATGTCACCGGTTCCAATGCCATTAATGAGGCTGTAAAGCTCATTGAGAAGGAAGAGGATACCATCGTGGTGACCGCTCCTGCTGATCATCAGTACACTCTGAAGGGCAGCACTCTGTACGACAACACCGACAAGAAGCTGGGCTTCCGTGTCGATTCCAACGTCAACATTGTTCTGATGCAGACTGTCAAGAACAAGACTACCACTGAGTACTACACCGGCATTGACGCTCTGGATTCCATCCTGAACGAGCTGAATGAGGTTTCCGAGAAGGTCTACAACTACACCTTCCACGCTGTAATTGAGAATGGTCGCGCTACCAGCGTAATCATTGATGACCACACTCAGGATACCGATTATCAGGGCCCCGATGGCGGTAGCAGCGATGCCAATGTGATCAAGCTGTCCAGCCAGAATAATGCCCTGGAGACTGGTGCTAAGATTGAACTGAAGAACGCTGTCTCCAAGGATACCACCTATGAAGTGCAGCTCCAGATGATGAACAATGATGGTGATTGGCGCAACGTTGATACCATCAAAGTTCTGGTCAAGAGCGGAGATAAGTACGGCTTTACTCCTATTACTGGTATCTCCGGTAACCAGCAGTATCGCTTGGTCTATGGTGAGCTGACTGCTCTGCTGAGCAAGTAATGCTCTTAAAAGACCATTAAGGCTTAAAAAAGGTCCCCGAGCTTTGTGCCCGGGGACCTTTCTCTCATACGACATTTCGCTTTAAGCCCAAAGCCCAATATTGCTTGGATTTGCTGTTCATCTGATACCGGGCATCCACGCCATTGACCAGAGACATCTGTGCTTCGTTCCATGTAACATTTGTGTCATCGACAAAACTTTCGTCATAGATTTTATCCTGTGCCACCAGCAGCGGAGTTTTATTTCCGCCTAGGCCAGTTATCAGGGCCAGATCTCCGACGATAAAATAGACATCCGGCATCTGGCTAAAGGTAATTTTTGTAGCCTTGCCTGTACCATATGTGCCCGTGCCCGTGTAGGTAATCAGTTCCATCTGACAGTTCCCTGCCGTTGCCGCTACGGCCGCTACTGCACTTTCCAATGTAATGTCCTTATCTGCCAAAGTTTTCAATGTTTCATCGATTTTCTCGTGATCCTGATTAAATTCCTCCCTCCGTACCTGGTCCGTGGCCTCCCACTGGCACAGGCCATAGTGTTCCGTGTAATTGCTCGCCATAGGTGCTCCTCCTTCAAAAGTAGCGTTCATCTATGGCAGAAATCCGCCTGCAAGTGCATAATCTTATACAAATACTGGTAATTACGCCCTGCCATGCCTGTTTCCGTGTGCGGGGCTGCTGTTTTCTTCCAGGAAACTTGTTTGGTAGCCTAAATCTCTCCCCTAGAAAGAATTGTGCAAATGCAATAAAAACATTGAAAAGCATATGGAAAGTTTATGGTCAATATGATATAATATCCACAACAAATAGAAAGAAGGTCCTAGCTTTATAACTGGTTATGGTTCAAAAAGGAGGGGCGTAGGATGGGTGGATCCTGGTTCGCGCACGGAGCAGATGAAGTTCGAGAGTTGTCGTTCTTGTTTTGCGGCCGCCAGAATTGTCAACCTGGAGAGGCGGTTGGCCCCGCAGTGCGGGAGCACTATGTGATGCACTATTGCTTGTCGGGACGGGGAGTATACCGGGCTCAGGGAGTAAAGTATGAGATCGGTCCGGGAGACGGATTTTTGATTCTGCCCGGTGAACTCAGCTCCTATCAGGCAGATTCCCAGCAGCCCTGGAACCATATTTGGGTAGGCTTTACCGGAAGCCGGGCGGCGGACTATCTCAAGTGCTGCGGCTTGGGAAAGGAGCGGCGTACCTTCCAGTGCGCCCAGTCCCAACAGCTGGAGGACTGTGTGCAGGCCATGCTGGGCTTTGATACCGCCGGAGCGGGCAACGAATTGCTGCTGCTGGGAGAGCTGTATGTATTTTTGGGCTGGATTGCCCAGTCGGCGCAGAGCTCCGTCCGGCGCAGTCGGGAGACAGCGTCGGAGTATGTGGAGCTGGCCATGGAGTATATCCGAAACCACTTCCAGGAGGATCTCACGGTGGCCAAGCTGGCCCGGTATGTGGGGCTTAACCGCAGCTATCTGACCACAGTATTCCAAAACACTATCAACATGTCGCCCCAGCAGTATCTGATGCGGTTCCGCATGGAATGGGCAGCCAACATGCTGAGTGAAAACAAACTGACGGTAGGTGAGATCGCACGCTCCTGCGGCTATCCCGATCCCCTTACCTTCTCTAAGGCGTTTAAGCGCACTTTGGGAGTCACCCCCACCCAGTATCGCCGGGAGCATGAAGAACAGCCCTAGAACGGCTTATTGTGCGGGGACAGGTTTTCATTGTCATTTTCCGGAAGAGTCGCTATAATATGAAATATACCCTGCATGAAGGGCCGGCCTCCGCCGGTCCCCCGCGAGGGAACAGTCCAGACAGGAGGCGCGCCATATGAGCAACTATGTTATTTCCATCAGCCGTGAATTTGGAAGCGGCGGAAGATTGATCGGGAAGAGGTTGGCCGCCCGGCTGGGAATCCCGTGTTATGACCGTACTTTGATCCAGAAGACTTCGGAGAAGAGCGGCCTTTCCCCGGAATTCATTGCTCGGGCAGAGGAACGGGCAAGAAGCCGCTTTCACCTTACCTTTACGCCCATTGGTATCGGAATTCCCACCTACACCCAGCAGGGAGTGCCGGTAAGCCTCCAGGCTTTTTTTGCCCAGGCCGAAGTGATTCGGGAGCTGGCTGACCAGGGACCATGTGTCATTGTGGGCCGCTGCAGCGACTATGTGCTGGGAGAGCGTCCGGAGTGCCTGAAAGTGTTTGTCCATGCGCCCCTGGAGGACCGGGTGGTGCGGTGTGTGGAGGAATACCACATCCCCACCAGCAACATGTCCGAACGGATTCGGGATATGGACCGGGGCCGGTCGAACTACTATAACTACTACACCGGTCACACCTGGGGCGAGATGCGCCGGTATGACCTGACCATCAACTCCAGCGTGACCGGCATCGAGGGAGCGGTGGATCTCATCGCCGCACTGGTTCGTCTGCGTACCGCCCAGGCGGAGATGGCCGAGTGAGTTTTCAGAACTACCAAGGAGAAAAGCATATCCCAAAGGTCCAGATTTCCGGCCAAGCGGGCGGACTGGAACGCTATATCCGCGCGGTAGAGCGAGTAGGAGCGATTCCGGTGCCTGGGATTTGTCCCATACCTGATCCCAGCTGCGATGCTTTGGTGCTGTGCGGCGGAGGCGATATGGACCCGGTCCTGTTTGGACAGGAGAACCGGGGTTCCAATCCGCCAGACCGGGAGCGGGACCGGGCGGAGCTGGCTCTGGCGGAGGCTTTCCTGACCTGGGAACGCCCAGTGCTGGGAATTTGCCGGGGGATGCAGGTGCTCAACGTGTTTCTGGGAGGCACGCTGATCCAGGACCTGCAGCCCGCTTGGCGAGTGCGCCACCAGGGAGAGGAAGATGTCTACCACCCGATCTGCTGTGAGCCGGGAAGCCTGCTGGAGCGGCTTCTGGGGCCTTGTCCCGTAGTCAACAGTGCCCATCATCAGGCGGTAGACCGTCTGGGACATGACCTGACAGCCACCGCTTGGGCGCCGGAGGGATTTACAGAAGGAATCGAACATAGCTGCCTGCCTGTGCTGGGGGTGCAGTTTCATCCGGAACGTCTGTCCGGGCCGGGCCGGGGCGAGGGAAGAGCCCTATTTGAATGGCTCATTTCTTGTATTGAAGCATAAAAATGGAGGAAACCATTTGGTTTCCTCCATTTTTCTTATTTTGCAACCACAATGCGGATGCGTCCGCCGTTGCTTTCTGCCTTGTCATACCAACCGGTGAGGCTCAGTCCCTTCTCCTGGACCCGCTGGGCGGAGGAGAGGTAGTAGGAGCCGTTGCGGTATTCGTAGACCACCACGTTGTCTGCCATGGTGTAGGAGCGGTTGCTGGCGATGAGCTGATTTCCGCTGATGCTGGTGGCAGTCACCTTGGTGAGGTTGTAGATCTTGTCGGGGTTGGTAAGGTCGCCCTTGATCATCACACCGCCGGTGCTGACGGGGAAGCCGGTGGTGATGTTGGGTAGGGTGTAGGTGGTGCCGCCCACATCATACACATAGGTGTAGTAGTTGGTCAGGCCGCCGGAGGGGAGTACATCCATCCGGGTCAGCAGGCCGTAGCTGTAATTGTCGCCGGTAACATCGTTCAGAATCAGACGGTCGATCTCACCGCTGCCGTTCATGGTGTAGTAGCTGACCATATCCTGGGTGAGATTGATGCCGGCCAGGCGGCTGGCAAAGACCCGGGTTCCGGAGTTCTCGTATACGTCCAGAATTTCCACGCCGTCAGCCAGAGGGGTGGAGCCGATTTTGCTGCCGTCGCTGCTGACCTTGCCGGAGAGCTTTGCAGCCTGCAGGCGCTTGAGGGAGACGGTGCCGTCTGCGGCAATATTCACGCCTACCAGATCGCCTACCTCGTAGGTGTGGGTGGTACACTCGTAGTTGTAGGAGTTGCCGTCGGTAGCCAAAAGGGTAATGGTATCGGCGGTGTAGGAGGAGTGGTAACCGTCGGAGTAAGACTCCCGGGTGACCTTGGTGACCACACCGCAGCGCTCCGAGGTGGTGGCAATGGGGTCGGTGACAGCGGCTACCTTGCCCTGACGGCCGAGGAGCAGAGAGACTGTGTCGCCCAGGTCATAGGTGCCCAGATCGGACAGAGCATAGACGGCAGCCGCGCTGTCCAGCTCATAGGAGTGTCCGCCGATGGTCACTGCAGTGGGAGCAGCGGTGTTGGGGGTGATGGCCTGAATGGTGCCCACCACCTTGTCCGAGTAGACCCACAGGGTGCGCATGGACTGGCACCAGTAGACCACATCGTACTCCTGCACCTTGCTCAGGGAGGAGGCCTCGCCGTCCCGGGTCACAGTAACGCCCGAGAGGGAGAAGGGAATGGAGGACTGCCAGTTGCCGGTGGCTACCAGGGGACCGTCCATCACGCCGTTGATCAGAGCAACCAGATCCACCTCACCGGCGGCATTGAGGGAGTGTCCCAGAGAATTGATGTACGGAGTGCCGGATTTGGTGTTGGTGGAGAGCATGTTGTAGAAGAGATACATAGCGTCGTAGCGGGTGAGCACGTCGCTGCTGTTCTGGGCTTTGAGCCCCCGGTCCAGCTTCAGGCTGTGGTAGAGAGCCATCTGCGGGGTGGGGTAGGCGCCGGAAAAGTCCTCGTTGCTGTATCCCAGCAGCTGCAGGACAATGGTCACGCCCTCGGCCAGGGTGATCTGATTGGAGGGGCGGAAGGTACCGTCTGAGTATCCGGTGATAAGCCCGGCGGCCACACCGGCCTCTACAAAGCCAGCCGCCCAATGGGTATAGGGTACGTCAGGGTAGGGGGAGGTGGAAGCCTCTCCCACCTGGTCTCCGTTGGGGGAGGCCTTGACCGCCATGGTGATAAACTCGGCCCGGGTGACGGTGCGGTCCAGCTGCATGTTGCCCTGGCTGTCGCCCACCATAATACCCAGGGCGTTGACTACCTGGGTCACCTCCTGCTGGGCAGGGACTGTGGCGGAGCGGGCGCCGGCCGGCAGTACCAGCATCCCCACGAGCAGGGCAGCGGCAGTGCCGGCGGCGAGAATGGATTTTAACTTCATAAGAGGTCTACCTCCTTGTTATTCATAGCGCAGCGCGTCGATGGGGTTGAGCTTGGCGGCCTTGTTGGCGGGCAGGTAGCCAAACAGGATGCCCACGCCCACCGATACGCCAAAGGCCACGCCAATGGCTCCCAGAGAGACCACGGCGGTAAATTCTGTGGAGCCGGAGCTCATCATACCATCGATGAGAGTACCCGCTACCTTAGCCAGCACGATGCCAAGCACGATGCCGATCAGACCGCCGATGGCAGAGGTGGTGCCAGCCTCAATGATGAACTGTCCGCGAATGTCCCGGCGCTTGGCGCCCAGGGATTTGCGGATACCGATTTCCCGGGTGCGCTCCGAGACGGATACCAGCATGATATTCATAATACCGATGCCGCCTACCAGTAGGGAGATGCCTGCAATGGCCACCAGCACCACCATCATGGTGTCCATCATGGTGTTCATCATGTCCAGCATCTCAGCCGAGGTGACCACCATGTAGTTGCCGTCCTCGCCGTACACTTTATCCAAAAAGGTTTCGATGATGCCGCGGGAGGCGGTGGCGGTGTCCTTGCTGGTGCCGCTGAACATGTAGTTGTCCATGCTGAAGGACATGCCGCCTGCTCCGGCGCCGGCAGTGTCACTGCTCAAGGCGCTGTTAAGCTGCTGGGCGTTGGT
>OKRX01000146.1_pt1 | contig 51905 bp, 61 predicted proteins | sample 1601241 | NCBI WGS metagenome assembly OKRX01 (sample SAMEA3541500, study PRJEB24748) | human gut metagenome | biome: human gut; feature: human-associated habitat; material: faeces | place: China | collected 2012
CCAGCCGGGTTTCTTTCTGTCTGTATTTTAGGAGAGCTCGAACATTCCGTTATAGAGCTGGTAGTATACCCCCTGCTGCTCCAGCAATTCATCATGATTTCCCCGTTCAACAATCTTCCCGTGCTCCAGCACCATGATGGCGTCAGCATTACGGACCGTAGACAGCCGGTGTGCAATGACAAATACCGTGCGTCCCTCCATCAGCTGATCCATCCCCTTTTCAATCAGGGCCTCGGTGCGGGTATCGATGGACGAGGTGGCCTCATCCAGAATGAGCACCGGCGGGTCGGCCACCGCCGCCCGGGCAATGGCCAGCAGCTGCCGCTGTCCCTGAGAGAGATTAGCGCCGTCGGCGGTGACCAGAGTTTCATAACCCTTGGGCAGGCGGCGGATAAAGGAGTCGGCGTTGGCGATGCAGGCCGCCCGCTGGATCTCCTCCATGGTAGCATCCAGTTTCCCGAAGCGGATGTTGTCGGCAATGGTTCCGGTAAACAGGTGGGTGTCCTGGAGAACAATACCTAAAGAACTGCGCAGGGCGCTCTTCTGGATATCCCGCACGTCGATCCCGTCGTAGAGAATGCGTCCCCCCTGTACATCATAAAACCGGTTGATGAGATTGGTGATGGTGGTCTTGCCTGCACCGGTGGAGCCTACAAAGGCAATCTTTTGCCCCGGTTTGGCATACAGACTCACATCTCTCAGCACGGGGTGTCCAGGCTCGTAGCCGAAGTCCACATGCTCAAAGCGCACATCGCCCCGCAGGGGAATATCCTCTCCCTCCGGCTTATGCCAGGCCCAGCCCGGCCCTGCCTTTTCCAGACTCACAGCTCCCTCATCCACCTCAGGAGCTTCATCCATGACCTCAAAGACACGCTCGGCACCTGCCAGCGCAGCCAGCAGGAAGTTGCTCTGTTGGGTAAACTGATTGATGGGCGCGGCGGCCTGACGCACAAAGACCAGATAGCTGGCCAGACTGCCCGCGTCGGTCATCCCTTTCAGTGCCATAATGCCTCCCAGGACAGAGACAATGGCGTAGTTGATATAAGAGATGGTCACCACCGCAGGAATCATGGTGGCGGCATAGCCCTGGGCTCCAGTACCTGCCCGGCGCAGGGCCTCGTTTTTCTCGTCAAAAATCTCCATGCTGGCCTGCTCGTGGTTGAAGACCTGTACCACTTTCTGTCCGTTGACCATCTCCTGGATATAACCATCCAGATCGCCCAGACAGGCCTGCTGTTTGGTGTAGTAAGCCCGGCTGCGGCGGCTGCTGAAGCGGATGTAGGCAAACATGGCCGCATAACACACAACCACCACCAGGGACAGCTGCCAATTGAGTACAAAGAGCAAAATCAGGGTGCCCGTCATCTGAATGAAGCTCTGGATGGCCATGGCAAAGCTGTTGTTCAGCGCATCGGCGATGGTGTCCACGTCGTTGGTGAAGTAACTCATAATATCGCCGTGCCGGCGGGTATCAAAGAAGCGCAGAGGCAAAGTCTGGAGGTGGGCAAACAGATCCCGCCGAATATCCAGCAGCACCTTCTGGGCCGCCCGCACCATGGTCTGAGTATATCCAAAGGAACACAGCACGCCGATCCCATAGATGACCACCGTCAGGGCAATGCCCTGAATCAGGGTCTCCATATTTCCCGACACCAGCGCGTTGACCACCGGACGGATCATGTAGGTGCCCAGCAGATTGGCCGTGGCGCTGACAGCCACCAGCACCCCAACCGCCAGCAGCAGAAACTTGTGCCGTCCCAGGTAGGAGAGGAAGGTCTTTACCGTATAGCCCAGACGCTTGGGCTTTTTCCCGCTGAAGGTTCTAGCCATGGAGCTCCCCTCCTTTCATCTGAGATGCGTAGATCTCCTGGTAGATGGGGTCGCGCTCCAGGAGCTGCTGGTGGGTTCCTACTGCGTGGACCTTGCCGTCATCCAGAATGATGATCTGGTCCGTATTCATCACCGAGGTGATCCGCTGGGCGATGATGATCTTGGTCACACCCTCCAGGCTGGCCAGCTCCCGGCGGATTTTTCCCTCGGTCGCGGTGTCCACTGCACTGGTAGAGTCATCAAAGATGAGCACCTTGGGATGCTTGAGCAACGTGCGAGCGATGCACAGTCGCTGCTTCTGTCCGCCGGAAACATTCACGCCGCCCTGCCCCAAGTCGCTCTTGAGGCCGCCTGGCATTTCCGAGACAAATTCATCGGCGCAGGCCGCTCTGCAGGCTGCCCACAGCTGCTCCTCCTCTGCCTGGGCATCGCCCCAGCGCAGGTTGTCCTCCACTGTACCGGAAAAAAGCACGTTCTTTTGCAGCACAATACCTACCGCGTCCCGCAGGGCGTGGATATCATACTCCCGCACGTCCCGGCCGCCTACCCGGACACTTCCTTCTGTGGCGTCATACAGTCGGGGAATGAGCTGTACCAAGGTGCTCTTGGCCGAGCCGGTACCACCCAGAATGCCCACGGTCTGCCCCGCCTTGATATGCAGGTCTACTTGAGACAAAGCATATTCCTGCGCATCCGCATGGTACTTAAACGATACTCCTTCAAAGTCCACACTGCCGTCGGCCACCTGGGTGACTGCATCCTGGGGCGAGGTGATCTGGGGCTGCTCCTCCAACACCTGGGTAATGCGGTGGACACTGGCCAGAGACCGGGTGAGCAGTAAAAATACGTTGGAGAGCATCATCATGGAATTCATGACCTGAAACACATAGCTGAGAAATCCCGTCAGGTCTCCCACCAAAAGGTCTCCGTCCAGGATCATGTTTCCTCCAAACCACATGATGAGCACGATGGCAGTATACATGGTCAGCTGCAAAGAGGGCAGGTTCAGCACTGCCCGGCGGAAGGTCTCCTTGGAAGTGTCCGCCAGACGGCTGTTGACCACCTGAAAGCGCTCCTCCTCCGCCTCACCCCGGACAAAGGCCTTCACTGCCCGGATGGCTGTCAGGTTCTCCTGCACCACATTGTTCAGCCGGTCCACTGCCTTTTGAAGCTTGCCATACATAGGCGCTACCTTCCGCACGATGCAAAAGAGAATGGCGCCCAGAATGGGGGCACACACGATAAAAATCACGGCCAGCCGGGCGTTCATCCAGAACGACAATCCCACTCCCATCACCAGCATGATAGGGCTGCGCACCAGAGGCCGGAATCCGCCGTTGATGGCGTTTTGCAGCACTGTCACGTCAGTGGTCATCCGAGTAACCAAGGAAGCCGCGTCAAAGTGGTCCAGATTGGCAAAGGAATAGCGCTGAACCTGGGCAAACTGGGCGCGGCGCACCTGGGCTCCCCAACCATAGGATGCCCGGGCAGCAAACCGGGCATAGAGCAGCCCAGTCACCAGGGCACAAAGAGCGCATATCCCCATTTGGCCTCCCTTATAGAGAACGTAATCAATATCCTGATTGGCTACACCCACATCGATGAGGTCTGCCATCAGCACCGGGATCACCAGTTCAAAGCAGGTCTCCACCACAACCAGCAAGGCGCCGATCAGCAGATCCTTTCGATAGGGACCAAGATAGCGCAGCAAACGCTTCAGCTCTCCCATCGCTCTTCCTCCTTCCCCTCCCGGAGATTCCGGTACGCCCGCACCAGGAAGTCCGCAAACTGCTGCCGCTCCTCCGGCGTAAAGCCCTGGAGCATCTGCTCCTCTTCCTGGGCACAGAACTCTGTCCAAGCCTGCACCGCCTGCCGTCCCTTCTCGGTCAGCTCCGCCAGGTCGCCGCGCCGGCTGCTCTCGTCCCTTCTGCGCACCACAAAGCCGCCTCGCTCCAAGGCGTCTATCATCCGGGACACCGCCGCCGGGTCAATCTCAAAATAGTCCGCCAACTCCTTCTGCCGACAGGGACCATGGCTGTTCAGATAGACCAGAAGTTTAGGCTGCCCCGCCCCCAGGCCAACGCCCCCAAAACAGGGACGCAAATAATTGCGCTGAGCATGAAACGCCCGGTAGAGCAGCATGTGAAAGGTTCGTTCCATCGGTTATCCCCTTCCCTTTTCTTGACATATCAATTATTGATATGTCAATTATAGCAGTTCACTTTTTTCTGTCAATTCCCCCATAAAAATAGCCGGAGAGGCTCTGCACTTCCTCTCCGGCGTATAAATTTGATTTATTCTGCCTGTTCTGCAGCGCCTTCCGGCTGCGCCTCTTTCTCCACCGGACGATTCATCGGTCCGGCAATGGGCACAAACTCCGGTTCCTCCTCCATATGTTCCTTGGTCCCCACGCAGCGGTTGATGGGGGTACCCAGATTATGGAACTTCTCCTCGTAATCGGTCATGACCCCCTGAATGCCGTTGGCATGCAGATCTCGGGTCACCTCCGACAGCGTATACCCCGCCTTGGGGAACTGAAACAAAGAGTATTCAAACAGGTCCCGGTTATCCGTCTTAAAGTGGATCTCTCCCCCGTCCTTCAGCACTCCGCGGTACAGCACCAGGAAGTTTTTATGGGTCAGACGACGCCGGGCATGGTGATTGGACGGCCAAGGATCGCAGAAATTGATAAACAGCCGGTCTACCTCTCCCGGAGCAAAATAATCTCTCAGCCGGGCCGCATCGCCGTCCACAAAGAACACATTCGTCAGTTTCTTCTCTGCGCAGCGCTCCATGGCAATGACCATCGCGTCAGGCACGCGCTCCACCGCGATATACAAAACGTCAGCGTGCTGCTCCGCCATTTCTGCTGTAAAACGTCCCTTGCCGCATCCCAGCTCCAGCCAGATCTGCTTTGCCTCGGGCATCAGCTCCCGCCACTTTCCTCGCTGACCTGCCGGATCAGACACCAAAAACTGAGCGCAGCGCTCCATTCTGGGGATCAGGTTGGGCTTTTTTCTCATTCGCATCCCATGTTCACCTCACACTTTTTTCGCAATCATATTACCATACTCAAACAACACTTGCAATCTTTTTAAAAATATACTATACTAATATAGCTTCGCGCATGTTGGTGCTCTGTGAGCAAATCAATTTTGCATCAACAATCCTATAACCGGGTGTGGCGCAGTTGGTAGCGCGCTTGCTTTGGGAGGAGACGCCCAGCAACCTCACAACTTCATATCCGGGTGTAGCGCAGTTGGTAGCGCGCCTGCTTTGGGAGCAGGATGCCGCAGGTTCGAATCCTGTCACTCGGACCAAATTTCGCAGAAAATCCGCCTATTTATGCGGTTTTTCTGCGTTTTTTGTTCGATTTTTTCAGTTTTGCTATTTGCTGTTTCGTGGTGATTCAAGGGCCAAAACAGCGGCAGGCACATGAGCGAGGATGGCTGCCGAAACAGCCAAATCCCTAACCCATCCCTAACGGGGAAACTTCCGCATTTTGCCGTTCCTATCGGTGCCGTTGTCGGCTACTCCTGATCGTATGTCTACGCTGCATAGGTCGTGAAGCAGGATTCCTCCTGCTATAAGTCGATCTTTGACCAATCTTAAATTCAATAGAGCGTCCACCAGTATTCGAACACTTTGCGATACTGGTTGCCCTTCTTCGATAGGCCGAAATACTTACGGACCTTTCGATTGGATCTTCGCTTCAGATACCGTTGACAATTGCTGGACTTCATATACTGAACGTGCAGTCCGGAATGAAGTAACGTTCTTAATCTCTCATAGTCTCCCTTGATATACCCCATGTTTGGTGCATACCTGCTGTGTTGAATGAGAAACAGAAGATGGTCTGAGTGCCTTACACACTGGGTGCGGCGATATTGGCGGCCGGAACGTGGACTGCATCCGGGCTCGTTTTTAGTAGATCCCAAGATCTCGGCGATCCGCTTGTTTAACTCTTGCTCTGTCATAAATCTTCCTGCTCTGTACTGTCCGGGTGATAGGGTTGACCCCGTGCCAGGAGCCACGCTGTTTCGCGTGGTATTCCCGCCGGGCTTTCTTACTGCGTTTGTCCAATAGAATCAACTGCGTCACAGCTGATCATCTCCTTCTTTTTGTCTTGGTGTGATCACCCCAGAGGGCACAGCACAGCAATAGCTGGCTGATATACTGATGGCACCGTGAATGTTCCCATAGTAGACTCCTCTATAACGATTTCATTACAAATGGCAAAGATCACTTGCTATTTCAGAGCACATCAGGTATGCTAAGATACTCCGCTGAGGCGGAGACATCCTGATGAATGGAGGCGATCCATATGTCCATGATTCAGTTTCCTGTCATCGATCCTGTGGCTACCGGGGCGAATATCTGCCGACTCCGGAAGGATCGCGGCCTGACAGTCCGAGATCTCCAGCACTATTTCGGATTTGAGGAGCCGCAAGCCATCTACAAATGGCAACGGGGCCAGAGCCTTCCCAGTGTAGATAACCTCTATGCACTGAGCGCTTTGCTCCAGGTGCCGATGAACGAGATCATCATCTCCACTTCTCATATCGTTTCTTTGGAGCAGCAGGCAGCCGCCTGCTGCTCAGGTCTTTTTATGTGGAAATTTCTTCAGGTACAGTGGGCATGGCAGAATTTCAAAACCGCTTAGATCCTTATCCGCCTGTGACCATAGGCCTGCCGCGATCCTACTGGACAACTGCAGCCCCTGGGTAAACAAGCGACTTCATAAATAGAATATCACGCCATTATGGCAAGTATCAGAGAAGCGTAAGGTCGAATCCTGCTTTTGACAATGGATGTGTGTTAGAAATGGCAGTATTTCGGTGGACGAGGATGGAGGCGGCTGACGAGCCTTTCACAATGAGTTATGAGCTCATGTTGCATTCATCAGATGCAGTCCATTCTTTGCCGGGGGATGCGCAGCATCATAATTCATCTGCGCCTGAACCGATCATCACTGCCTATCCATTCTGCCACGCCCACCACACCTGAAGGTGTGGTGACGGCATTTATGCAGCCGTGCTCTTTTCGATGAAGTCGCTGAGGATGTCCTCAAAGCTGTCATTCATGTCAAAGGGCGGCTCATAGGATACCTCGGTGTTGACCAGACACTTGTCCAGGGACATGGAGATCTCGTCGGCCCTCTTGCTGAGCGCCGTGGCCATGCCTCGGATCTTGTTCCGGTCAAAGTCGATGGTGGTGACCTGCGTGGCATCACAGCGGTAGGAGACCTGGTTTCCCTCGCCGTTGAATCGGAAGCCGGAGCCTCCGCCGGCAATGGTCTTTTCACTGTTGCGAAGCATGGTCATGTGGCGGAATACCTCAGCCAACTCCTGACGCTGCCGGTTCAGGCCCACCTCGCTGTCCATATCCAAATCCAATGCGTTCTTGGCGGCATGGATAGCCCGGCACAATTTCTCCCGCTCCTCCAGCAGGGACATGAGGAAGGCGGCTACCTGGTTGGCATGGCCGGCATACTCACTGGGCGCAGTTTCCTCCACTACAGCATCCTGGGCATCGGACATGACCTTGCTCCGAAGATGAGTGGTCTTGACCTTGACGATATTGCGTCGGTCCTGAAGGATGGCAGTGGCCTCACACATCAGGCCTTTCAGTTTATTCTGGAATCGAAACGCATCTTTCATATTCATGGATCATACCTCCCTATGTCACTCCCCGGCGGAACGATTTGATGGGTCAAGCATACTCCAAACTTGATCAATTGTCATTGAACTGCTGGTTGAATATGGCGAGGTTTGCTTTTTAGTGCGTTATAGGCGGTTCCGGCTTGGCCGTGGCCGTTTCCATGAAGCCGCCGGTATTCTCCGCCGCTTCTGGCTGTATGTCTACGCTGCGTAGGTTGTGAAGCCGCGCCCCTCCTGCTATAATCTCGATAAAACCTTTGTACAGGAGACCAAACTCATGAACTTATATGTCACCGGCAACACCATCAAGCAGCTGCGGGAGCAGAAAAAGATGACGCAGGCAGAACTTGCAGATAAGATCGATGTCAGCAGCAAGACCATTTCTAAGTGGGAGACCGCCAAAGGGCTGCCGGATATCTCGCTCCTCGAACCGCTTTCCGCCGCCCTGGGTGTCTCCGTCATGGAACTCATGAAAGGCGATGCTGTCATCAATCAAAACAGATCCGCCAATCTGCTCCGCTCCAAGCTGTATGTCTGCCCCATCTGCGGCAACGTGATCCACACCCTGGGGGATACGGTCATCAGCTGCTGCGGTGTGTCTCTTCCGGCTCTGGAGGCCGAAGCGCCGGATGAACATCATGAGATCCAAATCGAGCCGGTAGAAGATGAGCACTTCATCACCGTCCATCATCCCATGACAAAATCCCACTACATTTCCTTTTTGGCCTATGTGACATCCGAAAAGTTTCAGATGATCAAGCTGTACCCGGAAGGAAACGCAGAGTGCAGATTTCGTCTCCGAGGGCGTGGATACCTGTATTGCTACTGCAACCGCCATGGATTGATGGTGAAGCAGATCCGATAACCAGGTGTGGTAAATACGAAACACAGACAGAGTGCATCCACAGGGGATGCACTCTGTCTGTGCATATAGGGACTCCCTTTCATCCCACTCTCTCGAACGGGATCACCTTGCACCGGCTCTCCTCCGGCGGGTCGGGCGGCTCGGGTTCCGGTTTGGCCGTGACCGTTTCCATGAAGCCGCCGATCTTTTCCGCCGCGCCCCTCTGCATCTCGTTGGTGATGTGCGTATAGGTGTCCAGGGTAAACCCGGCGCTGAAGTGGCCCAGCATGCTGGACAATGTCTTCACATCCACGCCGCTGGAGAGTGCCATGGTGGCGAAAGTATGCCTTAAATCATGAAAGCGCACGTGCTCCTCGATGCCGGCCATTGCCAGCAGCTTGCGGTTGATCCTGGACACCGCGTCCGGACTCCAGTAGCCGCCGGTGCGGGGCGATGGAAACAGAATGGGGTTGTCGGGGTGCTGTTCGTGCTCCCGCACCAGGATGTCCACCACCTGCTGGGACAGAGCCACCCTGCGGACAGAGTTCTTGGTTTTCGGCTCGGTTATCACCAGCTCCCCGTCGATGCGGGTGACCTGCTTGCTCACCGAGAGGATGCGATCCTTCACGTTCAGGTCATCCCACAGGAGCGCCAGCAGCTCTCCGCGCCGCAGGCCGCTGGACAGCTCCAGGAAAAACATGGGCAGGACGCCGTACTTCTCCGCCTCCCGGAGATACACCCCCAGCTTCTCCGGCGGGATGATGGTCATCTCCCTGTGCTCTTTGCGCGGGATGCGACAGTTGTCGCAGGGGTTGTACGGGACGATCCGCTCCTTGACCGCCTGCTTCAGCGCCGAGGAGAGCACCATGTGAATGCGGCGTACCGTACTGCCGGACAGGGCCGTGTTGGTCTGCGATTCAAACCGCTGCACCCGCCCGCGGGCCTTGGAATCGTTGTACATCTGCTGGATCTGGATGGCGGCGAGCCGTTTGAGCTTGACCATACCGATGGCCGGCACGATGTGGTTCTCAATAATATTCGCGTAGGTCTTGGCGGTGTTGGGGCGGATCACCGGCTTGCTGTAGGTCTCAAACCACAGCCTGCACCACTCCGCCACGGTGTAATCCTCGTTGTGGTTCATCGGGATGCCCCGGTTGTCCCGGATGGCCCGGTTCAGCTTCTCCTTGCACTCGGCCTGTGTCTTGGCGGACACGCTTTTCTGGATGGCCCGGCCGGTGGCGGGATCGATCCCCAGGGTGTATCTGCCCTCCCAGCGGCCGTTGGGCTTTCTGCGGATGCTGCCCTCGCCGTTTGCGCGTTTCTTTGCCATTCTTCATCCCTCCTTTGGCAACACAAACAAATACCACAGAATCCCGGAAATAGCTACTAAAATATTTCCGTCTTTTGAGCCGCCTGCTCCTCGATCCACGCCATGAACTTATCGCGGGGGACGATGATGCGGCTGCCCAGGGTGATGGTGGGAAAATCTTGCCGGTGGGCCACCTCGTAGGCGTGGGCCAGCCCGATGCCCAGCACGTCGGCCACATCCTGCACAGTCAGCATCAGGGGGAGTTCATTGAAAGAGTTATACTTGGATCGTTTCATTGGATTCCTTTCTACCCTTCCCGCAGAAGGGATTTTATTCTTTGTTTTGAGGCGCATTTTCTGCGCCGCTTATCCGAAACCTGTTAAAAAGTGCACCGCACTTTTTATAGCACCGTAGGGGCGTCAGGTTTCGCATGAGACGGCGCAGCGTGCATAAGCACGATGCGCGTGTGCGCAGCACACGTGCTTTCTGCTTTTAAGCAGAAAGCAGTATTACATGGTCATTTGCGGCCACTGTTCCTCATGGTCGTCCGGCTTGTGGCCCTGGGCGATCTTCTTCTCCCGCAGCTTTCTGAGCCGCTTGCGGTCGATCTGGATGCCGCCGGGTCGGGACTCGGGCAGGGAGTTGTCCTGGAACACCCGGCTCATGTGGTAGAGCAGCCGGGTCACCGCCAGCATCACAGAGGGTGGGCGCTGTTCCTCCCTGTGATCCAGAAGGTACCGGGCGTATTCGTTCCCCTGCTCCGCCGACCGGGTCAGCCAGAGGATTGCCTGCTCCTCATCCCGGGGCACTTCCTTTCCTGTAAGGTACAGCTTGCCCAGCAGGTACTGGGCATAGGGGTTGCCTTGCCCAGCGGAACGGGTGAACCACTCCACCGCGCCCGCCGCATCCTGTTTCGTGTTCTGGCCCTTGAGCAGCTCTTTGCCCAGCCGGTACATGGCCCAGCGGTTTCCGCCTTCCGCGGCGGTGCGCAGCCAGTCCATGCCCCGTGCGGTGTCCCGCACCTCCAGATCGTCCGAGAGGTACAGCTTGGCCAGGGCGTACTGCGCCGCCAGATGCCCCTGCCGGGCGGCCTGCTCGAACCAATACCGGGCCTCTACTCCGTCGGGGATCAGCAGAGGACCGTCCCGCCAGAGCTTGCCCAGCAGGTATTGAGAGTAGCAGTCGCCGCCCTTCGCCAGCTTCTCCAGCTCCGATACCGCGCCGCTCCGCTCCTCCATCGTCAGCTCTTCATTGCGGATGACCTCCTGCAGCGTCCAGTACGCATTGGACGCATTTCGGAACTGCTCCGGCTCGTCCCGCTGGCCCATGTCCTGGTCCTCGAAGGTGATCTGGCCCAGCCGCAGCCGCTCCGCTTCCCGGATGACGGCGTTTTTGATCTGCCGGAACTCCTTTTCTTTGGACAGCGGGAGCCGCTCCCGGGGCGTGTCGTGGTAGTAGCCATCCACCTTTCCTTGGAGCAAGAGCCACTGGTCGTAGCACTGGCGCACGATGGGGAGCCGATCCATCTGGTCCACGATCTCGTCCACCAGCCTATTGAGCCGCTTGGGAAGATAGCCGTAGGTTTTCTTTCCCTTGACCGTCCCCAACTGCACCGCCAGCTCCTGCATGAGCCGCTCGGCCTCCGGGTGGTCGCACAGGCCGTCCTGCATCGCCTGTACCAGCTCCAGCATGGCCCGCCGCGCCTGCCGCACCAGCTCGTCCCGGGACGCCGACTTCTGCTCGTAGAGGTGGAGCATCTCGTCCCGGAAGATGTCGTTGGTCAGCCTGGACTTGATCTGACGGATGCCCTCTTTGGTGAGATAGGCTTGTCCGGGTTTGGCCGACCAGGCCATCATGTGGACGTGCGGATGCTCCCCCTCGTCGTGGAAGGCCGCGTACCAGCGGAAGTCTGCGGGCGGTATTTTCATCGCCGCCGCGATCTCATTGCGGTGGGCGCGGATGAGATTTCTCCACGCCGCGGCGTTGTCGAAGCCCAGCCGCGCCGCGTCCTCCCGCTTGAGAGAGAGGATGTGCGTCCACACGTTTCCGGTGTACTGCTCCAGTTCTTTCATCGCTTTTTCCAGCGACACGCCGTCGCTGTCCCCGAACAGACCGTGGGAACCGAGGCGCTCCGCTCGGGGCCGGGTGGCGATATACTTCAGATACTGCTCCGACTGACGGAGCGCGTCCCAGTTGGATTCCAGTGCCAGCGTGAGTAACGCGGAGGCCGCCGCCTTGGTGGGCTTGGCCTGGTAGCTCGCATACTCGTAGAGGGTTTTGGTGTCCGGGAAGTCCTTCACCAGCTTGGCGATGAGCTGCTCCTGCTTTCGCGTGGGCGGACGATCATCCGGAAGAATCTCTACCCGCTCTCGGGTTGCGATGTAGCGGAGGTACCCGGCAGCGCCGCCGGTGCTTTTGATGTAGGGGCTTTTCAGAATCAGTCTTGCCATTCGTCACCGTCCCAGTCTGGCTCCCCGGCGGAGCGTGCCCGCTTCTCCAGCGAGATAAGTCCGTTGGTGGCTTTCACGTTCCGAACGCTCTGCGCCCGTCTGCGCTTCAGATCGTCTCGGTCTACCTCCACCACGTCCGCAATGATCCCGATGATTATATCCAGCTCCACCTCCCGGGTGTACTCCCGCCTGGCGATGAGGTCCTCCAGCCGGCCCAGCCTGCCGTCCAGCACGGCCAGCAGCGCCGCAGGCAGCAGAGACTGCGCATCCCGCATCTCCAGATAGTCCACATAAAAGTTGACGGCCTTTTCCACGAACTCGTTTTTGCTCCGGCAGTTGTCCGCGGCGTACCACTGCTCCAGCCTGCGGCTGGTCTCCGGCTTCATCCGCAGCGGGAGCCGCTCCTTCGTTTCGTTACCCATAAAAATCCTCCTTTCATCCAAACAGACATCGGCAAAAAGCCTGCAACACGGGGCTTTGTGGGAAAGCTGACGCCAACGGCCCTTTTTTTGCCCCTCAAAGACGCCAGCTTTCTCACCCCGAAACTGCCCGCACTGCGGGCAGACGTGACTGGCCGGGCGGCGCCTGCGGCGCCAGGGTTTTATCCTGCTTTCTCCTTCGTCCCCGCATTTTCCTCCACCCCCGGAAGCGATTCAGGCGGTAACTCTGGAAACGCCCCCGAAAGCGGCCCAAATCCGCCCTCCACGCCCGAGGGGGTATCTACCCCCGCACCCTCTCCCAAAGGCGCACACAGGGCGTTCTGGGGGCTTCTGTGGGCAGATTCCGCCAGACGCTCCGCCGCCCTCTGACGGGCGGCGTCCTCCTCCATCTGCCGGAACTGCCGCTCGTAGAACGATTCCATGGCCGTCTGGATGGGGCGGATGGTGTAGAGCAGGTTTCCGTTGAGCGGCCGGCCGTCCTTGCTCCGAATCATGGTCGGCTCGGTGCGGATGAGATCTTTCTCCTCCAGGCTGCGCACATACTTGCTGACTGTGTTTTCGCACATGCCCAGCGCCTTGCCGATGGTCTTATAGCTGGGCCAGCACTGATAGGTTTCTCTGTTCTCGATGCTCAGCAGGTAGCAGTAGATCGAGATCTCCGGATGACTGAGACCGATGTGAAACACTTCGTTGGGAACCAGAAAATAGTTTTTGCGGGGATCGCGTTTGGGCCACTGTTGAAACTTCATTTCGAACCTCCTATCTGTCCGTTGTTTGTAGCACGAACATCATCCGCCATACAATCGCTCGCTCATTCTGACATGGGTGTCACCTCACCGAAGAGCAGCTGTGTATTCTCGATTGACCGTTCCTCAAAATTCATTTTGAAAATACCCCCTCACTATTTAGCCGAACTATATAGCGAGCTGACATAAAATTGACAGAAAAAGAGCGCCTGCCACTCGGCAGACGCTCTCGTCTTGATGTAGGTGTATCAAGTTGTTTTGGGCCGCAGACGACAAATCCCGTCCGCTTCATCCCGCTCCTTCAGCAGCTGCGCCAGCGCGGTGAGCAGCTTCTTTTGCAGGTAGTCCACGCTGCCGCGGTTCAGCTGATGGGCTTCTGCGTACTTGCGGATGGACAGGCCGTCCACGAACCGCTCCTGAAAGTACGCTTGGTGATTCTGCAGCACAGTCTTCAGCGAGTTGTCCAGAAACTGTATGTCCTCTTTCAGTTTGGCAAAGTCACTTCGGGTGATGGCGGCATACCGCTTCTCGTTCATGCAGAGACGATACTTGGCAAGATCGAAACGATAGTTCTCGCAGAGCTCTTTGGCGTATGCAAGGTAGGTGGGCGCAGATTGATAGGCGCGGGAGTCATACTCCGCATCCCGCTCCGCTCGCTTTTTGCGGATCGGCCCACGCATACCATCCTCAGCAAGATTGGAGATGACCGCCTCGGTGATCTTCATATTGGTAATCCGTTTGTACTTGGCTTTCTGCTCACCGTTGACCTCCACGCATTCGCAGAAGGCGCTCTTGCTCAGTGTGAAGTACTGCGGAACCTCAGAAAAAGAATAGGAGCGCAGGACGACCGTCTCCTCGCCGGTTTCTGCATCCTCGGCCATTGTGACCAGATAGATCAGCTTGCCGTCGTACCGCCGGTAGTACCCAGCGCGGATTTTCCTTTCTGCCATCTGGTCACCTCGCATTTCTGTATACGTTTTGGATTACTGTTTGCAGAGCGGTAGCTGCTCCAGCGTTCGAGTTCAGAGTCAGCTGCGTTTTTATGTGTTGTCATTAAGTATAGCTTCCATCTTCTGAAGCAACTGTTGACGATTTTTCTTTTTCAGCTCACATTCCCAAATTCGGAGAACCGTCCACCCACGCGCTTCAAAAAGAGCTGTAATCGCCTTATCTCTTTCGATATTACGCGCTCGTTTTTTCTGCCAGTATTCCTGATTATCAGAGGGACGCGTGTTACGGCAATCATGTCCATGCCAGAAGCACCCATCAACAAATACAGCGACACGCAGTTTGGGAAAAACAAAATCAGGATGGCCTTTCACCTTATAATTACGCCGCCACCCTGTAATGTGCTGTTCTTGAAAGATTTCGATCAGTCGCAGTTCTGTAGACTTGTTCTTCTGAGACTTAACTTGCCGCATAATGTCAGATCGCTTTTCTTTATCAAAGACATCTGCCACACATCGTCACCTTGCTTCAAACTCAATACGTAAGCTGGGATCGGTCTCTTTCTCCAGAACAATCTGATTATAATTATCAATAATTGCTCCGAGCTTTGCATTGCGCTTGTCCTCTTCAAAAAGGCTGTGCTCGTATACATTGGAAGATAGAAACTGCTGGATATCCCAGACCTCCACTCGGCCAGCAAGGCCGGCGTCTTCGATTTGATTTAGAGCAGTCTGCACGCGCTCGAAAATCGTAATAATTACAGGACGATATCCGTTATTAAGGTTCGTTTTGCACTTGTTAATCAGCAAATCTCCTACGGAAGTAGTGCAGTGGATAATCGTCTTGTTAATTACAAAATCACCACTACGCGCAGTGGGCGCATCCGCAACAGAAGCTCCATGAATCTCGAAAGAACCTTCCGGCAGAATTAAACAAAGCTTTGCTGCCGTCAGATGCTGGAGAACTGTGCCCAGATACTGCGTCCCAGGATTTTGCTTTTGTCGCTTTTTTGCTTGCTCGAACAAATCGTCCAGATTCGAGCCAATGGTTTTTGATGCATCCGCAGTGAGGGTAAAGGGCTGATTTCTAAAATATTCTCGCACCTGTTCAGCCCAAAATCCTTCAATGGCAACGAGATCAACTGCTTCTTCCGTGTTCCATGTATTCAAAAAATCGACATATTTAATCATCAAGCCCATGCTGCCACGACTGGTTCTGCCGCCTTCAGCAGACAGTTGTTGCGTGATGCCATGATCTTTTAGAATTTTCTTCAAATTGCCGCCGCCCAGTCCAGCAACCTGGCCCTCTTTCTCCGTCTTGAAATCGTCGGGATTTAATGGATACTCTTTTCCTTGTACCATTCGAGTAAACTGAATCACGACGGACAGTTTACCCTTGCTGAAAATGTTATTATCTATTTGGAACTCTTTTAGCTTACTTTCGAAGTCAGCCATTGTACACCGCCTCCGCAATCTTAGTCAAAAATCTTTCTCCGATAAACTGGGCAACCGGCATTGCAACCGCATCACCCATCGCTTTATAACCATCGTTATAGCTTCCGGGAAGGATAAAGCTATCCGGAGCCCCCATCAGCCGAGCAGCTTCACGCACTGTTAGTAATCGAGCATGTGTTTGACCGTTTTCTTTGACTACGAGATACTGTTTGCTACTACCGCCCTCGGGAGTTCTCAAGCAACCGGCAACACCATCAAAACGCAGTTCCAATCTCTGTTCTCCATACCGAGTTCTGCGGTACCCAGTAGCATACACATTATCATGCTTATCAAGTTTTTCCTGATGACGCTCAGGAACAAGCCGGAGGGCATGGTCTTTATCAAAAGGAATCCCGGTTTCAATAATATCTTTAATCGTATTCTTCCGTTTTGCAGGCTTCTCGGTTTTCCACCAAATCCAGTTTGGTAAAGAAGTTCCCAGTTCCGTAGCAGCTTTGTTATGGAGCCAGCAAGGGCTATCGCTAAATAACTCTTTTGGGATTGGCTCTCCATGCGTAACTGCAATAATAAACACCCTCGGTCTTGATTGCGGAACAAAGTGCGAGGCATTCAACATGATCGCGCCGCAATCATAGCCTCGTTCTACTAACGCCATGTGAAGTACTCGGTAGTTGTCTCCATTATGAGTGGAGAGTAAGCCTGCTACATTTTCCAGCAGGAGGATCTTTGGCTTCCGTTCCATCTCATCCAACACCCGAAGCCATTCCCAGACCAAACCACTTCTTTCAGCGTGGATGCCTCCTATAGCGCCTGCCAGAGAAAGATCTTGGCACGGAAAACTTGCCCAAGACAGGTTGGCAAAGGGCAAGTCATTGCCCTTGACATTTTTAATATCGTCCAGTTCAAAATGGTCGTCCCCAAAATTAGCCTTATATACAGCTGCTTTCTGCGCGCTAATGTCATTTGCCCATACAGGCGCAAACATCCCTTTCAAACCATATGCGACCAATCCGCTCCCAGCAAAAAACTCATGCATTGTCCAAGGTGCGGAGGACAAGTCAATCTTTTTTCTTTTATTCATGGTGCTCTGAAGCATCATTTTTCCTCCTGCACTGTGCTTTCTTTTCTCCAGTTGGCTTATCTGCATTTTCAGGGATAATCCAGATGCGACTCATCCGCATGGCTCCTGTAATACGGTTTTCTTTACATAGAATTTGGACTTGGCGTGGGGTAACTCCCCATTTCTCAGCAGCTTCTTGTACAGTTATATATCCGTTCACGGTTGCACCTCATCAAAGAACATTAACTCGAAATACACTGCTATTATTATATTCGTTTAAACGAAACTGTCAAGAAATCTGTCGAGAATAAATGTAAGCACACAGTAGAGCATTAGGTACTCCAACGTCTATTAGTGTTGTGAGTTTTGCCTTTGAGTGGTAGTCTACGCTGGTGATCTCATGTCTAATCTTTAACCATGTTTATCGCCGACTTTGAGGTTCGGAAATCGCAGTTCCTGAGCCATGGGGGATAAGCAATAAAGTCGCTCTCTTCAGAAAAGGCAACACAGTTTTTGTAACAACCTGCATTCATGTGCGTCATATAGGCAGAAAGCGAGGTGGTGTGGATGGATTTTGACCAACTGTACAAGGAGCAGTTCCCCGTGGTGTACCGCTATCTGACCGGACTCTGCGGGAACCAGGCGCTGGCGGAGGAGCTGGCCCAGGAGACCTTCTGCCGTGCCATTGAACACAGCGCCTCCTTTCAGGGGAAATGCCGGTTGTCTGTATGGCTGTGCCAAATCGGAAAGAATTGTTGGCTCTCCTACTTGCGAAAGGCAAAGCACCAAACCGGAGACGAAACCCTGGAGCAGATGCCTTCCCCACAGAATGTAGAAGAGGAGCTGCTCAGCCAGGAAAGCGCCCACCAGATCCATCAGCGGCTCCACGCTCTGCCGGAGCCATACCGGGAGGTGTTTACTCTGCGGGTCTTTGCAGAACTGCCCTATGGGCAGATTGGGGAGTTGTTCGGCAAATCTGAAACCTGGGCCAGAGTGACTTACTATCGCGCAAAGCAGAAAATCAAGGAGGGATTATTGTGAAATGTGAAATTATCCGTGACCTGCTGCCCCTGTACTGTGACGGACTGTGCAGTGAGGCCAGCAGGCAGGAGATCGAGGCCCATGTGACGCAGTGTGAGGGGTGCCGCGCCTGTTTGGCAGAAATGAAGGAGGAGTCCCCCACCCTCACGCTCTCCCATGAGTCGGAAACGGAAGCCCGTGTTTTGCAGGGGGTGAAGAAGAAGTTCTCCCACAAACGCCGGCGGGCGGTGCTGCTTGCTGTGGCGGTCATGCTGATCTTCTCCATCGTTCTGGCGGGTGCGGCCGATGTTCCGCAGGCGGTGGCCTATACGGACGGCCTGGTGACAGCAGAGCTTGCGGTGGATGAGGTGATCGACCTGTACTATCACGGAGGGAGCTACGATTCTTTCCATGGCTTCAGCCGGGAAGTAGGTGGACGGACTGCGGTGTTCCTCTACTTTGACCACACCCTTCGTTCGGATGTGATGCCGGATCGAGAGGGGCATCTGTGCATCGGCAACGGGCTGCTGACTGACTTTGAGACAGCCACCTATCAGGTCAGCCGGGAGGTGGATGCAGTCTACTATCTGGTGGGAGATTATCTGGAGCTCCCCGGTCTTGCTCAAACTGAATTCGAGCAGGCCATAGCGGACGCAGTTCTTGTGTGGGAGCGTTAAAACCCGAGTCTGCAAGCAGAATGCCTGGGCACCCTTTCGAGGGCTGCCCAGGTTGCTCCTATTGTTCCGATTCCTCTATAAAACGAGCGCCCACTCTCCTGGCTCGACAGGAGAATGAGCGCTCGTTTTCGTCGTTGTGTACCTCCGCTGAAAGCCTCCACGCCAGCTCAAAGCCGGCGATAAAGCTGTCGAGGGAGGTTTGTTCTCTGATAGAGTCCTGGGCATCAATGATCCGCAGCACCAGCTTGCGCTCCGGTTTTTCCAGAGCCGCGATCAACGCCTTGTGGCACTCCTCTACTTCGTTCTCCTGTTCGTCAAGCTCCGGGCGGACATAAAAGCAATCATACAGCTCTTTGAGTAGTTTGTTTTCCATCGTCATCATCTCCTTGCGACCCAAACATATACCACACCTTCCGCAGAATAGCTATTAGAATTTCAGGAGATTATCCAGAATGTCTGCCGCTTGCCGCAGTTCCTCTTGGGATGCTTCACTGGGGCTGTTTTCGCTTTTGGCGGCGTGGATGGTCAGGTAGGGAGCGTAGTTCTGCCGCGTCATTGAAGTTCGGAAATGCCCCAGCATTTGAGAAACCTCTTTCGTGTCCATTCCGTTTTTCAGAGATAAGACGGCGCAAGTGTGCCGGAGATCGGCGAACCGAATGTGATCCAGCCCGGCCTCTTTGATGACCTCATTGTGTATCCGGCGCACCATCTGGGGCGAGTAGGGCTTTTGTGTGGCCGGGTGCATGAACATGAGCGGGCTGCTGAGGTGCCTGGCGTGTTCCATGCTTAGGAACTCAACCACTTCTGTAGCCAGGCTGATGGTTCTGGTGCCGCCTTTGTACTCCACCAACTCCCGCCGTTCCACCGAGCGGTTCTCCGAGATGGTCAGCGTCCGTTCCGCCACGTCCAGGTCACTCCACTTCAGCGCGATCAGCTCTCCTTGCCGAAGCCCCGCCGTCAGTGCCAGCAGAAACATGGGGAGGTGGCCCAGCCGCTCCGCCGCATCCAGATAGTCCTCCACCTCTGCCGGCGTCAGCACATTGGCGCTGACCTTCTTGGGCTTCGGATAGTGAAACGCACGGGCGGGATTGTCGCTTATCAGGCCATCCCGGATCGCTTGATCCAGGCATTGCTGGAGCAGCCGGTGGATATGCCGCATGGTGTGTTCGCCCAGTCCTGGGTATTCAGGGCTTTCTGGGCGGTGGCCACCAAAGCGTTTTCTCTCTTCCAGAAAATCTCCGACCTGTTTCGCAGTCAATTCCTCCAGCGGTATATTCCCCAAGCCGGGGAGGATATGGTTTTTGAAGAGATAACCGTGGGCTGCATAGGTGGTTGGCCTGCTTTGGTTCTTGTCATAGACCTCCTGCCAGTGGAGGATATACTCTCTCAGCGTCATATCCCCACCTCCATGCATTGGCGCTGCAGGTTCCGGAAGGCCACCCACGGCAGGCCGGCCTGTTTCAGTATCCGCTTGTGCAGGTAATAGAACTCGTGGAGCTGATATGGTTCTCCAGTCTTGGGGTTGAGAAACACATAGCAGTCGGTTTCCGGTATCTGTTCCAGAAGATGCTCCGCCTTACGGTTGAGGGCCAGCAGGCGCCGTCCCTTGAGGATATACCGGCAGCGGATATGAAAATCGGCCCACGACAAGGTGATAAGTTCACATTGCCGCAGGCCGCTGGATAGTCCTGTGTAGATAAGCGGGAGCTCGCCAAGCCGTTCCGCCGCATTCAGGTACCGCTGGAGCTGCCCCAGGCGCAAGGGAGCAGTCTTATATTCCTCTGCCTGCGGTTCCTGGCAGAGCCGCACCGGGTTGTAGGGAATGAGCTGTTCACGAGCCGCTTCGTCCACACAGCGCCGCAGGAGCAGATGGACGCACCAGACGCTTCTGGCGCTGAGCCCCTGGCTCCGCAGACTGTCGTAGAAACTGGTGACGGTGTATTTGGCCAGCTCCGCCAGCGGGATGCACCCGATTCCGGGGAGGATGTGGCGGTAGATCAGATTGCGGCATCCGCCCACTGTGCTGCCGCTCCATCTGCTCTGATTCTCACAAAACCAGCGGTCGCACCACTGGCCTACGGTGCAGCTGTTTCCTTTCTGCATATCGTCGCCTCCTTCCGGCAACCGAACAATACCACAGAAAAAAGGAAATAGCTACTACTTTATTGCCCAGTGCAGGTCACGTCCATCCCCATAAGCTACGGAACTTGCCGGCCCCGTATTCTTTGTTTAGGCGACGCATATTTTGTGCCGCTTGCGGCCGCTGCCCACTTTACGGCTCTGTCTCATAGGGCCAGGTGTTGATACCGCCGAATTCGTAGATGTTGGTGTAACCCAACTCGGCCAGTGTGGAGGCGGCTGTCTTGCTGCGGTTTCCGCTGCGGCAGTAGACCAGCACCGTGGAATCCTTCTCAGGGATCACCTCGGCAGCAGTCGTTTCGTCAATGGTGCCCACCGGCAGCAGCACTGCGCCGAAGATGTGGTCGCTGTCGTACTCGTCCTGCTCCCGCACATCCAGAATGATGACCTCCTGGAAGTCCATCATCTCTTTTGCTTCTTCCTGGGTGATCTGCTGATAGGAGCCGTCGGCGGAATTCCCGCCGCATCCGGTCAGCAGGAAAAGGGCAAGCAGGAAAGGGATAATTCGTTTCATTTCAGTTCCTCCAAAAGTCCGGCAGCAAAGACCTTGTGGCCCTGCTCCGTGAAGTGCACGCCGTCATAGGCCAAGGGGATGTCCCACTTCCCGGCATCGGCAAAGCGGATGCCCAGCCGCTCTGCCAGGGCCTGACAGAGCCGTGCGAAGGTGCGAGAGTCATCAACGAACTGCTGACTGGTCACCCATTCGCCCATAGCCATTGGCGGCGGTGCGATCAGCAGAATCTTGCTTCGATCCTGGGAGATGCCGGCGAGGAAGTGCTCCAGCCTCTCAGCGGCCTGCTCCGGACTTTGGCCCTGGAGCAGATTGTTGGTCCCCAGCATGACGATCAGCAGATCTGTGTCAGCAGGAAAGGTGGGAGCGGCGGATGGAATCTCGCGGCCGTTTTGTCCCATGTTAGAGATCGTCCATCCGGTCTCCGCAGCCAGGATGTCCACCCATCGGTTGTCTGCCTCATACCGCCCACCGAAATAACCTCGGGGGTCATATCCGTAGGTATTGGAGTCGCCGAAGCAGATGACGTTCATCCTATGCATTTCCTTTCTCTGTATGTTCGCATTCTCCGAAGTAGAGAAAGAAGCTTTCGCCTAATCTTTCCGCCCCTTCGATTGCTTTAGCCTTATTAGAATCTCCTCATCCGCTGGGCAGAAAGCAAATTGATCGATCTCATCCACCGTGATCCAACGGATATCATTATGCTCCAGTTTCTGGGGGACGCCCTCCCGGATAGTGGCATGGAACAGTGTCAGATGGACCGTCAGATCGGGGTATTCATGAATCACATCCATGAATACCTCGCCCACATCCAATGTGACCGCCAGTTCCTCCTGACATTCCCGGATGAGCGCCTGTTCCCTGGTTTCTCCTGGCTCTACCTTGCCGCCCACAAACTCCCACAGCATTCCTCTGGCCTTATGGGGTGGGCGCTGGCAGATCATAAACTTGTCCTGATCCCAGATCAGGGCTGCAACTACTTCGGTCATTTATTTTCACCTATTACATCCTTCAGCTTCTGGTCCAGGAGAGATATGTACTTCTCATCAGAAAGCGTTTCGCCGACGCAGGTTTTCCCATCGGCTTCGATGCTTCCTGGAATATACTCTCAAACCAATTTATAAAATGATATTGCAGACATGATTTATTTGATTAACCTAAATATCAAATTCATGCTTTAGAATATCAACTAAAAATTTTGCGGTTTCTGAATCCAGTTGAATCGATTGGCTGATCTTCTCAGGGTATTCTCTTCCAATGCGCCCGTATGTGTCCAACTGCACATATTTTTCACCATCTGCTTGAAAAACAGTATAGGTGGCTTGCACTTTTTCATGGACAGTGTTCTTGTTTTTTTCAATTCTGTGAAAGCTTTGAAGGTTAATTTGTGCCATGACTATTATCTCCTTTTATTTCGATACACAGCTGTTTCAATCGCTCATCTCGAATATTTTTCTTAAGTTCACACTCCCATACGGTGATCACAGACCAACCCAAAGTATGTAGTGCTGCTATATTTTGCTTATCTCGTTCAACATTACGCTGAATTTTTGGCCTCCAATATTCTTGATGCGAAGAAGGCCAAACAAAGCGAGGACAATCATGCTTGTGCCAAAAACAACCGTTTACAAAAACTATAGTTTTATATTTGGGCAACACAATATCAGGAGTACCTGGTAAGCTCCGGACATTTTTTCGATAACGGAATCCTTTAGAAAAAAGATATTTCCGAACAATCTCCTCTGGCCTGCTGTTGGTACTCCGGATATGCGACATATTCATGCTTCGGACTTCTTTTGAATGATTGTCTGCCATAATAGTTCCATCTCAAAACTCATTGATTTGACCAGTTTCACCATTAAGTGGGCATATTATAAAATATATCTGTTGTGTGACTATACCCTCAACGCTAACCTGCTATCTGTTGCTATAGTATATTTTAGTATACTCACATTTCTAATATCCGACAAGCCTTTTAGGTTCTCCGCGTGTCCTTGTTTATGACTTGAAATCCGAGATATCTTTTAATGGTCAGCATTAGCTACACTAACAATTGCGTTTAATGTCTATGATATTTGACGGGCAAGAAGTTTGCGCAATCAATCGCCCTTATTGGTTATAGCTTTTGAGGAAGAATACAGATTTCAGAATTTATTTTATTGGAAGTAATCCCCAAAGACTAAAATTGCACGAAAAATGGTTTTATTAAAATATGCCCTTGTCTGATGGCAAGTCAACGCAGAAAAACCGCACAACAATTTAAAATATTGAAGTGCGGCCTTTCCCGTATGCATCGAATCCACATCATTGAATGTCCCTAATCACATACACTTGTCCAGAAATCGTAATTTTACTGCCTTCTTTCTTTCCTATAAGATGTGGTGGTTTAATGGTTATTTGTTTACCTAATGCAGTAGTTTTTCCGTTTATGATTTTAAATACAGGTCCATATGATTTTCCTGTGATATTATTATATACTTTAAAAGTACTTCCTTCTTGTACATAGGGTACGTGATGAACCTCATCCATCAACTTTTCACATAACTGTCCTGCCTGAATAGAATCCAGAAAATCAAGAACCGTAATTGCGCCAGCTTGATTAAGTTTTGCCAAAAATAGTCGGATCTCTTCACGAGAAAGGCCAGGATACTTCTTGAGCTCCTTCAGTGCGGCTAAAACGAGAACTTTATTTCGAGCATAGGAACGTTCTGTGATAGAGGTGAAGATATCCTGCTTATTAAAGAAAAATTCCGTGTATTCATAAGGATTATGGCTGGTACTGTCATATGTTAGATATGCGCTCCAGTACAATCTGGCAATACCCTGACGAACAAAAGCTTTACCTCTCGATGCTCCAAAAAAGTAACGTGTCTTCACCCGATCAATTGTTTTTTCACGAGGCGACTTCTGTTTACCTCCGGGTTCTTCATCATCCTCTTCATCTGGAACATCAATTTTCCAACGCGTAAACATATAGTCCCAATGCTTTACATGTGATAAATATGCCCATAGTCTTAAGTCACTCGCCTGTACAGGGTTTAACTTATCTTTAAACGCCTCAAAAACTATTTTTGCATTTTGAAAATCTGTTTCTGGTCCGCCAAGAACAAGTTGGTAATCATTTACCTCAATGCCGGTATCAAAACAGTACTTCGGGGTATCCTTGGCAGTAAAATACTGGTCAATCCATGGAGATGCCGACTGATATTTTTCAAGATTATCTGGTATGTCCATTTGCAGAGAATCTAACGCTTTTTGCTTCATAAAGAATATTTTCATAAGATCCTCCTCACTCAACTTTTTTCACAAATTTCAATGCAAATTCATAGTTGTTACCTAAAAGCAGTTCTGCAGACGCAAAAGGTTTTTCCAGCATTTTTCTATACTTAGCTTCATTATTTTCGGCTGCCCTTTTGAGATTAACTACAATTGTCTTATACCAGGCATGAGATTCGAAGCCGCTTGTCTGTTCTGGGTTGCTCTCATCACTGGCAATAATACTGATAGCTTCAACCAGAGCCGGAACGGTTAGTATGGCATTTAATGTTTTATACTTTGTTTTGAGATACCCACATTCTTTATAGTCCTCATATTGGGCAACAGGCAATGTAATTGTGATAATACTACCACTGAAATCACAGCTGATTTCTTTGGTATTTTCATTTCCAGCGATATTTACTATTGAAGATCCATTCTTAATTATGTCATTTTGATACAAAGCATCAAAGCTTCTTTTTTCACCAATTGCGATGATATCACCAGCATTGATTTCAAAGGACATCCCACAATATTCTGTTTCAAAATCCTCATTGGTAAAATTAGAAATAGGTTCTGTCGCAACTATACAAGGTGTCAATTCTACTCTCTCATGCAAAGATGTTGGATCGAGATGAACCGGCTTGTTGTCTTTAACCAGGAAAAGCTTCCTAAACCATGTAGCAGGAGACTGAACTTCAAGCGCATATGTCATTTTCCCTTCTGCAATGAGGTCTGCGATGCCGGAATTCAGAATTTCAAAGCTGGGACGAACTAAATACCCATTCGGCTGAAGGTTCACTACAAGAGTTCCTTTAAAAACTGTGGTCTGGTAGTCCTCTGCATACTCCCGAATTACGGGATATGGATAGTTGATATTAGCGTTTAGCATAAGCCCGCACCTCCAATGTTTTCCTGCCGGCTTCCAATAGTTTTATACGTAGAATTTTCTTTTCTCCTTTGCTAACAGCACCAATTTCGATCATTCCGCTTTTAATAACCAATACATTTCGATTAAGCGTTGCGCTTTCAATCTCGGCACGAGAAAGATTATCATCATCACTGCCGATTTTGATCCCAAGCATTAGGTTCTCAACTGTTTCATCTGAAACAAAAGACACTTGGTACTCTCCTGATATACGATCAAAAGGAGTCTTGACCTTTGAAATAAATACTTCGGAGGCTTTATCTGTACCAACCCCTCGTTTATTGTCACGGTGTTTTTTCTTTTTATCAGGATCCTTGTCTTCACCTTTTTTATCTTGATCTCTCTTTTTATGCTTAGAACCACCGTTTTTTTCATGCTGATATCAGCTTGACGGCGATGCCTTCCTGTTTTCACACTCTGAATTTCAAATGAAAGTGGTCTAAAGTCGGCAAATGCTTTTTCTTCCTTCTTGTCGTCATCTGATTCCTCATTGGGCAGAAATTCACTCAAACCAAATGCATCAACAGAATCTTTCCCAAAATCAGGCATTTCCGCTTTTACGGCCTCAAGGATAATAGCGTGGATTTTGTTGATAATACCCTTTGCAGTTTCTTTTTCTTCGGGATATTCGTCTGCTGCCCAATCATCATGGGCCTGATTTTCACACTTTCTAAGGAAACTGCTGATATTGTCTTTAGGGTCATCGGATGGTGCATTGATACCTGTAGCAATAAAGATACCTGTAAAATTCATTTGGATCCTGAATGCGGAATCCTCACGAATTTTCATGCCGGCTTGACGCATTTCAAGTACCTTCTTTTCCATGACATCATCACCAGTCAGCAGAAACAGTTCATACTCACCCATATTCTTGCCATTGTAGACAAATGGCTTTTTAATAGCTATGTGATGACCTGTCAACAGATTCCAATACAGTGGGGCAGTATACTGAAATGTTACATCATTCTTCATATGCTTATCGCAGTAATCTTTGAAGAATGCAATCTTTGCGCCAAGATTATCTTGATTGATCTCAATGACCTTATCACCTTCAGCAATCTCAACCGCCAGATTTCCTTTAAAAATAGAATAAAAAAAGTACTCTATTACGCTGATGGCGGATTGCTCCATCCAATCGGCTTCTTTTTCAAAGCCAAGTACAAAGATATCAGTGCCGCACTGCTCCTTGCGAAAAACAGGTGCTATATCTTCAACAGACAATACTGCATCAAAATTTTCACTTGTGATATCCGCAAACAGGCCAATGTTATTCTTTAAGATGCCACCCTCTTTAAATGTAGTCAACAACGCTTTACCCTGAAATGCGATTTCACCATTAATAGTTTTTGTAGAATAAAAAACTGTTCGTAAAGAGGAAAATGTGTACGGAGCAAATTTACCTACACCAAAAGCACCACTGGAGTTGCTTGTTTTGTTTGTGGCGCTTCTCTCTCTTACCAGACCGCTCCAATTGCTTCCTTTTTCTTCGAGTACTCCACAGAGTCCCGTTGTATTGTAGTCACTTATTTTAAGTACTGGAACTTTTCCGGGGTGATTAAGGTATCTTTCTGCTGCATCCTGAATCCGTTTCAGTTTGGCACCATCATCACCATTTGGGTAGTACTCATAGCATTTATGAATAGCTGAATTCAGCTGTGCTACATCTGGAATATCATCTCTATCAATATATATAAGTTCAAAACGCACTTTGACAGGAGTACCATCAGGCAAAGACGGATCAGGCGCATCTGTGGAATTTTGTAAAATTTCTTTTGTTAAACCTATGTACGGCTTCTTTTTGAAGACACCAATTCCTACATCATTAACGCCTACTTTGTCGGAGGCTCCCAAATCTGAAAAAATGAACTTGTATTTGTCTTTCCAAACAAACATGGCGTTATCCTCCTTAATCTAATCTAAACTTGGTTCCCTTTTGACTCTCCTGCGTGTTAAACCTTTTCTTCGCAGCATCCAATTCAGTTTGAATAGCAGCAAAAATTTTACTAACATCTTTTGCAGTATACTCATATTGACTCTGATTTGAGCAATTACCAAGCAATTGAATCATATCAATAATTTTATTTGTGCGTGCTTCGGCCAACCGTACAAATTTTTCTCGCTTAGTTTCTCTCTCAGTTCCCATCTATTTCGCCTCCGTCGATTTTTGTCAAAAAAATAATACCATATATCTCCATATATAGTCAATATTATTTTAAAAATATAGATATTATTTTCGAAATAATATCTATATTTTATTTTTGTAAACAAAAAGCATACGCAGAAGATTGATACAATTCGTAATCCACGTATGCTTTCTTCAAATTATTTTAGATTTTCCAATAGATTTAGAGCTATTCCTTCTGCAAGTAATGGAGGTACAGCATTTCCAACTTGTTGGTATTGAGAATCTTTCGGCCCTATGAATTTAAATCTATCCGGAAAAGATTGGAGTCGAGCTGCTTCTCGTACAGTTATTGCACGGTTTAGTTCTGGGTGAATCCACATTGACTTACGTACATTTACTACAGTACCGCTCGGTTTTTGGGGATCTAATCGTAAATAAATTGTATTCTGTGTGCGCTCAGGTTTGGAGTACGTGTCTTTTAATGCAGAATCTAAACTATGAAAATTTTTCCCTTGCTGAATTGCTTCAAAGCGTTTCATAGCAACATCGGTAGTTCTTGTGGTAATATGATTAGTTATTCCTGTACTATGCAGTCTCATCTTTTTTGCATAATTAGAAATTTCACCATCAGAGTGATAAGGGATTTCTTTGTGTGTTGATTCGTAATACGCGCTATAGCCCCGGAGATCTGTAATAGCATCGCCAACGGTCAATATAGGAACATCTTCTGGAGCCGCTGGCATGAGCAACTTCTCTTTCTTAAACTTATCCTTCCGTATACCAATTGCAATATAACGCATTCGCTCTTGAGGTACGCCGTACCATTCTGCATTAACAGTACAGCCACCTTGTTCATACTCATCCCCCAATATTGCATTAATATAATCAATTACGGAATAGGATTTTGTATCAAATATAAGAGAGCCTGATTCACTCACTTTGTATGTACCAACAAGCTCATTTTGCTGTATTTCGTGAATAGTTGAAATCATTTTCTGCATTTTTATAATATTACCAAGTTCATCAGAAACGGCATCTATTTTCTCTGCTTCAACTGCTCTTTTTATCGCTAATAATTGTGAGATTATATGTTGCTGAGCAACACCAGCGTCACCAATATTTGAAACATACATATTAATTTGTTTAGAAATTTCTAAGCTGTGCTTTTCCAAATATTTCGGTAGTCTACGAGGATTATTTTTATTTTTGTTCAATACTGATAACAATTTTTGCAGTTCTGCAGGCAACTCAATTTTTTTTAAATCAAAGTCTGCTATATGATTATAATCGATACCCGTAAAGTTTTTATCTGAAATTACTATCGTTTCTGGCCGCTTTTGAATCTCATGGCCAGCTTCAATAAGTGCGTCAATTTCGAAATTATCTTTATAAGACTCGTAGAAGCGATGCGTATCAGATCGAAGCATACTTACATTCTCCATCACAAACGCAATCGGTCGAATTTCTTTAATAGCTCGGAAATATTCTTTCACCAAACTATTATTCATACTGATCAAGTGGTTCTTCTGTCTATTCGCATTAGAAAAGCCTTGACATGGAGGTCCACCGATGACAATATCAATTCCCTGCAGTTCTAAATTTAACTTTGAAAAATCGCAGCCTACAACATTATCAATAAATACAAAGCCAGGAACATTATCTGCAATGTTTGTTTTATATGTAGCACGAGCATTCTCGTTTATTTCTGCCGCAGCAACAACCTGGAATTTTTCTGTCTGCAAAAATCCATAGCTTAGCCCTCCGGCACCGGCAAATAAATCAATCACTTTATATTTGTTGTCCATTTGGGATCACTCCGATATAAATTATTCTGATATAGAAGCATCAATATTAAAATCAATCATATTTCTGCAACAAAAGGCTTTAATCTTTTTCAATGCCCGATAGTTAGGGATAGCTTTTCCATTTTCCCAGCGGTTAACAGTAGAAAAAGATACGCCAATTTCTTTTGCAAAATCAGCTTGGCTTAATAGACTTTTGATTCGAATATTTCTAATTGTGTCCCCAATATCCATATATATTGCACCTCCATCGCAAAAGTATATAGTTATTATAGTGTTTATACAACAAAATGCAAGGGCGTTATGACGTGAATATTAATTATTGAGAAGTTCATAAATCTATGAATAGCGCTACAATGTCTAAGTACTATTAAGATATAGGAGCATAACATTGGGTAACTTCTGTAATTGACTGAGGACAAAACTCGAATTAACAGGAATTGATTTAATAAATAGAGCATACTGTAAGTATCTACAGGGGGAATAGGGAGGGAGAAGCTTAGATGTTCAGCTTTTCAACAAGAGGTAAGACTATAGAAACCTATCCGTATACTGGCGCAAAAGCCCCTATCATTTATCTCAACACCTTCTCCGGCGAAGGGCAAAAGGTATATGAGACCGCACAGGCTGCCGGCTGCCCGCCGTTCACACTGGTGGCTATCAGTGATCTGGACTGGAACCACGATATGGCCCCCTGGGATAGTCCGCCCACTTTCAAAAACGCGGACCTCTGCACCGGCGGGGCGGATGAATATCTGCGGCTTCTGGCCGAGGAGATCATTCCGGCAGCGGAGAAAGAACTTGGCAGCGTTCCTCGCTGGCGGGGCATCGCCGGATATTCTTTGGCTGGGCTGTTCGCTCTGTACGCCATCTACCAGACGGAACTGTTTGCCCGGGTGGGCATCATGTCCGGCTCCCTCTGGTTTCCCGGAATGAAGGAGTACATCTTCTCCCATGAGCCACAGCACCAGCCGGACTGCATATATTTCTCTCTGGGAGATAAGGAGAGCAAAACCAAAAACCCGATCCTGCGCACGGTTCAGGAGAACACCGAGGAGATATGCGCTTATTACCAGCGCAAAGGGATCGACACGGTGTTCCAGTTGAACCCTGGCAACCACTTTATCCAGAGCGTGGAGCGCACCGCTGCTGGTATTGCCTGGATGCTGAGCCGGTAAGTCTTGTCGGGCTGGATGTTTACCGTTATACTGGCAGCAGGGAGGCATTGTCAGAGAAGCACTGCGTTGCAGTGACAAACACATACCATGCACACAAGGGAGAAAAAGCCGATGAATACACCCACATTGGAAACGGAACGGTTGATTTTAAGAAAATTCACAGAGCAGGACATGAACGCGCTGTTCCTGATTCTTCAGGATGAAGAGGTCAATCGTTTTCTGCCTGGGTATCCAGTGAAAACCATGGACGAAACCAAGCAGTTTTACGAGGAACGGTACGCGCCGATCTATGCCCAGCCCTGCGGGTATGCCTATGCGATCTGTCTAAAAGAGCGCAACGCCCCAATCGGCTACATAAACGTGGCTATGGACGAACATCACGATTTCGGCTATGGGCTTTCCAAGGAATACTGGCACAAAGGAATCGTCACGGAAGCGGGCAGGGCGGTGATCGCGCAGGTGAAAAAGGACGGTTTGCCCTATATCACCGCTACTCATGACCGAAACAACCCCAGAAGCGGCGGTGTGATGCGGAATGTGGGTATGAAATACCAATATTCCTACGAGGAGCAGTGGCAGCCGAAAAACATCCTGGTCACATTTCGGATGTATCAGCTGAATCTGGACGGAGAGAAAGAACGGGTCTACAAAAAATACTGGGACAGCTCGGATGTTCACTTTATCGAGGAGAGAATATGATGACCACAGAAGGAGTTTCGCTTAGTTAAAGATACCGTACAAAAACCCACTCTGACTTTTTACTCAACCGATGCAGCCGTGAGGCTGGATAACAAAAATAAGCGGTATGCTCCCCGCAGAGGGGAGCATACCGCCTTTTCTTATAGAGGACTAAAGGGTGCTTGCCCCATTTGGTACATGATTCTGCTTACAAAATGCAGTGTGTTATACCTGCTGGCGTAGCTGATGGAGGAAACGGGGGGACGTTGCTATTTGTGCCCCGCTTGCTCCGACAGGAAAACAGGCTGACTTTTTATGAATAGAAATGAACAAAAATCGGGCTGGTTGCAGAGAATGGCTGCAGGTATATGAAGCCCCCGCCCTACATCCCGACTTGTAACCCAAAAATGTTTCCAAATTGTGACCATACTCCCAGAAAAGTAACAGGACAGCGGACAACCGTCCAGTCTGAAATGAACAGGTCTACTCCCGGTCTTGACTGCCGCCCTCCGTCCCGCTGAACAGACAAAGCGGCCAATCTCTCAAAGTGCTCGGTCTCACTCTCTTTAGTTTGGAAGCATTTCCCCTTCCGAAATTGAAATAGAAGAAAAGCCATTTGGGGAGCTTTCCCGCATTGAGTACTATTTAGCAAAGACGGGCGGGACCGCCAACGGCGGCGTATGAAATGCGCCGTTCATCTTGACCGGTGATTGGCACGGTCGGCTTTGCTATTCGGTAGCCAGGCGAATGCTTTTGGTCGCCATAGTATTTCTAAAAGCAAGATCATGTTTCACGAAGATCATAGTAGAGAGAAAGCACGTTTGTTAATATCCACTCTATATAACTATTTTGACAGCATAAGATAGGAAAGGTGCTGTTTTAGCTGCTCTATTTTTGCAGTATCACATATCAAATGTTCTTCATTTCTTCGGAGCGCAATATCTTCTTCAACCGAGAGTTGTCTTTGGCGTGCATTTTTTTGTAGAGCATTAATGCTATTTCGTCTTTTGGTGTTTTTTCTCTCAAGACTGGCAATTTTAAATCTTAGTTTGGCCGCTGCTTTCTCATCATTGTCTTCCAGAGATTCATAATATTCTTTTAATTCTGTGCGAGGAACTTTCTTTCTCATTACAGAAGTAAAAAGTTCTACTTCGTCTATTGTTGTTTTATCAATAGAATTTTCTTTATTTGCAGTGAAGAATGATAAATATGTAGACATTGTATACATATGGAACATTCTTCCTGTTTCTTCATAAAACTCTTTTCTTAATTCTGTCCTCGGTCCAATAGTCTTTCCATTGATAATGTTCCACCAATCCTCTTTTTGATCATGCGTTACGAAAATAATATCAACTTTTTTTGATTTAGCATAACCAATGATTTCCTTCCAGACCAGCAAATCTCCAAATCTATTTTCAACTTTTTTATTATCCTTATATCCTGGTGGCGTTTTGTCTGTATACCTCTTTTCGCCTTCTTGCTCGATTTTTAGTTTTTCCTCACCACTAAAGGGCTTACCAACTTTTCCGTCAAACAGGTCAAGCAATCTACAAAAAACCGCGTCATCTGTCACATTAAATGTAAGGTAGTTGCTATCTCTCTTCTTGCTAATCCATTCTTTTAAATATTTACTCAATTCTTTAATGTCTAAATCGTTGTGGTCAAGACGTAATTCCTTTTTCCAACTATCTGCTAACTTATCCGCCTCTGCTGAAATATTATCAAATCGTCTATTAGCTTCATCAATTACATTGTATCTATCTTTACAAAATTCTGAAGCGACTTGGTATGGCATCCAAATTCGCTTTTTTAGCCACTCAAACGATTCTATCAATTGATTCCTTGTATTATTGCTATATCTATACAAATTCAAAAAAACATTAGTATCAAAAATAAATGTAGCCGTGCCCCACAAATCGTTTTTTTCTTGGCTATTTAATTCCAGATATTCTCTAATAGCATTTCTCATAATTAGGCTCCCTCTCATTATATTCAAAACCGCTAATCGCTTAAAATTGGCTTTTACCACTCTGCTTTTCTATTTTACCACAATTCTGAGAGCGTGGAAATAGCCTGTCTTTTGGGCCGATTTCCTATCTTTCAAGTATACGAGATGGGCTGTCATTTAGGTGTAGACTTATGGGAATGGCCATCCACGCTTTTGAATGGGACTTTGTCCGCCTGGCCCCCTTTGCCCTGATTGCGGCAACACTGGCAGGCGTTTCCCTGACGCGGAAAAAAGCATGAGACAGCCAGAGGCCCCCGGCGAAAAGCTGGGGGCCCCTGGCTGTTTCTTACTTCACCCAATGAGCCACGGCATCCCGCAGGAAGCGGGCGCAGCCGGGCACCTGTTTGTCGTAGTAGGCGGTGAACCGCTCATCCATCACATAAAGCTCCGCGATCCCCCGGTGCTTGGCCGGGTCATACTGCTTCCCGGTAATGGTGAGCCACCGGCGGTGGAGGGCAGTGATCTCCTTGCCCTCTTGATCCTCCGGGGACAGCCCGGCCTGGACAGCAGCCTCCAGCCACTCCTGGATCTCCCGGCCCAGGTCCGTCCATTCCTGGTACTGCGCCTGGGTCAGGCCCATCACCGCGGCGTTGGCCTCATCCACCTCCTGGTCGCCGTATTTGGCCCGGATCTCCGCTCCGTAGACTTCCTCATTATGGGCTACTGTGCGCCGCTTGAACGCCTCAAATTTCTGTTCGTCGCTCATGATCTCGTTCCTTTCTTCCGCTCCGATGGTGTCTTTCACCGACCGGATGAGCTGTTCCAGCCGCTCCCGCTCTGCCTCCAACGCGGCCAGATGGTTTCGCAGGGCGGCCAGACGGTCAAAGGAGGGATCGTCCAGACATTCCTTGATCTGGGCCAGCTCCACCCCGAGGGCCCGGTAATAGAGAATGTCCTGCAGCCGATCCACCTCCGCCCCGCCATAGTAGCGGTAGCCGCTCTCTGCCACCCGGCTGGGCTTGAGCAGGCCGATCTGGTCGTACCAGCGCAGGGTGCGGGTGGTCACCCCGGACAGGCGCGACAGCTCCTGAATGGAATACTCCATGAAACATCCCCCCTTACGGATACTGTACCAGTTGACGGAGCGTCAAAGTCAAGGGAAGCTTTCCAATTTGACGATTCTTTTTCTTTCGGTAGCCGGACAACACCATAGAGAGAAATGACCATTGAAAAACTGATTTTCTTTTAACCACAGAGCGAACGGAAGCTGCCGGTTGCTTTCGAATCAAACATGACATACAGCTGTCCTGTTTCTATGGTATAATGCAGATAAAACCAGGAAAGGCGGTGGTTCCCATGAAAATGGAGCGGCTCATTGGCATATTGTCCATCCTGCTCCAGCGGGAGAGGGTCACCGCCCCGGAGCTGGCGGAGCAGTTCGAGGTGTCCCGCCGGACCATCCAGCGGGACATCGAGTCGTTGTGCCGGGCGGGCATCCCTATCGCCACCGCTCAGGGTGCGGACGGCGGCATCTCCATCATGGAGGGCTATCGGGTGGACCGGACGGTGCTCACCGCCCCGGAGATGCAGGCCATCCTGGCGGGGCTTCGGAGCCTGGACAGCGTCAGCGGCACCCGGCGCTATGCCCAGCTGATGGAAAAGCTGTCCGCCGGGACGGGCGCTCTGGTGCCTGGCGGGGCACACATGCTCATTGACCTCTCCTCCTGGTACAAGACCAGCCTGCCGCCCAAGATCGAGCTGATCCAGAGTGCCATCGAGCAGCACCGCGCCATCCGCTTTACCTATTTCTCCCCCAAAGGGGAATCGGTGCGCACGGTAGAGCCCTGCTATCTGGTGTTCCACTGGTCGGCCTGGTATGTGTGGGGCTGGTGCCGGAGCCGGGAGGATTTCCGTCTGTTCAAGCTCAACCGCATGACGGATCTCACCGCCGGGGAGGACTTTCCGCCCCGGGCTGCACCCCTGCCGGAGCTGGAGCCGGAGCGGCTCTTTCCGGCGAAGTATCAGGTCACCGTGCTCTTTGACCCCAGCTGCCGCTGGCGGCTGGTGGAGGAGTACGGTGCGGACCGCTTCACTACGGAGCCGGACGGTCGGCTGCGCTTTACCGGCGGCTTTCCCGATGCGGACAGCGTCCTCAGCTGGGTGCTCACCTTTGGGGATAAGGCGGAACTGGTGGAGCCGGAGGAGCTGCGGGAGCAGTTGGGACAGCTGGCCGAAACACTGGCCCATCGTTACAGGAGGGATTGAGATGGCCTCTCATCAGGACTTTGTGGACTATGTGGCCGAACAGCTGCGGGAGGCCGGGACCATCCGCAGCCGGAAGATGTTCGGGGAGTACGGTCTCTACTGCGACGGCGTGTTCTTTGCCGTCATCTGTGACGATCAGGTCTTTGTGAAGGTCACCCCGGCGGGCGAGGCGGCCTTTCCCAATCTGCCCAAGGCTCCGCCCTATGAGGGGGCCAGAGACTACATCTGGGTGGAGGATATGGATGACCGGGACACCATGACCGCCCTCACCCGCCTGACCTGTATGGCGCTTCAGGAGCAGCCGAAAAAACGGAGGAAATGACCATGGCCTTTGATTACAAGAAAGAGTACAAGGAGTTCTATCTGCCGCCCAGAACGCCGGGCATCGTCACGGTGCCCGCCATGAACTTTCTGGCGGTGCGGGGACAGGGCGATCCCAACGAGGAGCACGGCGCCTACAAGCAGGCTCTGGAGCAGCTCTACGCGGTGGCCTACACCATCAAGATGAGCAAGCGGAACCCGCCGGAGGGCTACTTCGACTATGTGGTGCCGCCGCTGGAGGGCCTGTGGTGGCAGGAAGGTGTCCACGGGGTGGACTATGCCCGCAAAGCGGACTTTCGGTGGATCTCCCTCATCCGCCTGCCGGAGTTTGTGACCAAGCCGGTCTTTGACCGGGCTGTCCAGGAGGCCACGGAGAAAAAACAGCGGGACTTTTCCCAGGTGGAGTTCTTCCCTTGGGAGGAGGGCCTGTGCGTCCAGTGTATGCACATCGGCCCCTATGACGACGAGCCCGCCACCGTGGCGGCCATGGAGGAATACGCCAGGGCGCAGGGCTATGAGCCGGATTTCAGTCAGGGCCGGTTCCACCACGAGATCTACCTGAGCGACGTGCGGCGGTGCCCGTCGGAAAAGCTGAAAACTGTCATCCGACAGCCCATTAAACGGACGGAGTGATGAAAGAGATGGACACGATCATTCGCGAAATACGACCGGGGGAATATACCTTTTTGCGGGAATTTCTCTATCAGGCCATCTATCTCCCGAAAGGCGTGGAGCCGCCGCCCCGGTCCGTGGTGGATCGGCCGGAGCTGCAGGTCTATATTGAGGGCTTCGGCACACGTCCCGGCGACCATTGTCTGGTTGCTGAGGTTGGAGGAAAAGTGGTAGGGGCGGCGTGGTGCCGCATCATGGAGGACTACGGCCACGTCGACAACGATACCCCCTCTCTGGCCATCTCGCTATTGCCGGAGTATCGTGGACAGGGCACCGGGACACAACTGCTGAACGGTCTTTTGCTTCTGCTCCGGGAGAATGGGTATCAGCGAGCATCCCTCTCCGTCCAGAAAGAGAACCCGGCGGTGCGCCTCTACCAGCGGACGGGATTCCGCATCCTGGCGGAGAAAGGTACAGAATATTTGATGCTTTGGGACGGCACCCAAGGGGGACAACAGGAGAATATGAATATGGAAGCAGAGAAACAGAGGGAAAGTAAGATCTGGCAGTGGTTTTCCATGTGGCTGGACAAGCAGGACACGGGCATTGAGGAGCTCTTCGCTCCCGGTGCCGTCTATATCGAGAGCTGGGGGCCGGAGTACCACGGAAGTGGGAAGATCAAGCTGTGGTTTGACGAGTGGAACACCCGTGGCACCGTGGAGCGGTGGGATATCCGGCAGTATTTCCACAAGGGCGACCAGACCGTGGTGGAGTGGGCCTTCCGGTGTGCCATGACGGATGGCACTATCCAGAGCTTTGACGGGCTCTCCCTCATCCGCTGGAACCAAGCAGGACAAATCTGCTTTTTGCAGGAATTCGGGTGCAACGAAAATCGCTACGACCCCTACGCCCAAGGGGACACCCCGGTGTTCCGGGAGGAACCGGCACTGTGGTTTTAACGGAGGGAGTGACATGAAAGGCTTTACCAGAGAAGAGGTTCGCTTCTCCCTCTGCGGTCTTAACTGCGCCCTCTGCTCCATGCACCTGGGCGGGTACTGTCCCGGCTGCGGCGGCGGAGCAGGCAATCAGAGCTGCGCCATCGCCAAGTGCTCCCTGGCCCACGGTGGGGTGCCCTTTTGCTGGGAGTGTCCGGAGTACCCCTGCCCCCGCTATGATGGCTTCGATGACGGCGACTCCTTTGTCCCCCATCGGAACCGGCAGCAGGATATCGCCCGTGCCCAGGAACTGGGGTTGGACGCCTACCTCACGCAGTTAGCGGAAAAGCGCGCCATATTGGACACACTTCTGGCGGGCTACAACGACGGCCGCCGCAAGACGTTCTTCCATACGGCGGTCTATCTTCTGCCCCTGGGGGAATTACAGTCCGTGATGGCCGACCTGAACAGACGGCCGGAGCTGGCCGGACAACCCATCAAGGAGCGGGCCCTCGTCGCCGCGGAACTGCTCCAGCAGGCGGCGGACCGCCGGGGCATCAGCCTGAAGCTGAACAAGAAAGCGAAGAAGGGGTGAGTTTATGCCGACTTCCAAGGTGACGGTCCACTTCTCCTGCCCGGTGGAGCGGGTGTGGCAGGCGGTGACTGACCTTTCCAACACCGCCTGGCGCAGTGACCTCAAACGGGTAGAGGTGCTGGACGAGATCCACTTCGTAGAGCATACCAAAAGCGGCTACGCCACAAACTTCACCGTCACGGCCTGTGAGCCGCTCCGGCGCTGGGCCTTTACCATGGAGAACGGCAATATGTCCGGCTCCTGGGAGGGGTGCTTTGAGACGGCAGCGGACGGCGCACGGCTCCATTGTACCGAAACCGTCAACGCCAAGCGCTGGTGGATGCGCCCCTTTGTACCCGGCTATCTGAGGCGTCATCAGAGGCTGTACCTGGACGATCTGCGGCGGGAACTGCAAAAATAGGGACTGTTAGTTTGCGTTGCTTGCGGCAACGGGCCGTTTTGCCTACAATGGGGGCGAAAGGAGTTGAATCCCGATGCTCAATGAAAACATCAAAGCCATTCGGAGATCCAAGGGGCTCTCCCAGCAGGAGCTGGCCGTCAAGCTGAACGTGGTGCGGCAGACCATCTCAAAGTGGGAGCAAGGCTTGTCTGTTCCTGACGCCGACCTGCTCATCACCTTGTCGGAGGCGTTGGAGACACCTGTCAGCACGTTGCTGGGAGAAACAGTTGCGGAGTCGGAGGCAGACGAGGTGAAGGCTCTTGCGGAAAAGCTGGAGGTCATCAATCTGCAGTTTGCCCGGAGAAAGGCCCTGCGGTGCTCGGCCCTCCACTGGGGGCTCATTGCGGTGTGTGTGGGCATCCTGGCCGTGGCCGTCATTTTGGCGATGGCAGGCAGCCCCTACCTGGGCTGGGATTACAGCGCCCCAGAGACTGCCGTCATGGGAGTGGCTATCCACGCCTTTGAATGGGGCTTTGTCCGCCTGGCCCCCTTCGTCCTGATTGCGGCGGCGGCAGGCGTTTTCCTGACGCGGAAAAGAGGATAGAAGATACGAAGGCCCCCGGCAGAAAGCCAGGGGTCTTTGTAGGAACGACAGTATGGGAGTCACCCTTTTGTCATTCTCCGAGAAACAGTTCGTTCTTCTTGGGTACGCTACAGATCTTCTTCATCTTGCCCGCGGCAACCGCTGTCAGGATAGGGTTGATGCTTCGTGCATGAGCCGGACAGATGCTGACGCAGCGCATACAGCTGATGCATATTTTATGATCGGTTTTGGAGGGATCTGCCGCTGGAATCGCCTGAACGGGACATTGCTTAGCGCACAGCCCGCAGTTCGTACACTTCTTCTTGGCGGAGGGCTTGATGGGAATCCCGGAATACTCCCTGAATGGATCATTGCCGGGAACGGCCAGGTCATCCGGGATTCGCCCCTCCTCCAGACACCGGCGGATCTCTTTGGCAAATCGAGACAGTTCCGCCAGATCACCGGAATCTGGACGGCCCGTGGCAAACTGGCGCATGATGGAATGTTCCGCCACGGCTGCCACAGCCGCGGCGCAGCGGAAACCGGCACGCTTCAGGCAGGTTTTCAGTTCCAACAGCGTGTCATCATAGGCTCGGTTTCCATAGACCACCACCAGAATGGCCATTGCGCCGTTGGCGCGGATGCGCTCCAGCCGTTCCGCCGCGATGGCCGGGACCCGGCCGCCAAAGGAAGGAACGGCCACGACACAGATGTCCTCTTTGTCCAGAGAGATCTGGGAAAAATCCATGCTGGCATCAGTCAGGTCAATGGTGCTGACCTCCTGCCCGAATACCTCCGCAAAGGGAGCGGCAGCCTTTTTTGTGCCTCCTGTGGGGCTGAATAGGATTTGATAGATCCTCATTTGTGTTCTCCTTCGTTTTCCTGATAGGTCGGGCAGTGTTTCATCTGCCGGACGGCATCCTGCAGCAGCTCCGACACAGCCAGCAGGCTGCTGCTTGCAGAGTCCAGATAATAGTAATTTTTCGTTCCTTCCCGCCGGAATGTGATGATCCCCGCATCCTTCAGAACCTTTAGATGGTGGGACACCGCCGCGCGGGAGAGATTCGTGCTCGCTTGGAGTTCTCCCACCCGCAGGCCCCCTGTTCCGCAATTCTCAATGAACACCCGGAGAATAAGCTGGCGGGTCTCGTCTCCAATCGCGCAGAACGCTGGGCGGCAGGCCTGGAATTGCTGCGCCAGCTGATTGCCGCTCGTTGGTTCAGCCATTTGGTCACCTCCGTCCTCCATGATCGACGCGCATGGACCATTATAGCATAAACTACAGCGCGCGGATGATTGGTCAAGAAAATCGAGTTCATTGGGACACTGACCGATCAACCATCAAACCAGAGCAACAGCCAGTTGCTTTGCTTTTTGTTCCCCGTGTGGTATGCTTCGGGTAAGGTGGTGATCAATATGGAACCCAAAGAAATCCTTCTGGAGCTGCGCGCCAGGCGCGGCTTTTCCCAGGAGCAGCTGGCAGAAAAGGTCCACGTGACCCGGCAGGCGGTTTCCCGCTGGGAGACCGGCGAAACGGTACCCAATACGGAAACACTAAAGCTGCTCTCCAAACTGTTTGACGTCTCCATCAATACCCTACTGGGCTCGCCCCGGCAGCTGATCTGCCAGTGCTGCGGCATGCCCCTGGAGGACGCTAATATCAGCCGGGAGCCGGACGGCGCTTTCAACGAGGCGTACTGCAAGTGGTGCTATACCGATGGGAAATTTGTCTACACCAGCCTGGAGGAGCTGCTGGATTTTCTGGAGGGCCACATGGCCAATGAAGCCTGGCCCCCGGAACAGGTCAGAGCCTACTTTGCAGCCCAGCTGCCAAAACTGAATCATTGGAAGCAGAGATAAGCAAGGCTCCCGCCCTCGGAATTTCAGAGGGTGGGAGCCTTGCTTTTATGCGGCCCGGATGTCTCTCTGCTCGGGTATGGAATTTTGCGCAGACTTGCAGTATAATGACCCAGGCATCCTGTTTTACCCATTCCGGAGGAGATCCAATATGACCTTTCATGAATTCGGAGAGGATACGCGCCCCCACATCATGCTGATCCACGGCGGTGGAAACGCTTGGTGGAACTACCTGCGGCAGGCCCGTGTCCTGGCCCAGCACTACCATGTGATCCTGCCCACGCTGGATGGCCATGGCGTGGCATATCAAACGCCCTATGTTTCCACCGAGCGAACCGCCGACCAGCTCATGGACTATATCCAGCGGCATTGCGGCGGACATCTCTTCGCCCTGTGCGGAGTTTCCTTGGGCGGCCAGATCGTGATGGAGCTTTTGGCACGGAAGCCGGATCTTACCGAAAAAGCCATCGTTGATGGCAGCCTTTGTTACCCGCAGCCCATGATGGCCCGGTTCTGCATCGCCTCGGTATGGCTGTTTGGATGGATGCTGTTCAGCGAATGGGCGTGCCGCCTTCAGCTGAAGCTTATGTCCAAGCTGCTGCCCAAAGAGATGACCTATCCCCAGGAGATCCAGGAATACTATCTGCGGGACATGCCCAGAACGCCGCGAAAAACCTTATACACCATGTACCGGACCTATATGGCGCAATACCGCGTGAAAGAAAGCGTGAGAAACAGCCATGCCCAGGTCATGTATTGGTACGGGGAAAAGGAGATGAAGTGCGTCAAGAACTCCGCCCGTATGTTCCAGCGGCTGCTTCCCACCTGCCGGATCTACGAGGCAAAAGGATACGGGCACGGCTATCTGTCCGTCTATCTGCCGGAGGAATGGCTGCGCATCGCACTTCCTTTCTTTGAAGGCAAAGATCCCAATGCCCCCGGCAAATAGCCGCACATAGGAAACAGGCATTTTATGTTTTGGTGTACCAGGTATACAATAGAAACAAATGTATAAGGAGGAATCGCTATGCGCAAGAATTTTGGAGCCAAGCCCTGGACTTATCCCCAGCCGGTCTTTATTCTGGCCACCTACAATGAGGACGGCACCCTCGACGCCATGAACGCGGCCTGGGGAGGCATCAGCGAGGATAAGGAGCTGAGCATGTGCATCAGCGCTGAGCACAAGACCACCGCCAACATCCTGGCCCGCAAGGCGTTCACCGTGAGCATGGCCACAGCGGAGCAGACAGTGGCCTGCGACTATGTGGGCATTGAGTCCGGCAATAAAGTGGCGGACAAGGTGACAAAAGCCGGCTGGCACACCACCAAGTCGGAGTTTGTGGACGCGCCCCTCATCGATGAGCTGCCCATGGCGGTGGAGTGCCGCCTGGTGAGCTACGACCCGGAGAGCTGCCGTCTGGTGGGCGAGATCGTCAACGTGTGCGCCGACGAGTCCGTTTTGGGCGCTGACGGGAAGATCGACCCGGACAAGCTGCGGCCCATCACCTTTGATCCCATTCACCACACATACCGGGTACTGGGCGAGAAGGTAGGCAACGCATTCCAGGACGGCGCCAAGCTGAAGTAAAGACTGGATTTTATCCTACGCATAGATAAGGGACGGAGATGTGGCCTCCGCCCCTCATCTGTTTTGACGGCAGATTACCGCCGCCCCTTCTTCTGCCGCTTACGGAAGTCTTTCTCAATGGCGTCTTTCCAGTGCTCATCCAAAGGTGCACTACACCGGACGGCGGCCACAGCCTGGCCCACCACCTCGTAGTTGAGACGGGTACCCTCGCTGTCGCAGTGGTAGTTCACCGCTCGGTCGGGGGTGATGCCCAAATGGCCTGCCGTCTCCACCGCGTCGATGTTGGCCCCCAGGAAGAGAAACTCCCAGCCGTACTTTTCCTTCTGCCGCTGGATCATTTCTTTCACCTGCCAGGCCGAATAGCGGCGGCTGGCATTCTCCATGCCGTCGGTGGTGATAACAAAAAGAGTGTGCTCTGGCACATCCTCGGGCCGGGCATACTTATGGATGTTTCCGATGTGGTGGATGGCTCCGCCGACGGCGTCCAGCAGGGCGGTACAGCCCCGGACATAGTACTCCTTTTCCGTGATGGGCCGGACCTCGCCCACCTTTACCCGGTCGTGAAGGACCTCGGTCTGATCGTCAAAGAGGACGGTGGAGACGAAGGCCTCTCCCGGCTCCTTCTGCTGTTTTTTAATCATGGCGTTGAAGCCGCCAATGGTGTCACCCTCCAGCCCCTGCATGGAGCCGCTGCGGTCCAGAATGAACACCAGTTCCGTCAAATTCTTCTTCATAAAAAATCCCCCTATGCTGTGTTGTTTGATTTACAAGCACAGTATAGGGGAATTTTGATTTGGATAGGTCGCCCGGCGGGCGACAAATTGCTATGCTTCAAACAGGGTAATTTGTGTGCCGTTCTCCTCCAGGAGCCGGAGCAGGTCCTGGGTTTTGAGCCATACGGTGGCGGTATTGTCATTGGGGTGTACACCGATCAGGCCGGGGCCCTCCAGAAAGGACTTATCCAGCCAGAAGGTTACCTTGTGTTCCCGGTCATTGAGCAGGCCCAGAGGTGTCACCGCGCCGGGAATCAGGCCAAGCATGTCCATCAGATCCTGATCCGAGGCAAAGGTAAGCGGCCGGGTGTCGTTCTGCTGCCGGAAGGCTTTCAGGTCGACTCGCTTGTTTCCCTTGACCGTAATGAGATAGTAATTGCGCTTTTTGTCGTCCCGAATGAAGAGGTTCTTGGCATCGGCCTCCGGGTAGGGCAGGTGGATCTCAGCCACCTCTGCCATGTTGTAAACAGCTTTGTGCTCCGTTACCTCATGCCAGATGTTTCTGGTACTGAGGAGAGCGTAAATCTCCTTCTTGTTCATATCCCTGTCCTCCCCACCATTACCCGCCCAGCAGGCTCTGGTCAAAGGCGAACAGAGCTTCGTTAATTTCGAAGATGTTGTAGTTCCGGTGGGCAATGAAATACTCCACGATGATATCGAACTTGCTGGCATGAGAAAAGGCAAAGCCCGCCTTTCCCAGCATCTCCCGGGCTTCCTCCAGTGGCAATTCCAGAGCTACAGCAAAGGCCATGGCGGTAGGCTTGGAGGGTTTATAGTGGATGTCCGAGCGGATCTTGGAGAACAGCTTACGGTCAATATTAGCCTTTTTGTAACACTGGGCGTCAGACATGCCGCACTCGTCGATCTTCCGCAGCAGCATCTGGGAAAAGCTCTCGTCCAGTTTGCTGAGGGCCTCGTCCAGATCGGAGGGCGCCATGGTACAGGGGGCAGGCATACACTCCGATTCCTCCATGGGCATGGAGGCCATAGCCATCCGGCGGCGTTGAGTCTCCCGGCTATCGGTGTGGGCATCCACATAGCGGTCATCGATGTACGCGGCAATGTCGGCAAAGAGCTTCCCGCCGATGGTATAGGCGGCTCGGTCAAAGATGACCAGATACACCGTCATGTCGTGGGCCAGCAGGAAATCCCCGATGGTATCCACCGCCACCTTTAGGGCCTGATCCTTGGGGTAGCCATACACCCCGGAGGAGATCAGCGGAAAAGCCACCGTCTCACACTGATGGACCAGGGCCAGTTCCAGAGAGGAGCGGTAGGCCGAGGCCAGCAGTTCCCGCTCACCGTGGCTGCCGCCCCGCCAGATGGGACCCACGGTATGGATGACAAACTTTGCCGGCAAGCGGTAGCCCTCCGTGATCTTGGCCTGTCCGGTCTTGCAGCCTCCCAGGGTGCGGCACTCGGCCAGCAGCTCCGGTCCGGCGGCACGGTGGATGGCGCCGTCCACACCCCCGCCGCCCAGCAGACTCTCCTTGGCAGCGTTGACGACGGCGTCCACCTTCATGGTAGTAATATCATTTCGCACGATATGCAGGGGCATGACGACACCTCCTCACTTGATAGGGTCATCATACCATAAGCGGAACGGTCTGGCAATCGAGCAGAGGATGGGGAGTGGTTTTCTGGATGCCCAGCATCTTTTGGATCATCTCAAAGTGCTTGGCCACTGTGTGCCGGGTCACCTTAGCCCCCTTGGCAATGGTGCTGTAATTTGTCTCGTCGGGACAAAGCCTCATGTACTCCCAGATCTGCCGCTGCTTCTTGGTGAGTTTCTCAGGCGATGGGATCCCTCGCCTCCGCTCCTGGATGGCCTTTCGCTCGGCGTTCAGCTGCTGGATGAGCATCTTCAACTTCTCCTCACACTCTTCACGGGTATGGGCGTAGACGCATTTGGAGTGCTTGGTACCGTCCGGCCAGGTGGGTGAATAGCGGCCCTCGAAGAGGTGGTCGTTGATCTGGGTGATGCAGCCGGTTCCCGGCTTGCGGGTACGCCTCATGACCGGCTGAAAGTCAGTGAGCGGATTTGCCTCAGCAGAGTCCTCCGCCACCTCATTGCCCAGCCCCCGGTCGATCTTAGCGGCAGCTTCACTTAGCATATCGGCGGTGATGTGGGTGTAGATGTCCAGTGTAGTCGCCGCCGATACATGGCCCAGCATGGCGGAGAGGGTCTTGATGTCCATGCCGTTCTCCAGCGCCATGGTGGCAAAGGTATGACGCAGATCATGAAATCTGATTTGCTTGCACCCGGCCCGCTCCAGAATGATATGGAGCCGACGGAGCATGGAGCCAGGTGTGAGCGGCATATCCAAATTCTTCGGAGAGGGGAACAGCCAGCGGGAGTTTGCCGTCTTTCGGTACTCCCGGAACACCTCCACCACGGCAGGCGGCAGCACCAATTTGCGGATAGAGGCTTTTGTCTTGGGGACACTCAGCTGCATCTTTCCATTTACCTCATAGACCTGTTTGGTTACGGACAGCGTTCCGGCATCCAGATCCAGGTCGGACCATTGCAGCGCCAGCAGTTCTCCTCGACGAAGGCCGGTGGATAAGTCCAGCAGGAACAGTTCGAAGTAGCCGTCCGCCTTTGCCTGAATGAGAAACCGCTGGAGTTCCTGACGGGACAGCACCTGCATCTCCCGGCTTCGTTTGGGCGGCAGCTTACAGCCTACCGCAGGATTGGTTCGGATCAGGTTCTCCTGCACTGCCTGATCCAGCGCTGCCCGACATTTGGCGTGACACATTCGCACCATCCGATCGGACAGGCCTTTCCCAAATTGTTCTGTGCGGACGAGCCGTCCCTCCTTTTTCAGGTGAGCGTAGAATTGCTGGAGGTCCTTCTGGGTTAACTGGCACAGCGGAATCTTGCCCAGCTGCGGGATGATATGCTGATAGATGGTACTCTCATAAGTGTTCTGCGTGGCGGGGCGGAGACCGGACTTGATGTAGGTCTGATACCAAAAGTCCATCCACTCCCCGAAGGGCATATCGGCGCAGATCTTCTCTGACTTGGCGCTGCCCACTGTTTCCATCAGCTTGGTCAGCTTTTCCTGGCACTCGTGCTTAGTCTTGGCCAGTACATTTTTCGTTTTAGGAAGCCCCTTATCGTCATAGCCCACCACGGCCCGGCCTTCCCAGCGGCCATCCTTGCGCTGCCTTATGGTGCCGGTTCCGCTTTTTCGTTTCCTTGCCATGGGTTCAACTCCTCTCCCAATAGATTTTTCAGAAAGCCGCCAACGACATCGCTGGCGGCTCTCTGCATATCCGGTGTCACATGCGTGTAGGTATCCAGCGTGAACGATGCGTTGGTATGTCCCAGGATGCCGGAGAGAGTCTTGGCATCCACACCACTGGCCAGGGCGTGGGTGGCGAAAGTATGCCGGAGATCATGGAACCTGATGTGAGGCAGTCCCGCCTCTTTCAGCAGCACCTTCATCCAGTAGTAGGCAGCGCTGGGGCGCACCGGCTTCTCCGGAGCCAGCGGTTCCGGGAAGATCCACTGACTGACCGCGTGTTTTTTCCTTTCCTTTAATCGCTGGACAGTACTGGGGGCAGACGGATGGTGCGTCTGCCCCTCTCAGTCTTGGTCTCGCCGATCTCCATTTCACCCCGCTTAGGTACATTCACCGAGCGGAGGATTTTGAGCGTCCCTGCGTTCTCATCGAAGTCCCTCCACATGAGACCGCAGATCTCACCTCGACGAAGGCCGGTGGTCAACTCCGTGTAGAAGAAGTCCCGCCAGATTTCGTTTTTGTCCACTGCCGCCAGGAAGGCATCCATCTGCTCACGGTCGAGAACCTGCTTTGGTTTGTAGTTGCTCTTGGGCAGCTTGACACCGTCCGTTGGATTATAGGGGACGATGTGATCCCGTTCCGCATCCTTGAGGCAGCGGTGGAGCATGGCGTGGATGCGGAGCACCATGCTGTCCGACAGTTCGTGCCCATACTCCGGGTGGTCATGGACGCGCCCCTCTTTCTTCAGCTTCCGGTACAGCTTTTGGATGTCCAGCCGTGTGACCCGGGAGACGATCTTGCCACCGAGATACGGCTTCACATAGCACCGGATGTACTGCTCATAGCTGCGTAGAGTGTTAGGCCGCAGGGTGACGGCACCGTACTCCTCCATCCAGCGATCCAGCCACTCGCCCAGAGTCATGCGGCTGTCTTCGGTAAGTTGTGCGTCCTGATAGATATCCATGTCACGGTGAAGCTTGGCCAACAGTTCTTTCTGGGTTTTGGCCAGCACATATCGGAAGATGGGTTCGCCGTTTTCCTTGTGGCCCACTACGATGCGCCCTTCCCAACGTCCGTCTTCCCGTTTGCGGACCATTCCGTCCCCGGATGGTCGTCTCTTTGCCATGTTGTTTCACCTCCAATCGTTCAGTTTCATTTGTTGTGCGGTTACTGTGTAGCCTATTTCACAGGCGGATACTTGTAAGGCTCCGCCACGTACTGGTAGAGCACAGCGCCGCAGCGGCGGCAAATCAGATACCGCAGTCGGTTGCCCAGCATTCCGTGTTTCTTGAATGTGACCAGCGCTTCGCCGTGCTGCCAGCCAAGACCAATGTCCTCACACCCACAGTACTGGCACCGCTGAATGGGAAGTCGATTTGTCATTTCGATCACTCCTCCTGTTCCATTCTGCGGCAGACGCGTTCTGTCTCTTCCTCGTCGAAGGAGTACAGGCCGTCTGCTTCCAGTTCCTTGCTCAGCCCCCAGGCCAGTTTGAATCCTGCGGTGAAACTGGCCAGGGAAATCTCTTCTTTCAATAGATTCTGACTGTCCACCAGATGCATGAGCCTGCGGCGCTGCATCTTGTCCAGGCAGTCACGCACTTCCTGGCGGGTGTTCTCGATGTCCTCTTCCAACTCTGACACATCTGGTTCCCGGAAGAACTGCTGGTGCAGTGCTCTCATGTAGTCATTCATGTGCGTCGCCTCCTTTTCAGCAACACACAATACCCGAACCTCTCTGCAATATCCAGCCCTTATTTGAAACTTTTTCGGAAAGATTTTGGGGCTGGGAAGAGGTTTTTATCTTTGTTTTGGCATGTCAGATTTTAATACGCCTACATCCCGCCCATGGTCATGCCACCCATGTTCTGCTCCTCCTCATGATCATCCGGCTTGTGGCCCAGGGCGATCTTCTTCTGACGGATCTTCTGGAGCAGTTTGCGATCTGCCCTCTGACTGCCCGGCGGACAGGGCGGAACGGAGTTGTCCTGAAAGATGCGCCCCATGTGGTGGAGCAGCTTGGTGGCAGAGAGGAGCACATTGGGGCTGCGGTTATCATTGAAGTGATCCAGAAAGAACTGGGCGTACTCATTTCCCTGTGAGGCGGATGCCCAGAACCAGCGGTACGCCTGCTCTTGATCCCGAGCCACATCCTCTCCGGTGAGATACAGCTTGCCCAGGGTGTACTGAGCATACTTGTTGCCTTCCCGGGCGGCATTGGTCAGATACTCTACCGCCTTGGCCGTATCCTTTGGGATATCAGTCCCTTCCAGATACAGCTTTCCCAGCCGGTAAGCGGCCCAGAGATTGCCCTGCGCCGCCGCCTTCTCATACCAGGACACCGCTTCCTCCATCCGCTTTTGACTTTGCAGCAGCTTACCAAGGGCGTACTGGGAGAAGTCATGACCGGCTTCGGCAGCACGCCGAAACCACAGCTCCGCCTGTTCGTCATCCGGCAGTACCCCCATACCATCCCGCCAACACTTGCCCAGCTGGTGAGCTGCCGCGGTGAAGCCTGCGCTCCAAAGCTGCTCCAGGACTTGCACCTGTTCCGCTTTTTCTTCCTCTGTGTTTTCATAGACCGAAAGGATTTCTTTTGCGTTCTGGTAGGCCTCCGCCATCTCCCAGCGGGAGGACCAGGCGTAGTACACCTCCTCCTGGTCCTCATCCACTTCGTCTTTCATGGCCGTATCTTCGAAGGTGAAGGTACCTAAGCGCAGTTCCTCTGCCTCCCGGATGACCATGTTCTTGATGGCTTTGAACTCCTGCTGCTGGGACAGTGGTTTGTGTTCTCTTGGCGTGTCTTTGTAGTACCGCTCCAGTTCATCCCGCAGCCGGTTCCATTGTTCATAGCACTCCGCCACCTCCGGGAGCCTGGCCAGCTCGTCCACGATGGCATCCACCTGCGCCTTTACCGGCTTTTTCAGATAGCCGTACATCTTTTTACCTTTGACCTCCGTCAGCATCCCGGCCAGCGTTTCCATCTGACCGGCGATGACAGGACTGTCGCAGAGGCCGGACTTCATCTCCCGGATGAGACGGCCCATAGCTTCCATAGCCGCGTCCCGTACCTGCTGATAGGACAGATCCTTCTCCTGATAGATGGACAACAGCTCGTCTTGGAAAATATCGTTGGACAGCTGGGAGCGCATCTGCTCGATGCCTTTCTCAGTCAGATAGCCCTGCTTGGGATCGGCAGACCAGACCATCATGTGGATGTGTGGGTGGTGCTTTTCATCGTGGAAGGCGGCGCACCAACGAAAGCTGCTGGGCGGAATTTTCATCGCCGCCGCCAGTTCTGTCTGATGGGCCAGCAGCAATCTACGCCAGCTCTCACCGTTTTCGTAGCCCAGCCGTGCGGCATCCTCCCGCTTCAGCGAGTAGATAAAGGTCCACACCGGACCGGCGTGTGCATTGATCTCCTCCATGGTTTGCTCCAGATCAGCAGCACCGTCAGCGGAGAACAGCCCGTGAGAGCGGGGACGCTCGGCCATGTACTCCAGGTATCCGCTGCCCTCATGGGAGGGATATTGAGCATCCATGAGCTCCACACCCTCCCGAGTGGCGATGTACTCAGCATAGTGTCCGCCGCCGTTTCCCGGCTTGATGTAGCCGGACTTTTGGATAAGACCCTTCATTCCTCAATCCTCTTCTGAAACCGAAACGCATCCTGGAAGTCAATTTCCCCGTTGGTCTCTTTCACATTTTTCACGCAGCGCACCCGAAGTTTTTGCAGCGTATCCAGGCTGACATTGATATCGCTGGCAAACAGATTTGCCATCAGATCCTGGTCCACTGCTTGCTTGAAGAGCAGATGCCCCATGCGTTTTCCAAAGGCACCCAGCTTGCCTTCCAGCACGTCTGAGAGGACACGAGGCAGATATTCCTCCGCGTGTTCCGTGTCCAGGTAGCCGGAATAGAACTGGATCGCCTTTTCGATGTACTCATTTTTGGTGGAGCAGTTGTCCGCCTGGTAGTGATGTTCCACATTGGCCCAGGCCGATTCGCTCAGCCACACCGAGTGTTTCTGCTTCAACTCTTTCATCGCCAAAATCGCCTCCTTTTCTCATCAGCGCCGCCTGAAATCCCACAGCGGCGGGGATTCAGACGCTTTTTTACAAGAACAGCGCCAATCTCAAAGCCTACTGGTCGAAACAGCGCCAACTTCAAATCCCCGAAACCGCCCGCACTGCGGGCGGTTGTGACTGCCTGGGCGCACAAAAGCGCCAGGGCTTTCTCCTGCTCTTCGTCCCCCCGCGGCCTCCGTCCCAAAGCCTGGCCCGAAATCGGGCCAAATCCGCTCCAAATCCCTCGATGGGGCAGGGACTCTGCCCTGCCCGCAAGGAGGGCACACAGCGCCTCACAGGCCGCTGCAAAGGGGGATTCCTCTGCCGCAGGGGACGGCGCACTGCGGCTGGAAAATCCGGAAGTATTCCGCCGGGCCGGACACCAGATGCTGGCGCATCATCTCGCCGCATTGAAACAACCGGAATGCGGTGACTTGATTGCAGAATTCAAATTCCGCACAGCGCTCTTTCGCAAATGCTCTCTGCTCATCCGTGAGGTTGCCGCGGTTCTCATCGCAGAGGAACAGTGCCACGGCATCTTCGTCGATGGGCTCACTATGACTGGCGTTCCACTTGCTGATGATGTACTTTCGCTTGTCCGCCATAGCCATAGCACACAGGTTGGGGTCTTCTTGAATGATGCGGCCCAGTTCCTGCATCAGCATCCGGATGCACACTCCTTTCTCTCCAGCGCGGCCAGGCGCTGCTTTGCCTTGTGCTGTTCCAGTGCCAGGTCGGCCATATCCATCTGCCGCTCATAGTACTGATCGATGGCCAACTGGATAGGCAGGATATGATAGAGCAGACGGCCGTTGCGCTTGCGACCATCTTTGGTGGTAACGGTCGTGCGCTCGGTGCGGATGAGCGACCGCTCCTCCAGTTCCGCCACATACTTGCGTACCGTGGTCACGCACATGCCCACGCCCTCGCCGATTTCCCGGTAGCTGAGCAGGCACTGATAGGTCTTGCGGTCCTCCCGGCGGAGCAGGAAACTGTACACCGAGATTGCGCCGCGGGACAGCCCCAGATCGTAGATCTCGTTGGGCAGTGGGAAATAGTTTTTGATGGGATCCCGCTTGGTCCAGCTCTGCTTTCTCATTTCGCACCTCCGGACTGTTCCTCTGCCCACTGAATAAACTTTTCTTTCGGTACCACCATGCGGCTGCCCACACGGAGTGTCGGGAAACCGGGTTCGTGCATTACCTCGTATGCAGTGGAGATGGACACGCCCAGCACCTGTGCCACCAGTTTTGCATTGAGAAACAGCGGCAGATCGCCGTAGTTTTTACAGACTGACATCTTCATTTCAATACCTCCGATCATTTTCAAATACAGAGAAAAATTGTTCTTGCGTTTCGGAGGTCTCTCTGATAAACTGAACACAGATTGGGCTGTGTTTTCCGAAACGCAGCGGGCCGTTGAACTGTTGCAGCAGTTCAACGGTCTTTTTTTACGGTGACTGTCTTTTGCCTGTGTCTGGCCATCACCATACCCGTTCCTGCCCTGCGGCTTGTTTGACACGCACGGCGTTTGCATTCACCTTGGTACGCTCGGCTGTTTGTCCGCAACAGCGTCATGGCAGTACTTCCCCGGTGAGTATCGTCTTTGGTGATGGGTATTTATTTTTCAACGCCTCATGAAATGCCATCACAGCTGAGAATGAAAATATAGTCTGTGCGTT
>OKRX01000159.1_pt1 | contig 50728 bp, 56 predicted proteins | sample 1601241 | NCBI WGS metagenome assembly OKRX01 (sample SAMEA3541500, study PRJEB24748) | human gut metagenome | biome: human gut; feature: human-associated habitat; material: faeces | place: China | collected 2012
TCACCGCCTCACGGCGGTTCAGACAAGAAGCCTTTTCGTTTCCCCGCTGCGCGAGAAAATTCCCTCACGAGCCACGCCCCAAGTTTGGCGCAATGCTGCCTTGGCCTATCATTCCCTGACTTCGGCGCAATGGCTTTCAGGCTACGAAGGGTTGCAGAAACCTTGCGTTGCCTCGTGGCTGCCGGTTTTCCGAAGCTGCTCTGCCGTTTCAATCCCCGCCTGATGAAGCTGTTCCTCCACCGTCTTTCCAATATTCGGAAGCTTTGAAAGCTCGCCCATAAAACACGTCTCCTTTCTCATAGTACAAGATGCCGCTATTTTCTACGGCGCACCGCATAGGTTACAAAGAATACTGCTGCGCACAGCAGCACGATCGTCGCGCCCGCCGACGTATTGAAATAAAACGAGGCGATTAGCCCGCCGACGCCGCAGAGCATGGCGATCAAAACCGAAAAGCCCAGATACTGCCGGGAGCTGCGCGCGAGATTGCGGGCAGCCGCCGCAGGCAGGATCAGCAAGGAATTGATCAGCAGCACCCCGACCCATTTGATTGAGAGCATCACGACCACCGCGACGAGCACGACAAAGATATTCTCAACGACCGCCGTTTTTACCCCTCTGCTCGCGGCAAGGTCCGTGTTGATGCTCAGCAGCAGCAAACGGTTATAAATAACGCCCCAAATAAACGTGACAAACACGAGCGTCAGGGCCAAAAGCAGGATTTCATGCGGTGTAATGCTTAAAATATCGCCAATCAGATACTGCGAATACTTGGAAAACCCACCGCCCGCCGAGAGGATGACGAGCCCTAGGGCGATCGCTGTGGAGGAAAACACGCTGATGACTGTGTCCGCAGAGGCAGTCTTCGCCGCCTTGACGCGCGTGATGACCAGCGCGAGCAGCACACCGAAGGCGATCATGCTGATTAAATCGTTCTGAATGCCCAGCAAAACGCCAAGCGCCACGCCCGTCAATGCGGAATGACCGAGCGCATCGGAGAAAAAGGCCATTTTGTTATTGACCGCCATCGTGCCGAGCATACCGAGCAGGGGCGTGATGAGCAGGACGGCAACGAAGGCGTTTTTCATGAAATGATAGTCCAGCCAGGAAAAAGGCAAAATCACATCGAGGATTTGGTAAATCACGTTCATCTCGCCGCACCTCCCATTCCAAACGCTTCGCGGAAGGCCTTGGACTGGTAAACCTCATCAATCTCCCCGGCGCAGAGAATCCTTTTATTGAGAAGGACCGCCTTGTCCGCATACATGCGCACGAGCTCCAGATCGTGCGACACCATCAGAATCGCCATATGATAGTCATGCCGCAGCTGGGAGATCTTCTCGTAAAACTGCTCGGAGCCTACAGTATCCACGCCAGATACCGGTTCGTCCAGAATCAGAATCTCCGGCGTGGGATACAGCGCCTGCGCGAGCATGACGCGCTGCAGCTCGCCGCCGGAAAGCGCGCCGAGCATCCGCTCCTCCAGCCCTTCGCAGCCCGCATCCACAAGGCTTTTCCGGATTTCTTTTTTCAACGCGCGCGGGCGGGTGAGCCACACCGGCGCCTGTGTGCGGCCCGCAAGCAAAAAATCCATCACGCTCACCGGCGCGCTGCGGTCGAAGTCGAGATACTGCGGCACATAGCCGACGGTGATTTTCGAGAGGTCCTTTCCGTCGTGCGAGTGGTAGCGGACCGTGCCCGTATGGCGGATTTCCCCCAGAATTGCGCGTAGAAGTGTCGTTTTGCCCGCGCCGTTGACGCCGATAAGCGCGGTCAACTCCCCACAGTGCATTTCAAAGGAAACGTCCTCCAGCAGGACGTCCCGCCCCTTTTGCACGCCGATCTTCTGTATTTGTACGCTGCACAGCCCGCAGCCGTTTTCAGCCGCCATTCTCTACCGCCTCCAAGATAATTTTTGCATTCTCCCGCATGATGTCCTCATAGGCGGTCAGGTTGTCCGCCCCCTGTGTGACGGGATTCAGGGTGCAGAGCTTTGCACCGGTCTCCCGGCTGAGGATTCCAGCAGAGCTGCCCTGATAATCCGGCTCGATGAAGATCGCCCGGATCCCGTGAGAGCGAATGAGCTCCACGGTTTCGATCAGCTCCTTTGTACCCGGCTCGCCGCCATCGTGCGTCTCAATCGCGCCGGCAATAACAAGGCCGTAGCGCTGTGCAAAATAATCGTACGCCTCATGGAAGGAGATAATCTCCGCGCCTTTGACGGGCGCGAGCGTCTTCATCAATTCCGCATCGAGCGCTTCCAACCGCTTCACATAGGAAACACGGTTTCCCTCAATTATGTCTGCATATCCTGGCAAAAGCTGTTGAAGCTCCCGTGCGATGTTGTTGACCTCCTGAATCGCGTTTGGCACAGAGAGCCAGACATGCGCGTTCTCCTCGTGCTCGTGTCCCGCATGGCCGTGGGCTTCATCCGCCTCATGGCCATGCTCCTCCTCTTCACAGAGGATTGCGATCCCCTCGCTCGCCGTGACGACCGGAAGGTCTGGCAATTGTTCGATTACCTTATCGAGAAAACCTTCCATTCCCGCGCCGTTGATAACGAAGGCATCCGCTGCTCCAAGCGCCTTCATATCCTTGGAGAGCAGCTGATAGTCGTGCAGGCAGCCCACGTTTTGGGCTGTCATGTTGAGAACGGTCACGCCGCTGATCCCTTCCGTCAGGTTGCGGGTAAAGAGATACATGGGGTAAAAGGATGTGACAATCTGAAAATCGCTCTGTATTTGCTCAACGGGCGTGCAGCCTGAAAAGGCGATCAAAAGCACGCACAGCAAAGCGGAGAGTAGAGCAAGGAATTTTTTGCGTTTTTTCTTCATAAGTTCTCCTTATTGCAAGTCATTTGCATTAAGTATAGCGGATGAGCGGCGGAAAGTCAAATCATTCTTGCTAATTGATACACTTTGTCTTTTGTCGTGAAATCTGCTCATGGATTTCTTTAGTATATTATTTTGATTATTGACAATTTTACATATTATTAGTATGATAAAATTACCTTATTAGGAAAGAAGGATAAAAATATGGCAAAATCAATCTTCCGTGTCATTCCCATCTGTTTGAGCCTGCTTCTTTTGTCCGGGTCGATGTCCGCCTTTGCGGGAAATCTGGCCAATTTCCCTGTTCCCGACCTTTCACAGGAAGACCTTCCAGCGGAATGCTATGGCATTCTGACGGACGAATACTCAATCTTCTACACTCAGGATGAAACTGGCGCGGTCACGATGGGTCAGGATTCATTGGCGGACCTGCAATCGCTTTTGCAGGATGAGCAGGAGATGCAAAAGGTGATCCAGGATAAGGCAGTCGCCCAAGGCAAATCTGTCACATGCTTTGAAGTAACGCAAACAATCTCCAGAGTAAAAAAAGAACTGCGCCCTGCACTGGCTTTGCAAAGCGTTACCAATCTTCCCTCTGTGCAGTTACCTGCTCCAATGAGCGATACGGTTGCTACCTTGCATAATTTTACGCAGCAGTTGTCGTCGGAACGATGCGATGAAGCTACCAGCACTTCACCTGGATATTCTAGAACACATATCAAACGCAGATTGGGATATGTATGGAACTGGGATTACACGCCGCTATGGACACTCACTGACACAGTAGGTATCACCTGGTCTCAGGAAATGCGCGCAAGAACAGGTGACGACGAAGTCTTATTTGTCTACATGGTAAGAGGTCGTCAGGAGCTGCCTGTTAATTCGCCTGTTACGGCCTTGACTGCCCTTGAATCTTCGACGGGTGACAACGCATACAGCCGTGAAATCGATACCGACAGGGGTTTGCAGAAAAATTATGATATTAGATCCAAATTTAAATATAATGGAAAAGATTATGTCACCACATCTCATTTAGGATTGTTCTCTGTTATCGTTGTGGCAGAAAATTCAGACTTAAAAAATATTCCTATTACATATAACGGGAGATATTTTCATAAAATGGTCGTTCCTGCTTTAACGATTTCTCTGGGCAAAGACCTTAATATAGGTGGATCCGTTGCATGGGCCTATGCCGCGCCCACCACTTTGGTTCGAGGTTTTTATTATTTTGATAACTAAAATCTGTTTTAAACATCATTGCAGGGGAGGGATATCTTCTTGTGAGTATCGAAACAATAATATTATTCTTGTGTACATTATTATCTTCTCTATTTTCTATCATTTTACTTTTGGCGGCATTAAAATCATTGCAAGACAGAACAAATTTATGGAAATGCTTTTCTCTATTGGCTGGATTTTTTATAAGCTTTATTTTATGGCAGTTTACTGCAATTTCGACAGGGGATATGTATCTTGCGTTAAACTGATGTGCTGATCAATATCAAATTATTCTTCCTCTAAAATCTATCATTCTAAACAAAAGAAAGGGTTTCCATTGATGCTGTTATTTTTTCTTCTGCCAGTTCCGTTGGTATACCTCTTTTTTTGCGCACTGAATTCTTTTTATCAACGGACGAATTCTTGGAAGTGGATTTCCATTTTAACAGGGTTAATTACAAGCATCTATTTATGCGGGATATTGCTGATAATAAGCGATTCTTTTACGTAACCTTCAAATATCTCCTATGCGGCGAATTCCGCTCCATTCGTCAGAATACCAGATCATGCCCAGATATCACTACTACCCAGATTACCGCTTACCTTTCTTTTATGGTTCTGTGCCTTCATTGCAAGCGGTGCCTGATAAATTGCCCGGATCAACGTCCCTTTTTACTGAAATCCCCGCAGGGGACTCTTAATCATTTTCAGAAGCAGATTGATATTTCCTGGTTTGCCTATTTCATTTAGAACGAAGGAGTCAAAATAAGCAATGATATTTTATTGGGCTATATTTTGTTTTTTCAGTTTGCAGGCATTACCTTTTTCCTTTCTTTTAGTGCTTTAAAATCTTTGCGTTCGGGGACGACCGCATGGAAGTGGCAATCCTTTGTGGCCGGATTATTGACAGCCTACATGATATGGTATTCATCATTTTTTACGAACTGAATTCTTTTTACCAACGCTAAATTCCTGCTTACCAGTCACAAAGAGCTCAAGAAGCGCTTACCTCCCGCTTTTATATGTTCAATTGAGCCGCGGCTTCCTGCAAGCCGCGGCCTTTTTAAAATCTCACTCTTTCCGGTGCATTTCCTAATTGCGCATATCCCTGAATTATGCTATCATATAAAGGTTTTAGGAATCCAATTACGGCTTTTGCGCAGGAAGGAGTATTTTTATGAAAAAAGTCCTGGTCCTCTTCGGCGGCGTATCGAGCGAGCATGAGGTCTCCCTCGTCTCGGCGCGCAGCGTCATTCAGAATATCCCGCGGGACCGTTATGAGGTACTCACCCTCGGCATCACCAAGCAGGGTGAATGGCTGCTCTATGAAGGCTGCGCAGATGCCCTGCCGGAGGACAAATGGCTGGAAACCGGCACGCGGACGCCTGCCGTGCTCTCCCCAGATGCTTCCCATCACGGCCTGTTGATTTTTGAAAACGGCACAACGCGTGTGGAGCGCGTTGATGTGGTCTTTCCCGTCCTGCACGGCAAAAACGGCGAGGACGGCACAATGCAGGGCCTTTTGCAGCTTGCTCAGATCCCCTTCGTCGGCTGTGGATGTACATCCGCGGCGGTCACAATGGATAAAGCGATCACCAATGCACTGACCGATATCGCGGGCATCCCGCAGGCGAAATGGCTGCCCCTGACCCGTTTCGATTATCAAAAGGACGCAGTCGCACTGCGTAAAAATGCGATTGACTGGCTCGGCTTCCCGATCTTCGTAAAGCCTGCCAACGCCGGCTCCTCCGTCGGCGTGGGAAAAGCCCGAAGCGAAGAAGAACTGGCTGACGCGATCGAAAAGGCCTTTGCGCATGACGACAAGCTCGTCCTGGAGGAGGGCATCGACGGCATGGAGGTCGAATGCGCCGTGCTCGGCAATGAGGAGCCAAAGGCCTCCACGGTAGGGGAGGTCGTCCCCTGCAATGATTTTTATGATTACGAGGCAAAATATATTGCAAACGACAGCGAGCTGCATATCCCGGCCCGTCTGCCGGAGGATACGATCGAGGCGGTACGCGCCGCCGCCTGCCGCGTTTTCACCGCGATGGGCTGCTCCGGGCTTGCGCGCGTGGATTTCTTCGTGCGCAAGAAGGATGGCGCAGTGCTCCTCAATGAGCCGAATACCATCCCGGGCTTTACGCCCATCAGCATGTATCCGAAGCTCTGGGATAAAAGCGGCCTGCCATATGGCGATCTGCTGGACCGGCTCATCCGGCTGGCCTTGGAGAAATGGGAACCGAACGGCTGAACGCCGCATCCCCACGTTTGCGAAAGGATGTTCAGGATTTTGGAAAAGGACGTTATCATAGAAATTGCCGACCAGCATGAGACGGAGGGCGACATACAGAGCATGTCCATGACCACTGTCGGCTCCCTTTGTGGCACGCCGGAGGATTACTCGCTGACCTATACGGATCACGACGGCGAGCTGGAGGGCTGTGTCACCACACTCCATGTGGAAAATGGAACCCGTGTGACGATGACGCGCACGGGAAGCTATCAGTCCGAGTTGATCATGGAGCTCGGTCGCCGGCACAACTGCCATTATACAACGCCCTACGGCGAGCTGATGATCGGCGTTTTCACCCAGAAGGTGGATTCCCTGATGGACGAACACGGCGGGCGGCTCGAATTCCACTATACGCTCGATTTCAACGCCGGCCTCGCCGCGCGGAATGAGCTGGTCATCACGGTGAAGGAGGCAAATGCAGGATGTCAAAACTCGTAAAGGAAACGGAAAATGCTCTGCGCCAGGCGGTGCTCGACGCAATGGGGAAGGCGGTGGCGGAGGGAGCCCTGCCGCCGGAGCCCGCCCCGGCATTCACTGTGGAGGTGCCGGCTGACCGGGCCAACGGCGACTATGCGACCAACGCCGCTATGGCCTGTGCCAAAGCCTTCCGCATGGCGCCGCGCAAAATTGCAGAAGAAATCGCCGAGCGTATCGATCTTTCGGATACCTTTTTCAGCCGCTGCGAAATCGCAGGTCCGGGCTTTCTCAACTTCTTTTTGGACGACAGCTATTATGCCGCGATCCTGAAGGATATCCGCGATTGCGGCAAGACTTACGGCCGCTCCGATTTCGGCAAGGGCAAACGCGTGATGGTGGAATTTGTCTCGGCCAATCCGACCGGGCCGATGCACATGGGCAACGCCCGCGGCGGCGCATTGGGCGACTGCCTCTCCGCTGTGCTCGACTATGCGGGCTATGAGGTCTGCCGCGAATTCTATGTTAACGACGCGGGCAACCAGATCGAAAAATTTGCCCTTTCGTTGGAGGTGCGCTACCTGCAGCACTATCTTGGCGAGGACGCAGTCGAACTGCCGGAAGACAGCTACCACGGCGACGATATCCGCGTCCGCGCGGAGGAATTTGCAGAGCTTTACGGAGACCAGTATGTAAATGCGGAAGAAAATGTCCGTCGCAAGGCACTCGTGGATTTTGCCCTACCCAAAAATATCGCCGGCATGCAGGAGACGCTTTCCAAATACCGTATCCATTACGACAACTGGTTTTATGAGAGCACAGTCCATCAGAACGGAGAGCTTCAGGAAACCATTGAGCTGTTCAAGCAGGCGGGCCTAACCTATGAAAAGGACGGTGCGCTCTGGTATAAAGCGACCGAGCGCGGTGCGGAAAAGGACGAGGTGCTCGTGCGCGCCAATGGAAATCCGACCTATTTTGCCGCAGACGTCGCCTATCACCGCAATAAGCTTGTGAAACGCGGCTACGATAAGGCCATCGATATCTGGGGGGCAGATCATCATGGCCACGTCGCCCGCATGAAGGGCGCGCTGGAGGCGATCGGGATTGATCCCGCCCGCCTGGATGTCATCCTGATGCAGCTTGTGCGGCTCGTCAGCGGTGGCGAGGTGGTGCGCATGTCCAAGCGGACGGGTAAGGCCATTACACTGACCGACCTGCTCGACGATATCCCCGTTGATGCGGCTCGTTTTCTCTTTAATCTGCGTGAGCCTGGCTCCCAGATGGAATTCGATCTCGACCTGGCCGTGGAGCAGAGCGCGCAGAATCCTGTGTATTACTGCCAGTATGCGCATGCCCGGATTTGCAGTATCCTGAAGAAACTAGCCGGGGAGGGCGTTATTCCGCGCGACTGCACACAAGAGGAACTCTGCCTGCTGTCGGCTCCGGAGGAGCGGGCGCTCATCCGCCATTTGTCCGTGCTGACAGATGAAATCGTCCTTGCCGCAAAGAATTATGATCCTGCACGCATTACCCGCTATGTGATCGAGCTTGCGACGCTCTTCCATAAATTTTACAACGCTTGCCGCGTCAGTGTGGAAGATGAGGCGCTTATGCAGGCACGTATCTATCTGTGCATCTGCGTACGTGACACGATCCGCAATGTGTTAGAAATGCTCAAGATCATGGCCCCGGAGAGCATGTAAAGCAGGTTAAAACAAAGCCGGAATGGAGATCCCCCATTCCGGCTATTTTTTTGCTGGCACAATCTCAATCCAATATCCATCCGGATCCGAAATAAAATAAATGCCCATTCCCGGATTTTCAAAGCAGACGCAATCCAGTGCCCTGTGGCGGCGCAGCGCTGCGTCTATATCATCCGTCTCGAAGGCGAGATGAAATTCATTGTCTCCCAGATTATATGCTTCCGTCCGATCCCGCAGCCAAGTAAGCTCCAACTTGTGAAGCGTGGATCCGTCTCCCAAAAACACGATGAGAAAGCTTTTATCCTCCGCCTCAATTCGTCGTGTCTCCTTCAATCCCAGTGCCTGTTCGTAAAAGGAGAGCGACTTCTCAAGATCCAGTACGTTCAGATTATTGTGTACAAATGTAAAGCGCATCAAACCCCTCCTGTTTTTATTTCCGGATATCTCTATCTTATCCAAATTTTGCAAAAAGTCAAAGGCTCTTATGAAAAAATCCATTCTTTCCGTTGCGTCCGGCCTTCACGGCGTGGTACAATGGCCTATGGCAACGCATTTTCAAATTGCAGTTGGAAAGGAGCCCTACAATGGACCGGCTTGATTTTTATACTTCGATCACGCCAAGCCCTCGCCAGCTGGAAATCCAGTCGCTCGGCTTTTACGCGTTTTTACATTTCGGAATGAATACTTTTCTCGATCGGGAGTGGAGCGACGGCAAGGCAAGCCCCTCCCAATTTTGCCCCACGCAGCTCGACACGGATCAATGGGTGCGTGCGCTGCGCAATGCAGGAATGCGCGGCGCCATCCTTACGGCGAAGCATCACGATGGCTTTTGCCTCTGGCCGAGCAAGCTGACGGATTACACGGTTGCCTCCAGCCCCTATCAAGATGGAAAGGGCGATATTGTGGGAGCACTCTCCCGTTCCTGCGCCAAATACGGGTTGAAATTCGGCGTTTACCTTTCCCCTTGGGACCGGCATGACGCGCGCTATGGCACGCCCGACTATGACGACTTCTATGTGGGCCAGCTGACAGAGCTCCTGACCAACTACGGCGAAATCTTTACCGTTTGGCTTGATGGCGCGTGCGGTACTTATCTGGACGGGAAGCCGAAGCAGGCATACGATTTTGAGCGCTATTACGAGACCATCCGCCGTTTGCAGCCTGGGTGCATCATTTCCAACTGCGGGCCGGACGTGCGCTGGATCGGCAACGAGAGTGGCATCACCCGGCTATCTGAATGGAACGTCGTGCCGCGGTGTGCATTTGATACCCAAACCATTGAAAAGCATTCGCAGCAGACGGACGATACCTCCTTTCGCAAAAAAGGGGTCGACATCGCATATGCAGATCTCGGCAGCCGTCAGGCGCTGGAGGGGTACGATGAGCTGATTTGGTATCCCGCAGAAGCGGACGTTTCCATCCGGCCCGGCTGGTTTTATCATCATCGGGAGGACAGCAAGGTCCGTTCCATTGACAACCTGCTGCATTTATATTATTCCACTGTGGGTGGAAATACGCTGTTGCTCCTGAACGTCCCGCCGGATCAGAGGGGGCTCATCCACGAAAAGGATGCCGCCCGCCTTGCAGAGCTGGGCCGAAGGCTTGCCTCCGCCTTCTCCAAGCAGGTGCTCTTCGAGCGCATCACCGCGCCGGCGGCCAAAGAGGGATTTTCCATCAAAAACTGCCTTCGTCTGGATGAAGGCTGCTATTCCCCTCTGGAGCAGGCGGAGCGCTATACGCTTCTGCTCGATTTGAAGCAGGAGTCCCTGATCGACAAGGTCGTCCTGCAGGAGGACACGCGCTATTCCCAGCGGGTGGAAGCCTTTACGATTGAGGCCTGGATCGGAGATAGCTGGAAACAGGTTTACAAAGGCACTGTAATTGGCTTTCAGAAAATCGCGCTGTTTCGGGTCATCCTAACTCGGAAGCTGAAAATCACAATCACCTCCTGCCGGAAGGAACCCTATCTGCGCAGCGTGCAGGTTTTCGAAAGCGATGGCACCACCGTCAAAACGCCAAAAACACGCTGGCTGCGCAAGAAAGCGGAGGAGATGAATAACAGGCTATTTCACCTCGCCAAAGCCCAGAAAGCAGTCAAAAAAAGCGTCAAATAGCTTTACGAATCTGGAAATATATAGATTAAATGAAAAGATAGCAAGGGATGCGCCTTTCTTCTACATCGTGTTCCGACACAAATTTTGCAAAGCACCTCCTATAATGACAGGAGAGCCTCTCCCGCCTGCGGCTGGACAGGCCCAGCTTTTGCAAAGCGTGGTGTTTCAACATGAAAAACAGAGGACAGGCGCTCAGCTTTATGCGTGCGTTTCCACGGGAGATTCCCGCCGCAGCGCGCTTCCTTCTCCGGCAGGCCTTTACGCTGGTCTCCGGCTTCGCGCTCGCCCAAACAGCCGTCTTCGGTTCCTTTGCTCCACTGGGGGTCGCCCTGGTCGCGGGTGTCCCGCGGGACGGCATCTTGGCCGCCTCCCTGGGTGCATGCCTCGGTTATTTGTTTTCCGGTGCGGATGAGATGCCGCTGCGTTATATCGCAAGCGTCGTGGCGGCTTCCGTCATCAGCTTCGCGCTCCGGCAGATGACAAAGGAAAAGCTTTCACAGGCGCTCTCCTGCGTTACCGCCGCCTCCTGCTGCCTCGTCACCGGGCTTGCGCTCGGCATGTCGGATGGGCTTACAGGAGCGCTGGCCGCATTGTACGCAGCGGAGGCACTTCTTGCCGGGGGCGCCGCCTATTTCTTTTACCGCTCCTTTTCCCTGCTCAGGCAGCTCGACCATCTGCGTATCCTCTCCCCACAGGAGATCGCTTGCATTGTGGCCTCCTGCGCCATGCTGCTCTTCGCACTTGCGGGCTTTGACATCGGTGGGATCGCGCCAGCCCGGATCGCTGCGGTACTCCTCATCCTGCTGGGCGCGCGCTGTGGGCGGGAGGCGAGCGGCAGCATCGCCGGTATTGTGGCTGGCGTCGCCATGGGATTTGGAGAAGGGATGCGCTTTCTGACGGGATCCTATGCGTTCGGCGGCCTGCTCGCCGGTTTGTTTGCCCCGCTGGGACAATTCGGCTGCGCCGCGGCCTTCGCCGCGGCCAACGGTGTTGTGGTCATTCTGGAGGGGGGCAGCACCCAGGCCGTCCATACGCTCATTGAAACCGCGATTGCCACCCTCCTTTTTGTTCTTCTGCCCTCCAGATGGATCGATAAGGTGGAAGCCGTCCTGCATCCCCCCGCCATGGCCCATTCGCAGGATGCTGCCCGTGCGCTGTCGGCGCGCCTGCATGCGGCGGCCTCCGGCATGCGTTATGTTTCCACCTCCGTCGACGCGGTATCGGAGAGCCTCAAGCGGCTTTATGCGCCGGGGCTGCATACGCTGCACGGCCAGGTGCGGGAGTCTGTCTGCGGGCAGTGCGGTATGCGGGAGCACTGCTGGGAAACAAATGAAGCCGACACGATGGAGGCGGTGCAGTGCATCGACATGCTGCTGGAAAAAGGAGAGCCCCTGTCCCCAGAGAAGCTGCCCGCGCAGTTTTCCGGCTGCTGCATCCGGCTGACCAGCCTGCTCGAACGTTATCAGAAGGCTTTCACCGCTCATATCGCACGCGCTAGCGCCCAGAACCGCCTGAGCCGCCTGCGCGCGGTCATTGGAGACCAGTTTGGCGAGATGGCGGACCTGCTGGAGGACCTTTCCCTTGATTACGGCGAGGAGCTCCTCTTTGACGACGAGACGGCTTTGCATGTGCAAACCCTACTGGGGGAGGCTGGGATCAAAATACAGGAAACCGTTTGCCGCCTCGATGCAAACGGACGGATGCATATCGAGGCCACCGGCACGCCGGGCGGAGAAAAGCTCCATCAGCGGGAGCTTCCGGCGCTTTTTCAGGAGGCCTGCGGCCGGGCGTTCGATCCCCCCTGCGTGGAGATCATCAGCGGAGAGCTTTATCTGACCTGCAGCGAAAAAGCACCCTTTACGATGCGAACAGGAGCCAGCCAGCGCACCTGCGGGGAGTCCGTTTTATGTGGGGACACCTTTGAAGCCTTCCGCGACGGGCGCGGAAGGCAGCTTTTGCTCATCAGCGACGGTATGGGAACGGGCGGACGCGCCGCCGTGGACGCCGCGATGGCAAGCGGCCTGTTTTCCAAGCTGGTCAAGGCAGGGCTCGGCTTCGACACCGCCCTGCGAATTGTTAATTCCGCCTTGCTCGCAAAGTCGGAGGATGAGTCGTTCGCTACGCTCGACCTCGCCTGCTTCGATTTTTATTCCGGGCAATGCGCCATCTGCAAGGCCGGCGCGGCAGCTTCTTTCCTGCGCCGTGCGGGGAAGGCCGAAGTGCTGGAGTGCGCCTCTATGCCGACGGGAATCCTGCGAGAGGCACGTTTTTCCGATTTTCAGACAAGACTGCAGCCGGGCGACCTGATCCTGCTTGTTTCTGACGGCGCGCTGGATGCTGGAACCGGGTGGATTCTGGAGGAGCTAAACCGCTTCGAAGGGACAAACGCGCAGTCGCTCACCGACCTGATCTCCGAAGAGGCTGCGCGCCGGCGGACGGACGGCCATGAGGATGATATCACGGTTGTGGCAGGAATTGTGGCAAAAAATATTTAACAAAAGCTCTGCGAAAAAACCTTCGCAGAGCTTCATTTTTTGCACGGTTCGCTTTCGTTTAGCGCCTTCTTTGCGCCGCACTGCACCCATCGCCGCTTTCCACAGGATAAGAACGAGAGCTGCCCATGCGAAAAATTGGATCCTATAAAAACGGATCAGATCATTTCGGTTGAACTGCGCGAGCAGCTCCTTCTTGTGCATTATATTCATTCCCCGCTCGGCAGGTAATCTGCTGCGGACACTCCTGCAAGGGATATCCGCGCCTTTCTCCGCTCATTGCCCCCGTCTGCCGCGCAAAACCCGGAAGATCAGGCAGGCCAGCGCAGCAGAAAATTCCTGCCCGGGTGCAACGTCCTTTTGGATCTCCTCCATCGTAAGTGCCGGCGCTGACTCCGCCAATGCATCCCGCATCCTGCCAAACAGGCTCCTGCGGCCGGACTTTCGGCTGACCACGCGTACAGACAGCCCGTGTTCTAAGAATTCAAAATTTTTATGATAAAGCATGATAATCCCTCAATTACTTTTTTCTCTGATAGTGTGCCCCCCTTCTCAACATAAAATCGTTCGCCGGAAAGCTAAGCCTCCAAAATCCGCATGGAGGACTCCTCCTCAAAAGTACCGACACTAGCAGCGCCGCCATGCTGTGGCCGGGCAAAAGCCCAGCCGGCAGGACGCCCTGTAAAAAGCCAATGCGATGACAAACAGATGCACATTTCCGCGCAAAAAGCGGACAATCAGCCTGGTACGTCTTCGGCTTGTCGTTTTTCATTTATCAAATCCTTCAACCCCTCTCTTTGACTGGGAATGCGATTCCCTCTTTTCTCCTTTCCAAAGAAATAAAAAAAGCATCCCTGAAGCAATCAGAGATGCTTAGCAGCCGCTGTTCGCAAAAGGGCGCTTTTCTCTCCCGCACCTCGAACAGAACGTTGCCATCCATATGCTTCGTCATTCTACCCGCCCCCTTTCATAAAGCCTCTTTGGGAAAAGCTGTATTTAGTGTGCCTTTTTTTCACATGATAAAATAATCAATTTTATTTCTTTTTATTAAATTCATTGTCTATTCTGCTTGTCAGTATCAATAAAAAGGGGCGCGGTACAAAATGTAAAAATACACATTTTGTAGCACACCCTTGAAAAGAAGTATTTGTAAGCCAGCAATTATGGCTGGCCTAAACCCTTATCCATATTTGCAACAATCTCAATACCCGTTTCTCAGCCGACAACCTGCACATTCGCCGCGCGAAGCTTACTGCTATCCTTGGGATCGGGCTCCGTATCAAACGTGACCTTCTGGCCCTCGGTGAGGGTCTTGTAGCCATCTACCTGAATCGCGGAAAAATGCACGAATACGTCCTCGCCGCCGTCATCATTCGAGATAAAGCCATAGCCCTTTTCTGCGTTAAACCATTTCACTGTACCGTTATTCATAAAGCGGGTACCTCCTAAAAAATTTTTGTATCCGATATTGCGCCAAAAAAAATCACATTTTTGTAAACCATCAAACGGACAATGACTTACAAAAATGTGAGATCAATGCGTGTCTAGAATACAAAATAATTATAACGCAAGCACCTGGCGAAGTCAAGTCGATTTTTTACCGTAACATATGGGAAAATTGGGCAGATAACAAGTGGAGCTCCTTGCTTCCATTTTTCCCCGATAACGGTCTGCAGTTTTTATCTTTTTCTATTGCAAGCGCCCATCTCTATTCAAATCCTGAAACCTTCACAATGCCTGTTATAGATAAATTAACCAAATTTTAAGATCATCACAAGAAAAATCATTGATTTATGCTACTTACCGTGATAAAATAATCCCGTATTCTGAATCTGGAATAATATGGAAGATAGTATACGCATATGCGTAAACGTTTACATATCCGCTTTTCCATCGACCGGCGCACTGGGAAAAGCACAAAGCTTTGTTTCCTGGAAAATAAGGTCGAGCTTTTTTCGGAGCAGTTTCCAGATGCGCAAATTGATAACTTTGATACGGATTCTAGGAACGACAGGGCCACGATGGACATTTCAAATCCTATATTTGCTTTCAATTCGAATAAAAATTCAAATCAAATAGGAGGAATGTACATGGGAAAATTAAACGAATTTCTGAACCGTCAGATTATCCAGAAGGATGTCGGCGAGGAGACCTTTCTGACCTGGAAAGAAACAATTTCTTATGCGCTGGGCAGAGGCGCGCAGGGCATGAGTACGAGCATGACCAGCTCCAAGTATATCAATTACTTTTTGACGAATGTGCTCTTTCGAAAAATCCCGGGAGAACAGGCCCTTTCTATCGCGTCCAACATCCGCTTTTTTTGCGGGATCTTTGATGCGATCAACGATCCCATCATGGGGATTCTGGTGGATCGCACCCGCACGAAGGACGGCCAGATGCGTCCCTATATCAAATGGGCCCCTTGGTTTGTGTCGCTTGTGATGATCCTGTTCTTTATCGGCAGTGCCAATGCCCCTCTGGTCTTCAACGTCATTTACACGACTATTTTGTTTGTAGGTCTTGATGTTACTTATACAGCCTTCGATATTCCCATGGGAGCGCTGGCCTTCTCTATTACGCCGAGCGGTATTGAGCGCACGAAGCTCTTTGGCGTCAGTTCGATTGTCCGCTCTGTCGTGGGAGCGCTCCCGCAGGTGTTTGTCGCCGCTGCGGCATGGCTCCCTTACTTTAACGACCATACGCCTCAGGCATATTTGACAAGCGCCACCGTTTCTGCGATTGGGATTATTTTCTTGACCCGCCTGACCTTCCGCAATACCAGAGAGCGCGCAGAGCACAGAGAGGACGTCCCTTCTGTGAAAGAATGCTTTGCCCTGCTGTTTCAAAACAGACCCCTGTTGATGCTGTTTCTGGGGAATATTTTCTTCGTGCTCTGCAAAATTGCAGAGCAGGTTTCCTTCTACTTCGTTGCAGACCTGATGTTTAACCGCAAGTATAATGTTGTGATCGACGTGATCAAATTCCCCGGCTTTCTCCTTGCGGGCATCCTGGTGCCTATGCTCATTGAAAAGGCCGGCCGGAGGGCGGATTCCAGAAGGTTTTACCAGCTCTGCTGTGTGAGCGCGATCGTGATCCACGCACTCTTCGCCGTTGTAACCTACCGCGGCCTGATGCTCAAGGAGCCCAGTACCTCCGTTTCCCTTCTGACAGGAATCTTCGTCGTTCTGTTTACAGGCCTCACCACTATCCCACTTGAATTTAAAAACTTGATTCAAAAAGAGATGGAGGCGGAAACAGTCGACTACATCGAGTGGAAAACCGGCAGGCGTGTGGAAGGGATTATGCTATCCATTATGAGTTTCACCGGTAAAATTGAAAACACCTTCTCCTCCTCCATTGGTCTTGCCATCCTCGGCTGGACCGGTTATGTCAACCATGCAGAGGGTAGCATCGCGCAAAATGATCCGACAAATTGGGCCCTGTTCCTGATGACCACCATTGTGCCCGCCGTCGGCTATCTGCTTATGCTCGTTTCCATCCACTTCTACAATATTACCGGCGCAGGCCATCACAAGATGATGCGGGATATCATGGCGGCCAGGGCCGCCCGGAAGGAAGAAAAGCAGGCTGCCGCGCCCGCACAGACTCTGCCGGAACATTAAAAATGGAAGCCGGGCCGCCTATTGGCTGCCCGGTATTTTTAGGCGAGATCATAATAAAGCGAAGTGAGATCGATGCTCAGCGGGCGACAATATCAGCATCAATCCATTTGTTGCTCCCTTTCGTCAAGCAGCATAAGATGAACTATCTTAGCTGAATGAAGAAAGGGCGTTTCTATGTCTTATCCAACTTATCCCTACCGGGGAACCCGGGAAAAATGCCGGCAGGTGGGGCTCACCTTTCCACCGCAGCATCAAAATCGCCAGCCTGGCCTGGAATACCTCATGGATCCGCTCCCCATTGCGGAAAATCCTGCTGTTAAGGGAAGCGGCAAGCTCAAGGGAAAAACCGCGCTCATCACAGGAGGCGACAGCGGCATCGGGCGCGCCGTTGCCTATGCGTTCGCCAAAGAGGGCGCAAATGTGGCCGTCTCCTATCTCGATGAAGAGCGGGACGCGCGCGTTACGCAGCAGCATATCGAGGAGATCGGCGCGCAGTGCATCCTGCTGCCGGCCGATCTGCGGGAGCGGCGCAATGCAAAGCGTATCGTCAAGGAAACCGTGGACCTGTTTGGACAAATCGACGTGCTCGTCAACAATCACGGCGTCCAGTTCGTCCGGGAAAGCATTCTGGACATCACGCAGGACCAGCTAACCGACACCTTTGAAACCAATGTCTACGGCTATTTCTATGTGATTCAGGAGGCGCTCCCCTTCATCCCCGAGGGCGGTGCAATCATCAATACAACCTCCATCACCGCCTATCAGGGCGATGACAAGCTCATCGATTACAGCGCTACGAAAGGAGCGATCGTCTCCCTGACGCGCTCGCTCGCAAAATCCCTCGTCAGCCGCAAGATCCGTGTGAACGCCGTTGCGCCAGGGCCGGTCTGGACACCGCTGCAGCCCGCCTCTTTCCCGGCGGACGCGCTGGAGACCTTTGGCTCCTTTACCTCGGAAACACCGATGGGCCGCGCAGGCCAGCCGTTTGAAATGGCACAGGGCTATGTCTATCTCGCCTGCGAGGATTCTGCCTTTATGACAGGCCAGGTACTCCATATCGACGGCGGCTCCTTCGGCTATTCCTGAGCCGGCTCCAGCTGCGCGCACAGTGCTTTCATATCCAGGGGAAGCGGCGCTTCTACGTACATCGGCCGTCCAGTCACAGGATGCACAAAGCGGGCGCTGACACAGTGCAGCGCCTGCCGGGCAATCCGATCGTCCGGCATCCCGTACATGGTATCCCCTACCAAGGGCGTACCGAGGGAGGCAAAATGGACCCGGATCTGATGCGTGCGACCCGTTTCCAGCCACACGCGCATCAGCGTCATGTTTTCTCCCCATCTTTCCGCTTGCCAGTGCGTCACCGCGGGAAGCCCGCCTTCCCCGACTGCACGGCTGGTATGCATCGGGTTTGGCCGGACGATCGGCCGGTCGATCGTCCCACTGCCGTGATAAAGCCCGGATACGATCGCCAGATATTCCTTTTCCACACCGCCGGACAGCCGTGCGGCCGCATAGCGGTTCAGAGCGCATACGACGGCACCAGATGTATCCCGGTCCAGCCGCCCCACACAGCGCATGGTCACATGCCGGCCCTGCTGCTGAAAATAGGCCGCTACGGCATTGGCAAGCGTATCCCCCTGGTGATTGTGGGTTGGATGCATGGCAAGGCCTGCAGGCTTATTGACGATCAGCAGGTCATCGTCCTCATATAACCGGTCGAGCGGAAGAGGCAGCGGCTCCACGTTGTCCGTATCGTCCGGCAGGCAAAGTGTCAACATGTCGCCTGCATGGAGCCGGTCGATGGTGCGGGTCTGTATGCCGTTCAGGCAGATGCCGCCCGGCTGCCGCTTGAGCGATTGAACCAGCCGGGCGGATAGGCCCGCCTCCCCGCGCAGAAAGTGGATGACCTTGCGGCCCTCATAGCACGTGTCGATCTGAAAGCGCAGGATGCGCGGCATGCCCTTTCCCCCGTTCTATTTAGAATGTGTGCATTTCGATCTGCATGGTAACGTCAAACCTTCCGTTTCCCTCTGGCCTAAGAATTCTGCGTTTTACAGCATAGGAATATTGGCCCCTGTCTCTCATCTATCAGGGGAAGGCCAGGCTGCGTAGCTGCGCCCCCCAGCTCGTCCACCTCCATGCACGCAAAGGCATTCTTCATCTGATGATGTGCCTTTCTTTCCCTGCCGGGCGGCAAACGACCGCCTTCCGTACCGACCTTTTACAAGATGTTTCATAAAAGCCGGATTTCAGAAGGGCGCACGCTCACGCCTGTTTCGTCTGCCGGAGCGCCTCCTCAACGGCATGTGCCAGCTGATCCGGGCAGGAGGTCGGCTTCAGGCCGCAGCGGATGCCGGAAAAGGTATCGATCACCTTTTGCGCGGACATCCCCTCCACGATCTTGGAAATACCCGCGAGATTCCCCGCGCAACCGCCATGGAACTTGACATGACGGATGATCCCGTCCTCCAGTTCCACCTCAATTTCCCTAGAGCAGGTTCCTCGCGTTCGATAATGGTATGTCATATTTATTCCCCTTTTTTCTGTTAAAAATACCAAATATCCGCCTGCGGACAACCTCGCCTGCAGGCCCTTTCAGTTTAACATAAAACAGAGAAAAGGGGAACTGTTCTAAAAAAATTCATATTTTACATCATAATATACAGAAGGGCAAGCAGCAACAGCTCATCTGCGCCCTCCCCGTTCAAGAGGAGCATCAGTGCCAGCAGAAGCGACTGGTCGGAGTTGCCCTCCAGCAAATTCAGCGGAGACGCAAACTTTCTGCCAGGCGCGGCTTTGCCCTCCGGCGCTTGTGCGGCGCTTTCTGCCGGCTCCCGGGGAGCTGGCGGCGCCTCCTGTTTTTCCTGAATAAAATCGACCGGCATGGAGATATGCTTTTGCTGATGCGGCTTTCCAGAGAAAGGCTGCATACGCTGCGGCTCGCCGTCTAAAAAGGAGAACCGGCCCGCGTCGCCCCCTGCCTTCTCCTGCTGCGGCGTCCCTTCGGGTGCTGGAGGTCTGTTAAGCGGCATATGCTCTCGCGTATCTCTTCCATTCGCGTCGCCGGCCTTTGGCAGCGGCGATGGTTCCGCCTTCTCCTTCGGCCCTGATGCGGGTTCCTTTCGATCCAGCTCCTCCTGTGCCCGCTGGGCCGTTAGCTGGGCGCGGCGCTGCATCTCCCGCACACGCTGCGTCGCTTCCTCCTGCATGGCTAACAGCTCACTGTATGTATAGTCTCTCCCCAATTAAAGCACCTCCTGGTCCCTTAAAATCGGCAGCATTTCCAGCAGCCGCATGATGCGCAGCGCTTCATCCGCCTTATGGCGGCGCTCAGGGCTCAGGAGAGGCTTGAGTGCTGCAATAAAGGCGCATCTGGAATCATCTCTCGCCCCGTTCATCGCGCCCATGATGGAGGACAGTTTTTTCATCATCGCCGGATCCAGACCAGAAAGTGCGCCAAGCGCGTCGCCGCCCCCGCTTTTTCCCTCCGCTGGCGCCGGCACATTCTGAGGGCCTGGTGGCCCTGCCTGCTGGTCGTTTTGCCCTTGCCCGCCAAATAGAGACTGGGCTATCCCCTGCAGGGAGCGGATATCCTCCGGGCTCAGGCTATTGAGCAGTCCGCTTAAATTCATATCGTCCATTTTCCAAAATCCCCCCGTGTCATTTGTCCAGCCGGCCGGAAGGCCGAAAAGCTGTGTTATCGGTTAAAATGCTGTTTATTATTCAGAAGCTTTTCCAGCAGGTTCTGTGCCTGCGGCGTTGCCAGCAGCTTATCCGCCGCCTCCCGGTTTTCCAAAAGCTTTTTGAGCGTTTGGGCCTGCATGGGATTCATATTTTTCTGCACAAACTCTTCCCAGTTTCCGTTGTTGATTGCCTGTTCGATATCTGAAGCCGCCTTTCCGGAGGTCTCACTCAAATGCTCCAGCGCCGTCTTCATCTGTTCTGTGGTAAGATTTCTTCCGTCGATCATTGCATTCACCACCTGTAGTGTATATAATACTAATATGCTTGCGAAGGGGGAAAGTATGAAAAATAATTTTTTTACGCCAAAGTTTCGTGCTTTCCGGCCAAATGAGGGGGCCGGAATTCGGCGTTGCCGAACCGCTCAAAACTTCCATCTTTTGCGGAAGGGATGGTGGTACTTATGAGCATGAGAATCCTGGTTGTATCCGACTCCCACGGGGATGCGTACGCTTTGTACAACGCCATCCTGCAGCAGCCCTCGGCGCAGGTTGTCATCCATCTGGGCGATGGAGAAAGCGACATGGAGCAGGCAATGGGCCTTTGCGAAAACAAGCGCGTGATCTCTGTGCGGGGCAACTGCGACTGGGGCTCCCTACTGCCCGCCCTTGCGCTCGAACGCGTGGCAGGCAGACTGCTTTACTGCACGCACGGCTATGCGGAAAACGTGAAATACGGCGATGGGCAGCTCCGGCAGCAGGCCCGCGCCTGTAAGGCCGACATTGCATTATATGGCCATACTCACCGCGCCGTGACAGATTATGAAGACGGCCTGTATCTGATGAATCCCGGCTCTGTTGCAAATGGAGAATACGGGATTATCGACATCACCCCTGCAGGCATTGTATGTGTTAATCACAAAATCCGATAATTTTTGAACCGAAAAGGAGCGCAATAGGCATGAACGTTCTAATCGTCGGTGCTGGAAAAACGGGGCGCCGGCTGGCCCTTGCCCTGTCCGGGCGCGGCTATGACGTTGCGGTCGTGGACCGCGACCAAAGCAGGCTCGACCTGCTTGGAGATCATTTCGATGGCATCACAGTGGCGGGCGTTCCGGTCGACCGGGACGTGCTCATCTCCGCAGGCTGTGAAAATGCGGACGTGGCCTGCGCCATTACGCCAGAGGACAATGTCAATGTGATGGTGACACAGCTTTTGATGACGGATTTTAATATCGAAACAATTTATACCCGCATTTTGGATCCCTCCCGCGAGTCGGTTTTTCATAAATTTGGCCTGCATACCATCTGCGCCACCCGTTACGAGGCCGATCACCTGCTCGATCTCATCACACAGGCGGATGCAAAATTCTCCATGCTGCATTTTGGAACCGGCTCTATTTCCTTTGAGGAAGTCAAAACAGACCGCCGGGACTGGGGGCTAAAGCCCTCGCAGCTCTACCACCGCAAAAATGAAATGCCCTTCGCGGTGCGCCGCAAAGGGGGGACGCTCCTTCTGACCAATGCGGAGGAGCTGATTTTAACAGAGGGCGACAGCGTTATCTTTGCGCATATCAACGACTGATTCCTCTTTTCTGAACATTGGCCCGGTTTTCTCAAGACGGGCCGGGAAAGGATCTCGATACGATCATGAAAATATTGATAGTCGGCGGCGGGAATCTCGGTTATTTCCTTTCACAGGCGCTGATGGAGGATGGTTACAACGTCAGCCTGATTGAAAAGAAACGGGAATTCTGCACGCGCATTGCCAATTCTCTCGATATTCCCGTCATCTGCGGAGACGGCACAACGGTGGAAACGCTCGCGCGCGGCGGTGCCGGGCGGTGCGATACGATGATTGCCGTAACCGGCAAGGATGAGGATAACCTGATCGCCTGCGAGCTCGCCAAGCAGCAGTTCAACGTCCGGCAAACGGTTGCACGGGTCAACAATCCCAAAAATATGGACATTATGAACAAGCTCGGCGTGGATATCACGATGTCCCCCACCCGGATCATCACTGGAATGATTGAGCACGAGGTGGAAGGGGCGGCGGTCCGTCTGGTGGCGGATATCAATAACAGCGACGCCTCCATCAATGAATATAAGCTGCCGCACAATTGGTCGAAATCCGGCGCGACCGTCCAGTCGCTGAATCTGCCGAAAGACTGTGTTTTGATTTATCTGATGCGGGATTCTTTGATCACGATCCCGCGCGGCAATACGACTCTGATGGAGGGGGATGAAATCATCGCCCTGACGGTGGGCAGCACGGCGAAAACGCTCAAGAAAATATTTGAGCTGTAAACGGAACCAGGGGTCTGTTTTAAAGGGACAGGCCCCTTCTCTATAAAAAAGAATATTTTTTCATGAAAATGCTTGCTTTCTCTGATTGCCTTGGCCAGCGAAGAAAAAATTGGAATGCGCTCAGGCCGCGTGGGCCCTTCCTTTTCCGCTCGGCCGGAAAAGGAAGCAAAAGGGGCCGTATTGCACGGCACTTCGGCAGCGGAAAGATCGAGACACGTTAAGACCCGTTCGGCGAACCTTCCCAAACTCGACGATTCACATCGTCTCAAACACATGGGAAGGTTCGTTTTTGCCATCGAGGGACGTGGGGGACACTCCCCCACGCGTGTTTCTCTTGCTTCGTTCTCTTTGCATCGAGCAAAGAGAATGAAGTCGCGCCAGCGAAACCTGCATCACAATGAAAGTAATCAGACTGAATTTCCCCGAAAGAACAATTTCGTAAAATTTGTGAGATCTGTCAGGCAATCCCCCTATCTTTTATATGGTAAAATTTATATAAATAAACATTCTGCTTCTTCACAGTGAAAAATTGATTCGCCTAAAAATCACTTTTTCTTTCACAAAATTGGGAATTATGTTGCAAATAGCAGTTGTATACACAAATTTTTTTGCCTATATTTACTGTAGCTATTTACTTTCGACAAAGAGTATGCTATTATTACATTGTAATTTATGGAAATTCGTTCCATACGGTCATACTTTGCTGATAGGATGGAGGGAGAGGAAAATAAGCGGTAGTCCGGATGAAAAAATAGTGGATCACAACCCTGAGATTAACGGATCAGAAAAGCATGAAAATAGCAAAACGCTGATTCCAAGGAAAGGGGGCAAAGAAGTTGAGTCGAAAGCAGGAAGAAGCCGTAAAAGTAGAAATTTCTCCAGAATTTATGGATCAAATTAACAAATATCTGAAGGATGTCAACCGTTCATTAACATGTCCAAAGGCAGAAAAAGAATTTTATATCGATAAGATTCGTAATGGTATCCTCGTTTTTATTGATGAAAATCCGGACGCGACCATTGAGGATATTCTGCGGGAGATCGGCGATCCGAAAACTGTGGCAAATGACCTTTTGGAAACAGCCACATCAGAAACTCCGGAAAAGATTAGGAAACGGATGACATTTCGTAGGATCATTTTGATTGCGGCGATCATTATTGTTGCCATTGTCGGTATAGTGTATGCGAGTGCATTGATTATACAAAATAGAGATGCTCCAGGAACTTATGACGAAGTTCTAAGCGTATCTTACGAATCTATTGGAAATGTGGATGAGGGGATTGAATAACATGGTTAAAAAGATAACTTCGATATTATTAAGTCTTATATTATTGACAGGGTTGAGTTTAACTTCTTTTGCTTCTAATTATGACGAAAATCAGGAAGCTATTCAGACAATCGAATATTTTGAAGATGGAAGCAGTCTCGAAATAATCCTTCGAGCGGAACCTGTATTGACCCGGAGTAATAGTTTTAACGCATATGGAACAAAGACCTTGACATTTCGCGATAATGATGGTAATGTAATTTGGGAAGTTAATTTTAAAGCAACCTTTAATGTCAACCAAGGTGTTAGTGCAACATGTACAGCTGCTTCATTTGAAACACCGAGAATATATGATAGCAATTGGAAATACATTACAAATACGACAAGTAAAAACGGTAATAAGGCATCAGGGACAATTACGATGAGGAAATATTTTATGGGTCTACCGGTAAGGACAGAAACTCCTACAACCACTATAACATGCGATATTTACGGAAAACTTACTTGACCGTTATCTAAGACTACTTGTTGTTATAACATAAAAGCTTAATCAACTGCCGGATAAGCATTTTCCGACATTCATGTCGCATCCGCTGAGGATGCGTGGATCGGAATGAATTAGGAAACCCTGTGGAACTTTAGAATGCTCCACAGGGTTTCTACTTTTTTATCTTCTTTATGCATTTGTATCCATCTTACCGAAGAATCTCTCCTGATTCATTAATTTATGCAAAAAATTTACAATAACATGGTCAAAAGGGAGATATTTTATCGTTATCATCATTTTAAGGTCCTCTATCCTTCAATATATGATATGATATTATATATTTTGACAAGCAAAAAGGATGGTGGCTTTCCAATGAAGCAAGATTGTGTCCGTTTTACTGTGTGCATCGATAAGAGACTTTTCGAGCGGCTGTGTTATGTGTCGGAATTTTATGGATGCCCGAAATCGCATGAAATTCGCCGGATGATCGAAAGGGACCTTGTGCAGTTCGAGCGCAAATATGGGCCGATTCCGGTTAAGCGCGAGAAGGGCCTCCCCACGCAGTATTGACCGCTGCGCGCGAGCGCGGCAAAACGGAAAACGGCAGCCCCGTGCCGCAGGGAGAGCGGCATGGGGCTGCTCCTTGATTAAGATGAAATTGGGCGGGTTTACAGCGTAATCCAGTAGCGCTGGTAAAGCTCACCTTCCTTGAAAACCTCGTTCTCCAAAATCCCGCCGCAGCTTTGAATGGTGCGGGCGGAAGCGATATTCTCCTTCCTGCAGGTGATCAAAACGCGGCGTAAGCCGTATGCCCGACATTTGGACAGGGCGAGCGAGAGCATCTCCTTTGCATAGCCCTGCCTGCGCTCGCAGGGGCGCACACTGAAGCCGATATGCCCGCCGAACTGGAAGAGGGATTCATTGAGCCGGCGGCGGATGTCGATGAAGCCGATCAGGCGGTTGTCCGCCTGCCGGACGGCCAGGAAGTTGGAGGCGGGGACAAGGCCGTCCCCAACAGTTTCCTCCCTGCTGTTATTCCGCACGGCCTGCAGCCAGGCAGCAAAGGATGGGGCCTGATCCAGTCCCGCACAGCCGTGCAGAACCTCCCCCCTTTGCTGGAACTCCGTGCGATAGGCAAGGATTTGATTTCGCCAGGATTCCTCCGCTGGGAGAAGCACCAGACGCATCACGCAAAATCCCCCCTTGGCTTCTTTTTATAGCATCGGTGAACAGGGGCAACAACGGTTCTGAGGGCGATGATATCATAAGGACCAACAAAATACAATCAACAGAAGGGCGGGGTGGCTGGAATGGATTTGTTATTTCTCTGTAACCGTTTTCAGAAAAAATTACAATTTGTAATCATTAGCCTCAAAGCGTTACAAAAGTGTACCGAACTGTAATCAAAATCGTGTTTATTTCCCAGCGGTTCCACCTTATAATAAAGACAAGATCAAACGATAAAGGAGCGGAGCCACATGAAAGCTTATATCCAAAGCAAAAAAACGATGATTATCTCCCTGTCTATCGTCGCATTCCTTTTCCTTTCAGCGGTCGTCATTGCTCTGCTTTTTAATGACGTCACGCCGGCCGCCATGCTGGCCGTTTAAAAAGCCCACATCCGGGGAGAGCCTTTTTCTTCCCGTTCCCCTCCATATCAAAAGCGGCGCCGGATGAAAATCCGGCGTTGTCTTTTGTTGCCGAAAAAAACGTATCGTAAAGCGGATAAAACCCCTTGTATATGATAATTAGCTAACAATCTTTCTCCACATTTTGGATTTTCCAATCCAACCCGCCTTGTTCTTTAAAAAACGGTCCGGTTATCCACACTTTCCACCGAGTTTTCCACACTTTTGCACTAATTTTCAACTATACAAGTCGTATAAAGCAGCTTTTACCAGCTGTTTTTCCACCCTCTGCCGTATAAAGCTTCTTGGGATCGACCAAAATAGGACAGGAACTGAACAGTGAAAAGGGAGGATGCGCCATGATCAAGGGGGTCAACCGCCAGGTTGTGGAAGTGAGCGATACGGGTAGCGAATACTTTGAGCGGATTTTGTTTATTGTAAAACCGGAATACGCGACGGTCAGCGAGGGAAAGGTACGGGAACGCGTGGAGCAGATCGCGCAGGCCACAGGCGCTCCGCCTCCCACAAAAGCGAAGCGCAGGCCTCTGCTTTCCGCCGCCAAGCTGACTGCCGCGGCGAGCATCGGCGCTGCGGTTGCAACGCTGATCACACATTTATGAAGGAACCGGAAAGCGGAATAAAACCTTTCTTCCTCTGAAAACCGAAAGAACGCGCTGCAAAATGTCTGCTTGCATTTTGCAGCGCACTTTTGATCGTTTCCTCATACGGCGGATTATTTCATGTGGCCGATCAGCTGCAGCAAAAGGTGTTTTTCCTCCGGCGACAGGACGCTCCACTTTTCCAGAAGCTGCGTCTGATCCGGTGTCAGCACGGAAAATGTCTCACCCTCTGCAAAGAATTGCGCAAGTGTTAAGTCGAACGCTGCACAAATTTTCTCCAGAGAAGAAATAGAGGGCGTCATATCTTTGCGATACCATGAGGAGATCGTGGACTGCGGCAATCCTGCCTTGACGGACAGCTCATATTCCGTCCATCCATGTGCAAGCCGATATTTTGTAATGGTTTCCAAAACATGCGCCATACAATCACCACTTTGTAACGTTTCGTTTATTGTATTACGATAAAGCGTTACTTTTAATAATCATTATCGTATATTAAATGCGATGATATTCACATCAATGGGAATATTATGATTAACAAAATATGCGGTGACGGGTAATTTTAGCATGTCAAACGGTAGAAAAGGAAAAATAAAATGGAAGTCCAGACGCTTGCCTCAGGGCAAATAGAAATAACGCCTTGATCGGATTGTATATCTGAAGGCTTTTTCCCCTCCGCTGGGCGTTGCCCTATAAAAAAGACTGCTGCAAAATGCATGTTTTTGCATTTTGCAGCAGTCTTTTCTCCCTGGAACCCTAGCGATCAGATCAGCGCAGACGTTCCTCTTCTAACTGCAGCCGGTATTTCCGAATTTGTTCCGAATCTCGGCCGGAAAACGGGACGGGGAAGGCGACGGTGTGCACCACCCGCAAGGGGGGGCCATCCAGCAGCAGGACCGTATCTGCCATTGTTGCCGCCTCCGTTAGCTCATGCGTGACCAGCACAGCCGGCTTCCCCTGCATCGCCCGCATCGTACATCCGATGATTTTCATGCGGGTGGCATCGTCGAGCGCCTTGAAAGGTTCGTCCAGTAAAAAAAGATCCCCCCCATAGGCCAGTGCCCGTGCAATCGCCACCCGCCTGCGCATGCCGCCGCTGAGCTCTCCCGGCAGCTTTTGCCGGGCATCCTCCAGGCCCACCTGCTCCAGCCAGTATGCCGCATCTGCCTTTGGCGCGGCAACGGCGATATTTTGTTCTGCAGTGCACCAGGGCAGCAGCCGGTCCTCCTGAAAAATTATAGAGATTTGTGCGCCGTCGATGCCCGAAACCGTGCCGCCATCTGCTTTTTCCAATCCGGCAATCAGCCGCATAAGAGTCGTCTTCCCGCAGCCGGAAGGGCCGCACAGGGCGATGACGCCCTGCGAAGGGAGAGACAGGGAAAAATCCGACACGACAAGCTGTCTGCCATAGGACTTCTTCACGTGGCATGCCTCGATCCTCACGATAGTTCCCCCTTTTTCTCCGGTATGCGGCGGACAAAGCGGCTACTGAGGCGGTGCATGATGCTCACCAAAAGCTTCTCCAGCAGCATGCTCAGGACGATGATGACCAGCGTCCAGGCAAACAGATCCGGTATTTCCAGATAGACCTTGGCGTTATAGAGCTGCAACCCGATCGAATCGCGCGGCATGGCGAGCACCTCGGCTGCCACGCCCGCCTTCCAGGCAAGGCCGAGGCTGGTCGTACAGCCAGCCATAAAATAGGGCAGAATGCTGGGCACATAAATCTGCCAGACGGTTTTCCATCGGCCAAACCGGAACATTCGAGCCATCTCGAGTAGCTGCGCATCTGTATGGCAGATGCCCTCGCTGACATTGGCCCAAACGATGGGGAGCACCATGAGAAAAGCGGCAAAAGGAGGGATCTGGCTGCCGCGCAGCCAGACCAGCGCCAGAATGATGAAGGAGGCCACAGGCGTCGCCTTGATGATGCCGAGCAGGGGGCTGACCAGCGCATACAGAAACGAAAACGAGCTGGTCAGAGCCGCCAGCAGAACCGCCGACACAACAGCCGCAAGATACCCCGCCATAATCCGCAGCAGCGAGCCGGCGGCGATATACCAGAAGCCCGTCTCCTGCAGAAGCTGCGAGAGGCGGACTAAAACCTGCGCGGGGGATGGAACCAGCAGCTCCTGCCCTACGCACAGCGATACAATTTGCCATGCGGCGATCCAGAAAAGGATCGCCGCGATTTTTTTCAGAAGAGAGACAAGCTTTTTTTTGTCAGTGGCTGTAGTAGAAGTCGTCACCGGGCATTGCTCCTCCGATGGATTTCGCGTTCGCCTGGAACAGGACGTTCAGATTCGCCTGCATGGTCGATTTCATTGTATCCCCTTCCAGGAAGATGATGTTGCAGTTCGGGATGGCGAGCTCCGCGATCAGAGCCTTGGGCATGATTCCGAACTCCTCCACCAGCTGGGAAGCATCCACTGCACTGGCGGTGACATAGTCAACGGAAGCCTTGTATTCTGTGAGGAATTTGTCCACAGCACTCTTATTTTTCTGCGCAAATTCTTTATTGACGATGATGCAGCCCTGCGCAAGCGTGCTCTTCTTGCCGGCCTTTTCCGTAGCTTTATCCCATTCCGTCGTCAGATTCAGCGCGCGGTGGACATCCTTATTCTCACGCAGAACGCTCGTAACATTCGGCTCCGGAAGCATGCAGATCTCCGCTTTGCCGGAGGCCATCAGCGTGGCAAGCTCCGCGTGCTCGGATTTGTATTCGATCGTAACGTCTTTCTCCGGGTCGATACCGTTCTGTTCCAGCAGGTAGTTTAGGATATATTCCGGCGTTGCGCCCTTGCCGGTTGCATAAATCGTTTTTCCCTTGAGATCGGAGATCGAGTGGATCGAATTGCCGTTTTCGAGGATATAGAGGACGCCCAGCGTATTGACCGCCATCACCTGCACATTGCCCTTCATCTTGTTGTAAAGCGTTGCCGCCAGGTTGACCGGAACCGCAGCGATATCAAACTCGCCTTTCATAAATTTTGCCGTAATTTCATCCGGCGCGCCAGCGAGGGTAAAGTTGTATTTGTTAGCCGTGGAGCCGTCTTTGGCGTCCTTCATCAATTTTACCATGCCGATCCCCGTCGGCCCCTTGAGCGTTGCCACATTGAGCGTGACATCCTGCGCGGCAGGCGCGGTACTCTGCGCTCCAGAAGCGGCGCCCGTTGATGATGGATCATCTGTGCCAGTGGTACCGCAGGCAGCCAGTGCAAACAGCATGGAAAGTGCCAGCAGTAGGGAGAGAAGCTTGGTGCTCTTTTTCATTTGGGATCCCTCTTTCATATGTATAAAACTTAATGCCAACGCTTTCCGCTTTTTGGGGCGGAAAACGGGGTTAACGCATCGTTCAGCCTTCACAGCACTCACGCAGCTTTTGTAAATTCAGGATGGAAACCATCCTGCCCTCGCGCCGGATAGCCCCCGCTTTCTCCAACTGCTCAAAGGCGCGGTACAGAGAGGCACGGGCGATATCGAGCGATTGTGTCAGCTGATTCATGCTGGTGTGCATGCGGACATAGGTTTTGTCCCTATCCTGCACGAGATTGGCGATCAGGTAGGCGGCCAGACGGCTTTCCGCTGAACCGCCAGTGAAGGCGTCAATTTTACTGTTCAGAAAATAAATGCGATCCGAGAGATAGGCAATATATTGCCGGGCAAACCGGGGATTCTGCAAAATCATCTCATCGACCAAAGCCTTGGTCAGAAAAAGCACAGTACAGCAAGCACGCGCGGTAATACGCGTAACGAAATAATCATGCGTTCCATATAAGGTGACCGCGCCAAACAAATCGCCCTCCTGCAAAGTGCTCATCAGGACATGATGGCTTGCACCGCCCTTGCTGACCTGCGCACTGCCCTCCACGAGCATGCCGAGGCTGTCGTTATGCGTTCCAGGCAGGCAGATCGATTCTCCCCGCTCAAAAGGCTGAAAGGATGCACCGGATCGCAGCAGGTATTGCTTTAAGCTGTCGGGGTCGGCTCCCCAGAAGATCGGACTGCGCGCCAGCAGAGCAGAGGCCGCTTTCACCTGATCCCTTTTCATCAGTGCCCTCCTCAAAAATGTCTCAATTGATACATTTTATCGTTATTATAGCATGTCTTTAAAAGTTGTCAACCTTTTCACAATCCGTTCTGAAAAATAGCCGCAAGCTTCTTCGTATGATCAAGCTGTGTGAATCCCTTTGATTGATCTGGGAGCGACGGCCTCTGGCCTCTGCTCTGTTACTTTGTAATACAAAAGGCTGTTTTTCCGCCTGATGACAGAAAAACAGCCTCGTCCATTTACATTCGTTAAAAAATGAGCTTATGCAACCGTCTCGGAGATGAAGTCATCATCGCAGCAGGAGCAGGAGACATAATTTTCAAAATCGTCTTCCGCAGCCGCATTCTTACCAGCCGTCAACTTCTGAATCGCAAAGTAAATCGCTGCCGCCGCGCCGGAAATTGCCGCGATAATCGCAAATACCTTCAAAATTTTCTTCAAAACTTTCATTTTTAGAGCACCTCCGTATAAAAATTTAGGCATTCCGTATGACTTAAATTATAACCGCCTCTGTATCAAAAGTCAATGAAATTAATTTGAACATTTGCCACAGATCTTCCGCCAAATTCAAACCAAATCGAAAACCCGCCCTGCCTCGGATGGCTGGCGGGTTTGCAACGTTCGCAAATACTTATTTGGAGGCATTGAGCTTACAAGCAAGAGCGGACTTTTTGCGCGCAGCATTGTTTTTATGAATCAGGCCTTTCGCTGCCGCCTGATCGATCTTCTTTACGGCGACCTGTACTACCTGCTCCTTATCCGCCGCGTTGGTTTCAATCGCCGCGTTGGCCTTCTTAATCGCGGTTTTCAGAGCGGAATTGCGGGACTTATTGCGCTGCGCCTTGGTCCGATTGACGAGAACGCGCTTTTTTGCTGACTTGATGTTAGGCATCGTCACACCTCCTTTAGCTTGTCATGCAGGTAATTATGATAGCATGAACCAAAATAAAATGCAAGATATTTTTTACAAAAACGTGCCCATTTGATGCTCTGGTGATAATTGAATGATGAAAAGCACATACTAAATCGGAAAAGATCCCATTTGACTGTTGAAAAGGGGGAAGAGGGCGCATGCCCTGATGCAAAATGGATTTTCGAACAGACCTGGCGCTCGAACGCCGTGAGCTTTTCACCGATGAAGAAATCCCGGGCGTAAAATCCCGCACCAGCCAAACAGGCAATGCGCACGTAACGGCAATTGAAGTACAGACGGAGCAGGGGGTACAGGCGATCGGAAAGCCGGTGGGCAAATATGTGACGGTAGAGGTTCCTCCTTTCTCTGCCGATGCGGAGCTGCTTGACGGAAGGCTCACTGCGGTTGCAGACGAGCTGCGCGCCCTATTGCCGGAGGAAGGCCTCGTACTGGTGGCAGGCATTGGAAACGACCATATCACGCCGGACGCTCTGGGCCCGCTCTCCGGAGAACGGATTCTGGCAACCCGCCATATCGGACCCGAGCTCGCCAAATCGATCGGGATGGAGCATCTGCGCCCCGTCGCAGGGTTGCTCCCAGGTGTGTTGGGGCAGACGGGAATCGAGACAGGGGAGATCATCGCCGGTGTTGTCCGGGCCATAAAGCCCGTGGCAGTGATTACGATCGACGCACTCGCCGCCCGCAGGCTGTCCCGGCTGGGCTGCACCATTCAGATGAGCGATACGGGAATTACGCCTGGCTCCGGCGTAGGAAATGCGCGCACAGCATTGAACCGGGAAACGGTCGGTGTGCCGGTGATTGCAATCGGCGTACCGACCGTTGTAGACGCGGCCACCCTTGCAATCGACCTGCTGGGAGAGGGAAAAGCCGAAGAGGATGAGGCAAAGCTGCGGGAGCTAATGGAGCCGCGCGGCACGGCGATGATGGTGACGCCGCGCGAGATCGACCTGCTTGTGGAGCGCGCCGCCCGCCTGGTTGCACTCGGCGTCAATTGTGCGCTCCAGCCCTCCCTGTCGGCGGAGGACATCCTTTCCATCACCAGCTAGAGATACGTATAAACGATGCGTTCCCCGCATAGCAATGAAATACGGAGGAAGCGGAAAAGCCTCCTCCGATACAGGGCATGCAGCGCCCGCGAAAGCGGCCTTTGGCATACTCTCGGAGCACGGAGGAACAAATTTTGAAAACGACGCATCTTGATGGAAAAAAAGGCGGAGCCGCGATGCGCTCCGCGAAAGGAATTGGAATCTGCATTCTGTCCTTCTCCCTTGTGGCGGCCTCGGCGGTTACAGCCCCTAAAATCGGGGAAAAAGTGCTTCCTGTGGTATTGGCAAGTGCGGGACTTGCCCTTCCGGAGGGGGGCTCAAGCCTATTGCGAGGCCAAATAGAGGAGATCAAAACGGGAGAGCTGCCGCAAAACGAGCTGTCTGCATCCGCAACCTCCTCCGACGCCACGCGTACGGCCACACAGGCGCAGCCCTCCAATACAAAACAGCCGGCGGACGATGATCTGACAAAAACGCCCGACGATATTCAAAAGCTCATCGAGGAAGCAAAAAAGCAGCTGGCCAACGCCTCCCACGACGGAAAAATCATCTCCCGCAAGTATGACAATTCCGGCGCGACAACGACCTATGGAAAGGTAGCTGTTCAAAACCGGACCAGCCAATCCATGGATATTAAAAAGGTTCTGTCAGAGCCGGTAGATCTCAAAATCACGGATAAGTCAAAGCCCAGCGTACTGATCTATCATACGCATACCACCGAAAGCTATCAAATGCTGGATACCGACTGGTTTACCAAGAGCTATCAAACCCGCAGCAATCTCGCCACGCGCAATATGGTGCGTGTGGGTGACGAAATCGTCAAGCAGCTAGAGGCTGCCGGGTTTGCCGTGATCCATGACACCAAGATTTATGACGCCACCTATAATGGGGCCTACTACCGATCCGAGGATGCAATTGAGGCCTATCAGAAAAAATATCCGCAGCTCCAAGTGCTGCTCGATATCCACCGGGATGCGATCCAAACCAACGATACCACCCGCATCAAGCCAGTCGCCACGATCAACGGCAAAAAGGCCGCTCAGATCATGATTATTTCCGGCTGCGAGGGCGGCGGCGTGACGAATTTCCCAGACTGGCGGTACAACCTGCGGTTTGCGACCCAGCTACAAAAGGTCTGCGAGGAAAGCTATCCGGGATTGATGCGCCCGCTCTATTTCTGTAACCGGCAGTACAATATGCATAAATCGCATTGCTCCCTTTTGCTGGAGATGGGGAGCGACTCCAACACGCTGGACGAAGCGGCCTATTCCGGCAGGATGCTCGGGAAAGCACTCGCCCAGCTCCTGGAAAATTACGTTGTAAAAGAATAAGAGGGATGTTGAAATGCCGTCTAAAACGGGATTGCAAAAGAGCTTACGCGCGTATGCATTGTTTTTGATCATCGGCCTGTGTATCACAGCGCTTATCTGGGGCGCTGTATGCGCACAGTTGAATACAAGAGCCATCAGCTTTGACGAAGAGGCTGCCCGAGTCCACCTCGTCTTGGGAGAGCCGGATGGTCTCCACCTTCAGACGGGCGGCAGCTATTGGCTGATTGAGCAAAAAAATGTGGATTTGGTCAGGAGCCTGCTTCCTGGCGCTGCGGCGCTCCTTCCCGTGACGCTGCACTGCATTTGGGAGGTGGGCGTCTCTGGCGCCGCGCTTGTCTCCCACACTTTCTGACCTGAAATAGATCATCGAAGAAAGCGGCAGCTCCCACGTCTTTGGGAGCCGCCGCTTTCCGTATCATCTAGAACCTGACCAGGATTCCATGATATCATATTAAAAAATCTAAATCGAGTTTATTATATCACCCTCGTTCATCGGTTGCAAGCCGAGAATCAAAATTATTTTTCTCTGCTCCTGGACAAGCGAGGATCTCTTCCGGCAGCTCTTCCCGCAGAAAAACAAATTGTCCCTCCCGGACCGTACAGAGATATTCCGCCCCTTCCGTCATCCTGCCGCTGAGCAATTCCTCACTGAGCAAATCCTCAATCTGGGACTGTACTGCGCGCCGCAGTGGCCGCGCGCCATAAACTGGGTCAAATCCCGCATCGGATATTTTCTGGACAGCCTCTTCGCTGAAGTCCAGCACAATGTCCTTTTCCCGGATTCGCTGTGAGACCTTGGCGAGCATCCGGCGCGCAATCTCCTGAATCTCCGCTTTTGTCAGCTGATGGAAAATGATGATATCATCCACACGGTTCAGGAATTCCGGCCGGAAGGTTCTTTTCAGTTCCCCCATAACCGCGTCGCGGATATGCTTTTCCTCTCCCTGCGCACCGGAATCTCCAGAAAACCCCAAACTGCTTCGCCGGTTGGAAATCAGCGTTGCGCCAATATTGGAGGTCATGATGATGACACAGTTTTTAAAGCTCACCTTTCGGCCCTGTGCATCTGTCAGATGGCCATCCTCCAAAATTTGCAGCAGCATGTTGAAAACATCGGGATGTGCTTTTTCAACCTCGTCAAAGAGCAGGACGGAATAGGGCTTCCTGCGCACCTTCTGCGTGAGTTGCCCGCCCTCGTCATAGCCGACATAGCCGGGGGGAGAGCCCACTAGCCTGGAGACGGTGTGCTTTTCCATATATTCGGACATATCCAGCCGGATCATCGCATTTTCGTCGCTGAACATGGTCTGGGCCAGCGCTTTGCTCAGCTCTGTCTTTCCAACGCCTGTGGGGCCCAGAAACAAAAAGGAGCCGAGTGGGCGTTCCGGATCGCGCAGTCCAACACGGGATCGCCGCATGGCGCGCGCCACCGCATGCACCGCTTCCTCCTGCCCGACGATCCGCCTGTGAAGCTCATCCTCGAGATGAAGCAAGCGCTTCCCCTCCTGTGCGGTGAGCTCCTGTGCCGGAATCCCCGTCCACATGGACACAATCTGTGCGATCTCCCCGCCGGTCACCTCGTCCACCGTATGGGAAGAGCGCTCCTGCCATGCGCTTTTATCACGCGTTAGAGCAGTTCGCAGCTGCTTTTCCTCATCCCGCAGGCTTGCCGCCCGCTCGAATTCCTGTGCGTTAACGGCGGCTTCCTTCTCCTTCTGGAGCATTTCTAGCCGGTCCTCCAGCTCTTTCAAATCCGGCGGCGCTTTGTACGCATGCATGCGTACATGGGAGGCAGCCTCGTCGATCAGGTCGATCGCCTTGTCTGGAAGAAACCGGTCGGCAATATAACGGGAGGACAGCTTCACTGCAGCCTGAATCGCCTCGTCCGTAATACGCACCTTATGGTGCGCTTCATATTTATCCCGCAGCCCCTTCAGAATTTCAATTGCCTCCTCCTGTGAGGGCTCTGCCACGGTAATCGGCTGGAACCGGCGTTCGAGCGCCGCGTCCTTTTCAATATGACGCCGGTATTCCTCCAGCGTCGTCGCCCCGATGATCTGAATTTCCCCGCGTGCAAGCGTAGGCTTTAGAATATTGGCTGCGTCGACCGCCCCTTCCGCCGCGCCCGCGCCGATGAGATTATGCATCTCATCGATAAAGAGAATCACATCGCCAGCCTTGCGGACTTCCTCCAGGGCGGACTTGACCCGCTCCTCAAAATCACCCCGGTATTTGGTGCCCGCCACCATGGCGGTGAGGTCAAGGGAGACGACGCGTTTATCCCGCAGCATCTCAGCCGCCTCGCCCCGCGCAATCTGCAGGGCCAGCCCTTCTGCCACAGCAGTCTTTCCCACGCCGGGTTCCCCGATTAAACAGGGGTTGTTTTTTGTCCGGCGGCTGAGAATCTGCATCACCCGCTCGATCTCCGTTTGCCTGCCGATGACCGGATCAATCAGATTTTGCGCAGCAAGCAGGGTGAGGTCGCGGCCGTATTGATCAAGGGTAGGGGTGTTGCTTTTGGCCTTTTTGGCCGTTGTCTGCGCTGCGGCACCCGATGGAAGATTGCCACCCACCGCGCGAGTTAGGTCCGCCAGCAAATCCTGCGGGGAAACGTCGAGCTGATTGAGAAAATGGACGGCGAAGCTTCCCCCCTCCTGAATCATGGCGATCAGCAGATGCTCCGTGCCGACATAATTATGGCCAAGGCCGCGCGCTTCCAGAATCGCCAGCTCGATAATCCGCTTGCAGCGCGGCGTAAAATCGGCTGGTGACAGAACAGTCGGCGCTCCGACGCCAATGGTTTTCCGCATCAGTTCCTCCACCTGTGCGGCGGTAACACCCCGCCCGGCCAGGGCGACGCACGCCACGCCGCCTGTATCCCGCAGCAAACCGATCAAAAGATGCTCGCTGCCTATATAGGTGTGGCCCAAATCCTCCGCTGTTTCCACGGCGATATTGAGCGCTGTGTTTGCCTTTTCCGTAAAGCCGGTGAATTTATACATAAGCCTTGCTCTCCCATCCTTTTGCCGTCCGGTTTAGACTTCCTCCGCATCCGTGCCTGCTGCTGTCCGGGGCAGCCCCTGCTTTGGGCTCTTTTTTCTCTTCTTTAGGTTTTCCGCCCGCAGCGACTCCCGCCCCACATGCCGAACGGTATGCAGGGGTTCTTCTGAAAATGGGTCCGGTGTCAAATCATCCGCGATCTCAAAATCGGACAAATACGGTTTTTTCCCGCCAAAGCTTTCCATTGACGCTATACCTCCCATCCATTTTTCTTCAACCGGATGCAACCAATAGTTTATGCCTTTTCCCTGCATCGTATTCAAAAGAAGTTTTTCACGGCAGTCACACATTCGCGCCGCGCACATAATATGGGAGTGTAAACAAGGAAAGGAGGAAGCTTAGATGAACTGTTTTGGTGGTTGCAATTCCTGGATCATCATCCTGATCCTCATCGTACTGTTCTGCAATGACGGTTTCGGCTGCAATAACTGTGGCTGCAACGGTTCGACGTTCGGCGGACGTGGCTGTGGCTGTGGCTGCGACTGAGTCCATCCTAACTTTGGGCGGGAGGCTTCCCGCCCGTACATAAGACAGAGGCTATCATAGAATGCATACTCTGCATTCTACGACAGCCTCTCAGCTTGTCGATCAAGTCTAAGAGGAGAAAGAAGTGTACAAAAAAGCATGGTTTCTGATCGGTTTCGGAACCGGCATCTTTCGCGATCGTTTTTATAACACCGTATTTTTAATGGATTTCCTTTTTTATCCGGGTGCGAACGTCTTTTTTCTTGTATAATCGCACGTATCCTGCTATACTAAATTTGGTTTATGTTTGCCCGGACCTGCCGGCAGCAGAGCAGTCAGAAAGGGGAAGAAAAATGTTCCGCATCATCTGTATTTTCATCGGCTATCTCTTTGGCTGTTTTCAAACCGCTTATTTGATTACGCGGCATAAAATTTCGCAGGATATCCGGGATTTCGGAACTGGCAATATGGGCACCGCCAACGTCACCCAGACGCTCGGCCCCAAGGCCGGCCTGATCACGCTTCTGGCCGACGTCCTGAAGACCTTCGTTGCCTGCTACCTCTGCGGCCTGATTTTTCCCGGCCAGCCGGACGAGCTAGTCGTGGTTTATGCGGGTGCAGGCGTCACCCTGGGACATGATTTCCCCTTCTGGCTGAAATTCAAGGGCGGCAAGGGAGTGGCAGTTACCATTGCCATGCTTTTGCTACTCGACAATCATTTGCTCGCCATCTCCTTCTGGTCCGTCCTGCTGGCCTTCCTGTGCAGCAAACGGCTGGTCATGGCTGTGGTCGCTCTCTGCATTACCTATCCGCTGGCCATGTTTTTCTATGGCTACCGGATGGAGACGATTATCGTCGCCGGATTGCTGGCCTGTCTGATCATTGTGCTGCACCGCAGCAGTTTCCGCAAGGAAGTAAAGGTAGAGGACGATTATCGGGCGGAATACCAGAATCTCGGCAAAAATATCGCTTACTACCGGGAGCAAAAGCATCTGGAGCCCCGGGATCTCGCGCTGAGCGCCAAGCTGAGCGAAACGGTCCTGCGCGATCTGGAGGGAGAGGAAATCAAGCTTGCGCCTTCGCTCGATGCCCTGTTCCACCTAGCACGGGCATTGGACGTCCCTGCAGCGGCGTTATTGGAGCCGGCCCCCAAGCTTCCTGAAGCGTCGGACAACCACCATGTGGAACCATCTCCGCCGTCGGGGGAAAAATAAAAAAATAGCCGCAAGCTTTTTTATATGATAAAGCGATGTGAATCCCTTTGATTGCCTTTTGGTTTGGTTTCTCCGCTTCAAAGTTCCGGTTCAGCAGATTTGGCGCAATTTTACCCGCTTCCCCTTTGTAAGAACGGCATTTTTTCATCCGCACACGGCAAACAAGCCCCAGCTCCTTCATCAGCCATTGCACGAAACCCAGTAATCTGCAATAAAAATGCTCCCATATTTTATCTCATTCATTAAAAAAATCCGCAGTGCTTTTACACTGCGGATTTTTTGGTGGAGCGACCGCAACCAACGGTGAACACCCCGCATAGCCGGAAACGTCACTTTCAAAGTGTCCTTCTATCTCGTCCAGAAGAATATCATCAATGGTGATCGGCCTGTCCCCGCCGTTGAGGATCAGCGTCATTCTGCCGTCGTAGAGGTAGATGGCCCGCAGGAAAATATTCACCATCCCCCGTCGGTTGTTCTCGTCGTTGACATTTCCTCGTTTCAGCGAGTAGAGAAACGCCTTAATCTGTGGCGCGGTGAATGTGACCTGCTTTCCCATCTCAATGGCAAGCTGGCCCTGTAACTCGTCCTTTTCCCGCTTGCGCTTCTCAATGCGCTCGGCAATCATATCCACCGCCTGCCCGCGCTCCAAGGCTTTCCATAGGTTTTCAATAGCGGCATCCGCCTCCTGTATCGCCGTCTTGATGCGCTTGATGGCGGAGCTGTCATAGTCGGCCTCACAAGCGGCGGCAACCGCAAGGGCGATTTTTTCAATGTTGCTGTCCGTCAACAGCTTCCGGCACTCCAAAACAACCCTGTCCTCAATTTTCTGCTTGTTGACAACTTTCTTCCGGCAGGTCTTTTTCTTGGCGTTCTTGCAGGCATAGTAGCGATAGGCCGTCCCGGATTTCCCTGTCCCGCCGTAGCCAGTCATCATCTCCCGGCAGTAGCCGCAGAATAGTTTTGTTGTCAGCAGATATTCCTCTCGCCCTCTAGAACGGGCGGGAGCTTTTTTGTTGCGGTCGAGAATGTGTTGTACCCGCTGAAAAAGTTCGTCCTCAATGATACGGGGCATCCCGCCCGGCGTTTCCGTGTCCTTGTAGATGTAATAGCCGATGTACCGCTTGTTCCGCAAAAGCCGGTGCAGGCTGTTTTTATTGAACTCTTTTCCTTGGGAGGTCTTGACCTGCTTTGCGTTGAGATATTTCGTGATTTCAGCGACAGTTTTTCCGCTGGCGTACATCTCAAAAATCTCCCGGACAACAGTAGCACCCTCCGGGTCAACATGGAAGCGGCGTTCCTCGTCCACATAGTAGCCAAGACCCGGATTGCTCCCATTGCTCAAACACTTTTCGGCGTTGATGTCCATGCCCCGCCGTATCTTTTGGGACAACTCCGCCGAGTAGTATTCGGCCATGCTTTCCAACACGCCCTCCACCAAAATGCCGCTGGCGTCGTCGCTGATATTTTCCCTGGCGGAGATCACCCGGACACCGTTCTTTTTCAGTTTGGCCTTGTTGATGGCGCTGTCATAGCGGTTCCGGGCGAAGCGGTCAAGCTGGTAGACAAGAACGCCCTCGAAGATGTGTTTGTCGCTGTCGGCGATCATACGCTGGAACTCGGCCCGGCTGTCCGTCGTGCCGCTCTGCGCCCGGTCGATGTATTCGCCAATCACGATATGTCCATTGTTCTTGGCGAACTCGTAGCAGGTTTGAAGCTGGCCCTCGATGGACTGCTCCGTCTGGCTGTGGCTGGAATATCGGGCGTAAATGACGATGTTCACTCTTTCACCCCCTCCAGCATTTCAACGATGGCTTTTTTCAAACGGTCATTCATGGGTGAGGCGGGGTCAAAGCACATCTCCACAAACCGCCTCATGTCCTTATCTTCCTCCAGAATTTTGGGCTTATACTCGTACAGCTTGCCCTGGGGCTTTTCAGTGCGGCAGCAGATATAATCCATCGACACATCGAAGTAATCCGCATACCAGATCAGCACTTTGATGGGAGCGGCGGAGTAGCCTGTTTCGTATCGGTTGATGGTAGCCTGTGGGATGCCAGCGATTTTTCCGAACTTGGCTTGGGATAACCCAATGCCCTCCCGGAGCGTTCTCAATCTTGTGCCTATATCGCTCAAATTGCTCACCTCCTGTCGTACTGATAGTATAGCAGAAAGTGAGATTTCTGTCAATCCATATTATGAATTATAAAGAAAAGGAGATGTGAATACAATGTCAGTATTTCATGTCAAGAAAACCACAGACTACACCGTCATGGCAAACTACCATCTGCGGGACAAATCTCTGTCCCTGAAAGCTAAGGGCCTCCTGTCGCAAATGCTGTCACTCCCGGAAGAATGGGACTATACCCTGCAAGGGCTGGCCTACATCAACCGGGAGCAGATCGACGCCATTCGTCAGGCAGTCCACGAGTTGGAGCGGGCGGGGTATATTGTGCGGACGAGGGAACGGGACAGCCGGGGACGGCTGCGGGGAGCGGAGTACACCATCTACGAACAGCCGCAAACACCGTCATCTTTACCGGCGTTGGAATAACCTGCGTCGGGAAATCCAATGTTGAAAAAGCCTATGTAGGCAAATCCGACGCAATAAAATAAAGATAGAAGTAAATACAGAAAAATCAAGTAAAGATCAATCAATTACCCATTCCCTTCCTATCCTTTCCCCTACCCCTTTCCTTGGGGAATGAGCGGCAAAGCCGCCGGAAAGGAAGGGAACGGAAGCGGGAAGCAGGGAGGCCAGATAGTAGCAGGGGTTATCGTCGATGTTATTTGACCCGCAGAAACCGTACAGACGCTTCGCGTCTGTACGGTTTCTGCGGGTGCCACAAGAGGGCCGCAGGGCCTCTTGTGTGACAGTACAGTTTCACAGTTCAGCATAGGCCAGGACAGGAGCGCCGGAGTGTCGGCCTCCCGCCCTGGCTTTTTCATGCCTATTTCTACGCATTTAGAACCTCATTTTTGAGAGTGCGGGTCAAATCGTACTACCCCTCGTGTGACCGCCGCCTGAAAACCTTGAAAACAGGCCGCTGAACAGGCCCTAAATGCGTAGGCTGATGGGCTGATTTGGGACTATTAACCGAGGCGTCGGCAAGAGTGCTATGTAGAAAGAGTTACCCCCATTTTCGGGAGAACAGATATAAACACCTTGCCCCTCTCCGACACTCACGAAAAAAGCCTGTGTTTTTAATACCTCCGGGGGTTGCTTTTTCTACGCCTGACCCATAAATTTTCTGTCCCGCTGTTCCTGCGTCTTAGTGCGGACTTTTCAGGTAGTCTGATAAAATACAACGCTACATCTGCTATGCCTCTGTGAGCGCCGCCCTTGTTCTGCATAAGGGTTTGGGACTATCCCAACAAGCAAAACGGACACGGCCCAGCAGGGGCCAAATTGGGCCGTTTTTCGGGAGTGTGGCCACACTCCCTATGCTTGCTACGATAGCGTCTCCCCGTTCTTTTTTCCTAAAAGTGCCTCAAAAAAGTTCTGATTTCAAAGTCGCTATCCAGGTTTCAATCGTTTCAGCTAAAACAAACTGCTGGCGCAAAACTGCCATACCGATTTCGGGAACCTCCGGCGCATTTTCTTTTTCCCGCAGGTTTTCTTCCAGATACATTTTCAAATCCCGCACATTTTTTTCAATGCTGGCAACGCAGGATTTTTGCATTTCCGAAGGAACGCTGTCCAAATTTACAATCACAGCATTGAAATCCAAAAATATACGGATAGGCTGGGCGGAGAGTTCTTCCATAAGACGCTCAAATTCCTGTTCACCGTTGGCCGTCAGCGAGTAAACTGCTTTTTCCGGCATATTGTTTTCCCGCACAAGGACGCTTTGGAGCAGACCCTTTTCCTCTAACTGAATGACCTTTTTATAGATAGACGGTGTACTGATTTTTACCCATTTTGAAATATTTCGGTATTCCACCAGCTTTTGAATGTCGTAGGCACTCAGCGGCTGCTTTTTGAGCATCCCAAGGACAATCAAATCTATTGTTGCCATGAAGTTTTCCCCTTTCGCACTTGACAACTACTATAAATTATAGTAGTATGTGTTGACCGGCAGCTACTATAAAGTATACTACTTCACATTACACTGGCTGTCAAGAGAAAGGAGCAATTTATGGACGGAAAGAAAAAAATGGCGCTTTTGGGGAGTGCACCAATTCCCAAAGCTCTCCTGGCGCTGGGCATTCCAACGATGATTGGTATGCTCATTAACGCCCTCTACAATTTGGTAGACACCTATTTTGTAGGCGGGCTGGGAACCGACCAGATGGGCGCAGTCACGGTTGCCTTTCCCCTGGGACAGATTGTTGTTGGCCTGGGCCTGCTGTTCGGAAATGGCGCTGCCGCCTATCTGTCCAGGCTATTGGGGCGGGGCGACAAGGACACGGCGAACAAGGTTGCGAGTACGGCCATATACAGCGGCGTTTCCATTGGCGCAGTCGTGATCCTGTTCTCCGTTATCTTTCTGGAACCAGTTTTGAAACAAGCTGGCGCAATCGAAAGTGTGATGCCCTATGCAATCACTTACACACGCATCTATATCGTGTTCTCCATTTTCAACGTATTCAATGTCACCATGAACAACATTGTTTCCAGCGAGGGGGCGGCAAAAACGGCTATGTGTGCGCTGATGGCTGGTGCGGTGCTGAATGTGATATTAGACCCTGTTTTCATCTATGCGCTGAACCTCGGTGTAGCTGGCGCGGCGATTGCAACGGCGATTTCCCAAATCGTTTCCACACTGGTTTATCTGTGCTATATACTCCGGAAAAAGAGCGTGTTCAGCTTCAGCGTTAGAGAGTGTTGCTTTGCAAAAGAGATTATGTCCGAAATTTTGAAAATCGGTATTCCCACGCTGATTTTTCAACTCCTGACCAGTCTTTCCATTGGCATGGTAAACAGCGCGGCCAAAGAATACGGTGGCTCCGCCCTGGCCGCTATGGGGCCGGTCACAAAAATCATGTCCATGGGGACATTGATAGTCTTTGGTTTTCTGAAAGGCTTTCAGCCTATCGCCGGATTTAGCTATGGGGCAAAAAAGTTTGACCGGCTGCGAGAAGCTATCAAAACTGCTATCCTCTGGTCTACTGCCTTTTGCGTGATTTTTGGTGTTATTGCCGCTGTATTCTCTACGCAGATTGTATCACTTTTCACAAAGGAAGATGCGGAGATGGTTCGTGTCGGTACTATTGCGCTACGGGCAAACAGCCTCTCTTTTGTCCTTTTTGGTTTTTACACAGTCTATTCCTTCCTGTTTCTTGTGATGGGAAAAGCCACAGAGGGCTGTATCCTCGGCGCTTGCCGTCAAGGGATTTGTTTTGTCCCTGCTATTCTGATACTTCCAGCGGTTTTGGGATTAAGCGGTGTTCTCTACGCACAGCCGATAGCGGATATTATTTCAGCGATTGTCACCGCAGTTATGGCGGTCCGTCTGCACAGGGAACTGCGGATAGCAGAAACCCGTGTTTCCACTCCACCCCAGGAGCATTGATAACGAAAGGTGGTGCAAATGAACGCAACACAAAATTGTTCTCACTGGATATGTTGTCCTGCCTGTGGTGGAAAGACCCGAATAAAAGTCTACGAGGATACGATACTTGAAAGATTTCCGTTGTATTGCCCCAAGTGTAAGCAGGAAGTGTTAATCAGTGTCCGACAACTGAATACGTCGATTATAGAGCCAGACGCACAGACGCAGAGCCGATAACATTGCGGGAACTTCCCCTATAGTTATCGGCTTTGCCTTTGAAAAGTCGCGGCTAAGTTAAGGAGCGGCGGCTTTTAAGAAATCAAAAGCCGTCGTTCCTTTTGCGCTGTGGCGGTACATAGGAGGCGACCGCCATGAAACACAAAGCCATTCTATACAACCTAGCAGCCCTTGATTTGTCAAAAAAAGCCCGGCCCCCACCTGGGGGAACTGCGGCCATGGAGTTATACTATACGATGCAGATATAGTAAACTATACAGTGCAAACCGCCCGGTGGGTCTATGACCTGCCGGGCGGTTTTTGTTGTTTCCTGCGGCCCGGAAAATTTTCTTCACCTTTTTCTCTGCGAAAAGCGGTTTTGCGCGCAAAACCTGTGCCGCTGAACGCTCTGTTAGCGGAAAGGGAGAGTACCACCACCATCCCCCAACGAAAGGGGGTGAAAAGATGGAAACCAACCTCCGCGACTATGGCGAACAGTGCAGGTTTGACGCCTTTTGCAAAACTGTATTAAAGCATGAGGCAATCGACTACATCCGGGAAATGAAGCGGCGGGCCAGCCGGGAAACATCCTTGGAGCGGTTGCCCCAAACGGCGATGGACAAGCTGTGTTCGGCGGACAGTTACCCCAGCGACAGCTATGTGTTTTCGTACTGCGGCTGTGACCTGCCGATTAGAAGCCAACAGGTGGCCGATGCCTTTGCCGGTCTGCCGGAGCAGGAGCAAAGCATTTTGATTTTGCGCCTGGTGCTGGATTTGACAGACAGCGAGATCGGTGAGGCCCTGGGGCTGTCCCGGAGTGCCGTCCAGCGGCGCAGAACAAAATCGCTGAATGTCCTGCGGACGAAACTGACAGCGAGGAAAGGAGGTTAGCGCCATGAAGCGCCGGAACTACAAGGGCCGTGAACTGCTACCGCTGGCGGTGAGCGACGCGGCCCAGGCCGGGGATGCTGACGCTGTGGAGCAGGTCTTGCGGTACTACGAGGGCTACATAAACAAGCTCTGCACCCGAACGGTCTACGATGAAAGCGGCTGTCCCCACGCCTGTCTGGACGAGTACATGAAAAGCCGCCTTGAAAACAAACTGATCCGCGCCATTCTCGGCGTGAATTGATAACCGGCCCCGGCGGGAGGAACAGCTTATCCTTTCCCTGTTCCTCCCGCCTGCGGGTCTTGTCCTGCGTCTTGGAAAGGGGAAATGCCTTTGACGAAAGAACAACCTGAAATCAGAACTGAAACCTGTCAAATCGAATTGCCGCAGGCTATTATAGAAACCTTTGCCCGTTTTCTCGTCCCGGAGATACGGAAATACTATGATAGCGAACAGGGCCAGCGGGAGTTTGCGGAGTGGCAGGAGGCACAGAAAAGCAAATCCTACAAGATGTAAAAGAGTAAGAATATAGGAGTAGCGGGGATAAAGCGTTAAAGCCTTATCCCCGCTGGCTATTGCGATTAAGTTATCCCTTCGGCGGGAACGGGTCTTTCCCATGTGAGTCCTTATCTCTGATTTGACCGTTTGGGCGATGGATTACTAATTCAGACCCTTGATGCTGCGAAATTTGACGTGCAACATCAATTGCAGCTTTCTGCGTTGGGGTACGTACAGTCGCACGCGAATTTCCAGCTCCCTTGACTTGCCAGCCGCCGCCGGGGTGCGGAGTTACATGTTGATTCTTTCCCATAACACATACCTCATTTCAGCCGGGTAACACGCCCACAGTGGGGACATCTCGATGGATTGGTCACAGGAATGATTTTCTTGCCACAACGGCAAATGTAATATTTGTACTTGATTGTCATTGTTTTTACGCTCCTTTAAAATATGATGTTATATGTCATCACATTTTTGGGAAAAAGCCTGCGTTTATTTTTTCCTTTCTGGATACAGATTTCATATTGCAATCGAGAATCAAGCGTGGTACAATGTAAAAGCATTCATGACAAAGTACAACGTCCCGTGCTTCTGTCATCCCGCAGGACACCGAGTTGCCGCTCGGTGTCTTTCCTTTTTCTTATTATGTGTTATTGTCAAAGAACAGTTGGGGATTACACCCAAAAGCTCCTTTCAAAATTTGTGCTGTAAGGTTTACTTTGGCTCGTGGAGTCTGTAATTCACTCAATCTATGTAACGAGCTTTTTCCAACAGAATCTTTGGTCGCAACCCACACTTGATCGCGTCGATAATCTCCGTCTAACAGCAATGGTTGATGTGAAGTGCATATAAGCTGGGCGTGGTTAGGGTTGCTCTCTTCGCTACTAAATAGACTAATGATTTCCTTTGCAAGTGAGAGATGTAACCCATTCTCTAATTCGTCGATGATAAGGACACCACCCATTTCCAAGACATCATAGAGATACGGGAGAGCCGTAAACAATTTCACTGTTCCTAATGATTCTTCTGCGAAAAAAGTAATTGGGACTTGACTATCTTGTTCCTCACCATTGCTGTAAACGGCATGTTTGGTATCAATACTCACGGTCATTTTCTTTGCAATGATTTCCCTGTTCTCAAAATCGTCCGTATCAATTTTTTGCCGTGCGATTTCTTCTTCTGATGTTGATACACTGATATTTCGAATTGTAGGGTCAGCCTTCTGGATAATGTGTATATACTTTGCTATGCGTTCTTCGGTAAAAGTCTTTTTGGGATTGATTGGGTTTAAACGCCCTGCTGCCATACTAACTACTTGAATCCCACAAATCACAGCATTCAGTCGGGCGGCCAAAGGATTATTCAGCATTGCCGCAACAGGAAGGCAAAGAGCTTCAGGTTTTACTGTTTGCTTTGCTGGTTCAAACCCTTTCAAATCAGAACGAAGCAAAATATCTTTAAAGGAAGGAGATGTGCGTTCTATAAGTTTCTCCGTCCGACGGAATTTTTTTGTTAGAATTTCTCGTACAACTGTTTTCCCTTGAATCGAGAACTCATAATGGTAACTTACTCCGTCTAAAACAATATCAATTCCAAGCGTTGTTGGCTTGTCTTGATACTGCGTATCAAAGGCAAAGGGCTTTACAGGGGCGTCCATGCCCTTGATCTGTGGTGTTGCTAGAAACTGGGCGCTATTGGTTGCTGTAATCAGAGGGGAGAGAGCTAAAATCCGCTGAATTTCCCTCAAAATCTTGCAAAAGAAGGTTTTCCCCGATCCGTTTGCTCCGTAAAGAAAAGAAACCTTGTTGAAACGCATATCCTCTACTGTGAATGTATTTTCAAGGTGCTCTTTTTTACCCGAATCTGTCTCTGTTGAAAACTCGATTCGTTCGGCAAACGAAGCGAAATTTTCGGCGGATAAGGATTTCAAGATCACGTTATCCATCTGTTTCGCTCCTTTCTTGGCTCATTTTACCACGGAGTCCCGTTGCTGTCAAGATGTTATTTTTTATATTTCGACGAAGATAGCGAAATATATAGTACAACCAAAATTTTGCACAGATGATGCGAAAAAATAAGAACTGAGGACAAATCCTCAGTTCTTAATTCTGCTGACATCAGAGCCACACCATCACGGCAAAGCCGCCTTTGAAATAATAGGTGTTCGTCCAATGTCCATCTGGTGGAGATGAGGGGAATCGAACCCCTTACCTCTTGCATGCGAAGCATTGCTTTTGATCCATTACAGCTGCACAAACAACGTAGATACGTAAGAAAAGAGTAGTACGGAATCGCAAAAAATAAAACGGTTGCACACGAATTGCACACATAAAAACGATCTAAGGTCTTGTGCATCTTGGAACAGAAATGCAAGTCATAAGATGGTGCATTCTATAAAATAAGAACGTTTTATTTAAATTCCTTATAATGATTCTATCAACTAATTCTGTAAAATCTCTTGATTTTTATCTCATAAAAAGTATAATTATTTACAAATACAGGTAAACGAGGGGATTAAATGAACGATTCAATTACGTTAATTTTTACAATTGTAGGAATAGTTGTAGCTGTAACTGCAATTCTAATCCCGATTTGGCACAAAATTAAAAGCAAAGACCTTTCCGAAAAGGAAGAAAAGAGGCTGTTTCGAAAAGTCATTTATATTACCATAGGAGTAACCATTGGAGCTTTTGTAATTGCATCACTGTGCATCTTTTGGCCATCTAAGGCTCCAGATGATACTCCTGATATATCGGAGAATAGTGTATTCCAAAATGCGAAAAGCTCTGAAACTGTTGGAACGATTATCGGTGAAACTGATAAGGAAATCGAACCAAACGATAGCGCACTTCAGGCGAATTTGATTTCGGTGAACGCGGAGATAAAAGGTCGATTGCAGACAGAGGAGGATGTAGATTATTACAAAATATCGCTTCAGAAAAAAGGTTCTATATGCATTTCTTTTGGACATCAGAAAATTGATTCTAATGATACGTTTTGGAAAGTTTCACTACTAGATAATTCAGAGGAAATGGTATTAGAGGAAGATATAGTCGGGGGAGTTGTGCAGTCCGAATCAAACAAGGCTCGCATTTCAAGCGGTGATTATTACTTAAAGGTTGAAAAATATTATTACTCAGATCTAGAGTACACAATAAAGGTTAACTTTACCGAAGAAGATGATAGCTTTGAAAATGAGCCAAATGATGAAATAGCTTCTGCTAACCCAATAGAATTAAATTCTAAGATGACCGGTAATATCCAACATGAGGACGATACGGATTATTATAAATTTACTTTGACAGAATTAGGGTCAGTTCATATTTCTTTTGAACACGCAAAAATAGATTCTAACGACAGCTTTTGGAGGATTTCATTATTGAGTGAAACAAGTGCCGATCCAATTATAGAGTCATCTGTAAGAGGCAGCGAATCTATTTCTCAGCTCAGCAAAGCTCGTTTGCCAATAGGTACTTACTATATTAAAGTAAACAAATATCAGTTTTCCAATATCGATTACCACATAAACCTTAACTATCAAAAAGAAGGGAATTCCTATGAAGTTGAGCCTAACAACGATATTTTGAATGCCAATAAAATAGAAGTAAATAAAAAAATAATCGGTAACATCCAACGAGAAGATGATGTGGATTATTTTACCTTTACAGTAAATCAAAACGGAACTTTGTCGATCGAGTTTAATCATCCAAAAATAGATTCAGATGATACCCATTGGAGGATATATTTGCTAGATAACACAGATACGGCGAAAATAGAACAGGCTATTATAGGAAGCATGGTTAAAACAGCAAGTGATAGAATCAGAGTTTCTGCAGGCACTTATTATGTTAAAATTGATAAGCGATTTAACTATTCAAACTTAGATTATAATTTTACGGTAAAGTTTGAGTAATACGTGAAACGAGGCCCGGAATCCTGTTGATATGCTCCCCCCATGATTGACAGTTTTATTTTTCACTGTCTCTCTAGGGGGAGCATATCAAATAGAGTTCCGGGCCTCGTTGCGTTCATTCGGCTTTTTCGTCCGCCTTCGGCTTGTCGTACGTCATAACAAGCTTGCTATCCGCTGTGCCCTTGGTGGTCGGATCGGTGATACATGCCCAAACAGATCCAATAACCGACACGACGATCACGGGGTTGCTTACCGCGTTACGCAGGGCATTCCATAGCGCCGCCCAGGTCGTCATATCCTGCCACTGCACACCCAGGCCCACTAGGATCGGGCTGACCAGAGCAACGACGATCTGCGCCCAAAACGTGGGGTTCTTCAAACGTACTTTCCAGTTGATGTTCATATTTTTGCTCCTCCTATGTTTTCATTTTGCCCTCCGTCAAGCGGCGGAGGGCTTTTTGATCCAACTACACCCACAGCCCCGGGATGCACTTGGACAGTGCAAGCAGGGCCATAACGATGATCGCTTTCACGATCGGGATGGTTACTGGCATATTTTAATTCACCTCCCTCAATTATTGCTGCTCTCTTTCACCATAAAATCGTTCAGGCGTTTCAGCGCTGCTGTGACATTGCCGTTGAGCTTTTCGCCCTTTGCAGCGCAGAGCAGGACAAGGACGCATTCCATGATGACGGAGTTGTATTCCTTCTGGTGTTCGAGAGCTTCCTGCTGGCGTTTTAACATACCCGTCAGTTTTGACATCGCCTTAAAAATACCCCATAGCCCGCAGATCAGCGTCGCTAAAATAGCAAGCGTTGACCAGTTGGCCACGATCCACTGTGCAATTTCTATCACGCAAACACCGCCCGTCACGCCCGTGTCAGGGAGGATACCGCCACCCAGGACATGATCTCCTTGAGCAGTGCCTCCCGGA
>OKRX01000164.1_pt1 | contig 49955 bp, 50 predicted proteins | sample 1601241 | NCBI WGS metagenome assembly OKRX01 (sample SAMEA3541500, study PRJEB24748) | human gut metagenome | biome: human gut; feature: human-associated habitat; material: faeces | place: China | collected 2012
AGCATCTGCCGCACCTCGCTCACCGTATCGGCACTTAGAATTATGCGGTATTGCCATAAAGACATTTGGAAAAGTGAAAGGAACGTGGTTTGCGGCATGGCCAGCCATACAGGCAAAATTGATATGATCCGCGGCTCCATCATCAAATCGGCGGCACTGTTTGCCCTGCCGATCTGTGTGGGCAATATCTTGCAGCAGCTTTACGGCACGGTGGATACCCTTGTGGTAGGCAATTTCTGTGATTCCGCCGCGCTGGCGGCGGTGGGCACCGCCACACAGCCAATGGAAATTCTGCTGTGCGTGTTTTTGGGCATCGGCAACGGGGCGTCCATCCTTGTTTCTCAGGAAATGGGCCGCCGCAATGCGGATGGGCTGCGCATGCTGGTGCGCACGGCGGTATGGTTTTTGTATCTGTGCGCCATCCCGGTCACGATACTGGCAATGTTTGTCGGCCCGGCGCTGCTGCGGCTGATGCAGGTCCCGGCAGATGCCTTTGATTATGCGGTGCTCTACCTGCGGATCACGGCGCTGGGCACCCTGGGCAACCTTGGCTATAACATGAACGCCGGTATTCTGCGCGGGCTGGGGGACAGCCGGTCCACCTTGCTGTTGTTGCTGATCTCCTGCCTGACCAATATTGTGCTGGATGTTGCCTTTGTGGCGGTGCTGGGCATGGGTGTGGCCGGTGCGGCGCTGGCAACCACCATTGCGCTGTATCTTTCCTGGTTGGCCAGCATCCTGTACGCTCGCCGCAATTACGAGGGTTTGCAATTTCCTCTGCTGCCCCATGGCTATGATAAGGCGCAGCTGGCGGCTATCCTGAAAGTGGGTGTGCCGCTGGGGCTGAATAACTCGCTGTACTCGGTGGGGCATGTGGCGGTGCAGGCTGTGTATAATATGCAGGGCTCGGTGTTTGTGGCCGGGTGCTCCATTGCAGGCCGCGTGACCGGCATTGCCGGTATTGCCATCACCTCGTTTTCTTCTGCCGCGGTGGTGTTTGCCGGGCAGAACCTGGGGGCCGGCAACTACCGCCGTTTGCAGCGGGGCGTGGTGCAGATCACCTGCGCTGCCGGTGTAGTTACATTACTGATTGGCCTGGTGGCTACTGTGTTCTGCCGCCCGCTGCTGGGGCTGTTCAGCAGCGACCCGGCGGTTCTGGATGCCGCAGTGCGCTATACCTGGTGGGTGCTGCCCTTTATCTGGACTTATGCGGTGTTCAACTGTATGATGAGCTTTGTCAACGGTACCGGCGCGGTCAAATATACCACGGTGGTCAACCTGCTGATCCTGTGGGCCGTGCGCATCCCGGCGGCGTATATCCTGCATGCGCTGGGATACGGCATTTCCTCCATGGCCTGCGTTTCCCTCAGCTATGCCGTGGGCCTGGTGGCCATGCTCGGTTATTTTTTGACCCCGGAATGGGGCAAACTGCGCCGCAAAGCAAAGGAATTGGGGGACGCGGTGACGGCGGAAACAGAACCGACACTGTAAAATATAAAATCAATAAAAGTCTGCGGAGAACTCCCAAAATGACAGAACGAATCATCGGCAACCAAATCCGGCTGCCCCCTATTATCGGAATGATACGGTGTCCCTGCTGTGGTATCGGGACAGGGATGTCTGCAAGCAGGTGGATAGCCGGGATGCGCCATACGATGTGGAACTTTTGCGCCGTATGTACGATTATCTTAGCACCCGCGGTGATTGCTGCTATATCGAATATGAGGGTACGCTGGTTGGGGATGTCTCCCTGCAAAATAATGTGGAAATTGCCATTGTGGTAAGTAAAGCGTTCCAGAACCAGCACATCGGGCGGCGGAGAGGGTAAAGCGGGCAAATCGGAACTTGTCGGAGTAAAACTCCGCCATCTTGCGCTGTGCGCAAGACCGTTCTGTCGCTTGCACACCCCACTGGGGTGTGCATTGTTGAACTTCATTCAACAAACGCGAATTTTGCTTTCGATGACCAGAATGAAAATCGTTACCGTTGCGCCTGTTTTCACAAGCGTTGCGTGACATAAAAAGAATTCTATTTTAATATCAAAGTATCAAAAACAAAGGAGGTTCTTTTTATGTTGAAGGAATTAAAGAAAAACAAAATGAGTGTTGTTGCAACTGGAATTTTATTTGGTGTTATGGGGGTATTAATTATTCCTATGATAGCAGTAATTGTAAAAATATCGAATGCATTATCCCAAAAACATCCTAGGATATACAAGTATAGTATGATTGCTTTTATCGGTATGTTATTGGCAATTAGCCTATTTTGCGTTGTTATTAAACATCAGATGAGTTTTCTTGTAATAGTTGCTTGTTTAGCAATAACATTATGCGACACTATTAAAAACAGATAATAAATGGAGTACAACTATGGAAATATCAGATTTGATTAAATCAGCCAGAATTGAAAAGGGCTTAACCCAACAACAACTGGCTGATGTTGTCTTTGTTACGCGACAGACAATTTCGAAATGGGAATTGGGAAAAAGTGTTCCTGACCAAGCCTCTCTTATATTGCTATACCAGTATTTGGACATCAAGGATAATGAGAAAAAACAGTTATCAAAGCTTATTTTTAATAAGCAAAATATTATATTAATTTTGATTGCAATCTTATTTTCTCCTATGGTTATTGGAGTACGTTTTATCTGTTGTAAAATTGATAAGATTGAAAATCGAAAAATTAAAGCGGTAATCAAGGTTATTGGCTTTGTTGTATTCTCATCGTATCTAGTATCTTTAAAAGAAAATGTGGCGTATTTGTTAATTGGTATATTTTCTCTGGTGTATTTGTTATATCAATTCTATTTGAGTGGATTGGAAACTAAATGATTTGTGTCAGCAAGTTTAAGGCAAGCGATAATTCATGAAATTCCAGTTTGTAGAATTCAAAAATTTAATATGAAATGTGAGATAGAGCGTATGGAAATAATCTATACGTTCTATTTTTTTTGCCTTTTTGAAAAAAGTGATTAAAAAACTATTGACATTTTGTTACTGGCAAGACTGCGAAGTCGATTTTGATTTCTGTTGGTGTCCGTCTGGCAGCGTTCAATCTGAAACAGTTCCAGTGCTTATATGGTAGGTTTTGATCAATTCATATTGAGAAATACCTTTATCTTTTAATGTCTGCCATAATGGGGCATAGGTAAACAAATGTATCACCTCTTTCATGCGTGTTCTATATTTAATTATAGGGTTTTCAATTACCTTACATATTGCCGAATATTCGACTATAATAAACATAACAAGAGAGCAAAGATTAGATACAATGTAGTTCAAATATGGAGAAAGATATGGAAAAGTGTGCAGAACAGCAAAGGCTGTTATTCCTTGGTATGTGTAGTTTGGAAGACCGAAAGAGAATTTGTGATGAAAAAATAATGGATTTATATAATTTTGAGCGAATTACTTATTTGCTGGAAGCGTTTGGATTTGAAGAATATAAATTTGTATTTGAAATGAAGTATAAAGATCTGCTACTGAAACTTGCGGATATTGTTGAGCAGAATTTAGTATGTGGAAATTCTATGGATAAATATGTGTTACAGGATAAATACGAAATAAGAAATGAGTGGCAGCAAGAGTTTATTAGAAATTTGCCCAATGAAGTAATGAAAAACTGTATTCAGGAGATATTTGATTTGTATGCATAAATGCTAGATTTGTTTCGGCTTAATATATTTGTGTACAGAAAAAGGTATGACATAAAAATAATAAAGGATTATGTGCGAAAATTGGAACCTGGTTCCAATTTTTGTGCTTTATGCCATATTCAAACAGAAGGGAGTGATAATAAGGACTATTTGTTATTCTGGGAACCGAAAAATAAAATGAGATTTTCTTATCAGATAGATGTTGAATTTTTAGCTTATCTTGAAAAGAATTTAAAAATTTGTTAAGATGGAACAGGTAAGCAAATAGGTAGTCATCTGTCTGTTAGAAAGAAGAAAAAGGATGGATGAGTATCATGGCTAAAGCCTTAAATGGGAAAGAGTTGGGGAAAGGAATTACTCAACTGAGAAATGGAACCTATCAAGCACGTGTGTATATTAAAGGAAATGACAAACCTATATATGCATCCAGTAAAAGATTAGAAGAAGTAAAACAAAAGAGAGAAAAAATATTAGAATAATATAATCTAGGATTGCAGACTGATGCCAGCAAAAAAACGTTAAATGATTGGTTTGATGAGTGGATGGAGTTATATGTGGTTGGAAAAGTGAAACCTAGGACTGTACAAAACTATATAAGAGAGTATGAAAGATGTAAATCTTATATAGGGCATAAACATATAAAAATGATGAAATATTATACACACCTTGAGGAAAATTTTGTGAATAAAGAATTTGATAAAATACGAGAAAAAATGTAAAATACCTAGAAGTTACAAATGGAAATAACTGAGCCTGCGAGGAAGCAAAGATACGATGGTTTTCTCGTAGGCTGACAGATAAAAAAGAGAATAATTATAACAAACACGCGGATAAATATGCAAAAGGCTATTAGGGAAGAAAGTACGAAAGTTTAGAAAACCGTGTAAAAACCGTGTAGAAAAAAACAGAAAGTGCTGAAACCCTTGTAAAATAAGGAGATTTTGATATGATTGGGGAACTAACACCGATGATGAAGCAATATATGCAGACAAAAGAGGAATACAAGGATTGTATCCTTTTTTACCGCTTAGGAGATTTTTATGAAATGTTCTTCGACGATGCTCTCACAGCATCAAAAGAGCTGGAAATTACTCTGACTGGAAAGAATTGCGGACTGGAGGAACGGGCACCGATGTGCGGAATCCCGTACCATGCAGTTGACAGTTATCTGAACCGTCTGGTATCCAAAGGCTATAAGGTAGCAATCTGTGAGCAGGTAGAAGATCCGAAAACAGCAAAAGGAATTGTAAAACGGGAAGTTATCCGTGTAGTAACACCTGGAACCAACCTGGATACTCAGGGACTGGATGAAACAAAGAACAATTACATTATGTGTATTGTCTATATGGCAGACCGGTACGGACTTTCGGTTGCGGATGTTACAACCGGGGAATATCTGGTGACAGAACTGGATTCCCAGACAAAACTGATGGATGAGCTTTACAAATTTATGCCGTCTGAGATTGTCTGCAATGAAGCATTTTACATGAGTGGACTGGATTTGGATGATCTGAAAAACCGTCTGCATATGGCAATTTATTCACTGGAAGCATGGTATTTTGATGATGCGCTCTGCCGGGAAACTTTGCAGGAACATTTTAAGGTGGCTTCTCTTGAAGGAATTGGACTTTCGGACTATGAATGTGGGATGATCGCGTCCGGTGCGCTTTTAAAGTATCTGGAAGAGACGCAGAAGAATTCCCTGTCTCATATGAGCCGTCTGACACGTTATGCAACGGGTAATTATATGGTTCTGGACAGTGCTACAAGGCGTAATCTGGAGTTGGTTGAGACTTTGCGTGAAAAGCAGAAAAGAGGATCCCTTCTGTGGGTACTGGATAAGACAAAGACGGCAATGGGGGCGAGAACCCTTCGGAAATATGTAGAACAGCCGTTGATCGACAAGAAATCCATTGTCAAAAGGCTGGATGCAGTTGCGGAATTGAAGGACAATGCTATTTGCAGAGAAGAAATCCGGGAATATTTGAATCCGGTGTACGATCTGGAGCGTCTGGTTGGGAAAATCACCTATCAGTCAGCAAATCCAAGAGACCTGATTGCATTTCAGAGTTCCCTTTCCATGCTCCCGTCGGTAAAATGCATATTAAAGGATATGGAGAGTGACCTTTTAAAAGAAATTTATGAAGAACTGGATCCGCTGGAAGAACTTTGTGATCTGGTTGGACGGGCGATTCAGGAAGAACCGCCGCTTGCCATGAAAGAAGGCGGAATCATCAAAGACGGTTATAATGAAGAAGTGGATCGTCTTCGAAAAGCAAAATCCGAAGGAAAGAACTGGCTTGCTGATCTGGAGACCAAGGAACGGGAAAAGACCGGGATTAAAAACCTGCGGATCCGTTATAATAAAGTATTCGGTTATTATCTGGAAGTTACCAATTCGTTCAAAGATCTGGTTCCGGATTATTATACAAGAAAGCAGACCCTTGCCAATGCGGAGCGTTATATCATTCCAGAACTGAAAGAGCTGGAAGATACGATTCTGGGAGCAGAGGATAAACTCTGTGCACTGGAATATGAGCTTTACTGTGAGGTGAGAAATACTATCGCAGCAGAGTTAACCAGGATACAGAGAACAGCAAAGGCAGTTGCAAAGCTGGATGTGATAGCTTCTCTTGCACTGGTTGCCGAGCGCAACAACTATGTACGGCCAAAGATCAATGAAAAGGGCGTGATCGACATTCGTGATGGGCGACATCCGGTGGTGGAAAAGATGATCCCGAATGATATGTTTATTGCCAACGATACTTATCTGGATGATAAAAAACAGCGTATTTCCATCATTACCGGACCAAACATGGCTGGAAAATCCACCTATATGCGTCAGGCTGCGCTGATCGTACTGATGGCACAGCTGGGATCCTTTGTGCCGGCGTCTTCAGCAAATATTGGACTTGTGGACCGCATTTTTACCCGTGTGGGAGCGTCAGATGACCTGGCAAGCGGACAGAGTACCTTCATGGTGGAGATGAACGAAGTGGCAAATATTCTGCGAAACGCGACAAGCAAGAGCCTTCTGATCCTGGATGAGATCGGAAGAGGAACCAGTACCTTTGATGGATTGAGTATTGCTTGGGCGGTTGTCGAGTATATCAGCAACAGCAAGCTTCTTGGGGCAAAGACCTTATTTGCAACCCACTATCATGAGCTTACCGAGCTGGAAGGCAAGATTAGCAATGTCAACAACTATTGTATTGCGGTCAAGGAAAAAGGTGATGATATCGTATTCCTGCGTAAGATCGTAAAGGGTGGAGCAGACAAGAGTTATGGTATCCAGGTCGCAAAGCTTGCAGGAGTGCCGGATCCGGTCATTAACCGCGCCAAAGAGATCGTAGAAGAGCTGGTGACAGCGGATATTACCGGAAAAGTAAAGGATATTGCGGTACAGGGAAGTGAGACGAAGAAAAAAACGCAGAAGAAGCTGGATGAGGTGGATCTGACACAGTTTTCTCTGTTTGATACTGTAAAAGATGATGATGTGTTAAATGAGTTAAAGGAACTGGATATCAGCCATATGACGCCAATGGATGCCATGAACAAACTGTATCAGCTGCAGAATAAGCTGCGGAACAGATGGTAGGCTGATCCATAAGAGAAAGGAAAGAAGAATCGAATGCCGCATATAGAATTGCTGGATCAGATTACAATTGATAAGATAGCAGCCGGGGAAGTGATTGAACGCCCGGCTTCTGTTGTGAAAGAGCTGGTGGAAAATGCGATTGACGCAGGATCTACAGCGGTGACTGTGGAGATTGAAGAGGGCGGGATTTCTCTGATACGAATTACGGATAATGGTTGTGGGATCGCGAAACAGGACGTGGAAAATGCATTTCTGCGCCATTCGACCAGCAAAATCCGCAGTGCAGAGGATCTGACACATTTGTCTTCTCTTGGGTTCCGCGGAGAAGCGTTGTCGAGTATTTCGGCAGTTGCAAGAGTGGAACTGATCACAAAGACAAGAGAAGATGTATTTGGGACAAAATATATCATAGAAGGCGGAAAAGGAAGAACGCCGGAGGAGACCGGAGCGCCGGATGGGACGACCTTTCTGGTGCGTCAGCTGTTTTTCAATACACCTGCCAGACGCAAATTTCTGAAGACGTCGATGACAGAGGCAAGCCATATCAGTGATCTGCTGACCAGACTTGCCCTTTCGCATCCGGATATTTCCTTCCGGTTTATCAACAATGGACAGGTAAAGCTGCATACTTCCGGGAACGGGAAGATGAAAGATGTCATTTACCACATTTACGGACGGGAAATTGCGAACAATCTGATCCCACTGGAATTTGAAAAAGATGGTGTAAGGCTGTCCGGATATCTGGGAAAGCCAGTGATTAACCGCGGAAATCGAAATTTTGAAAATTATTTTGTCAACGGGCGTTATGTAAGGAACAGTATTCTTGCAAAAGCGATTGAAGATGGATACAAAGATTTTACGATGCAGCATCGTTATCCGTTTGTTGCATTCCAGATTGAGATCAATCCGGAAAAAATTGATGTAAATGTGCATCCATCCAAGATGGAACTTAGGTTCAGTAACCAGCAGGGGATTTACAATCTGCTTTATGAGGCGATCAGTAAGGGTCTGCATGAGCCGGAGTTGATTCCCGAAGTGGAAATGTCTGAGATCAAAGTACCGGGAATGTCTGAAAAAAGACAGGAAAAGAAAACTGTTATAAGAGATGCGGGGAATCCATATCGGACAGATGGCACTTTACCCAAGATGCGAAAGAGTTCCGTTCAGGAGGGGGCAGAGCGAGCGGAATCCTGGTCGCAGTCAGAGATGCCGTCAGCAGAACTTCAGACACAGATAAGTACAGAAAAGACAGTCTCAACCGGTGACGAAAAGCTGGATTATTTTATGCAGAAGATGAGAGAGCGGGTTTATGCCAGTCATCTTGCAGAAGCAAAAGGAGAGCAAGAGAAGAATATCGGTGCTAAAGAGTCAAAGATGGCTGCATTAGATGAAAATCCGGCTGTAGATATCCAGAATAAAGGAATAGAAAACAGAGCACATTCTGATAAAAGCAAAGAAAAAACAGAGTGCGATCCGGAAAAAACAGAGTCAAATCTGTTTTTGAAGGATTTGAAAGCAAAAAAAGTAAAACAGTTAGATTTGTTTGAAGAGCAGATTTTAAAGAAAGAGGCAAGACAGGAATACCGGATCATCGGACAGGTCTTTGAAACCTACTGGCTGATCCAGTATCGTGACAGCCTCTATATTGTAGACCAGCATGCCGCACATGAAAGAGTCCTTTATGAAAGGACCCTTGCAGGAATGAAGAAGAGAGAGTATACTTCACAATACTTGAGCCCACCGATCATCCTGAGCCTTTCTATGCAGGAGATTGATGTGTTGGAGACATTTAAAGACCGCTTTACGGCAATCGGGTTTGAAATTGAGCCATTTGGTGGTGACGAGTACGCAGTTCGCGCAATTCCGGATAATCTGTTTGGAATCGCCAAAAAGGAACTGCTTCTTGAAATGTTGGATTCCCTGTCGGATGGGTTATCGACCAGTCTGGAACCAGAGCTGATTGATGAGAAGATTGCATCCATGTCCTGCAAGGCGGCTGTCAAAGGAAATATGAAGCTGTCCTATGCAGAAATGGATGAACTGATCAATGAACTGTTGTCCCTGGATAATCCATATCATTGTCCGCATGGCAGACCAACGATCATTGCGATGACAAAGCGGGAACTGGAAAAGAAATTTAAGCGTATTGTGTAGGAGAAGAACATGACACAGATGACAGAGAAGAAAAAGCCACTGATCATATTGACAGGCCCAACTGCTGTCGGAAAGACGGCTGCGTCGATTGGCCTTGCAAAAGCAATTGGAGGAGAGATCATTTCGGCGGATTCGATGCAGGTATACCGGCACATGGATATTGGTTCCGCGAAGATTTTGCCGGAAGAGATGAAAGGTGTGAAACATTATCTGATCGATGTGCTTAATCCGGAAGAGGAATTTAATGTAGCTGTTTTTCAGAAGATGGCAAAAGATGCAATGGTAGAGATCTATAAGAGAGGACGTATTCCGATTGTTGTAGGTGGCACGGGATTTTATATCCAGGCGCTTTTGTATGACATTGATTTTGAAAAGGGAGAAGAAAACACTGCCTATCGAAAGAAGCTGGAAACGTATGCAAAGGAGCATGGTGCGCAGGCACTCCATGACAGGCTGCGGGAAGCGGATCCAAAATCGGCAGATGCAATTCATGCAAATAATGTAAAACGGGTGATTCGTGCTCTGGAATATTATCATGAGACAGGAACAAAGATTTCCGAACATAATGAAGCAGAACGGGAGAAGGATTCCCCGTATCGGTTTGCGTATTTTGTTCTGAATGATGTGCGTAGCCGTTTGTATGAGCGGATTGATCGTCGTGTGGATCTGATGGTGGAGCAGGGGCTTGTAGATGAGGTGACTGCTTTAAAGATCAGAGGATGCACAAGGGAAATGGTTTCAATGCAGGGACTTGGATATAAGGAAATTCTGGATTATCTGGATGGAAAGAATTCACTTGAAGAAGCGGTAACGATCCTGAAAAGGGATACCCGTCATTTTGCAAAACGTCAATTGACCTGGTTCCGCAGAGAGCGGGATGTGAACTGGATCCAGAAAGAGGAATTCGGATACGATGAAGAGAAGATTTTGCAAGCAATGCTTGCGATACTGAAAGAAAAGGAGATTACAGACTAATGGATATCAGTCAGAAAATACAGAAATTATATGAACAGACCGGAATTTCACCGGAAGTTTATGACTTTGGAGAAAAAATTGAAAAATCACTGAAAGAACGTTTTGATAAGATCGATAAGATGGCAGAGTTGAACCAGCTGAAGGTCATTCATGCCATGCAGGAAGCAAGGGTGAATGCAGAATGCTTTAACTATGCATCTGGCTATGGATACAATGATTTCGGAAGAGATACGCTGGAAAAGGTGTATGCAAATGTCTTTCATACCGAAGATGCGCTGGTAAGACCACAGATTACCTGTGGAACCCATGCACTTGCTTTAACACTTTCTGCAAATTTAAGACCTGGTGATGAACTGCTTTCCATCGCAGGAAAGCCTTATGACACACTGGAAGAGGTCATTGGAATCCGCCCATCCACAGGTTCCCTTGCAGAATATGGAGTAATCTATAACCAGGTGGACCTGCTGCCGGACGGAAGCTTTGACTTTGATTCGATTGAAAAAGCGATTGGCGAGAAAACAAAGCTGATCACGATTCAGCGTTCCAAAGGATATCAGACAAGACCGAGTTTTTCTGTGGATCAAATTGGGGAAGCAATTGCATTTGTCAAGAAGATCAAACCGGAAGTCATCTGTATGGTGGATAACTGCTATGGTGAATTCGTAGAAGAAAAGGAGCCAAGTGATGTGGGTGCGGATCTGGTTGTCGGTTCCCTGATCAAGAATCCGGGCGGCGGACTTGCCCCGATCGGTGGCTATGTGGCTGGAAGAAAGGATCTGATCGAGCAGTGTGCTTACCGCCTTACTTCTCCTGGACTTGGAAAAGAAGTGGGTGCTTCACTTGGTGTGATGCAGTCGTTTTATCAGGGACTTTTCCTTGCACCGACTGTTGTTGCAGGTGCATTAAAAGGTGCTATTTTTGCGGCGAATGTATATGAAAAGCTTGGTTATGCAGTTGTACCGGACGGAAAAGAGGAACGCCATGATATCATTCAGGCGGTAACACTTGGAAGTGCGGAAGGTGTAATTGCATTCTGTCAGGGAATCCAGGCGGCAGCACCGGTTGACAGTTATGTAACACCGGAACCGTGGGCAATGCCGGGATATGACAGTGATGTGATTATGGCGGCAGGGGCATTTGTACAGGGATCGTCCATCGAACTGAGTGCAGATGGACCGATCAAAGAACCGTATGCAGTATATTTTCAGGGAGGTCTCACCTGGGCGCATGCAAAACTTGGTATTTTAATGTCTCTTCAGAAGTTATATGAAAAAGGAATTGTAAAGGAATTATAGAATGAAAAAAAGAGTCATCATCATCGGCGGCGGAGCAGCTGGCAGTATGGCTGCACTTACGGCGGCGCAGAACGGCGCAGATGTACTGCTTCTGGAACAGAATGAAATAATTGGCAGAAAAATACTGTCGACGGGTAATGGCAGATGTAACTTTACCAATCGTTTTCAGGATCCATCCTGCTATCGAAGCGACAATAGCGGATTTGCATGGAAATCAATCGGAAAATTTTCTGAGCCTGAGACAACGTCTTTTTTTAAAAATCTTGGAATTTATCCGAAGGATAAAAATGGCTATCTGTATCCCTGGTCCGAGCAAGCCTCGGCAGTGAGGGAAGCACTGGAGTCTGCGCTGAAACTGGCAAAGATCCGGATTCATACCGGAGTTCGCGTATTTGGGATCATACCAAAGAAAAATGGTTTTCAGATCAGTTTTTCAAAAGATGGGAAAAAAGGAATGATTTCCGGTGAGGCTGTGATCCTTGCGGCCGGATCAAAGGCAGCTGCAAAGCTAGGGAGTGACGGAAGTGGATATGACCTGGCAAAAATGCTGGGACATAAGCTGGTTCCGGTTGTCCCGGCTCTGGTACAGCTTCGGTGCAGGGAAAAGCTGTACCGGCAAGTTGCAGGCGTGCGTACTCATGGAAAAGTAACGGTTTTTATCGATGGGACAGAAACGGCTTCTGATATCGGCGAGCTGCAGCTTACGGATTATGGTATTTCCGGGATCCCGGTCTTTCAGATCAGCCGTTATGCGGCGAGAGGTCTGTATGAAAAGAAAGAAGTTTTTGCAGAACTGGATTTTATGCCGGATTTTGGAGATGTAGAATTTTTGCAGATGTTAAAGGAACGGAAGATAAGGCTGGATGGTTTTGTGATGGAACAGTATTTTAATGGATTATTCCACAAAAAGCTTGCCGGTGCGCTGCTTAAGAGAATTGGAATTTCGGGAACAATGCCGGTGCATGACCTTGGTGAAGAGAATCTGGAAAGACTTTGCCGGATCTGTAAGCATTTCCGGACTTATATTGATAAGACAAATCCGTTTGAACAGGCGCAGATCTGTGCGGGGGGTGTAGATACAAGCGAGATTGATCCGGACACGATGGAGTCGAAGCTTGTAAAAGGACTTTATTTTGCAGGAGAAATTCTGGATGTAGATGGAATCTGCGGAGGTTACAATCTGCAGTGGGCATGGACCAGTGGTTATCTGGCAGGGAAAGGAGCGGCAAATGCTTAGAATCAGTCAGCTGAAGCTTCCGGTTACGCATACGGAAGAGGATTTGAAGAAAAAGATTGTGCACACACTGATGTGCAGGACAGAAGCGGTACAGAGCTATGAGATTATCAAGCAGTCTCTGGATGCCAGAAAGAAGCCGGAGCTGTTCTATGTCTATACTGTGGATGTAAAAGCGGACAATGAAAAACAGCTTTTGAAGATGCTTACCCGAAAAAAGCGTGCAGGCAATGTGCAACTCCATGAAGCAATGCCATATGTTTTTCCGGCAGGAGGCAACGAAAAATTGAAGTCACGTCCGGTAGTTGTCGGATGCGGTCCTGCTGGACTTTTCTGTGCGTATTTTCTTGCAGAATATGGGTATCAGCCGGTTCTTCTGGAACAGGGGGCACCGGTAGAAGAGCGACAGAAAGATGTTGAGGAGTTCTGGAAGACGGGGGTGCTGAAACCGGATTCTAATGTGCAGTTTGGAGAAGGCGGAGCAGGGACGTTTTCAGACGGAAAACTAAATACACTGATCAAGGATCCGGTGGGGCGCAATCGTAAGGTGCTGGAGATTTTCGTGGAAAACGGAGCACCAAAAGACATTCTTTATGTGAATAAACCACACATTGGAACGGATATTCTACGGACTGTGATCAGAAATATGCGGGAGAAAATCCTTGTGTGGGGTGGTGAAATCCATTTCCATACACAGATGACAGAGGTCCTTTTTACAGAAAATACAAGGCGGATCAGAGGGATCATATATGAAGATCTTCTGAAAAAAGAAAAAGAAGAAATACAGACGGAGACGCTGGTTCTGGCACCGGGACACAGTGCGCGGGAGACCTTTGCGATGCTCTTCGAGAAAAAGGTTCCGATGGAGGCAAAATCCTTTGCGGTTGGTGTACGTGCAGAACACCCGCAGGAGTTGATCGATCATTCCCAATATGGGGATGCAAAGGCATCTCTTCCGGCAGCAGCCTATAAGCTGACTGCAAAACTGCCGGATGGAAGAGGTGTATATTCATTCTGTATGTGTCCGGGAGGCTATGTGGTTAATGCGTCTTCGGAGGAGGGATATCTTGCGGTCAACGGAATGAGCTATCATGCCCGTGACAGCCACAATGCCAACAGCGCAATCGTTGTGACGGTTACACCGGAGGATTTTGAAAGCGACCATCCGCTTGCCGGAATTGCATTCCAGAGAAAACTGGAAAAGGCAGCTTACAAAGCAGGAAAAGGAAAAATTCCGGTACAGAGATACGGGGATTTTTACCGGAGTGTGACCGGAAAAGAAAAGGAAAAGACCGAAGCAGAAGTCTGGTATCAGGGACATGAGCCATGTATGAAGGGTGCGTATGAAGAGACAGACCTGGCGGGGATTTTCCCGGCAAAGATCAGTAGTGCGCTGGTGGATGGGATGGAAGATTTTAACAAGAAAATTCGAGGATTTTCGCATCCTCTTTCCGTTCTTTCCGGAGTGGAGAGCAGAACCTCTTCGCCGGTACGGATCGTAAGAGATAATCATTCGCTGGAAAGCGTGATTGGAGGACTTTATCCTTGCGGAGAGGGCGCAGGATATGCCGGCGGGATTACGTCGGCGGCAGCAGACGGTATTAAAATCGCAGAGAAAATTCGACAAAAATATGCACCGTTTTTATAGAAAACAGCTGTGTTAAGAAAAAAATAATATTTAAAAAGTCTATACACGTTTTTTAAAATATGCTAAAATGATACCAGTTTGTGATTCAAAAGAGGAGGAGTACAGATGAGAGGAGCCGGAAGTAAGAATGCCTGGGCGTTATTTCTGCTGATTCTGGCAGGGATTGTTCTGGGTGGCTTTATCGGTGTGCTTGCAGAAGGGGTTCCAGCACTTAGCTGGCTTTCTTATGGACAGACTTTCGGGGTAGAGACACCGATTGTTTTGAACCTCGGACTTGTCGTTATTACGTTTGGTCTTACGATTAAGATCACGATCGCAAGCATTATTGGAGTGATTATCTCCATATTCATTTATCGTTTCTTATAGGATGTATAAAGCATCCCATATACAAGGGTGGAGAGTCTGGTGTGAATCAACAAATCCTGCAAAAGGATGAATCAAAAAAATACCATTCGAGAAATGTTATCAGAAGAGCGGCCATATGAAAAATGTGAACGCTTTGGGGCGGGCAGTTTAACAGATATTGAATTGCTCGCTGTTTTGTTAAGGACTGGAACAAAGGGAGAGAGTGCACTGGATCTTGCCAGGAAGCTTTTTTATCCCGGAGAAGGTACACAGCCACAAGCCAAAGCCCATCTTCAAAGCTGGACAAAAGAAGAACTGCTGAAAATCAGTGGAATCGGAAGAGTAAAGGCTATTCAGATCTTATGCCTTTGTGAACTTTCCAAGAGAATGTCCCAGCTTTCAGCCAGAGAAGATCTGGATTTTTCAAGACCGGATACAATTGCAGCATATTATATGGAAGATATGCGCTATTACAGGCAGGAGCATTTGAAACTGCTGATGCTGAATACGCGTTCCAGACTGATCGGAGAAAGCGAAATTTCGAGAGGGACAGTAAACATGTCCGTAATTTCCCCGAGAGAGCTTTTTATAGAGGCATTGCAAAAGAACGCAGTCTATATTATATTGTTGCACAATCATCCAAGTGGTGATCCGATGCCGAGCAGGGAAGATATTCTTGTGACACAGCGCATCCGGGAGGGCGGAAGCCTTCTTGGAATTGAACTTCTGGATCATATCATTATTGGTGATAACTGCTATGTATCACTCGCAGAGCAGAAGCTGCTTAAGGAAAAGTAGTATGGAAAGGAACTTTAGATTATGGCGCGAAATATTTACGGTCTTGATCTCGGAACTTATGAGATCAAGGTGTATGATAAAAAGCAGGACAGTACGTGGAAAGAGAAGAATGTAATTGCTATTGTGGACGGAAAAGAGATCTTGGCTGTCGGCGATGAAGCATATGCGATGTTCGAGAGAACACCGGGAAATATTGAAGTGGTGTTTCCGATGAAAGAAGGTGTAATCAGCAGATTTACGGATATGCAGTATCTTCTTCAGAATCTGCTGAAGAAAGAGCGCCGTTTTACAAGAGGATCAGAATATCTGATCGCAGTACCTACGGATGTCACAGAAGTTGAAAAACGGGCGTTTTTTGATCTGGTTGTTCATTCAACGGCGAAAGCAAAAGAAGTGAGTATTGTAGAACGCGGTGTTGCGCAGTGTATCGGAATGGGAATTGATGTCCGGAAGACAAAAGGGATGCTGATCGTTGATTTTGGTGCGGCTACAACCGAATTATCTGTAGTAGGTTCAGGTGGCATGGTACTTAATAAAATGCTTAAGATTGGTGGTATGACATTTGATGTGGCAGTTCAGAATATGGTCCGCCGGAATTATGATTTTCTGATCGGAAGACAGACAGCCGAGGCTCTCAGAAAACGTTTTGGAGTGCTTGGCGGAAACGGAAAAGCTTCCATGGTGGTTGCCGGACGTAATCTGGTTGTTGGTGTACCAAGATACCAGGAAATCCCAAGCAGTGCGGTACGGGCTGCGATGAAAGAATCTCTGGAAACCTGTACTTCGCAGATTGGTCAGTTGATTGAACGGACCCCACCGGAGGTAGCCCGTTCAATCAAAAAGAATGGAATCTGTCTGACGGGTGGTGTTTCCAGGCTACCGGGGCTTGACCGGTACATAGAAGCTGTGACTGGATATCCGGTGCATGTGGCTGCTAAGCCGGATCTGTGTGCAGTAGAAGGGCTGCGACGGATGATCAATTCAAAAGAACTTAAAAAAATTTCGTACTCAATGTTGGATGAAAATTATAGGTGGATAAGATAGATGAAAAGAAAGAATCAATTTTCGACATCAAATAAATACTGGTTGCTGATCCTTGCTATCATATGTATTGTATTGATGGGACTTTCCGGATTTGCAGAGTCCGGGAAAGGACCGCTTTCCTGGGCAGCAGGTTACACGATCGTGCCGATGCAGAAAGGAATCAACCGTGTCGGGATGTGGATCGGCGATGTTTCAGAGAATTTTGCAACACTTCAGGAAATAAAAAAAGAAAACAAAGAACTGAAATCCCGCCTGGAAGAGATGACGACTGAGAATAACCGGTTGCAGCAGAATTCAGCAACGCTGGAAAGATATAAAGAACTATATAAGATGGATCAGAATACAGCGGATTATCCGAAAGTTGCTGCAAATGTAATCGCCAGCGAGAATAGCAACTGGTTTTCGAAATTTACGATTGATAAGGGAAGCAATGATGGGATCAGGAAAGATATGAATGTCCTATCTGGAACCGGACTGGTTGGAATCGTCACAGAAGTCGGACCGAACTGGGCAACAGTAAGTTCGATTATCGATGATAAAAATGTAAGTGCCATGATCCTGACAACCTTTGACAAATGTATTGTAAGCGGAGATCTGCAGACGGTGCAGGACGGACTTTTAAAATTTGAACAGCTTGCCAATAATGAAAATGAAGTGGCGGTTGGAGAACAGGTTGTAACATCGAATATCAGCAGCAAATATCTGCAGGGACTTCTGGTTGGATATATTTCAGAGGTAAATGTAGATTCCAATAACCTGACAAGATCCGGATATATCATTCCTGCTACGGATTTTAAGGAATTACAGGAAGTTCTTGTTATTACAACAACAAAGCAGGATCTGATCGATGGAAAAGGTGAAAGTGGAAGCGATAACGGAGGCGAATAGACATGAAAAAGATTAAAAGGATCCTGATCTGTGCTGTGTTGATCACTGTCTGTTTTCTTCTGGAGACAACGGTGTTTCAAAAGCTGGCGTTTGCCTCGATTATTCCGAATCTCCTGATTATCGTGACGTCCTCATTTGGATTTATGAGGGGACAAAAAGAAGGGATGATCATCGGCTTTTTCTGTGGACTTTTAAAAGATATACTAGGTGGAAATCTGCTTGGATTTTATGCGCTGATCTATATGCTGATCGGATATGGCAACGGATTTTTCCAGAGAGTATTTTATGACGAAGACATTAAACTCCCGTTGGCACTTATTGCCGGCAGTGAGTTTCTATATGGTATGGTGATTTATGTCCTTTTATTCATGTTAAAAAGTGATTTCCATTTTTTGAATTATCTGAGACATGTGATCATGCCGGAACTGGTTTACACGATTCTGGTTACACTGGTTCTGTATCAGATCATTCTGCATATTAACCGAAGACTTGAAGAAGAAGAAAAAAGGAGTGCTAGCAGATTTGTTTGATTTATTGGATCGTCTGAAAAGATGGTTTATCGACTTGGTAAAATCTAGAGTGTTTGTGCTGATGCTTGTGTTTATTGTGCTTTCTGCAATTTTGATACAGCGTGTGTTTGCTTTACAGATCGTAAACGGACAGGCATATCTGGATGACTATAAGCTTCAGATCCAGAAAACAAAAGAGGTACAGGGAACCAGAGGTCGTATCCTGGACCGGAACGGAGTGGTTCTGGCAGATAACAAGCTCGCATATTCCGTCACGATTGAAGACAACGGTGACTATGATACGGTTAAAGAGAAAAATAAAATCATCAATGCAACAATTGAGAAAGTGATCAGTATTGTTGAATCGAATGGAGATTCTATTGTCAATGATTTCAAAATTATTCTCAATGATAATGGAGAATATGCTTATTCCATGACAAGCGAGGTGCAGCGTCTGCGGTTCCTTGCGGATGTGTTTGGAAAAGCAACCATTGATAAGCTCAGTAACAAGCAGAAGGCATACAGTGCGGCAGATCTGATGCATTATCTCTGTACAGATGAGACCTACGGTTATGGGCTGGACGAACAGAAACTGTCCAAAGAAGAAATCCTGAAGCTGGTAACAATCCGGTATTCCATGGGACTGAATCGCTATCAGAAGTATGTGGCTACAACGATTGCAAGTGATGTCAGTGAAAGTACAACAGCTGCTATTATGGAAAACCTGGATACTCTTCAGGGAGTTAATATTGAAGAGGATTCAATCCGTTATTACCCGGACAGCAAATATTTTGCGTCTATTCTTGGTTATACGGGCGTAATTTCACAAGATGAATATGATGCGTTGGATGAAAAGGAGTCGGACTCGTATTCTCTTACGGATGTGGTTGGAAAAGCAGGGTTGGAGCAGACACTGGATAAAACACTTCAAGGTGAAAAAGGTGAAATCAAACTTTATGTTAACAGTGTGGGAAAGGTCATTGAGTCCAAGCAGGGGAAAAAGGCAAAAGCAGGAAATGATGTCTATCTTTCTATTGATGCCAATCTGCAAAAGGCAGCTTATGATCTCCTGGAAGAAAAGCTTGCCGGAATCATCCTTTCCAATCTGACTACGTCTCTGACCTATGACCGTACACAGGCAGAAGAGGGAAGTGATGTGAAGATACCGATTGGTGATGTTTACAATGCATTTATTTCCAATGAGATTCTGAATGTGGGACATTTTGAGGCTGCGGATGCCGGGGAGACTGAGAAAAGTGTGTATGCGTCATTTTCCTCCAAAAAGGAGGCAGTGCTTGCAGATGTGATGGCACAGCTGAGTGATTCAGGTGCGCCGGCATATAAAGACTGTGATGAGGATATGCAGGCATATCTCAGTTATATTATCAGTACTGTACTTACCCAGAATGCAGCAATCATTCAGAAAGATTCGATTGATACCAATGATTCTACATATATTGCGTGGGAAAATGATGAGAGCATCAGTCTCTATACTTATCTGAATTATGCGATCTCCAAGAACTGGATCGATACATCAAAACTGACTGATTATATGAACAGTGACAGTGAGTATTCGGATCAGAATGAAGTATATCAGGGGATTCTGGCGTATATCAGTGCAAATCTTCCTAAGGATTCCGGATTTGACAAACTGATCTACAAGTATATGATACGCAATGAAGAAATCACAGGAAGCCAGATTGGTATGATGCTTTATGAGCAGGGAATTCTGAATTATGATGCAGATGTTTATAATAAGCTTGCGGATGGTACAATGACCGCCTATGATTTCATGTATTCCAAGATTGAAGATCTGGAAATCACACCGGGACAGCTTGGACTGGAACCATCTACCGGATCGGTCGTAGTAACTGACACGAAGACCGGACAGCTTCTTGCCTGTGTATCCTACCCGGGATATGATAATAACCGGCTTGCAAATACCATGGATTCAGGCTATTATACAAAGCTTTTAAATGATCAGTCAGCACCGTTATATAATAATGCGACGCAGGAGAAGACGGCACCGGGATCTACTTACAAACCACTGGTTGCTGTTGCCGGACTGACAGAAGATGTCATTGATACCAGTACGTATATCAGCTGCGGCGGACTCTATGAAAAAATTTCACCGAGTCCACGATGCTGGATTTATCCGGGGTCGCATGGAAGTCTGAATGTGACGAGTGCGATCCAGCATTCCTGCAATATGTTCTTCTATGAAGTTGGATACCGTCTGGGACTTACAAACCAGATGCTCAGTAATGCAAAGAGCAGCGAGTCGGGATATTCTTCTGACCAGGGATGTGAGACGCTTCTGAAATATGCGACTATGTTTGGACTGAACCAGACAACAGGAATCGAAATTCCGGAATCGTCACCTCAGGTATCTGATCAGGACTCTGTACGTTCTGCAATCGGTCAGGGTACTAATAACTATACGACAACTCAGCTTGCAAGATATGTTACAGCAATTGCAAACAGAGGAACTGTTTATAATCTTTCCCTTCTGGATCATGTGGAAAATAAGGATGGTAAGGTAACAAAAACTTACGAACCGGATGTGCTGAACCAGATAGAGGGTGTTTCCGGAAATACATGGGATGCTGTTCAGTCGGGAATGCGGGCAGTTGTTACCAGCAACAGTACATATTCTTCGCTGGGAAATATTACAATGTCAGGTAAAACCGGTACGGCACAGCAGAGTACTACACATCCGGATCACGGTCTGTTTGTTGGCTATGCGCCAAGTGACGATCCGGAAGTCGCATTTGCGATCCGTATCAAAAATGGTTATGAATCTTTATATCCGTCAGAGATTGGAAGAGACCTGATGCGCTATTATTATGGAGAGACAAGCCGTGATGAGCTGATCACAGGGCATGCATCGGCAGCAGGTTCATCATCGACACATGGAGACTAGATTGAGGGGGATCACAGGTATGAAACAGAAAGTCATCATTAAAAGTAATAAATACGGTCTGATTGTTCATATGGATCCTGATGCAGAGTATACAGAGATTCTGAAGGAATTGAGAGAAAAATTTACCGAATCTGCCCGCTTTTTCAAAGATGCGACCATGGCGGTTACGTTTGAAGGGCGGATTCTTACAAAACCACAGGAAGAAGAGGTCATTGGTCTGATCACTGATGTCGCTCATATCCATATTGTCTGTATTTTTGATACTAATGAAAATACAGAAAGATTATACAAAAAAGTAGTAGAAGACTCTCTTAACAGTTTAACCAGAAAAGAAGGTCAGTTCTACAAAGGTACACTCAGACAAAGGCAGGTACTGGAGACAGAGCAGAGTATTATTATACTTGGCGATGTAGAGTTTGGTGCAACCGTAGTATCCAAGGGCAATATTGTTGTGCTGGGTGCGGTAAGGGGAACGGTACATGCCGGGGCAACAGGAGATCGGAATGCGTTTATTACGGCGTTGTCGATGAGACCGCATGTGATGAAGATTGCAGATATTGTATCAACACATACATATCTTCAGGACGAAACCGTAAGACCAAGTATCGCCCGTCTTGACGGCAAGCGCATTTATATCGATCCACTGGAGAATTTGGAGTGGTAGGAGGATCTGAAAAATGGGTGAAATTATTGTAGTGACATCGGGAAAAGGCGGTGTCGGAAAAACAACAACGACAGCAAATATAGGTGCCGGACTTTCAAGGCTCGGGAAAAAGGTACTGGTGATCGATACGGATCTGGGCCTTCGGAATCTGGATGTTGTCATGGGACTTGAAAACCGGATCGTATATAATCTGGTCGATGTGATCGAAGGTGGCTGCCGTTTGAAGCAGGCGATGATCAGTGATAAGCGTCATGAAAATCTGTATCTGCTGCCATCGGCACAGACAAAGGATAAGTCAGCGATCACACCGGAGCAGATGATCAAGCTTACAAATGAGCTTCGAGATGAATTTGATTACGTTTTACTGGATTGTCCGGCAGGGATTGAGCAGGGGTTACAGAATGCGATTGCCGGAGCTGACAGAGCATTTGTTGTGACAACGCCAGAAGTATCCTCCATTCGTGATGCTGACCGCATCATTGGGCTGCTGGAGCAGAATCACATGAAAAAACTGAATCTTATTATTAACCGTATCAGGATGGATATGGTGAAAAGAGGAGAGATGATGTCAGTAGAAGATGTGACAGAGATTCTTCCTATCGATCTGATCGGAGCAATTCCGGATGATGAACAGGTCGTGATCGGAACGAACCAGGGAGAGACGGTTGTAGATATGGATTCGCTGGCAGGAAAAGCATATACCAATATCTGCCGGCGTATAACCGGTGAAGAAGTACCATTTCTCGATCTGGATAAACAGGAAGGTCTGTTTTACAAACTTTCCCATATGTTTAAAAGAAATTAGGAGGATGTATCATGCATGTATTTGAAAGAGGTATGCACCATTCATCTGTCCGCATTGCAAAAGAACGTTTGAAAAGCCTTCTTGTTTCGGACCGGGTGCAGTGTCAGCCAGATACTTATGAACTTTTGTGCGGAGAATTATACCACACAATCGGAAAATACATGAAGATAACCGAAGATAATTTTAAAGTGGAAATAACACGTTCACAGATTAGAATCAACTTGACAGGAGAAAAATCGTGAGATTACCAAAAAAGACAAAACCTTATCATTTAAAAGATGTGAAATTCGGTCTGGTCATTTCTGTTATTGCTATATCGATTATCGGAGTTATGGTAATCGGAAGTGCAAAGCAGGCAGTACAGGGAAGACAGATCATAGGACTTGTCGCCGGAGTGATCCTGATGATCATTCTTTCGATGATAGACTATGTATGGCTTCTGAACTTTTACTGGATTTTATACGGGATCAATATCATTGCACTGGTATGTGTAAAGCTGTTTGGAACCAATGTAAATGGTGCACAGCGGTGGATCGATATCGGAGTGACGAATTTTCAGCCATCAGAGCTCAGCAAAATACTGGTTGTCGTATTCTTTGCAAAATTTCTGATGAATCATGAGGATGATCTGAACAGTGCTGCAACCATCCTGAAAGCAGTAGGACTGATTGCACCAACACTGATCCTGATCGTTCGTCAGCCAGACCTTTCAACAACCTTATCCATAGCGCTTGTCTTTTGTGCTATGATGTATCTGGCGGGACTGAGTTATCGATTTATCGGAACCCTGATTGCGATTCTGGTTCCGGTTACGATTATTTTTATCAGTATTGTTGTACAGCCAAATCAGCCATTTCTGCACGATTATCAGCAAAAGCGTATTCTGGCATGGCTGGAACCGCAGAAATATGCAAGTGATGAAGCTTACCAGCAGAATAATGCAATTATGGCGATTGGTTCCGGACAGCTTACCGGTAAAGGACTGAATAATAATACAACCACATCCGTGAAGAATGGAAATTTTATTTCTGAGCCACAGACAGACTTTATTTTTGCAATTGTAGGTGAAGAATTAGGTTTTGTGGGTTGCTGTATCGTGATTGGTCTGTTATTATTGATTGTAGTACAATGCATATTGATAGGACTCAGGGCACAAGATCTGGCGGGGCGGATTATTTGCTGCGGTGTAGCCGCGCAGATAGGATTTCAGTCGTTTATCAATATCGGCGTGGCAACAGGAATCTTACCAAATACAGGAATTCCCCTTCCGTTTGTTAGTTACGGACTGACTTCGCTTATCAGCTTGTATATGGGAATTGGCATTGTATTAAATATAGGGCTTCAGCCTAAAAAATATCAGTAAAAGGAGCTGAGAAAATGAATATCGGACTTATTGCGCATGACTCTAAGAAAACACTGATGCAGAATTTCTGTATTGCATATCGTGGGATTTTGAGCAAGCATGAGTTGTATGCGACCGGTACAACCGGCCGGCTGATCGAAGAAGTTACTAATCTTTCTATTCACAAATATCTTGCGGGACCGCTGGGCGGCAAACAACAGCTCGGTGCGCAGATTGCACAGAATGGAATTGATGCTCTGATCTTTCTTCGGGATCCACAGAATCCAAAGCCACATGAACCGGATGTAAATGATGTCATTCGTCTTTGTGACATGCACAACATCCCGATGGCTACCAATCTTGCAACGGCAGAAATCATTATACTTGCATTAGACAGAGGAGACTTGGATTGGCGTGAGATGTATAAGTAGAGCAAAAAGTGCCGCACTGGTATGTGTGGCATCGATAAGTCTGTTTACAGGTGGTTGCATCGGAGGAAAAGGAGCAACACCTGTGACAGCATATGAACTTAAAAATTATAATCAGGATTTATACCAGGGAAAGCTTTATGCAGAGGAGCTGTGTGTAGCACAAAATGATGTGGCGTTAGAGGGATATACAGAAGATACTGAATTGCACAGTGCTGCATTATTTGATCTTACAGGAGAACGTGTATTATATTCTTATAAAGCGCATGAACGACTGTATCCTGCCAGTACAACCAAGATCATGACGGCACTTCTCGCTATTGAGAATGCAAATTTGGATGACCAGGTGACGATCAGTGGAAACGCAGATGCATCCAGTTTTTCGGCGGATGCACAGGTGTGCGGTCTTGCGAAAGGAGAAGTCTGGACACTCAGGGATCTTTTGGGAGCTCTTCTTTTGTATTCTGGAAATGATGCAGCAACTGCAATCGCGGAATATGTAGGTGGATCAGAAGAAGCGTTTGTTAATATGATGAACCGCAGAGCCCAGGAATTGATGGCGAACGGGACTCATTTTATGAATCCGCACGGACTGCATGATGACAATCATTATACAACAGCGTATGACCTTTATCTGATATTTAATGAGTGCATAAAGCATGAAGATTTTGTAAATATCATACAGAGTGAAGCATATACCGCATATTATACAGATGTGGACGATAACAGCCAGGAGGCGTTGTTTACACCGACCAATCTCTATGCGCAGGGAGAGGTGGATGTGCCGGAGAATGTTACGATCGTAGGCGGGAAGACCGGGACAACGGATGAAGCAGGATATTGTCTGATTCTGATGGAAAAAGATTCCAGTGACAATCCATACATATCGATTGTTATGGGAGCCTCAGAAAAACCGGTTCTGTATGAGGATATGACATCATTGATCGAGGCAATCCCGTCTGGTCAGCAGTAAATGTGGTGTGTGAATCTTATCGTATACACAAAAAGGGGCATCTCTTGTCTGGGAGCCCCTTTCTTTTTTTCAAGCATGTAGAAAATACACCGAGATGGTATCAGGTACATTACCTGGGCGTATTAAGATTCGGACATGGATCCGATTCTACCAAAAAGACTGATCAGGTAGAGTCCACACAGTCCTACGATCGTGTAGACGATACGTGAGAGCCATGACATGTTTCCAAAAAGCCAGGCAATAAGATCCAGACGGAATATACCGATCAGAAGCCAGTTCACAGCACCGATGATCACGACGGTGAGTGCTGTATTATCAAACCATTTCATGTAAATATCCTCCTTATACGATTCTATGCGGTTAGTATGTGTTAAAATTTTGTAATTATTCATAAATGAGAGGAAAAATATGTTATATTATAAATATTCGGATTACCTGAAAAACAAATATGGTGAAAAAGTATACAAGCTTCCGGTGAACCTTCCGGTCACATGTCCGAACCGTCTTAACGGAGATGGATGTGCATTCTGTGCCGGTGCAGGAACCGGATTTGAGGCAATGTCGGCTGCAGTTTCTGTCACAGAACAGTTGACACGGACCAGACAGATGATCACGAGAAAATACCATGCCAACAAATATATTGCATATTTTCAGAATTATACCAATACCTTTCTTCCTCCGGACAGATTTCGCAGTTATCTGATGGAGGCTACCAAGATTCCGGGTGTCGTGGAGATATCTGTTTCCACAAGACCGGATTGTGTTTCGGCTGAGTATCTTGATATTATGAGAGATATCCGCGCGATGACCGGAATTCAGATGAATGTAGAACTTGGATTACAGACAGCAAATTATCATACACTGCAGATGATCGACAGGGGACATGGTCTTGCAGAATTTATCGATGCAGTACTGCGGATTAAAAGATATACTGGTATTTCAATCTGTACCCATGTGATTCTTAATCTTCCGGGAGATACGGCAGCGGATGCAAAAGAGACTGCAAGAATCCTTACTGCGCTTGGTGTGGATATTGTGAAACTGCATTCGCTTTATATTGCCAGAAATACACGGTTGTGCGATTGGTATGAAAATGGTAAAATAACGGTATGTTCAAAGGAAGAATATTTTGAAAGAGTGATTACGTTTCTTGAACAGATTCCGGAAACCGTGGCAGTAGAACGAATGTTTTCAAGAATTCCTGAGAAAGATGCGGTGTTCTGTAACTGGGGATGCAGCTGGTGGAGGCTGAGGGACGAACTGCTGCAGAAGATGGAAGAGGAAGGCAGGTATCAGGGCAGGTGCTGTGATTATCTGAATGGTGCGGCACTATGTCTGTTAAAATCCGAATAGATTTGGAGGCTTGATTTTTGGCTGGGAAAAAGAAGAATACGGAGGTCGTCAGCCTCCAGAAATATAAACGAAAAGGACATTTAAATATTGGTACGATTCTGTTTGGAATTATTTTTTTGTATCTTGTTTTTACCGTTCTGATCTATTTTACAAAAGACAGAGTGAGTGTATATGAGGTACGGGAAGGAAGCATTTTAAAAGACAGGAATCTTACCGGAATAGTTCTCAGAAAAGAAACGGTGGTGAATGCTGAAAAAAGCGGATATGTCAATTATTTTGTAGACGATGCACAGAAGGTTGCACTTGGAACCAATATTTACACCATTACGTCTTCCAAGCTCGAGACACAGACGGATCAGGACAGCAATGAAGAAGTTTCCCTGAATGCAGATGAATGGAACAGTATTCTGCTGAAGGCACAGGGATTTAATGAATCCTATTCACCGGAGGAGTTTAAGACGGCATCAAATCTGAAAAGTGAAGTAACAGCAATCTTACAGAACAATACGACACAGAGCAGGGTTGCACAGCTGAATTCTATTCTGCAGTCCGGAAATGTAGATGCATTTCAAAGCCCGGATGACGGAATCGTGGAGCTTTCGGTAGATGGCTATGAAAATCTGACGACAGATAATATCACGGATGAGATGTTTGATAAAGCAAATTACAGTGTCACAGAGCTTTCAGGCAACCAGAAGATTGATGCAGGGCAGCCGGTATATCGCCTGGTCACAGATGAAGAGTGGACGGTAACGGTACGCCTGACCTCTGATCTGGCACAAACCTTCCAGAAAAAAATGAACGGGGAAGATTCCCTTTCTGTTGAGGTCAGATTCCTGAAGGATAATAAGGACCTGTGGGGAACTATGCGACTTACGGAAAAGAAAAATGATATTTATGTCAATATTACTTTTAAGGATTCCATGATCCGGTATGCAGATGAACGGTTCGTGAATATTGAACTGATCCTGGAAGACGAGTCCGGGCTTAAGATTCCGAAAACCTCGGTAACGGAGAAAGACTGTTATGCTGTTCCGATAGATTATATCACGAGCGGCGGGGCTTCTCAGAACGAAGGTGTCTACAGGCAGACGACCAAAAAAGGAAAGACGACAACGGAATTTATTCCGGTGACGATCATTAACGAGGATACGGAATCGGGTATTGCATATCTGGATACAGAGAATCTGAAAAAAGGAGATACTCTTTTGTTGCCGGAATCTTCCGATACGATGGATCTTTTGAAAACCGAAAGCATCAAAGGAGTTTATAATGTCAATAAAGGCTATGCTGTATTCAAGCAGGTTCAGATCCTGAGTGAGAGTGATGAATACTATATTATTGCAGAAGGAAACAGCTACAGTCTATCCAATTATGATCATATTGCCCTGAACGGAGATTCTGTTCGGGATAATCAGATAGTAAGTCAATAAGAAATGGAGTGAAAGAAATGATCACAGAAAACTTAAAAGATGTGGAAGCGCGTGTATGCGCTGCATGCGAACGCTCCGGCAGAAAACGGGAGGATGTAACACTGATTGCTGTCAGCAAGACCAAACCGGTAGAAATGCTGGAAGAAGCGTATGCTTACGGTTGCCGTTATTTTGGTGAAAATAAAGTGCAGGAACTGGATGAAAAATATGACATAATGCCAAAGGATATTCACTGGCAGATGATTGGTCATCTGCAGCGCAACAAAGTAAAATATATCATCGATAAGGCAGAGCTGATCCATTCTGTTGATTCTATTCGTCTTGCGGAAACAATTGATAAAGAAGCAGCGAAAAAAGGTATTGTTGTAAATGTGCTTCTCGAAGTAAACATGGCAAAAGAAGATACAAAATTCGGTCTGATGCCAGAGGAAGTTATGGATTTTATTCATGAAATTGTCAGATTTCAACACATAAAAGTACAAGGATTGATGACAATTGCTCCGTTTGTAGAAAACCCGGAAGAAAATCGTATACATTTTGCAAACTTACGAAAATTATCTGTTGACATTGCAAAGGAAAAAGTTGATAATGTTAACATGAGTATTCTTTCAATGGGGATGACCAATGATTTTGAAGTTGCTATAGAAGAGGGAGCCACCATGGTTCGGATAGGGACAGCAATTTTTGGCGAGCGAAATTATGCTCATCAGATTTAGATACCACAGATAGGAGTGTATAAGAAAAATGGGAGTATTAGATAAGTTTTTAGACGTTATGAAATTAAACGGCGACGATGATGAGTATGATGATGATTTCTACGATGAAGATGACGATTTTGAAGATGAGTCATATGAAGAAGAGAAGCCAAAAAAGAATATTTTTGGAAAGAAAGATAAACCGGCTGCTTACGAAGAAGAAGAGGAAGATTATCAGCTTAAAAAATCAGGTCGTTCAAATAAAGTCACCCCGATGCGCCAGCCTTCTACACGCAGAAATGCTCCTGCAATGGAAGTTTGTGTAATCAAACCAAACGCAATGGATGATACACGTGAGATTACAGAGACTCTTCTCGCGGGAAGAACTGTTATTTTGAATCTGGAAGGTATGGATCTTGAGATCGCGCAGAGAATTATTGATTTCACATCAGGATCTGCTTTTGCAATTGATGGTAATCTTCAGAAGATTTCAAGTTATATTTTTCTGGTAACACCGGCAAATGTTGATATTTCCGGCGATATGCAGGATCTTCTGAATACTTCGTTCGATGTGCCGATCCAGAACCGTTACTAGAAGAAAGAAGACAGGGTATGGAAAAAGAAGAGACTTTACTTCGCAAACGTCTGATTGAGCTGTCTAACAATGCTTATCAGAGAGGAATCATTATGTATTCCGATTTCCTGAACCTGAATGAACTGAATATATTACATACTACGCCGAAGGATTCTTTCCCTGTTCCATACAGGACCTTTGGCGGGTATGATCCGTCAGAGCGTCAGATGGCAGCATTTCTACCTGATGCTTTTTATATGTATATGGATGAGGAAAGTATCCGCAGTACATATCCGATCCGCATTCTGAAGATCAGTCCGCTACAGCCGAAATTTGCTGAGGAATTATCACACAGAGATTATCTGGGTGCACTTCTGAACCTTGGGATCACACGGGCAAAGACGGGAGATATTCTGATTCACGATAAGGAAGCTTATGTTTTTGTACATCAGGAACTGACGGAGTTTCTTGTAAAAGAACTGACCAGGGTACGTCATACAACCGTTCGTGCCGTAGAAGTAGAAAATGCAGATTTTAAATGGGAGCCAAAGTACGAAGAGATTAAGGGGACTGTTGCGTCAGTACGCCTGGATTCCCTTCTTTCACTGGCTTTTTCTTCGTCCAGAAGTAAACTTACTGCATTGATTGAGGCTGGGCGTGTATATGTAAACGGAAAGCTGATTACCAGTAATGGATATCATGTAAAGGACAACGATATCATTTCCGTAAGACAGATGGGACGTTTTCAGTACGAAGGAGTTCTTTCCGAGACAAAAAAGGGACGTTATTATGTTACAATCCGAAAGTATATCTAATGGCATTAGCAGTAAAGGAGAGCATATGAAGAACAGACCAGGGTTAAAACAATATATTTTTGCAGCACTTGGAATCGTAATCCTGGTGCTTCTGGATCAGTATACAAAGCTTCTGGCAATTGCACATTTGAAGGAGCAGTCTGCATTTGTGTTGTGGAATAATGTTTTTGAATTGCATTATCTTGAAAACAGAGGAGCTGCATTTGGGATTTTTCAGAACCAGCGATGGTTCTTTGTCATCATGACCATTGTGATCCTTGTTGTTGTGAGTTGGTTTTATGGCAGAACTCCGGTAGAAAAAAGATATCTGCCACTCAGAATCTGTATGATCGTTCTGACAGCCGGAGCAATCGGGAATTTTATTGACCGTCTGACCAGAGGATATGTGGTTGACTTTTTTTATTTTTCACTGATTGATTTTCCGATTTTCAATGTGGCGGATATTTATGTGACTGTGACGTTTATCGTTCTGGTTCTGCTGATCTTTTTTTATTATAAGGACGAAGATTTTTCTATTTATTCGCGCAGACAGGAGCAGAAACATGCAGATTAAAGAATTTCAGAGTGAAGAAAATGCAGGGGAGAGAATCGACAAATTTCTCACAGAGAAAGTGCCGGAGCTTTCCCGTTCTTATATTCAAAAACTGATAAAAGAAAAAAATGTAAAGGTAAATTCCACAGTAATCAAATCTAACTATAAGGTTGCAAAAGGAGATCAAATTCAGATTACGATACCGGATTTGACGGAACCGGATATCCTGCCGGAAAATATACCATTGGATATTCTCTATGAGGATGATGATATCCTGGTGGTTAATAAGCCGAAAGGTATGGTAGTGCACCCGGCAGCAGGTCATTATACCGGAACCCTGGTCAATGCGATCATGTATCATTGCAAAGACCGTCTTTCAGGAATCAACGGTGTAATGCGTCCGGGAATCGTACACAGGATCGATATGGATACTACCGGTTCTCTTCTGGTATGTAAAAATGATACCGCACACCAGATCCTTGCAGAGCAGTTAAAAGAGCACAGCATTAAGCGGATTTATCATGCGATTGTACACGGTAATATCAAAGAGGATTCCGGTACTGTGAATGCGCCGATCGGACGCCATCCGATTGACCGGAAGAAAATGAGTATCAATGAGAAAAACGGCAGAAATGCAGTGACACACTACCGGGTCCTGGAGCGGTTTGGCGATTATACTTATATTGCCTGTGAGCTCGAAACCGGTCGCACACATCAGATCCGTGTGCATATGGCAAGTATCCATCATCCGTTGCTTGGAGACTGTGTATATGGTCCGGCAAAATGTCCGTGGACACTACAGGGGCAGACACTTCATGCGAAAATTCTTGGAATTATCCATCCGAGAACCGGAAAATATATGGAATTTGATGCCCCACTTCCGGAATATTTTGAAAATTTATTGAAAAAACTACGCAAAATGTCATGAAAATCTATACATTTATTATGAATTGTTATATAATATGTATAGGATAATTATGGAATAATGACCTGCAAAGGAGCGTGACGTTTATGAGTAAAACACATACAATTATAACAATAGGTCGTCAGTTTGGAAGCGGAGGACGCGAGATTGGAAAACGTCTGGCAGATGAACTGGAAATTGAGTTTTATGATAAAGAATTGTTGTCACGGGCAGCAAAGGACAGTAAGATATGCAAAGAGCTTTTTGAGACACATGATGAAAAACCGACGAACAGTTTTCTCTATTCATTGGTAATGGATACATATTCTATGGGATTTGCATCCGGTTCTGTCAATGAAATGCCACTAAATCACAAGATTTTCCTTGCGCAGTTTGATGCGATCAAAAAGATTGCGGAGGAAGGACCGTGTGTACTGGTAGGAAGATGTGCGGATTATGCACTGGAAGAGCGGGATGATGTACTAAGTGTATTCATTCATGCAGATCTGGAAGACAGGATTAAAAATGTAGCAAAGCTGAATGAACTGACAGATAACAAAGCAAAAGATCTGATACATAAGACAGATAAACGCAGGGCAAGCTATTACAATTATTATACCAACAAAAAATGGGGCGATGCCGAAAGTTATGATATTTGTATAAACAGTTCCAAGTTTGGTGTTGACGGATGTGTGAAAGCTATCAAAGATTTTCTTGAATTAAAGGCAAGCTTGGAAGAGTAAGAACAGAGATTATAATGTTATAAGACGGGGGAAATAAAAATCCCCCGTTTTTTAGACCTGTAGCAAAATACTTATGTTCTGATAATTTCGGAACACAGGCATTATAGTGTCAAATAAAGAGAAGAAAGAGGAGACAAGAAAACATGAAATTTGTAATTCAGAGAGTAACACATGCCGAGGTTGCGGTAGAAGGAGAAGTGATCGGAAAGATTGGAAAAGGATTTATGGTGCTGATCGGAGTGGCACAGGATGATACCAGAGTGATTGCAGACAAAATGGTAAAGAAGTTGACAGGACTTCGCATTTTTGAAGATGAGAACGGAAAGACCAATCTTGCCCTGAAGGATGTGGATGGAGAACTTCTTCTGATTTCCCAGTTTACCTTATATGCAAACTGTAAAAAAGGATTCCGCCCAAGTTTTATTGAGGCAGGTGCACCGGATATGGCAAATGAACTGTATGAATATATTATTGAAGAATGTAAGAAAGTGATCCCGGTTGTGGAAAGAGGAAGCTTTGGTGCAGATATGAAGGTGTCTCTTTTAAATGACGGTCCATTTACGATCGTGCTGGATTCGGAACAGATTTGTTAAAATATTATTTGGTTTCTAAAGATGTATCGTGTATAATAGAATACAGATGGAATACACAAGAAAGTGGGGAATGTAATAATGAGTTATGAAGCATTAAACAGCAGGATTATGGAGATGAAGGATGAAATTCTTGCTGGAATTCAACAGAACATGAGAATTGAAAGCGTGCGTGGTGAGGCACAGCCAGACGCGCCATATGGTCCTGGACCGAAGGCTGCTCTGGAAGATGCCCTTGAACTTGGCCGCAAACTTGGCTTCAAGGTTGGGCAGGCAGACAATCGTATCGGCTGGGTAGAATATGGAGAAGGAAAAGAGATGGTAGGCGTTCTCGGTCATGTAGACGTTGTACCGGCTGGTGATACCGGCTGGACTTATCCTGCCTATGGTGCCGAGATCCACGATGGAATCCTTTGGGGAAGAGGATGTCTGGATGATAAGGGACCTATCATTGGATCAATTTACGCATTGAAGGCGATCCGTGACCTGAATCTTTCAATTGACCGTAGAATCCGTGTTATTTTTGGATCTGATGAGGAATGTGGCTCTTCATGTGCGGCGTATTACGTAGAGAACGGATATGAGATGCCGACGATCGGATTTACTCCGGATGCAGATTTTCCGGTTATTTTCTGTGAAAAAGGAACGACCGGTATCAAAGGTGGTTCTAAGGTTTATGACAAAGGGCATATCGAAGTGGAATATTTCGGCGGTGGAATCGCTGATAATGTCGTGATTCCAACTTGTAAACTGGTCGTAAAAGGAGACATTAAGGTAACAGAGACAGAAGGAATTACTGTGACGCATGAAAACGGAAAAACAATCGTTGAAGCGGTGGGAAGAAGTGCACATGGAAGTACCCCGCATCTTGGTGTAAATGCAGCAATTCTTCTTTTGAATGCAGTGAAAGAGAATGAATTTGGTGGAGAATTCCAGCAACTGATGGAATTTCTTCTGAAAGAGATCGGAACGGAGACAAATGGAGAATCACTGGGAGTACATTATGTGGATGAAGAAACTGGTGAGACAACCGTAAACCTTGGTATCGTTTATTATGATGGAGAAGAGACATATTTTACATTAGATGTCCGTTATCCAAAAAATGCAGATCCGAAAGTTGTTGATGATACACTGATCAATCATATCAACAGTTACACATTCGATGTGCTCCGGAAAAATAACCACAAAATTCTTTATGTACCAAAAGACTCTGAACTGGTGACGAAGCTCGTTCATGTATATGAAGAAGAGACCGGCGAGCACCTGGAACCACTTGCAATCGGTGGTGGAACTTACGCAAAGAAATTCCCGAACATGGTTGCATTCGGACCGGTATTTCCAGGTGAAGCAGACGTGATCCATCAGCCAGATGAACATGTGGAAGTAGAAAAGCTTCTCCGTGCACTGCAGATTACGGCAGCAGCGATGTACGAACTTGCAAAAAAATAGTAGGAAACAGTACTGACTGGATCATCTGGATATGTCATATATAGATACGAGCATCGAAGGGTGAGTTGTTCAATGGAAACAATAGCCGGATAAGATGACAGGTTGAGAATACCTGTATATTTTATCCGGCTTTTTTGATGCATTTGAAAAAATATTTATGATAGTAAGAGAAAAAAGGATATGGAGAAGAACATATATAAAAAACAGGTGATTACTTGCAAAAAGCACTTCTATCTGAGATGCTTCTGCAAGTAATCACCTGTTTTTTAAAAATTAACGGAAGAAGCGCATAACAGCAGCAACTTTCCCTAAAATCGTAACATCTTCAAGGATAAATGGTTCCATTGCATCATTCTCCGGCTGAAGACGGATCACACCTTCTTCTCGGTAAAACGTCTTTACCGTTGCACCGTCATCAATCAGAGCAACAACCATGTCACCGTTCTCTGCAGTTGCCTGCTTTTCCACAATGACATAATCTCCATCCAGTATACCGGCATTTATCATACTTTCACCCTGAACTTTCAGCATAAAGAGTTCTTTATTTGATGAAATATATTCAGTAGGAACAGGATAGTAATCTTCAATATTCTCCTGTGCAAGAACCGGTTCTCCTGCAGCTACATGGCCTACGATCGGAATCTGAACCATCTCACGTCTTGTGAGATTAAATGAATCATCCAGAATCTCGATTGCACGTGGTTTGGTTGGGTCACGTCGTATGTATCCGTTCTTCTCAAGAGTCTCGAGATGAGAGTGTACAGAAGAAGTTGACTTCAGATTCACAGCATCACAGATCTCACGTACAGCCGGTGGAAAACCACGTTGCAGGATCTGGGACTTAATATATTCAAGTATCTCTTCCTGTTTCTTGCTAATATTACCTTTACTCATAAAAGACCTCCTAAATCTGTATCTATATCAATTTGAATTATTATCCGAACTATTAAAATTATCATATCATACAGAAGAAAAAATAGCAAACAAATGTTTAGAAAATACGTTCGATTTGCATATTGACAAACGTATGTTCTTGCTGTATATTGATAACAGAACAGTTGTTCGGGAACATGCTTTCTGGTATATAGGAGAACTGAAAAGATTACAGAAGAAAAGGGAGGAATTTATCATGAGATCAGAGAAAAGAAAAGATATGTATGCAGATCGATATCATGCAGGAGCAAAAGGACAGAAGCACTGTCATTATGCAAAGCACCGTAAGACGAATTCTATCAGACGGTTTGTGACAGGGATTGCGGCTCTGGTGATGGTTATGTCATTGAGTTTTGGATTTGGAAGCTTTTTCTCCAGTGCGCACGATAGCAAAGCTGAAGAACCTTCCGGAGAGAGATATTATAAAAGTGTCCAGCTTGAAAAAGGGGATTCACTCTGGAGCATTGCACAAAGATACAGACGAACAGAAGATTCCATATATGAATATATGGATGAGCTGGCAGAAGCAAATCATTTAAGTTTAAAAGACAGGAATAATCTCCAGGAAGGAGACTATCTGGTTGTTTCGTATTATGGAGATGATTCTGTTTATTAAAGACCATCTGTGCTGTCAGGTAGCAGCGAATAATCTGCCTGACAGCACATTATATACACTCTATTTTTTATAAAAGTCTAAAAGACTAAGACATTCTTAAGGTCTCTAACCAAGATCCCATCGCTCACCCCGTCTTAGTCTTTCCGGACTTTTTAATTTTATACTAAGAAATTTTATATTTTTAAGGCTATACTTGATTTTACTAGTGACTTTAAAGGATTATCATGATAAAATCAAACAGGTGTATTTAATTTTAGAATAAAAGAGGAGATTTTGTTATGGATAATCATAAAAAAAGGAGTACATTTTCCGGTAAATTAGGATATGTACTGTCAGCAGCAGGAGCTTCTGTAGGTCTTGGAAATATCTGGAGGTTTCCTTATCTTGCGGCGAAATATGGCGGAGGAATTTTTCTGCTTATCTATATTCTGTTAGCCCTTACTTTCGGTTATACGATGATAATTGCTGAATCAGCAATTGGCCGTATGACAAGAAAAAGTCCGGTAGGTGCGTTCAAATCTTTTGGAAAGTCAAAATGGATTTCTTTTGGTGGATGGATTAATGCGATTATTCCGGTTCTGATTGTACCATATTATTCTGTAATTGGAGGATGGGTTATCAAGTACCTTTTGGAATATGTAAAAGGGAACAGCAGTAGTCTGGCTCAAGATGGATATTTTTCAGAGTTTATTTCAAATGGATTTTCTACAGAAATCTGTTTTATCATATTCTGTCTGATTACACTGATTATTATTTATGCAGGTGTTCGGAATGGAATTGAGCGTGTTTCAAAGTTTATGATGCCGATTTTGATCGTGCTTTCGCTGATCATTACCATTTACTCAGTAACACGACCAGGTGCAATGGAAGGCGTGAAGTATTTTCTGGTGCCAAATCTAAAGAATTTCTCATGGATGTCTGTGGTAGCTGCTATGGGACAGATGTTTTATTCCCTATCGATCGCTATGGGAATTTTGATCACATTTGGTTCTTATATGAAGAAAGATATTTCGATTGAAGATTCTACAAGAAATGTAGAAGTATTTGATACAGCGATTGCAATTATGGCAGGACTTATGATCATCCCAGCCGGATTTGCGTTTTCAGGTGGAAATCCGGATACGTTACAGGCAGGGCCGGCACTGATGTTTATTACAATACCAAAGGTGTTTGAGAATATGGGATTGGGAACAGCAATTGGAATTCTGTTCTTTCTGCTTGTTCTTTTTGCTGCGCTGACAAGCTCAATCGCATTGACAGAGAGTGCAGTATCTACATTTGAAGATGAAATCGGCTGGAGTCGTAAAAAGTCTACTGTGCTTGTTGGTGTGATTATGATAGTATTAGGAAGTTTATCTTCACTTGGATATGGACCACTTGCATTTGTGAAAATTATTGGTATGCAGTTCCTGGATTTCTTTGATTTTCTGACTAATTCGGTAATGATGCCGATCGCGGCACTGATGACAAGCCTTTTGGTAGCTAGAGTTGTTGGGGTAAAGAAGATAGAAGAAGAGATTATTCATGGAGAAAATGCATTCCGCAGAAAGAAGATTTTTGCTGTTATGATTAAATATCTGTGTCCAATCTTTGTTCTGATTATTTTGATCAGTTCTGTGGCGAATGCATTTGGATGGATTTCCATGTAGAATAATATGTGAAAAAAGGAGTGTAAAGAAATGGAACAGATGAAAGTTGGAATTATCGGTGCTGGGCGAATTGCAGCAAATATGGCGAAAACACTGGACGGTATGGACGATGCGGCTGCATATGCCGTTGCTGCAAGAAATCTTGACAGAGCGCAGAAATTTGCCAAAGAATGGGGATTTGAAAAGGCATATGGCTCATACGAAGAACTGGTAAATGATCCGGAAGTAGAGTTGATTTATATCGCGACACCACATCCGTTTCATATAGAACATGCCAAACTTTGTATCAATCATGGGAAACCGGTACTTTGTGAAAAACCATTTACTGTAAATGCTGTTGGAGCAAAAGAAGTATTTGCTCTCGCAAAGGAAAAAGAAGTCTTTATTACGGAGGCAATTTGGACAAGATACCTTCCATCCCGTAAAATAATCGATGATATTATTGCAAGTGGTGAAATCGGAGAAATAAAGGGGATTTCAGCAAATCTCGGATATGATATGCATACAAAAGAACGTCTGATCGATCCGAAGCTTGCCGGTGGAGCGCTATTAGATGTAGGTATTTACCCACTGAATTTTGCAAGCATGGTTTTAGGCGATGATGTTGAAGAAACGCTTTCTTCCTGCGTAAAATTTGACAGTGGAGTGGATGCACAGAATTCCATTATTCTGAAATACAAAAATGGATCGATGGCTTCTATACAAAGCAGTGCACTTACCGGTACAGAACAATATGGTATGATATATGGGACCAAGGGGTATCTGATTGCGGAAAATATTAATGATATTACAGCGGTAAAAGTATATACACCGGATCGGGAATTTGTAAGGGAAATTACAATGCCAGAACAGATCACTGGGTTTGAATATGAAGTACGCGCTTCTATGAAGGCTATCCGTGAAGGAAAACTTGAATGTACGGAAATGCCGCATGAAGAAAGTATTCGCATCATGGAACAGATGGATGGACTTAGAAAAGACTGGGGGATTGAATATCCATTTGAAAAAGGAAACAGACCGTGCTAGTAATTATAATTAGCTGTCCCTGGCAAAAAGTTGTCTTGGGACAGCAGTATTTTGAATAACAAATCTATACGACAAATACCGATTTTTCCAAAAGATATAGACAAATCTTCCGAAACCATGCTATAATCATACCTATATCGGGGAAATTTATGGAATTTAGGAGGTTCTTAGGATCATGCCATCTGATACAAAAACATACCAGGAAGAAACTTATATTGATAATACTATTCGTCTTCGTGGTGTTTTAAACACCATGCCTGACTTTGCACGTGATTATTTTCGTGCCATTGAACCAACCACATCACCAAAGACACGAATATCGTATGCATATGACATCCGTTTGTTCTTTCAGTTTTTAATTGAAGAAAATCCTGTTTATAAACATCACTCAATTAAGGACTTTCAGGTACAGGATCTGGAAGCTATTCAGCCGGTTGATATTGAGGAATATCTGGAATATCTGAAGGTCTATGATACTACAGATGTTCATACCAAAGAAACCAAACAGGTCACAAACTCTGAACGCGGCTTATTCCGCAAAATGTCTGCATTACGCAGCTTTTATAATTATTTCTTTAAAAGACAGATAATTCAGAAAAATCCGACCTTATTTGTAGATATGCCGAAGCTACATGATAAGGCGATCATACGTTTGGATACCGATGAGGTTGCAAAGCTTTTGGATTATGTGGAATCCTGTGGTTCCAAATTAACCGGTCAGGCACTCTCCTATTATAATAAGACGAAAGAACGTGATATTGCGATCATTACTCTTCTACTTGGAACAGGTATTCGAGTATCGGAGTTAGTTGGACTGGACCTGTCAGATGTGGATTTCAACAATAATGGGGTCATGGTGACACGAAAAGGTGGAAGCCAGATGGTTGTTTATTTTGGTGAAGAGGTGGAAAAAGCACTTCGCAATTATCTGGAGACATACCGTAAAGCGGTAACGCCCCTTGCTGGCTATGAAAATGCTCTGTTTTTATCAACCCAAAGACGCCGGATCGGTGTGCAGGCGGTTGAAAATATGGTTAAAAAGTATGCCAGTCAGATTACAAATAAAAGAATCACGCCACATAAGCTCAGAAGTACCTATGGTACTGCCCTTTATAAGGAAACGGGGGATATTTACCTGGTAGCGGATGTTCTGGGGCACAAAGATGTCAATACAACGAAAAAGCACTACGCTGCAATCGATGAAGACAGACGACGTAGTGCTGCAAATGTGGTAAAATTGCGGGAACCGTAAATTGTCAAAGCTCGGTAAAACTTATTGTTTCTTTACTCTTAATGTCCTTAAATAGATCTTCTGTTCCGGCGTGATCCGGTAGCTTTCAATTGCTTTCTGAATCGTCTTATTATGTGTCCAGGTGTCCAGCCTTTTCTCTTCCAGATAAGGAATGATCTGGTCATACTGCTTTGCAAGAGCGGTAGCAAAATACCAGGCACGCATCATGTTTACATAATATTCGTCCGATTTAACTTCGGCTACCTTTTTGGGATATTCCGGTTTAAACTGTTCATCCAGATAATACCGCATCAGCATTCCAATTCCAAAACGGACGATATAAGGGTGATCCGATGCTATCCAGCGGCAGACTTCCTGGATAAATATGTCCAGATGTTTTTTTACTGTCGGGAGCGCGATCATATCACAGGTTGCCCAGTTATCTATATACGAGAGAAAACGGTCCAGTGCGGCAATACAGGATGGGTACGCTTTAATCTGTTCAATCAGCAGTCCATGAAGGTTGTTTTCTTCATAATATTTATGTGGAAGCACTTCAAGAAATGCAGAAACATTGTCTGTTTTACCGAATTTTTTTGCGTATGCGCGCAAAGAAGGAATCCGCACACCGATGACGGTTTCCTTATTGACTGTCGGCATCAGTTTTGCCTGAAAATCCCGATAAACAAGATCCTGTATTGCAAAGAGATCTGCTTGTACATTTTCTATTACTTCTCTACTGCTCATTTGTCATTTCCTCCTGAAATCTTGTAGATTTATAATTCGGTATAACGAAATTTGCTACAGCTTGACAGTGGTTTACGCATTTATAAGATCGTGCCTGTCTCATAGAGAGCATTCTTCCGCTCCATACGCTTTAATTCCGGCAATACGGTAAGTAACATGGTGATGAAGCATAATCCTCCACCAATGACGTTAGAAACCGGCTCAGCGAGAAATACGCCGTCTGTTCCCATATGCAGGGCATACGGCATTAGATATGTCAGAGGCACGACGATAAATACCTTCCGAAGTAGTGAGAAAAAGATTGCTTGCTTCTTCTTATTCAGGGATTTAAAGACCGTTTGGCCAATGTATTGCATATCCATGCAGATAAACGCTGCAAAATACTGCTTCAGGGCAGGAACTGCATCTTTCATCAACGTAGCATCTGAACTGAAAATTCCGATCAGGGTTTTCGGCGCGATGATGATAATACTCCACATCACAGCTGTGTATCCGAGAATCATAAGTGCCATCATGGCACCGGCTTTTCTTACACGGCATGGGCGTCTTGCACCATAATTGTAACTCAGGATTGGCGAAGTCCCTTCGTTGATTGCATAAATCGGAGTTTCTACAAGCTGTCTGACACTGGATACGATGGTCATAACAGAAATGTAGATATCTCCGCCTGTGACGGAAAGTACATTGTTGCAGACAATCGTTACCAGACTGTTTGTCAACTGCATGATAAATCCGGCAGTTCCCAGGCTTACAATGTTTTTTGCATAAGCTGTACAGCTGGCAAGTTCCTCTTTTTTGAGGAGCCTCACTTTCAGTTCTGCTTTCTTTGTAAGAAAGAAAAATACAAATGCAGCAGAAAGTGTCTGAGAAATGACCGTTGCAATTGCGGCACCGCGCACGCCAAGTCCGAACACAAAAATAAACAACGGGTCAAGCAGCAGGTTCGTTACTGCCCCTATGGTAACTGAAAGCATGCCGATGGTTGAATATCCCTGTGCATTGATAAACGAGTTCATACCGGTTGCAATCATAGAAGGCAGAGTTCCGATCAGGTAAAGCATCAGGTACGGATATGCATAGATTAGAGCGTCTTTTGAGGCACCAAACAGTACCAGGATCGGGCGGGCAAATAAAAAGCCAATTACCATGAGTACAATGGCACAGATACAGACCATGGAAAAAGAAATATTCATAATTTTTTTCGCTTCCTGTGGTTCATTTTTGCCGCGCTCAATCGAAAATAATGGTGCACCGCCGCTTCCGAATAGATTGCTGAATGCGGTAATGATGACAATTACCGGGAAACAAAGACCGACTGCACCAAGTGCTGCAGTTCCGATGTGCGGGATACGTGCAATATAAATCCGGTCTACAATGTTATAAAGTAAGCTTAAAATCTGGGCGACCAGCATCGGGAGCGATGCTCCAAGGATATTACTGGTTATCGTTCCATTTTCAAAATCGACTCGTTTCATTTGTAAATTCATTCCTTTTTATTTTTCTTGCTTTTTAATTCTAACATGATGTAATATATATGTAAATTATTGTTTTTATATGATAATTCAATAAAAATCATATGGATAATATATTTTCATTTTTAAATAATCAGGAGATGAATTACATTTTTATGGAAATCAGACAGTTGGAATATTTTCGTGCGATCGTAGATGCCGGAACGATCAGCGGTGCAGCAAGAGTTCTTCACATGACCCAGCCACCGCTGAGCTATCAGATGAAGATGCTGGAGGAAGAATTACAGGTATCACTCTTTTTGCGAGGTACAAAGAAAATTACGCTTACAGATGCCGGAAAGACGCTTTATGAGCAGGCCGGTAATCTTCTGATGCTTGCAGATCTGACCAAACAGGAGGTTGTCAAATCCGGTCAGGCAGCTACCCTGCACATAGGGATCACACCATCCACTGTATCGATGATGTCCGAATATCTGCTTTACTTTGCAAAAAAATATCCTCAAATTCATTTTGATGTACATGAAGGATCTACATTTACACTGAAAGATCAGCTGGAAAATGGAATGATCGATCTGACTACACTCCGCACACCAATTGTGTTAAATGGCTGTGAAACCAAGTCTCTTTCCCGGGAGAAGCTGCTTGTGATGGCAGTTCCTGATCACCCTCTGTTGCAGGGACATACATCCATCAGTCTGCGGGAACTTTCCGAACAACCCTTAATCCTCTCCCACCGCTACCGCAAATATATGCTTGCCGCATTTGAGGGTGCCGGACTGGTCTGTGATATTTATTTTGCCTGTGAGGATGCCCGCACTGCAATGACGATGGCAGAAAAGGGATTGGGAATTGCGATTCTTCCGGAGTCTATGCTGAAGCTCACTAATAAATTAAAAGCATATGATATTACTGGAGCTGATCTTACAACTGAAATTCTTCTTGCATGGAGGAAAGGCAGGATGCCGGCGGAATTACAGGATTTTCTGACATTATTTGAGGAGAAAATATAAAGTAAAAGAGCAGAGATACCTTCGAATGACTCTGCTCTTTACTTTATTTTATCATTTGGTAAGTATTTTTTAAATAGGATAAATAGAATTACCAGCTTGATTTCTGCTCATCTATAACTTCCAAAGTCTCCGGATTTACCAGATAGAAATCAACCAGTTCTGTCTCATATCCACCATCCGGATATACCTTTTCCAGAACCAATTCTTCGAAAGTATTATTATTTTCATCTGTCTTAGAACCGTTATCATACAGACAGTAATTGACATTTACTGTTGTGCCATCCTTCTCTTCTGTTGTCTCAGAGAGGATCGCGTAATTTTCGCCCTTTGCATTTGCCGTGTAAGTGAAATTCATATCCGGAAGGGGATTCTGTTGCTGGATATATTGATACACAGCACGCATTTCGTCCTGAAGCGGTGAAGCCTTCTGGGATTCCTGTGCCGGAGAATTTTCGGTAGAATCAGTGGTACTACTATCTTGTGTTTCCGAATCATTCGGGTCGGAATCTGGTACAGAGGATTCTGTTAAAGTGTCTGTATTCGGCAAAAACAAACCCGTTTTTTGCATATAAATCAGGTTATCAGTTCGGTATTGTGTAGCGATGCCGTAATCAGGCTGTACGGAAAGATAAATATAATGCTGATCTTGACCGGTTACGGTTTCCGTTCCTTCTACGCCAAAGCTCACAATTAAAAAGCTGTAACCAATCAGAGAAAGTAAGAAAAGAGTCAGTGCGGCATAAGAAACGGCAATTATTCGTCTGGTTGCTTTCCTATTAAGAAGGCTTTTTTGCTTTTTATACAGACAGATCATGCCCCAGATCAGCAGGCAGGACAAGGTGACGGAAACGCAGATGGCGGATATTTCAGCAAAATAATAGCGGATTGCATATCCTGCGCTTTTATTGATACCATACCATGCACCGTAGAAAAAGGTACTGTATGCCAGAACGATTGTAATCAGACAAGTACGCAGGATATGCTCTTTTCTTGTTGGAGTAAATTTTTTTAATGCAGAAATAAGTCTGTCCATTTCTTCTGCTTCAATCCAGGTGGTAAGTTCTGCTTCAGATGGATATTCACCGTTTGTGTCAGGAATTCCTGTATAACGGGTTAAAAACTGATTTTTTGTATCAGTATCTCCCACTTCTGCTGCCAGTAAGATCTGCATATAATACAACTGTTTTAACTGGACTGGTGTACATTTTCCAACAGAAATCTGTGTAATTGTCTGTGTAGCATGATCGTATTTCCCAAGCTGGATTTCAAGGCTTGCAATCAGGAGCAGCATGCGGTTATTCGTAGCAAGATCGCGGACAGATTGTATATGATACATATAAAGCGCATACTCATAATGTTCGTCCAGTGGCATTCTACTCGATATCTTTCTGCTCCATCCGGCTTCTACAAACTGGAGCCCGAAAGCAAGTTCGATAACGGCAAGAAGCTGGCAAAGGAAAGCCGTAAGTCCCCAGACATTGGTAGTGAGTTTCTGATAGGTCAGAAAAAAGATTGCAGCGGCAGCCAGGATGACGATCAACCATCTCAGCATGAACACGCGGTGGGCTTTCTTTTTTACGGTTGGATTCCATGGATATGTTTTTAATTCTGAATCTAGCACGGGCAAATCTCCTTTCTGTTGTCTAATTATCGATTTCCAAAAATATAATCTTAGTATTTAAGCGCCTCCTTTATGACGAAATAAAAGGGGCGCTTAAATCACTTTTCATATTTACTATTTTACTTCTACCAGTTCGATCTGGAAGTTCAGTTCTTTTCCAGCCATCTCATGGTTGGCATCAAATGTGATGTTGGTTTCTGTCTTTTCGGTTACGGTTACCGGGAATGGCTGTCCGTACTGGTTGGTCAGATATGCATGTGCACCGACTTCCAGATCTTCTGATCCAGGAAGCTGTGCGATTTCCAGCGTAAAAATGGCGCGTGGATCCGGCATGCCGTAAGCTTCTTCCGGCATCAGATGGATGTTGATGGTCTGTCCTACTTCCATTGTTGCAACGGCTTTATCGTAACCATGGATCATCTGTCCGGCTCCGCATACAAATTCCAATGGCTCTCCACGGTCATAGGAAGAATCAAACTGGGTACCATCATCAAAGGTACCTCTGTAATGGGTACGGCAGGTCTTTCCGACATTCGGACCTTCAAAATCCGGCACATGTGCGCCACCACATCCGCTGCATCCACTGCAGTGTCCGCCACAGGAATGTTCTTCTTCAGCAGAAGCTTCTTCTGTTGCTGTTTCTTCATGCTGTCCACAGCAGGAATGACCTTCTTCGTGGTGATGGTCACAATTTGTACCTGCAGATTCCAGTTCTCCTGCAAGATAGGCATTCACTGCCGCATCTACTTCTCCTGCTGCACCGGATATAACTTTGATACCGGCTTCTTTCAGCGCTTCTTGTGCACCTTCTCCGATACCGCCACAGATCAGAACATTTGCACTCTGCTCAGAAAGGAATCCTGCAAGCGCACTGTGTCCGGCGCCACCAGCATGAACAATCTGCATGGAAGTGATCTTTCCGTCTTCTACCTCATACATTTTAAAAGTTTCTGTCTTTCCGAAGTGCTGGAAAATAGATCCGCCTTCGTATGTTACTGCTATTTTCATTTGTAAAATCCTCCTTGAGATACCTTTACTCAATAGTATAACATATGGATTGCGAAACGCATAGAAAAAGTATACAATAATGAAAGAAATAATGAGACAAAACGAAAGAAAAAAGGGACTGGAAAATGAGTAGTATTTATTTGAGCAACGCAATATTTATGATGATAATACTGACGATCATCTTTTTAAGGATCCGTTATTATATTACATGGAGCCCGAGTAAAAAATATACGATGATCTTTATTGGCATGGTAGAGCTTTATGTGTTAATGGATGCATTGTTTATGAAAGAACTCTTAGGTAAGTCAGGAAACCTTTTGCAGTTTAAGCTGGTTGTGTTTTTCTTTTATCTGGTTTATGTAATCATGCCATATGTGTGGCATTTGTTTATGCAGAGTTATATGGGGATTAACCGTTCAAAGAAGCAAAGATTTGCGGAAATGATTCCGTTCATTCTCCTGGTTCTGATGGTTCTTCTCTCAGTTCCGACGGGAATTGTCTGGAGATTTTCACGGAACCGGACCTATATACGCGGTACATTTTTCGGAGTGTTTGCCGTACTCAATCTGTTTTATTACGTTTATACATTTGCACAGACATTCTTCATTTTATTCATGAACAATACAAAGGGTGTCAGATATCTCATAAAATCGGCACTGTTTTCAGCAGTCCCACTGATCGGAATTCTGGTAAATACCTATATCATTCCACTTTATGGGGCGTATCCGTTCCAACCGTACTGCCTGGTAATCGGAGCACTGCTCTCCTACCTGTTCATGGTGGAGCACCAGCAAGATCAGATGGAGTTTGAACACCGGAAAAGACTGTCCAATGCATTGGAACTGGAAAAAGAATCGACACGGAAAGCGAAAGTAGCCGGTGAGGTAAAGAATGCTTTCCTGGCAAATATGTCCCATGATATCCGTACCCCGATGAATGCGATCATTGGATTTTCTGATATCATTGCAGAACATCCGGATGATGAAGAAATTGTAAAAAATGCAATTTCCAAAATTCAGGCATCTGGTGAGATTCTTCTGAAGATCATCAATGATGTGTTGGATCTGTCTAAAATCGAAAGTGGAAAGGCAGAAATTGTGGAGATGGTAACTGACCTGAAGCAAATGGAAGAAAATCTGAAAATGATGCTCGAATACAGCATCCAAAAGGGAATGATTGATTTCAAAGTTGAGGATCAAATAGAGAATCCACTGGTATGGTGTGATGCGACAAAACTGCAGCAGGTTCTGGTAAATGTACTGAATAATGCAGTTAAATTTACCCCAGCGGGAGGAACGATCACATTTAGCTGCGTCCAGAGAATGATCGCACCTGGATTTGCCGAATACAAATTCACGATAAAGGATACCGGAATCGGTATGAATGAAGAATTTCAGAAACATGCGTTTGAGGCATTTGAAAGAGAGCGAACTTCTACCGAGAGCAAGACTGAAGGAACAGGGCTTGGACTTGCGATTGTGAAGAAACTGGTAGATCTGATGCATGGTGATGTGATAATCCAAAGTAATTCCGGTCAGGGAACCAAAATACAGATTTCACTTCCCCTTCGGATTGCAACGAAAAATCAGCTTCATCAATCAGATAAAGCAAAGGAATACAAAATAGGTCTTGACGGAATGCATGTACTTTTGGTGGAAGATAATGAATTAAATGCAGAAATTGCCATGGAAGTTTTGAAAAATAAAGGGATTCTTGTGAACTGGGTTCCGGATGGATGCGCCTGTGTGGAAGAAATTCAAGATAAGGAAGCAGGCACATATCAGTTTATCCTGATGGATGTACAAATGCCACGGATGAATGGATACGAAGCGACACAGAAAATCCGTCAGCTTGCAGATGTGAAGAAGGCACAGATTCCAATCATTGCCATGACTGCAAATGCATTTGAGGAAGACCGGAAACATGCGCTGGATGCCGGGATGGATGGGTTTATTATGAAACCGTTCCGGGTGGATGAGATGATGAAGGTGATCGGGGAAGTGATGGAATAAATGAATGTGGAAAGAGCAGGGAAAGAACTTTGGAAAGTTCATCCTCTGCTCTTTGTGTGTTTCATTAATCTACGCGGCTATGTTGTCCACGTTTTTGATAATCTTTATCAATTCGCTTCTTCCAACTAGAATCAAGCGCTGCATTGCACCTAACAGCAGAAATTGCGTCATTTAACACCTCGTAATTCAATGTAGTTCCTTCGCAGTCACATTGATAATTGGCAGCTTTATCTGCGTTAATTCCAAAATGATTGGCTGTTTCAATCGCATCAATATTTGCGCAGAGGAACAGAAACTCCCATCCGTATTTTTCCTGCTGCCGCTGAATCATCTGCTTTACTTTATCACTGCTGTACATATGGCTTGCATTTTCCATACCATCTGTCATGATGATAAAAACGGTATGCTCTGGTACATCTTCCGTGCGCGCATATTTGTGGACATTTCCAATGTGATGGATAGCACCGCCGATCGCATCCAGGAGAGCCGTACAGCCGTACACAGAATAATCGTCTTCTGTCATAGAGGGAATCTTCTGCACCTCTACTCTGTCATAAAGGACTTTACTGTTATTGTTAAAAAGCACGGTAGAAATCAGCGCCTGCCCTGCCTCTCTTTTCTGCTTTTCAATCATAGAATTGAAGCCGCCTATGGTGTCCTTTTCCAGTCCGCTCATGGATCCGCTGCGATCTAAAATAAATACAACTTCTGTCAGATTTTTTCTCATGCTAAATTTCCTCCTAAGTAATGGCTTATTTTGTTTGTAACTATAGGATACTGCCATTTTCAGGGGAAATGGTCGCATGAAAAGCGACACTTTTTATGGATCAGAAAATTTCTAGAGAATCATATCAGGCGAACAACGCTGTGTGCAAAATTGCCAAACTATTTTCTTCTTAGCCTCCAATCAGACTTTGATCAAAGGCAAAGAGTGCTTCATTGATTTCATAAATACTATATTTTTGCTTCAAGATAAAATATTCAACGATTACGTCAAATTTGCTGGAATGAGACAGGGCAAATCCTGCTTTCATCAGCATATCCTGAATTTCCGGAAGCGGAAGCTCAAGTGCCAGCGCAAATGCAAGAACAGTCGGTTTGGATGGTTTGTAGTACTTGTCATTTTTAATCTTGGAAAATAATTTCCGGTCAATATTGGCTTTCTTATAACACTGGGAATCGGTCATTCCACTTTCATCAATCTTCCGAAGCAGCATTTCAGAAAAGCTTTCATCCATTTGCTGCAAGGCATCTTCCAAAGTTGCAGCCTTACTTAATGGTACATTTGATGGCTCTGGTAAAGATATGCTTTCACAGAGATCCATTTCCCGGAACTGCTTCTGGCGCCTCATTGCTTCGGATGTTTTGTTAATGTGTGTTTCTACATAATGATCATCGATATAAGATGCAATATCAGAAAACAGTTTGCTGCTGATCCGATAAGCTGCTTTATCAAAAATGACGATGTATACCGTCATATCATTTTCCATAAGAAATGCGCTGATCGCGTCGATTGCAACCTTCAGCGCCTGAGCTTTCGGATAGCCGTAAATTCCGGAAGAAATCAGTGGAAATGCTATGGTTTCACAATGTTTTTCTTTTGCAAGTGCTAAGGAATTTTCATAGCAGGAAGTAAGCAGCTCCCGCTCATGAAACTGTCCGCCTCTCCAAATAGGACCTACTGCGTGAATGACATAATTGCAAGGCAGATCATAGGCGTTTGTAATCTTTGCATCTCCGGTCTGACAGCCGCCTAATGTGCGGCATTCTGCTAAAAGCTTTGGCCCTGCTGCACGGTGAATGCAGCCATCCACTCCACCGCTGCCGAGCAAGGAGGAATTTGCGGCATTGACGATGGCGTCTACGGACATTTTGGTGATATCATTTCTGACGATTTGTAATGGCATAATTAGGCATGCTCCTCTAAATAATTTTCAATCTTTCCAATCAGCGCCTGATCTGCCGGAAGCCAGTCTACGCTGTAAAGAGTCTCTTTGGTGAACCATTTGGCAGCTTCATGCTCTTTTAGGATCAGATCGCCGGATTTTACATTACAGATAAAACAATCCATTGATAGGTGGAATTTTGGATAGTCATATTCTACGGTGTCAAGTATAGGACAAAAAAATTTAATTTTTTTCTGCCGAAGACTATCTGACGTTTCCATCAGGTAGTCCAAGCACCTTTATTATCTTCTGATAAGTCATTATTGTCCTGCTCAAGTTATCTCTGTTCTGAAAAAATATCGTCAAAATTCCATTCGA